>Ga0302326_10008279_pt1 | contig 22976 bp, 18 predicted proteins | sample Palsa_T0_3_FD_202264 | JGI IMG/M metagenome (GOLD analysis project Ga0302326, IMG submission 202264) | Peat permafrost microbial communities from Stordalen Mire near Abisko, Sweden - Palsa_T0_3 | ecosystem: Environmental > Terrestrial > Soil > Palsa > Peat permafrost | place: Sweden: Abisko... | reverse complement strand
CAAACAGTTCCCCCTTCGAGGCAATGGCATTCACCGAAAGTTTTGCCAAAGCGGCTTGTAGTTGTTTGGAAATCAGTTCCACTCCACCCCGCAATTCAGCCGCATCCGATTTCACTTGCAGCGCGCGTTCCAGGCTGTCCACCACCGGCAACAAGGACTTGATCGCGTCGGCGACGGCATAATCGCGAAACTCCTGCTGTTCCCTGGTCGCCCGCTTGCGCGCATTATCGAATTCCGCCTGCGCCCGCGCCAGTCGGTCGACCAGTGTGTCACGCTCGGCCTTCAACTTTTGCAATTCGGTTTCCGCGCCTGACAATTCTCCGCCTGGCGCCGTCTGCGGAACGAGATCATCTCCGTCGTCGGCCGAAGGAAGTTCGCGCTCCAAATCCAGCGCAGCTTTCTGCGCGTCCGACTTACCGTTTCCTTTACCCATAACCGCTGTCATCACTCCGATTCATTCAGAATTTTGTCAAAGAGCCGCGCAATGTAGGAGACCGCCGTCATGGTGTGCTGATAATCCATCCGCGTCGGGCCGATCACGGCCAGCGAACCCACCATATCGGTACCAGACCGCGCCGGCGCTCCGATCAGCACGAAGTTCTGCATCGAAGGCAGCGCGTCGTCCAGCCCAATCACCACTCGCACGGCCTCTTGCTTGACATCAAGGTATGCCCCGAGGAGTTTCGCAACTTTCTCTTTCTCCTCCAGAGTCTTCAGCATTTCCTGCAGACGCTTGCGATCCTCCTGGCCAGTTACCAGATTGGCCGCGCCTTCCACGAAAACCACCTGCGCCCCCGCTTCAGCGGCAAGCGCGCCTTGCTTGTAGAGCTGCTCAATCGAATTCATCAGACTGTCGTATTCGCTGCGTTCCTGCTCAATCCTCCGCGCAAGTTCAGCGCGCATGGATTCCATCGTCCACCCGCGAAAGTTCTCGTTGATATACCGTGCCGCGAGATCGAGATCAGCCTGCGGCAGGTCGAGCCTCAGCACCCGATCGCGTACTAGCCCTGACCGTGTTACCAGCACCGCCAGCACCTTCTGATCGCCGAGGCGCGAGAAGTAGACATGCTCGAAGGCGTTCTTCGCGCCGCTGGTAGCGACGGTCACGCCCACGTTCCGCGATATCAGCGACAGCACATGCGAGGTGCGCTCCATGAACTCCTGCACGTCGCTGATTCCCGCCAGCGACTCGGCAATCATGCTTTCTTCCTGCGGCGCTAACTTCGCCGTTCCCGTGATCTGCTCCACGTAGTAACGGTAGGCATCGGTGGTCGGGATGCGCCCTGAAGAGGTGTGCGTCTGCTCCAGAAAACCGGCGTCCGACAAGTCCGCCATCACGTTGCGAATCGTTGCCGGACTCAGCCCCTCTCGGCTCGATCGCGACAACGTTCGCGAGCCGACCGGCTCGCCCGTGGAAATAAAGGTCTCCACGATCGCAGTGAGAACTTCGCGTTCCCGCTTGCCGATATTAGGATCAGATGGCATTTCGTGTTGCGGATTCCCCCAGAGCTGCAGCCGGCTCAACATCCCCAGCTAAGTATTTTAGATGCAGAAACTTAGCTTAGGACGCAAAGACCGCGCCCTGCTTGGATTTTAGGAACGCTCCGGCCTCCTGTCAAGGACCGAGGACCATTCGGTCCGACCCTCCTTCTCGACGGCATCTTCACCCACATCTTCCCCTGCTCGGCTATGTCCGGGTATCCTCAGATGCCGTATCGTCCCTCTGCGTTAGATGAAATCCAAACCTCATATCGCCGTTATCGGAGCCGGCGCCTTCGGCGGCTGGACCGCTCTCCATCTTCTTGAACGCGGAGCCCGCGTCACCCTGCTCGATGCCTGGGGCCCGGGCAACTCGCGCGCCTCCTCGGGCGGCGAAACCCGCATCATGCGTGGAACCTACGGCCCCGACCAACCCTACACTGCGCTGGCCGCTCGCGCCCTCAAGCTGTGGGTGAAATACGAGCGGCGCTGGAAGCGCCGATTTCTGCACCGCACCGGCGTTCTCTGGATGGTCAGCAGCCGCGACGATGCCTACGAGCGCGGCTCGCTCGACGTGCTTCGCGAGGCTGGGATCAAGTTTCGGGAACTCTCCACCCCGGAGATGAAGAAACGCTGGCCGCAGATTAACTTCGCGGACGTTCACTGGGGAATTTTCGAACCGGAGTGCGGATACCTCGACGCACGCGCCAGTTGCCAAGCCGTGGTCGATGCCTTTATTACCGCAGGCGGCGCATATCGGCAGGTCGCAGTCTCGGGCGAGGGTCTGGAGGATGCACCGCTTCGCCGCTTAACCCTCTCCGACGGCTCGCGTTTGAAGGCCGATTACTTCGTTTTTGCCTGCGGTCCCTGGCTGGGAAAATTGTTCCCTGAGGCTCTGAGCAAGGTTATTCGTCCCACGAAGCAGGACATTTTCTTCTTCGGCACGCCCGCCGGGGACGGGCGATTCGTGGACGCACAGCTTCCCGTCTGGGGCGACCACGGCAAGCGGTTTTTCTACGGTATCCCCGGCAGCGACCGCCGCGGCTTCAAAGTTGCGGATGATTCGCGCGGCGGAATCTTCGATCCCACTGACGGCGAGCGAGTGATCAGCCAAGCCACTCTGAAACGCGTTCGCGAATACATTGCCTTCCGTTTTCCTGCAATGAAAGACGCTCCGCTGATCGAGACCCGCGTCTGCCAGTACGAACAGACTCCCGACAGTAACTTTATTGTGGATCGCCATCCCCAAATGGAGAATGTCTGGCTGCTGGGCGGAGGCTCAGGGCATGGTTTCAAACATGGGCCGGCGCTGGGAGAGATGATGGCGGACTTGATTCTGAAGAAGCGCGAACCTGGCAAGGCCTGGCCATTGTCCCGATTCACTTCGGTAGCGGAGGGGTAGAGCCATCCTCAACCGCCTGTTGGACTTTTGATACTTCAACATTTCCACGCCGTCACAGCCCTAATGCCGTGCTCATTGTAAAATGTTTCCGGTGAAGCCGCTGTCTACGCTTTGTGCAAATGATCCGGCAAATGCGCGAGAGTTTGAGCGGATCCGAAATTGAAACCATACAAAACATATCCAGCGCGATTCAATCAACGCGAGGGCACGCCGGATTCAGAACTGCAGCCTAATCCGGTGCGCTGCTATCCTTCTTGCGATTGTTTTGCCGATCTCTCCAAATTTGGAAAACCACGGGAACTCAGGTTCCACAGCGAGATTCAGGATGTTCAATCCGAGGCGTGGAAATCACTTGAGGCCTACATCGAAAAAGTCGAAGCCGAGGGAAGCGACGAATTAAATCCGATGAATGGGATCGGGCCCGAAAAATGGCAACAAGTCGTGACACTCCCGTCTTCAATCGCAAACTTGCAGTCGGTGAAGGTCTTAAATTTGTACGGAAGTCATCTGGTCCGAATTCCTCCAGAGATTGGGAAAATGGCGAATCTGGAGGAATTCGATGTTTATACCTCCTACCGCCTCCACTGGTTTCCCTACGAGATTACCCACTGCAAGAACCTTAAGCGCAGTCGCGTGAGCACACGCGGAATTTACGGAAACTATAAGAATAGAGCTCCATTTCCTCGTTTGCCGGACGTCGCACCTGGCATTGTCCCCGCACGTTGCAGCGTGTGCCATGCACCATTCACAGAGCACGGCACCCGCCAAGTCTGGGTCTCGCTGAGGATCGCGACCGATGTGCTGCCCCTACTCGTGCATGCATGCTCTATCAAGTGTGTCCAAGAACTCCCCCAGCCTCCTGAGGGCTATGTTCCTGGGTCGCATCAAGGCGGATTAGAAGTTGAGCAGCCGACGGCCTGATTCCACCGTACCGCACTGTCCATTTACGACCACGGACCGACGGACTTGTTTCCTGGGATTGGAACCTTCCTACTGAATCTGAATCACGCTGGCCGTCTCGCCCGCCTTAATCTCGCCCACCCGCGCCAGGACCTTGCGCGCAAACCCGAAGATTGATGCGGCATGAGGCGAATTCTCACCCTCCAAGACGATGGGCTTCCCGCCGTCCCCAGACTTGCGCACTTCAGGATCAAGTTCGATGCTCCCGAGAAACGGCACGCTGAAATGCTGCGCCATCTTCTCCGCGCCGCCGCGCGAGAAAATATCGATCTCATGATTGCAATGCGGGCACACAAAATAGCTCATGTTCTCGACCACGCCCACCAGATCCACCTTCATCTGCCGGAACATTTCGATGGCTTTGCGCGCGTCCTGCAGCGAAACGTCGGAGGGAGTTGAAACCACAATCGCGCCCGTCAGCGGCACCGACTGCACCAGCGACAATGCGATATCCCCCGTGCCCGGCGGCAGATCCACCACCATGTAATCGAGATGTCCCCACTCCACCAGTCCCAGAAATTGCTTCACGATCTGGTGCAGCATGGGACCGCGCCAGATGATGGGCTTGTCTCCGGGATTCAGAAATCCCACCGAAATCACTTTCAGCCCAAACGCTTGCAGCGGCTCAATGCGATTTTCCCCCACCATCTTCGGTTGCCCGCTCAATCCCAGCATCAGCGGAACATTCGGCCCATATACATCCGCATCCAGCAGGCCGACCTTGTGACCCATCTTGGCCAGCGCAACCGCCAGATTCACCGACAGCGTTGTCTTTCCGACGCCGCCCTTGCCCGAGCCAACGGCAATAATGGCATCGACTCCCGGCAACGGCTGCGGCCCCGGCGCGGCTTGTCCGGGATGAGACGGCACATGAGCATTCAAGGGATCACACTCCAAGGACGAAATCTGGATGGACTAAACACCTAGAATTATACAGCGGATCGATCGCATTCACTGCGCCGCTACCTTGCCTTGCGACGTCGTTCCAGCTCCGCTCGACGGATCTCGCGCCGCCGCCCGGCATCGTCATAGCGGCGTTTCTGCTCGTCCGTCTCAGGAATCACCGGTGCGACCTTCAGGTGGTTTCCCTTGGCGTCGACGGCCACAAATGTCAGGTAGGCGGAGGCCACATGCTGCGCGGTGTCAGCAAGATAATTCTCCACAAAAACTTTAACGCCGACTTCCATGGATGTATGAAAGACGCGGTTCACCGATGATTTCAGAATGACCAGATCCCCGACCCTCACGGGCACCAGGAAATCAATGTGATCCACCGAAGCCGTCACCGCGTAACTTCGCGAGTGGCGGTGAGCCGCCATCGCGCCCGCCAGATCGATCCAATGCATCAGTCTGCCGCCGAGCAACGCGCCCAGAGGGTTGGCATCGTTCGGCAGAACAATCTCCGCCATCTCCGATTGCGAGTCCCGCACCGGACGTGGCTCCAGAGTGTCTTCGCGCATAATCCCTTTCAGTCCGTTGTCGTCTTACCCGAAGGCATCAGCTCAACTCGCCGCCCGCACGGCTTCCCGAGATTTCCTTTTTTCAAGGTACGAGGTCAGAAAGCATTCCGCCATCCGCTGCAGGCGACTGTCGGGGTGCCGCGTTTCCCACCGCAACTCGCCCACATTAAATTCCAATTCGCCGTGTTCCACAGGACGATGCCCGCGCTCGCAAATGTAGCGGATTTGAATGCGCCCGCCAGCCCGGTTCTCGCCAGTGCTTACAGCCCTCGCCGCAAATCGCACTGAATCCCACACTCGCTCCGGCGGCAACCGCCCACAACCCTCCGCGTACCCAAGATTGCAGAACTCCCGCAGCTCTTCCTGCGATGGAGTTTCACCTTCATGCCCCGGCACTGTGCAGACCCCACTCCACCCGCACCCTAGAGGAAGCCGTCCTGCATGCTGCCAGCTCCCATTCTCTAACCTCTCCATCGGCATAAAAAAAGGACAAGCCACCAGCAACCTCCGGAACAGCCATGAAGTGCTAAGGACTGCTAATTCTACTCACCCCAATAAACGGAAGCCAAATGGCGCGTTGCCATAAGATCCGGAAGCCAAGGGTCGGTTTGTAGTAACCTCATCTCAACCGAGAACTGAGAACTGTCTTATGGACCGCATCGCCGCCCTCAACGACATCCTCACACAGAACCCTAACGATACGTTCGCCCGCTACGGTCTGGCCATGGAATATTCAAAACAGGGCGACCTCGACCGCGCCATGGCTGAATTCGCCATCCTGCTCAAGTCCACTCCCGATTACACTCCCGGATATTTTATGGCGGCGCAAACGCTCGCCCGCGCCGACCGAATCGCCGACGCCAAGACCATGCTCACCGACGGCATCGCCTCCGCCCGCCGCACCGGCAATCTTCACGCCCAAGGCGAGATGGAAGCCATGCTGGCCGAGTTGGGTTGAGCATTGTCGACTACTTGGCCATCCTCCCCATCGCCCATTCCACCAGCCACGGGAAGAGCTGATAAATCTTCTGCGGCACATACATCGTCCACGGCACAATCACTTCCCGCTTCCGCTTCAAATATCCCTGCAGCGTAGCCCGCGCCACTCTCTCTGCCGTGATCCCTTTCACCGATCCCGGACGCACTCTCTTCAACTCATTTCCACGAATCGCATTCTCGCCAAAAGCGGTCCGCACATATCCCGGACAAACCGTCAGCACATGAATCCCATCTTTCTTTAGTTCCACACCCGCGGCCTTGCCCATGGCATTCAGCGCAAACTTGGTCGCGCTGTAGGCTGCGTGAAACGGGATCGGAATGTGCCCCGCCACGCTGGATACATTGATGATGGTCCCTCCACCCTGCTGCTGCATCACCGGAATCACCGCCTGCATCGCACCGACTGCTCCGAACAGATTCGTGTCGAACATTTCCCGGCACGCCGCCATATCCATCTGCGCCACCGAATCCAGCAGCCCGTGTCCGGCATTGTTCACCCACACGTCGATTCGCTTGAAGTGATGGAGCGTCAAACCGATCACGCGGTCAACATCTTCCCGGTGCCTGACATCGCAGGCCAGCGCCAGCGTTCTCTCGCCATGCCCGACACGCGCCCGCGCCGCTTCCACCCGGCCCGCGTCGCGCGACAGCATCACTACGCTCGCCCCGCGATCGGCAAAACTCTTCGCAATCGCTTCACCGATTCCCATGGAAGCGCCGGTCACCACCACAATCTTTCCTGCAAGTTCCATGAAGTGCTTCTATTCCCTCAAGACGCTGGAAGTCAAACCGTCAATAATTGAATGGATAAATGAAGTCCTGTCATTTCGAGCGCCTTCTTTCTTGCCTGAGAAACCTGCTGCTCCGTCGGTTGCTCCACCGCTATCGAACGGACCAAGACGATCCGGTAGCGTACAATCGAATCGCGCCATCCGCGCCGCTGCCGGAGACTTCTTGGACGCCCTTCTGCCCCTCTTCCCGCTCGACGTTGTTCTGTTCCCCGGCGCGCCCCTGCCCTTGCACATCTTCGAGCCGCGTTACAAAGAGATGATTCGCGAGTGCCTCGCTCAGCATCGCCATTTCGGCGTTGTGCGCGCAATCGAGCAGGGTCTCGCCAACGTGGGGTGCACCGCCGAAATCGTCGCCGTCGTGAAAGAATATCCTGATGGCCGCCTCGACTTGGTCAGCCAAGGCCGAAAGCGCTTCGAACTCCTGCGCGTCAACCAGGAGCGCTCGTTCCTGCAAGCTGAAGTTCTCATGATCGACGACGAACCCGAAAACCCTTCGCGGGAAGAGTCCGCGCGCGCCATTGCATTGCATTCCGAACTCCTGGCTGTCGCGGGCGCCCAACAAGATTTATCCGGCGCCGACCCTAAAACGTTGTCCTTCTATCTTGCCGGCTCTCTGCCCCTCGATCTGGATTTCAAACAGAAGTTGCTTGCCCTGCGTTCCGAGCTCGAACGTCTGACCTCACTCATTTCTTATCTCGAAACCATCATCCCCAATCTTCGCCGCGCCGCCAGCGCTCGCGAAAAGGCCGGCGGCAACGGCCACGTCCACTAATGGCGGTTTCGGCCGTCGGGCTGCGGCCTCGGCAAACCGGGCCGCCGGGAGCATCTTGTCAACGACCTCGCAGCCTATCGAAAGAGTTTGCCGAAAGCAGAAGCCCGCCTCTTCCGCGTATAATCCAGAAAAGTATCCGGTCCGGGGGTTCCTTCATGAGTCTTCCGCGCACTCTTGGCGAATTGCGCCGCAGCACTTTTTCCGAAGCATGTTTGCGCACTCGCCGCGTTAAGGATGAACTGCGCCAGAACCTCATCGCGCGCCTGCGCCAGAACGAAGACGCCAGCATCTTCCCCGGCATCGTCGGCTACGACGATACTGTCGTCCCGCAAATTGTGAACGCCATTCTCTCGCGCCACAATTTCATTCTCCTCGGCCTGCGCGGTCAGGCCAAAAGCCGCATCCTGCGCGCCCTTACGACGCTGCTCGATCCTCACATGCCCTACCTCACCGGATGCGAGATTCGCGACAATCCTTACGCACCGATTTGCCGCCGTTGCCGCGAAGAGGTCGCCCGCCTCGGCGATGCCGCTCCCATCTCCTATCTCACGCCGGACGACCGCTACGTGGAAAAACTCGCCACGCCCGACGTAACCATTGCCGACCTTATCGGCGACATCGATCCCATCAAGGCCGCGCGCGGCGGCCATGAACTCTCGAGCGAGTTCACCGTTCATTACGGCCTGCTTCCCCGTGCCAATCGCGGCATCTTCGCCATCAACGAACTTCCCGACCTCGCCGGAAAGATTCAGGTCGGCCTCTTCAACATCATGCAGGAAGGGGACGTGCAGATTAAGGGCTATCCCATCCGCCTGCCGCTCGACGTGGCGATCGTCTTCAGCGCGAATCCCGAAGACTACACTGCGCGCGGAAAAATCATCACGCCGCTCAAAGACCGCATCGGCTCCGAGATTCGCACGCACTATCCGGCCACCGTCGAGGAAGGCATCGCTATCACAGCGCAGGAGGCCTGGACCGGCCGGAACGGCCAGGCGTTGCAGCTTCCAAACTATATTCAGGAAGTTATTGAACGTATCGCATTTGCCGCCCGCGAAGACAAGAAAATCGACAAGCGCTCCGGCGTCAGCCAGCGCCTTCCGATCAGTACGATGGAGAATGTAATCTCGAACGCCGAACGCCGCGCCATTCGCAACGTCGAAACACTCGTCGTACCTCGGGTCAGTGATATTTACGCCGCGTTGCCCGCCATCACCGGCAAACTCGAACTCGAATACGAAGGCGAGATGAAAGGCGCCGACCATGTCTCCCGCGAACTGATCCGCGCCGCCATCGCGAAAACGTACGACGAATATTTCACCGGCGCCAACGTGCAGCAGATCGTGCAGTGGTTTGACCTGGGAGGCGAGATTCAATTGTCGGATTCGATCTCGGCTATGGAGGCGTTAGAAAACCTGAAGGGAATTCAAGGCCTCATCGACAAACTGGGTCCGCTCGGCGTCTCCCAGAAAGAAAGCCCCGAGCAGCAAGTCAGTGCCGCAGAATTCATCCTCGAGGGCCTGCACGCGCACAAACGGATCGGCCGCAACGAAGAGCGGGTTTTCAAAGCGGGAGAAAAAAAGCCGGAACCCGTGCGCGAGAAGAGTTTCGACAAGGAAGAACCGCCGTACCGGCAGAGAAGACAGTTTAACTAAGTGAATGGTGGCCAGTGGCCAGTCAAGACCACAAACTCGGTTTTACTGGCCACTGATCACTGGCCACTGTTTTATGAAGCGCATCCGCTACAGCAAATACGTTCCCGACCCCGCCGGCGAAATGAGCATGGAAGACCTGCTCAGTGCGCTCTCCGATTACCTCTTGCAGAGCGGCTTCCAGAGCGACATGTGGTACGAGATGCCCGAGGGTGAACAAAACCTTGACGAGCTGCGCCGCGCCCTCGAGCAAGCGCTGATGGAAGGCGATCAATTCGACGAAGAAATGCGGGAACGCCTGCAGCAAATGGCCGCCGATGGCGAACTCGATGAACTCATCGAAAAGCTGATCGAGCGCATGCAGCAGGAAGACTACATCTCAATCGACCAGCCGCCCGACCCCTCGCGCCCATCCGGCGTAGGCGGCCAGGTCGGAGAAAACCAGCAACAGGCCAAATTCGAGATCACCGACAAGAGCCTCGACTTCCTCGGCTTCAAATCCCTGCGCAACCTCCTCGGCTCGCTCGGCAAATCCAGCTTCGGACGCCACGATACGCGCGACCTGGCTACCGGCATCGAAGCCAGCGGCGCATCGCGCACCTACGAGTTTGGAGACACGCTCAATCTCGACATCACCGCCACGCTCTCCAGCGCAATCCAGCGCGAAGGCCTCACCCTGCCGCTGAATATCGAGTACTCCGATTTGCAGGTCCACCAGTGCGAGTATCAGTCTTCATGCGCTACGGTCTTGATGCTCGACTGCTCGCACTCGATGATCCTCTACGGCGAAGATCGCTTCACTCCCGCGAAAAAAGTCGCCATGGCGCTCTCGCATCTGATTCGGACGCAGTATCCCGGTGACTCGCTCTCGCTCGTGCTCTTCCACGACTCCGCCGAAGAAGTGCCGCTCTCGCAACTGGCCCGCGTCAAAGTCGGGCCTTATTACACCAACACGCGCGAGGGCCTGCGCCTCGCCCAGCGGATTCTGCAGCGCCAAAGAAAAGATATGAAGCAGATCGTCATGATCACCGACGGCAAACCCTCCGCCCTCACCCTCGAAGACGGACGCATCTACAAAAACGCCTTCGGCCTCGACCCGCTGGTCGTCAGCCAGACGCTCGAAGAAGTCTCCAAATGCAAGCGCGCCGGCGTTCTCATCAACACCTTCATGCTCGCGTCAGATTACGGCCTCGTGCAATTCGTCCAGAAAGTAACCGAAATGTGCCGCGGCAAAGCCTACTTCACCACTCCGTATACGCTGGGCCAATACCTGCTGATGGATTACATGTCACGCAAGACGAAAACGATCCACTAAGCGAAGCCCTTCAGCGACCTCGCGCTACCCTGTGTTCCTCCGTGATCCCTGTGTTAAAGATTTTTCTCAGCCCCCAGACTGCTGATACTCTTTTACTACCCATGGCAAACTGCATTCGATGCGGCCGTCAGCTTCCCGGCTTTACCTTCGGCAAGAAGCTCTGCCAGTGGTGCGTGCAACACGAAGCTCAGCAGCGTGGGGAAGTTGCCGACAATGCTCCGCAAACCGTCATGCCTTCGCCCTGGGTGCGCCGCGAATCCAGCATCGGCCTCACTCAGATCATCTTCGGCGTCAATGCCGCGGTATTTCTTGGCATGGTGCTCGCTTCGGGCAATCCGGCCGCGTTCGCCAATCCGCTTCAGGAGTTCCCGATGCCGGAGAGCATTCAATGGGGCGCCAACGTTGGCGCGCTCACGTTCTCGGGCGAATGGTGGCGGTTGCTGACCAACGTTTTCGTTCACGGCGGCCTGCTTCACATTGGATTTAACATGTGGTGCCTGTGGAATCTGGGCGCACTCTGCGAATCGCTTTACGGACGTTGGAGCTACGCGACCATCTATCTCATTTGCGGCATCGGAGCCAGTCTCGCGAGTGCCGCATGGAATCCCTACCGAGCCAGCGTCGGCGCCTCCGGAGCCATCTTTGGACTCGCGGGCGCTCTCATCGCAGCCTTCAAGTTGGGCGAATTCTCCGTGCCGCGTGCCGCACTCTCGGGCACGTTGCGCAGCCTGGGCGCATTTGTCTTTTACAACCTGATCTTCGGCTTCGCACTCCCCGGCATCGACAACACGGCGCACATCGGAGGTTTAGTCACCGGGCTAATCGTCGGCGGGCTCGTCGCCCTCATCGCCCCGCATCATGATCGCCCACTGCGCCGCGTCGCCGTCTTCCTTGCGATGATTGTCGCTCTTGCCGTTCTTGCCGCGGGAGCAGCGCATTATCATGGCTTTCCCCTGCGCCTGGGACGAGCCAAATTCTTCGGACAAGCCACGAACCTGGTTGGAACGCCTCAGCAGATAATCGCAGGGGCTCCGAAGATCGTCCATTATCCCTAAATCGTGCCGGGTCGCCGCGCAACCCGCCAATCGCTATCAGTTCGAACCCAAGAACAACAAAGCCTCTCTCAAGCGCAAGTGATTTTGGGTGTGCCGGAGGTAGTGCACTTCGTTCGCAGCCGATTTGGCGCGGATGATCTTAATCAGCTGACGCTTTTCGTCGGACGACCATCGAGGCAGGCCCGGAATTAGAGCCAGGACAAGCGACCAGTTCTCCAGGGATTGCTGATGAGCAGGAGTCCAGCGGGATGGTTTAATCTTTAGAATTCGCGACACAGCGGCGACCGCGGCTCTGCGGATTTTCTGGCTGTCGCCGTCGAACTCTCGCGCCATGCGGCGATTGACGAGCAGACCCAGGTTGCGAATGGAGAAATTATCCCATGAACCCTGCTGTTCCGCCCGAGCCAATTCATAGAACATATGGGCTTCGGCGAGGCGCCTGAGCGTGCGAGCCGGCGTACGATGTTTCGGATCGGCAGCTATTTTTTCTTCTTCTCTTTCACAGAGTCGCTGCAGATCATGGCGTCCCGAGCGGAAACCCAGCTTGCGGTAAAACCAGAAGGCGCCGGAGTCGATGGCTTCGTCGTTGTTCTGGCCGATCTGATAGGGATAAATCGAAATACATGTTGCGCCGGTCAGAGCACGAAGGCAGCGCAGCGCCTGGGCGTAAATCCACGCAGTCTCGCCCTGACGAAAGGTATGGAAAGTGTTGAAGCCGACCTCGATCCACTCGCAGAGCCCGATGGCCTCGATGTAGTTGATGGGAACGCCGTTTTTCAGAGTGTAGCCAGCCAGGTAGGCACGGAGCGGTAACCGGCGGGCGGGCGGCAATCCCCAGAAATGCATGACAACGCCGCGGCCGAGGTCGGCGCGAACTACGCACTGCGGGTCGCCAAGAGTGGTTCCGTAGAGTTCGCGGTAACGCACGACCATGATTTCGCGAATGGCGTGCATGACGGACCCTCCGGCGGCAACCGAGAGCTTTTCGAGCTTAGGTGCGGGGCGGGCGAGTTCGAGAGAAAGCGAAACCTCACGGCGCTGAAGAAGCGGGGCATGGTGAAAGTAGAAGCGGCGGGGACGGCTCCAGTGGCGCGTGCGTGAGAGTTTAAGGTTCTCAAGTCTCCAACGAAGTGGGAGACGCAGCGAATCGTAGAGCTCGGCGCACTGGCGTTCCGGCAGTTGGAGCTTATCGAATTTACTCAGCAGCCACGGAAGCGCATTCTCCCGGCCTCGGGCAGAGTCAAGCCAGTGCCGCCACGGGATGTTGGCTTCTACATCCGCGTCCTCTTCCAGTAGTGGAATAAAGCGCGGCCAGAGATTGCCGCGCGAGCGTTCGCCCGCGTAATCGTCAAAGTAATCGTCCCACGCGATCTCAACCTTGCGCGGAATCCGGCGCGCCAGCCATTGGGCGACCTCGAGGGAAAGAGTGTCTTGCATCGTGGTGCCGGCGATACCGGAAGTATCGAAGTCGTCGAACAGTGACATGCCGGCATTCGCGGCACGAAGTTTCTCGATCCGCCGGTAAAAGGTATTCAGAAGACGCTCGACGCGCGCGACGAGAGAGGGCTCATGAGGAAAAGCCCGCAGGAACAGCAAAGTTTCGTGGAAGCGGATCAGCTGACGAGCATCGAGAGGAAGCCCAGCGAGTCGGGCCAGAACTTTCACGATGACTGCACCGTTTCCGGAGTCGAACCGGCTCTTGAGTGCTTCGAGTTGGGTGAGGAGCTGAGTCGGATCCTGGGAAGTGGGCGACATGAGCGGCGAGATAGTGTAACGCAGTTGGAGCCACAAGGCGCTCACCCGGAGCCTGTGCGCATGTTCAGCTAAGGATCTTTCGGGAAGCGCGTAAGATTTGTCCTGGGTTATAATCTGGCCACTCGATGAACCTCTCTCCTGGCTCCCGGCTCGGTCCCTATGAAATTGTTGCGCCTCTGGGCGCCGGCGGCATGGGCGAGGTCTATCGCGCCCGCGACTCTCGCCTGAAACGAGAAGTGGCGATCAAGGTCTTGCCCCAGGCGTTTTCCCTTGACGCCGAACGGTTGCGCCGCTTTGAGCAAGAGGCTCTCGCCACTGCCGCCTTGAATCATCCTAATATTCTGGCGGTCTTTGACATTGGCACAAGCGAAGGCGCGCCCTATGTCGTCTCCGAGCTCCTTGAAGGCGAAACGCTGCGCGACCGCCTGCGCAGCGGATCAATCGCTTCCCGCAAAACCCTGGATTACGCCTTGCAAATCGCCCGCGGTTTGGCCGCGGCGCACGAAAAAGGCATTATTCATCGCGACCTCAAACCGGAGAATTTATTTATTACGAAAGATGGCCGGGTCAAGATCCTCGACTTCGGCTTGGCCAAACTGACGCAGGCTGATCCCGGCCAACACAGTTCCCTACCCACCATGACCCACGCCACCGAAGCGGGGGTTGTACTGGGAACAGCTGGGTATATGTCGCCCGAGCAAGTGCGCGGCATCGCTGTAGATGCGCGTTCCGACATCTTCAGCTTTGGCGCAATTCTCTATGAGATGCTCTCCGGCAAGCGTGCCTTTCACGGCGAAACCGCTGCCGACACGATGAGCGCAATCCTGAAAGAAGATCCTCCGGAGCTCAGCGAAACCAACCGCAATGTCTCCCCGGCGCTGGAGCGCATGGTGCAGCATTGCCTCGAGAAGAATCCTGAGGCTCGTTTCCACTCCGCCAGCGACATCGCCTTCGATCTCGAACATCTGACTGGAGTCTCCGGAACCAGTGCCAGAGCAACGGCAGTTGCCTCCGAGCGCAGGCCTCAGGGCAAGCTGCTGGCTGCGCTGGCCGCAGTCGTGGTTTTCGCGCTGGCGATGCTCGGTCTCGGCTGGCGGCTCGGCCAGGGCAGCGGTCCGGTGTCTATGGCCGAGTACCAGCAGATCACTTTCCGCACTGGCTCCATAGGAAACGCGCGGTTTACACCCGACGGCAGCATCGTCTACAGCGCATCGTGGGATGGAGGCGACGCCCAGCTCTACATGTCACGGACGGACGACCCGGGCTCGCGCGAACTGGGAATCAAAGATGCGGAGTTGCTCTCGATCTCCAAGGGCGGAGAACTGGCGATTCGGCTCAACACCGAGTATCACTCTGGCTATGCGCGCACCGGTACGCTGGCGCGGGTCCCGCTAAGTGGGGGAACGCCGCGCGAGGTGCTGGACAATGTAGCCGACGCCGATTTTGCCGCGGACGGAAACAGTCTGGCGATTATCCACTACGTCCCGGAAAACAACCACTGGCGTTTGGAGTATCCCATCGGCAAAGTGCTTCTCGACAGCATCAATTGGCTGAGTCATCCGAAGATTTCGCCGGATGGCAAGTGGATCGCCTTCGCCGATCACGAGAATCCAGGCGGCGACGACGAGGGTTCGCTTGCCGTGATCGGTGCCGATGGCAAGGAACCCGAACGGAAACTTTCCTCGGGTTGGACTTCGCTGCAGGGAATTCTCTGGTCTCCCGCCGGCGATGAGATCTGGTTTACCTGCACCAGCACCGGCCAAGCTTCGAACCCGCGCGCCGTGACCCTTTCGGGCAAGCTGCGGACGATGACGAACGTGCCCGGAGGGATGTGGCTGGAAGACCTACGCAATGGCAAGGTGCTGACCGTGACCAATCACGCGCGGCTTGGCATCCGGGGCATGGAGCCGGGGGGAAAAGAAGAGCACGAACTGGGATGGTTCGGATGGTCTGAGCTGCGGGATATCAGCCGGGACGGCAAGAAGATCCTGTTCGAGGAAGAAGGCGATGGTGGAGGACCAAACTACACCGTGTTTCTCCGCGATACGGATGGTTCGCCTCCGGCACGCATTGGCGAGGGACGCGCAGTGGCTATCTCCCCGGATGGGAAATGGGTGGTCACGATACCGGCGAAAGGCGGACCCCTGAATCTCGTGCCGACCGGAGCGGGCGAATCAAGGCAACTCACGCACGATGCCGTTAGCTACGGTTCCGCCCGGTTTTTTTCGGACGGCAAGCGGTTGCTCGCTTTGGGGATTGAAGCCGGACACGGCGGGCGCGACTATTTAATCGAGGTGAGCAGTGGAGACTCCAAGCCCGTCACTCCCGAAGGCGTCTTTGGCGTCGGGATCTCGCCGGATGGCCGGAGCGTAGCGGTGCGTGGGCCAGATCGAAAATGGGGCATTTGGCAGCTGGAAGGCGGCGGTTTTCATCCTGTGCCAGGGCTCGAATCAAACTACGTCATCATTGGCTGGACGCCGGACGGGCAGTCAGTCTATGTGGCGCCCATTCAACAGAACGCGAAGTCGTCGAAGGTCTCCCGCGTGAATATTCAGACCGGAAATATGGAGCCGTGGAAAACCTTTGGAGAGGAAAAGGGCGCAGGGGTCTCAACCGTGATTGCGCCTCATCTTTCAAGCGATGGGAACGCCTACGCCTACCTCTACGTGCAGATACTCTCGGAGGCGTATGTGGTGACTGGGCTGAAATAGCTGATGCGTGCCCGGAAAAGTCGCAATACTCAAAACCAGAATGATCGGTAGCTCGCCTCGATCGTGACGCCCACATCACGCGTAGCCTTTCTTCTTCCAAACTTCCCAGTCGGAGCGGACCGCCTGCAGCATAGCTTCGGCGGCATGGTGCAGCCACCGGCCTTTCTGTTTATCCAGATGCCGCATGATCGATTTGCGCGCGGGTGGAGTGCCGAGATGAATGTTGGCGGTTTCCCATCCCATGGAGTGAAGCAGACGTAGTTCGGTGTCGGGGCTGCGCAGCGATGCCAGCTCGATGCGAGAGCAATGAGGACCGAGACGTCGGACGATCCAGCGTCCGCGCAACTGGACAAAAGGATCGGGACAGCGGACGGCGCGGTTGATGATGGTTTGGTAGAGAATTTCAGGCGGACTGTGCTTCCTGGCATCAAGGTTTTGAGCCCACCAGGAGGAAGACGGAACCAGCGCTTTGGCTTCGCGCGCGATCCGGCCGCCGTGCCAGTCGGCGATGGCGACATAACGGGCGTGGCCGAGACTGCCGAGTCCGGCAATCCGATGCGCCAGGCGATAAGAAATGCCCGGCGCGGGCATGAGATGTTCGAGGGCATCGACGGCGCTGACCGGAATTGCACTTTTGAGCGTGGGGAGTGCGTCTATCTTTTGCCAGAAATGGCCGGGATCGCGCAGCTCGCCTTCGGCGATAAGACGCAACCACTGATGCTTTTCGCCAAGCACAAAAGCGTTTCCTTTTGCCCGTAGCGACTCGCGATAACCTGCGAGCAGCGTATCGCAGATGTCCTCGCGTTTGATGGGAAGACGTCCCGCCTCGACCGCGAGATGAGCGCTGACGGCCAGCCGAACCAGGTCAACGGTGTATGCCATGGGCCACGCTTCATCGAAGTCATTAACACCCCAAATGAGCCGGCCTTCGATGTCACGCCAGGTACCGAAATTCTCGACGTGGAGATCGCCGACGGCGAGAACCTGCGGCGCCTTGGCAAGATCGGGACAAACTTCCGGCCAGATTTGAGCCCAGCGGTAATAAGTAGCGCGTAGAAACATGAAGACATCCGCCTTCATGTTGGTGTGTTTAAGGGTGAGGTCTTTTTCGTCGATGCGGGTGTGCTGGCCAAGCCAGTCTTCGAACTGGCGTGTCGTTTTTACTACGTTCATGCGGGCAACGATAAGAGGAGACACCGGCGAAGTCAAACGTAGCTTGGCGATCAGGCAGACCCGACAGCAATCACTGAAGAGCCACCAATCTAACAGCCAGGCGACCGTGTCGGCCTCGATGCGACGCAGCTAACTGTGTTTCCCCTGACACACTGACCTCGGATGGCCACTCCGGATCAAGGCCACAAACCCCATAAATCATTCGTTTTCAGTGCGTGACGATTGGCGATTGCCCTGCCTTATGAGTTGGCGGACGGCAAAATAGCGAGGGGCGAACCATTATGGAGATGGCGATCACATTCATGGCAGTAGTTGCGGGCCTGATTTTTTCAGTGGCGGTGGCGTTGCTGACCGAAGAACTGATTTTCGGGCAAGTGTTCCGGCTGTTCGTCGCCCGGCAGACGGTACCGGTTAAGACCGGGCAGAAGCGCTGAGAGCGCAAAAGGAGAACGACGATGCTGGCGTTGAAGTATTCGCTGATTACGTGCGGCCTGGGAATGATGATCGCGGCCGTGTGCATTCTCACCTATGATCTGTATCGCGAACTGTTGTACCGCAGGATGTTGCAGACGCCGGGGGGCGCAGCCAGTGCAGCTCCGGTAGTGGTGCGGTGGCGCACGTCACTGGCTCTGGGAATGCTGGCGTGGGGACCCTTACTGGTAGCGTTCAGCATCGTTGTGGTTCCGAGCGGCATGGCGGGCGTGCGCATCAGCGAGATGAGCGGCACGGAGCCGGGAACCCTCTATCCCGGAGCGCATCTCGTCGCACCCTTGGTCGAAGATGTCGCGTTGTTCGACACCCGCGATCAGATCTTTACTACCGGAGATTCGGAAATTGCAAAGCCCTCCGCGGGTGGTCTTCCCACGAGGCCGCAGCTTCTCGATGTGCAGGCCAAGGAAGGATTAACTCTGGGGCTTGCGATTACGGTGCGCTACCGACTAGATGCGAAGAAGTTGGATTACATCCAGGGGAATCTGCCGCGTCCGGTCGAGAAAGAAATCGTGCCTCCGACGGTAGCGAGCGTCTGGCGTGAGATTGTGCCGAACTATACGGTGCGCGACGTATTTTCCGCCAAGCGCGAGGAAGTGCGGCAGCGGGCGGCAGGGATGATCACACAAAAGCTGGCGGCGGATGGCATTGTCGTAAAAGAGGTGATGCTGCGCGACATCCAGTTGCCGCCCGAATATGCGAAAGGCCTCGAGGCGCTCTTACTGAAAGAGCAGGAGAACGATCGCATGGGCGTGGAGACCGAGTTGAAGACCAAGGAAGTGCGAATCGCCGAGTTGGAAGCCGAGGCCGCCAAGGTGCAGCAGGTAAAACAGGCTGAAGGCGAAGCGCAGGTTCATGTCCTACAAGCAAAAGGAGAAGCCGACGCGATGCAGTACACCCTCCCCCTCAAGCAAAAGCAGATCGAACAAAGCCGGCTTGAGGCTCAGGCGCGCAAGGAAGCGACCATCCAGAATGCGGAAGCCGAGGCGCAGGCGAAAGAGATCGACAGTAAAGCAGAGGGGGAACGGCGCAAATTGTTGGCGGACGCGGAGGCGCAGGCCAAAGTGGTTGACAGCAAAGCCGAAGCTGAGCGGCGGACGTTGCTGGCGGACGCGGAAGCAGATCGCATTCGGGTAACTTCGGCGGCAGATGCGGAGCGGTTGCAGAGCGAGGCGGCGATTTTGAAGGGGAATCCGCTGCTGATCAATAAAATTGTGGCGGAGCGGCTCTCAGACAAGTTGCAGATCATGATGGTGCCGGCCGACGGAAAATTCTTCTTCGCAAACGACGTTTTGCGCGGCATGAATGTGGCCAGCCAGGCGGAACAACAAAGATAGTGGCCAGTGGCCGGAGCTCATTTGTCCACTGGCCGGCTTTCCTCAGCTCCAGGAATGCTCACCGACACATGGAAACGTCCGTTGCAACAACCGCAACTTAGACACTCCGGGGTGAGATATGATGCCAACGATTCGGTGGTGCGCTCCAGATCCGGATCGAAAACAAAAGCCAATGATGTTTCGCCGCAAGCTGCTGGCCGTGTTCTCTCTGACGGTGTTCCTGTCGGTCGCGACGGTCGCCTTCCTGGTCTCAGCCGTCACGCGGCGAGCTTTCGACCACAGCGAAGATGAGCGAACCGCGGCACTGGTAATGCAGTTTCGTCGCGAGTTTTCCCGGCAGGGCGATGACATAGCGAGGCGTGTGGAAGCCATTGCTGCGTCGGAAGCCGTGAGACACATGGCGTTGGCGTTGAACCGCGCGCCCGCGGATTCAGGACCTTATTTCGAGTTGGCCAAAGCGATGGCAGAAAATGCTCGACTCGATTTTCTCGAGTTCGTGGAGAGCGACGGGGCCATCGTTTCCTCGGCGCAGTGGCCCGCCAAGTTTGGCTATCCAGAAGCCGCAACATCAAACTTTCCTGCGGAAGCTGACCAGGGTGCATTTCTAAAGCAGGAAGATCTGCAGGATGAAACTGCTCTCGGCCTGTTCGCAGTGCGTGCCACGAGCGTAGGGGAACATCCGGTTTACGTGATCGGCGGGTGGCGTCTCGACAAAACCTTCCTCGCAAGGCTGGATCTGCCGGCCGGAACGCGCGTCTTGCTATACCAGAATCGGGGAGATCGGTTCACTCCGGAGTGGCTGGTCGATCCTTCTGCGTCTGCCTCAGAAAGCACGCATCCGCCAGAAAAATTGGAGCCCCTGATCGATAGCGTGCGACAGTCGAAAAGGGAAATGCCCGGTTTGGTGCGTTGGTCGGGGGACAGCACCGAGAATGAATTGTTTCATGCCATTCCGCTGCCGGGGCCGGGGGCAGCGAACGATCGTCCGCTGCTGGCAATCCTGCTGATCGGTAATTCGCGGCGCACCTATGTTGAATTGATGCGTCACATTCGCTCGGCGGCGTTGCTGGTGGGAGGTGGCGGCATTCTGCTGGCAATTCTCCTGAGCAGTTGGGCCGCGGCGCGAGTCACTCGCCCGGTAGAGCAACTGGCGCACGCCGCACGGGAAGTCGCGGCCGGCAATTGGAACGCGCGAGTAGACGTCGCCGGCGCTGATGAACTGGGACAACTGGCCGATTCCTTTAATCGCATGACTGCCGAGTTGCTCGACCAAAAAGAACGACTGATGCAGGCCGAGCGGGTAGCGGCATGGCGTGAACTGGCCCGGCGGCTGGCACATGAATTGAAGAATCCACTATTCCCGCTTCAATTGACGGTGGAGAATCTGGTGCGCGCCCGGCAACAGAATCCGGAGGAGTTCGAAGAGGTATTTCGCGAGAGTTCGAGAACCCTGTTGGCGGAGATCGCGAATCTCAGAGGAATCATTGGAAAGTTCAGCGAGTTCTCGAAGATGCCGCTGCCGCAGATACAGCGGATACAGGTAAATGATGTTATTCGCGGCGTTGCGCAACTGTTTCAAGCTCAACTGGAGGCTCCGGGCCGTGCGAAGATTAGTTGTGAGCTGCAACTGGATCCGCACGTCGAGCTCGTCACCGCGGACGCGGAGCTATTGCACCGAGCAATCTCGAACCTGGTGTTGAATGCCATGGACGCGATGCCGCAAGGAGGAACGCTGGCGCTTCGGAGCCGTAATGAAGACGGAAAAGTTCTGCTCGAGGTGGCAGATACTGGATCGGGCTTAACACCCGAAGAATGCGACCGGATCTTTACTCCTTATTACACCAGCAAGCCGCACGGCACCGGCCTGGGCCTCGCCATCGTGCAGTCGGTGGTGAGCGATCATGGGGGAAGAATTCGCGTGCGTAGCCAGCCCGGCCGTGGGAGCACATTTGTGATCGAGTTGCCGAGTCGTGCGAATTCGGAACGGCACGCTACTTAGAGTACGTTAGAGGTCAAGGAGAAACTTTGCCTGCGAAGGCACATCTGCTGATCGTTGACGATGAAGCGAACACTCTGGCCTCGCTGTCGCGGGCTTTCCGGCTCGCCGGGCATGAGGCCACCGTATGTGACAACGCCGCCAAGGCGCTGGAACTAGCCAGGGCCCAGAACTTCGATGTAATCCTCTCCGATGTAGTGATGCCCGTCAAAGGCGGCCTCGCGCTGCTCGAAGAATTAAAGGCACAGGGAATAACGGCTCCTGTAGTCATGATGTCAGGGCAGGCGGATATCGAAATGGCGGTCCGAGCCACGCGCCTCGGCGCGCTGGATTTTTTGGAGAAGCCGATCTCCACCGAAAAGCTCTTGCTCACGGTGGACAATGCTTTGAAGCTGCAGCGGCTGGAAAGCGAAAACCGGCAACTCAGGCAGCGCCTGGGCAAACATGAAATTGTATGGCAGGGCGCGGCCATGCAGCGTGTGATGGCGCAACTGCAGCGCGTCGCGGCCAGTGGAACGCGGGTTTGCATCCTAGGAGAAACCGGAACCGGCAAAGAACTGGTGGCGCGCACGATCCACGAGCGGAGCGCTCGCGCCGGCGCAACATTTGTGACTGTGAATTGCGCGGCGGTTCCGGCGGAACTGATTGAGTCTGAGCTTTTCGGCCACGAAAAAGGATCGTTTACCGGGGCCGCGGCGCGCCACATTGGAAAGTTCGAGCAAGCTGATCACGGCACGCTTTTTCTGGATGAGATTGGCGATATGCCGCTGGCCATGCAGGCCAAGCTGCTGCGCGTGCTGGAGGAAGGTGAGGTGGAGCGCATCGGCGGCGATAAACCCGTGACCGTCGATGTGCGGGTCGTGGTGGCGACGCATCGCGACCTGGAAGCTCGGGTGCGCGAAGATAGATTTCGCCAGGATCTCTTTCACCGGATTTATGTTTTTCCTCTGGTGTTGCCGCCCTTACGGGAGCGGCGGGAGGATATTCCGGCGCTGGTGGCGCATTTCGCTGCACAAGTGAGCGCGCAGAATGGATGGAAGCCGATTCCGTTTTCCGTAGAGGCGATGGCGGCGCTGCAGTCGCACCCCTGGCCCGGCAATGTTCGCGAGTTACGCAACATGGTGGAGCGGTTGATGCTGCTGGCAACCGATGGCCAGGTTGATCTCACTACCGTCGAAACGGCTCTGCCGAAAGGCCCCAGCGGTACGGCGTATTCCGTTGCTTCGTCAGGTCCGCTGGCCGGGCGCGTGGACGCATTCGAGCGGGAAGTGATCCTGGCGGAATTGAAGCACAGCCATTCGAACGTGAGTCTGGCGGCCAAGTCGCTGGGGCTGGAGCGAAGTCATTTTTACAAAAAGGCGGAACAGCTGGGAATCGATCTGCGCGCGCTGCGCCGGGATCAAGGCCCCACGCAGGAGTAATTCTCAATTCCACAAAACTGTCGGGAGAAAGCATTGAACAGAACCATCCGTTATTGGATCGTCCGAGTTTTCTTTTGCGCCCTTCTCAATCCTCTTCCGTTCGTATCGAGCAACGCGATTGCAGGTGATCCGCCTTCTCCACCCTCGTACGGGGTTCGAATGGAGCAGGCCTGGATTCCAATGAAGGATGGAGTGCGCCTCGCGGCAACGCT
>Ga0302326_10008278_pt1 | contig 22976 bp, 9 predicted proteins | sample Palsa_T0_3_FD_202264 | JGI IMG/M metagenome (GOLD analysis project Ga0302326, IMG submission 202264) | Peat permafrost microbial communities from Stordalen Mire near Abisko, Sweden - Palsa_T0_3 | ecosystem: Environmental > Terrestrial > Soil > Palsa > Peat permafrost | place: Sweden: Abisko... | reverse complement strand
ATTTTCGTACAATAAACGTACAATGGATCGGGCAATGAGGCCTTTTTAGCCGTTGTGGCACTTCCTAGAATCAGTAACTTACATGCTGTCAGCACGCTAGATAGTTCGACTCCCGCCGCCTCCACCAATATATCTTTTATTATCAACAGTTTACGGACACATTTTAATTTCGCACAATAGCATTCTACGCCCGCGGCGCATCACATCGCCGGCGAAGTGAAGTGCCAAGAAATTAGCAAAGACGTCATACGCAAGATGTTGCTTCCATCGAATGCGCTCAGTTAGCGGAAATCCTGGTGACGGTGTTGCTGCCATTGTTTGCCACCCACATGCTGCTACCGTCGAACGCTATCCCAAAAGGTTGGTTCCCCACCGGGTAGACTCCCTGCACGGCACCTGTCGAGGCTAGCATCTTCGTTACGGTCGGGTTGGGATACCCGCCGTTCGTAATCCACATGTTGGTTCCGTCGAATGCTATAGCGCTCGGAGTCCTCACCACGTAGGTGGCTACACCTGTTCCGGTGGCGGCCGCCAGCACGGTGACGGTTCCGTCACCGAGCGTTATCCACATATTGGCGCCGTCGAAAGCGATGGCGCTGGGATTATAGAGGGAATAGGTAGCTACGATCGCGCCGGTGCTGGCCAGGAGTTCGGTGACCGTGCTCGCGTTGGCACTATTCACCACCCAGATGTTGGTACCGTCAAATGCAATCTCGTAAGGATTCGCTCCTGCGGCGTAGCTGCCTACAACCGCTCCAGTGCTGGCCAGGATCTTGGTGACCGTGCCCGGGTTGGCGTCATTCGTCACCCAGATATTGACCCCATCGAACGCCAAACCGGCGGGGTAGCTCCCCGCAGTGTAAGTGCCGATTACCGCGCCGTTGCTTACTTGCAGCTTTGTAACCGTGCCCGAATCGCTATTCGCCACCCACATGTTGGCCCCGTCGAAGGCTAGAGCCAGGGGTTCCTGTCCGACGCCGTAAGTGCCGATTACGGCGCCGGTACTGGCTTGTAACTCGGTGACGCTAGCAGCGTAGAAATTCGCTGTCCAGATATTCGATCCGTCGAACGCCACAGCGATCGGACCCTGCCCCACCGAAAAAGTTTGAGGATACCACTGCAAAAGTGCAGCCCTCATTGCCGCAAGAGAAACCCCGCCAGCCGGTCCTTGTGGTCCCTGCGGACCGGCCGGACCGGTTGCGCCAATTGGTCCCTGCGGGCCGGTTGATCCGGGTGCTCCCGCTGGTCCTTGCGGCCCCGGAGGTCCTTGCGGTCCTTGTGTGCCGTTAAACGTCTGCGCTGAGACGAAGGTGACAATTCCGTTGGGTGCAACCGAAAGACCTGTTGGTTGCGGGGTAGAGCCGGAAGACCCGAATAACAGATTGAGGTTGGCCGATGGAGTCGCTCCGTCGGCATTCAGCGTCTGCCAGCGAAAGGTTTGACTGCTGGCTGTGGTGCCGTTCGATGCGGAAGCGATGAGGTCGAGTGGATTGGATGGCGAACCCGACGTGGCCGAGTTGCCGGTGGAGGGAAGGATTAATCCTCCGGCGAAGTTGCCGGCGCCTTGAACGTCGAGCGGATATTGCGGCGCGGTTGTGCCGATGCCCACATTCACACTGGCGCCGCCATTCACGCCCGTAATTGCGCCCAGCACCAGCGCGTTGCTCTCAGTAACCTCGGCATTGGAGCCGACTGCGGTGGCATTGCTCAGGCTTCCCGTTCCGAATGCCGTGCCAGATCCCAGCCCTGTGTCATTGAGACCGGTCCCCGGTGTGCCGTCGAGCACCTGTCCGGCAAAGGATCCGATGGCCGAATTGAAAGCGCCCGTGGTGTTGTTGATGAGCGTGTTCACTCCCACGCCGGCGTTGTTGCTGCCCGTCGTGTTGCCGAAGAGTGCGTATCCAACCGCGGTGTTATTGCTGCCGGTAGTGTTGTTGAGAAGCGAATTTTCTCCGACTGCGGTGTTGACGTTGCCCGTAGTCGTGGTGTTTCCCGAGAACCCAAGGAATGCGTTCGCGCTCGCGTAAGAGCCATAGGCAAATAGGAAGCTCCCGATCTGGTAACCGCTCCCCGTCACCACCCCACTCGCGGTCAGGTTCCCGTTCACCGATTGATTGCCGGTAAATGAGTTCGTGCCGAGAGTGGCGAACGGTCCCGGGTTTGCCAGGCTCAGCGTGACGTTGCCGCTGGTGCCTCCTCCCGTCAAGCCTGCTCCTGCCGTCACGCCGGTAATTGTTCCGCCTCCACCACCGCCGCCGCTGGCCGATGTCGTTTGCACCGTGCCATCGGGGAACATGAAACCGCCAACTGAAGATCGGATGGTCCCGGCCACATCCAGTGGATAGGCGGGCGTGGTCGTGCCGATGCCGACATTGACGTTGCCCGTTCCTCCATTTACGCCGGCGATGCTTCCCAGAACCATGGCATTGCTTTCGTCGACAAGGGCATTGGCCCCAACAGCGGTCGCATTGGAGAAGCTGTTATTCGCTGCTCCGGAGTTCGCATGGGCGCCGAGGAAAGTGTTCAGGCTGCCCGTAAAGGCACCGGTTGTCCCACCCGCTCCGTAGCCCAAGCCCGTGTTATTGCTGCCCGTACTATTGCTCAGCGCTTCATAGCCGACGCCCGTGTTGAAGTTGCCCGCGACGTTGGATTGCAGGGCGTGCGAACCGTCTGCCGTATTCCATGCGCCCGTGATGTTCTGTTCCAACGCCCTTTCCCCGCTAGCAGTGTTGAAGGTGCCTAGAGTGTTGCTATAGAGAGATTCATAGCCGCTCGCCGTGTTACTTGAGCCGCTCGTGTTGAAGTAGAGCGACTGGTAGCCGCTGGCGGTGTTGTCCCACCCGTTGGTGTCGCTGTAGAGAGCCTGAAAGCCAGTGGCGGTATTGTCATTGCCTGTGCTGCTGTAAAGCGCTTGCGCCCCCATGGCGGTGTTATTGTTGCCGTTAGCGTTCGTCGCCAGCGCCTGAAACCCATTGGCAGTGTTAAGGTTGCCGCCATCGAGCAAAGCAAGTGATCCAAAACCGGTCGCGGTGTCGGATTTGCCAGCAGCAAAGGCGGACTTGTTGCCCGCGAAACCGAGAAACGCACTGGTGGTGCCGCTGGACCCGGATGCGAACAACTGCTCATCCATTCGGTAGCCTCCGAAAGGACCGCTCGACGCATTAACCGAAAGGCCAAAAACCGAACCGCCAAAAATCGATCCGGCAGCATTAATGTTTACTGCGTTAACAGTCCCACCGTTGATCGTTCCGTGCTCCCCTACATCCAGAGTCGCAATAGGCGACCTAGTGCCGATACCGATGCCAGTCGTGGTTTGAAACATGCCTGAGTTGCCGAGGTCGCCAGAATCGTCGGTGAAGATGGGAATATAGTTGGCAGTGCCAGAATTGGTAGGTGCTTTAGTTTTCGCGGTAGTGGGTACGCCAGTGCTCGAAGCGTTTTCTGCCTGCACCGGGCTCGCCATGACGAAGGCCGAGGGTGGAAGTCCTCCGATTGTTTCCGCGTCGCCGGCCTTGAAGGCATAGGGAGCGCTGACCAGCAGCACGCGCGGTTGCTCGGCCTGCCCTGAAATCTGCACCCCTACCCAGCGCGCCTCCACCGATGTGAACAACTCCGGCGGCAGGCCGTCGGGGTTGGTCGATCCCAGTAAAGCCGTGTAGTGGCCGTTGCTGTCGGCGGTGACATTCTGCGTTTCCAACCACAGCGCCGCGCCTCCGGTCTGCTCCCCGTACAGTGCGAATGTAATACCAACTACACCAGTCAGAGCATCACCGTTGAGATCCTTTGCCGTTCCGCCAAAGCGGACGAGGCGTGGCAGCGCGGAAATCCCCGCGGGCGACTGCCCATTTGCAGGGGGCGGAGTGTAGACGAATGTTAAGGAAAGAGCAAAGAGCAGAACGGCAAAGCGGCGGCTCATCGAGATCTCCTGGGCGGATTTTCGGATGCGGGCCAAACGGGGGAGTCGGTCCCGCAATAATTCGTCGAAGTAGAATGCAATCCACCGCAGGCTGTCCATGCGGAGGGTCTGAAGAGAGTCTGAGTTTTTGATGAGTAAATAAGTGCTGCAAGATCTGAGACTTAGGCGAAGTAGGCTCTTGGTTCTGGGCCGCATAGCGAGCCCGTTGATAATCGCCCCGGCGCGGGATAGAATCTGCCGACCGAAACGGAGCTTTGGCCTCCCCGATTTGATCTTCCGCCAGAGTGCCTGCGGAATGGCGTAATTCCGGTCTAGCGATATGGATTCGAGCAGTCACAGACAGAATGTACTAAGGACCTTTGGCCCGTTTACGTTCGATCCGGATTGCGGTGAGCTGGCTCGGAACGGATCCCGCATCCGGCTGCAGCCCCAGCCTGCGCTCGTCTTGATTCTGTTGACCGATCAGCCCGGCAAACTCATTCCGCGGGAAGAAATCTATCGCGCGGTGTGGGGAGAAAATACCCATGTAGATTTCGAGCAATCGCTGAACTACTGCATCAGACAGATTCGCTCTGCGTTGCGGGATGACGCAGACCATCCGACCTATCTCGAAACCGTTCCGAAACGTGGTTATCGGTTTCTATGCCCCGTGGCTTCAACGAGTGACGGGGAATCGCGCTCTGACAAGTCCGAATCTGCGGGAGCAGTGACGGTGACGGTGTTGGCGCCGACCGCAAGACCGGAAGGTTCGCCGAGCCAGCAATCCAGTGTCCGCGCGAAGGTGTGGGCGCTGGCATTTGGAGTATTGATCGTGCTCGCTACATCTGCGATTTTGTGGCGAACATTTCGTGTGAAATCTGCTTCACTGCGTGCGAGCGATACAGTGGTTCTCGCCGACTTTGCCAACAGTACAGGGGATCCCATTTTCGACGACACCCTGAAGACAGCGCTCAACGTCTCCTTGCGGCAGTCGCCGTTCCTGAATGTGCTTCCCGAGAGCGAAATCTCGAAGACCCTCCAGCTGATGACCCGTCCACCGGGGACGAAACTTACATCCGAATTAGCTCGGGAGATCTGTCAGCGGGCGGGCAGCAAGGCGTATATCGCAGGATCAATTGGCAGTCTGGGCAGCGAATACGTGTTGGGGTTAAAGGCGGTAAATTGCGAGAGTGGAGATATGCTGGCGCAGGAGCAGGTGACCGCCGCGTCCCAGGAGAAAGTGCTCGACAGGCTTGGCGAGGCCGCAGCCAAGCTGCGCGGCGAACTGGGCGAATCGCTGGCGACGGTCAACAGGTTCGATGTTCCGCTTGAACAGGCCACTACTTCTTCTCTGGAAGCACTGAAAGAATACAGCCTTGGCATGAAGGCATTTAGCGAAAAAGGCGCCCCCGCGTCCCTGCCACATGCTCAGCGGGCGATCGAACTCGATCCCAATTTTGCTCTTGGATATTGGGCCGTTGGCGACGACTACGGCAGTCTTGCCGAGGTAGGACGGGCCAGTGAGTACCTCACGAAAGCATTTCAGTTGCGCGAACACGCCAGCGAACGCGAAAGATTGACGATCACCGGCATCTACTATCTCGTCGTTACCGGGGAACTTGAGAAGGCGGCCCAGACCTATCAGCAGGAAATTGAGAGCTATACACGGGACTCCGTAGCGTATGGCCATTTGAGCGTTGTGTTCACCCAACTGGGAGAGTACGAGAAGTCCGCGGAGATTGCACGCCAGGCCCTGCGCATCGCACCGAATGAGCTGGGTTGGTACGAGAACCTGGCCAATACCGCCATTTCTTTGCAGCGATTCGACCAAGCGCAGCAGATCATTCGCGAGGCACAGACGCGAAAATTGGACGGAGCGGGCCTCCGTAGCGCTCTCTACGATCTGGCGTTTCTCGGCGCTGATCCTGTGGCGATGGAGGAACAACAAAAGTGGTTTGCGGGCCAGCCAGAAGAAAATTTTGGACTGGCAATGGCAGCTGACACCGAGGCCTACGCCGGTCATGTAGGTAAGGCGCGGCAGTTGACCAAGCTCGCAGTTGACTCCGCCATTCGGTCGGACAGCAAAGAAACGGGCGCCACGTGGCAGGCGAATCTCGCTTTGCAACAAGCGGCTTACGGCAATGCGGCAGAGGCCAGGCAGCTAGCGAATGACGCTCTCCATCTAGCTCCCGCGAGTCAGGGTGTCGATGTCGAAGTCGCACTCGCGTTTGCCGTGGCGGGGGACACGGGACGAACCGCGGCCTTGGTTCAGGACTTAACTGAACGATTCCCATTAGACACGCAGATGCAGTCGCTTTGGCTACCCGCAATTCGTTCGCAACTGGCGCTCGATAACAAGAATCCGGCTGCGGCCGTGAATGCTTTGCAGATCGTTTCGCCGATCGAATTTGGCAATATCATCTTTGACAACAATACCTGCCTCGATCATGTGTATATTCGCGGGCAGGCATACCTGGCCGATGGAAAGGGCACCGCCGCCGCCGCCGAATTTCAGAAGATTCTCGACCACAACGGACTGGTTGTGAATTGCTGGACCGGAGCGCTAGCCCATTTGGGAGTGGCTCGAGCGAATGTTCTTGAGGGAAGAACCTCGCAAGGTGCGCAGGCAGATGCGGCCCGCGTGCGGGCACTCGCCGCCTACAAAGATTTCCTCACCCTCTGGAGAGACGCCGACCCCGGCATTCCGATCCTGAAAGAAGCTAAAGCCGAGTACGCGAAGCTACAGTGAGCGCACTGAACCTGCCGGTGAGTGGATGTTTTCGTTAGACACTCTAAGCGGAAGTGATGCCCGGAGTCGCGTTCTCGCGTCACCATGCCCGGAGTCTTTGCCGGCATGATCGCTGGAGTTGCCACCGTCATCTTTCTCATGCTCAGTCACCGGGATCCCTTACGGCTGGAGCCCCGGCTTCGTGGCCTTTTGCCCTAAAATTCTAATCGCGGCACTCGGGCAAAGCGGAAGTAACGGAAAGGTGCGACCGCGGTGCTGTAGAAAGGGTTCTTTTTTCTCCATCCCGACGACTCTATGGGATACGGTGGTGATCGCACGCAAGGCCACTACCGCTCGCAGCTGACTTTTCAAATCAGCCAATTCCATTGCCTGCGCTTCCCAGCAGTCGCCTCCGATCGGCGATTACTTTTTCGAGCTCCCGTTTGGGTATGCTCCTCGGCAGCGATTCCACGCCTCAGTCGTTTCTGCATTTGACATTTTCAAGCGCGCGCATGGTCCGATAGCCACACGTCTGATGCGCACGAAACCTGAACCCTGAGCCTATTTTTATGTGCGTTGACGGAATTCTCTCCGCCTTGCGGATTGCTACGACCTTTGGTGAGTCGCTACCAGCGCCAAATTTCAATGCAGGCGAAACGTCTGGAAGTTCAGATGCTCGTTTCCATCTCGAGTGAGCAACGTTTCTAAAAACGTTCTCAGCCAGCAAAAATCTTCCGATTGGATTCGAGGTCGAGGCAACCATGTTCAAAGCAACAACCGCCATTGCGAGCCTGCTTTTCGTCGCGTGCGTCTGCGCTTTTTTTCACCTGGCCTCTGCGCCCCTGGCCACGACGGGCGTCGTTTCGGCTCTTCTTCTAACCCTGGTTGTAACGATAAGCGGGATGGGGTGGCGGCGGGATGCACAGCAGAAGAGACTGTTTCTGCGCTCTGGAATGGTTGGGTACCTCGGATTTCGCGGATCTTTTCAGCTTTTTCAGGTTCTCTGTTTACTCCTGTTGTGGCCGGCTCAGTCCTGGGCAGCCTTTACCATCTTGTTCAACGGTGTAGTTTCGATCGTGGATACTGGAAGCATCGTTCTCAGTAATCCCGCGGACGTGGTCGTGGATACGGCGGGGAATGTATACCTCTCTGATACAAGTAACAGCCGAATCGTAAAGCTGGCGCCGGATGGCACTGCATCCGTGCTCGCCATTACCGGGCTGGCTCCCGCGCTGAGTTCTCCCGCAGGGCTCGCGGTCGATGTATCGGGGAATCTGTACATCGCCGACGCGGGAAACGCTCGCGTTGTGAAAGTCGATTCGCTGGGAAACGGCACGCCCGTCAGCACGCCGAGTATTACATTGAGTTCACCTCAGGGAGTGGCCGTAGACGCATCGAGCAACATATTTGTTTCCGATACCGGAAACAATCGGATCGTGGAGGTCACGGCCGGGGGCACAGCTTCTGTGCTCAGCATCACTGGCTTGGGCACAGCCTTCAACACACCGCTCGGTCTGGCTCTCGATCCCGCAGGAGATCTCTTCATCGCCGATTCAGTGAATAGCCGCATCGTGGAGGTAGCTGCGGGTGGAACGGTTGGGAGCGTGCTCAACGTCTCCGGCGTGAGCCTCACCACCCCGGCTGGGCTGGCGGCAGACACCTTGGGCAATCTCTATGTCGCCGACACGACGAGTACCCAGATCATCATAGTGAACATCGCCTACGGATCGGCTTCCTTAATCAATACCGGCGCGGTGACGCTCAATCAGCCGCAAGGGGTTGCAGTCAGTGCTTCCGGTCTGCTGTACGTTGCCGACACGGCTGACAACAGGGCGATCTCGGTAGCGACATCTTCGGTTGCCTACGGTCATAGTCAACTCGGAACTTCCACCGGCAAAGTTCTAACCTTACCCTTCACGGTTGGGATTATCGCCACCGTAGGCAATGTGAAGGTCTTTACCGATGGAGTTGAGAACCTCGACTTCACTTTGCAAGGGACTAATACCTGCACGGCTGGAACAACCGGAGACGTGCCCTGCTCAGTGGACGTACAGTTTCTTCCGACCGCGCCCGGTTTGCGCCGGGGAGCGATCGTAATTTATGACAACAGCAATCCCGAAGTTCCATTGATCACCGTTCCCCTCTATGGATCTGGCGATGCTCCGTTGGCGGCGCTCTCCCCAGGCACCGCCGGTGTGGTCAGCACGGGTGCAACAGCCCTGAGCGCGCCCTTTCAGGTTGCATTCGACGGAGTGGGCAACATGTACGTTGCGAATTATGGAAGCGCCGCCGGCAACGTGGTGAAAGTGCCCGCCGGTGGCGGCACCGCGACGGTGGTCAGCACCCCCGGATTCACCCTGGCTGGAGCCATCGGCGTAGCGCTGGATGGAGCGGGCAATCTCTACATTTCCGACCACTACAACAGCCGCATCTTGGAGGTTACGGCGGGAGGCGTGGTTTCGGCATTGAACATCTACGGAGTGAGCCCGGCGCTGGGCATAACCGGAGCAATCGCGATCGATGAAGCGGGCAATCTGTACATTTCGGATTACGGAGTGGGCCGCATCGTCAAGGTGACGCCTTCCGGGGCGGGATCCGTGCTGGGCACAGGAAGCTTTACGTTTGCCAGTGACGAGGTGCTGGGGGTGGCCGTGGATGCGGCGGGAACGGTCTACATTCCGGATCCCGCCGGCAATGGCGTGGTGAAGGTTACGGCAGCGGGAGCGGCTTCGCTGGTGGTTGCCCCGGGCATCACTCCGCCTCTGAGCTCTCCCCGAGGCGTAGCCGTGGACGCCTTCGGCAACCTCTACATCGCCGACGCGGGAAACGAGCGAATCGTGGAAATCACCACGGCAGGGGTCGCCTCGGTGGTGCAGATGCCGGGCCAGTCCCTGGTCACTGACTATGGAGTTACCGTCGATGCCTCCGGGAACGTCTTCATCCCGGACTTCGGCGCCAACCACATCGTAGAGGTGAGCGTGGCAGGTGCCAGTCTGTCTTTTCCCAACACAAACGTCGGTTCAACCAGCACTGCGCTGACCGCAACCGTAACTAATATCGGCGACCTGCCGCTGTTGTTTAGCACCGCTCCCACGTATACGGCGAACTTTTCCGAAGACACCGGGGATGGGAACTTGTGCGCGATCAGTACATCGCTCGATCCCGGGTTGGCCTGCGATGCGGCGGTCGAGTTCACGCCGCAATCGGGAGGAAATCTCAGCGCCGGCATCGTGGTCACCAACAACAATCTCAACGTTGCCGGCGCGACCGAAACAGTCGCGGTCAGCGGCACCGGCATTGTCGTGGCAGACACCACGGCGGTAGCGGTATCCACCAGCCCAACCAGCGCGAACCTTGGACAACCGATTACCATCACGGCCCTCGTGACCGATACGGCGACCGGCCATACGGCCACCATCCCGACGGGAGGCGTGACATTCATGGACACGGTCGGATCGACCTCCATCTCGCTCAACGGCGGCGCCGCCGTCACCCTGAATGGAGCAGGCGCTGCGATTCTTACCGGAGTCACGCTGAGTGGCGTGGGCACGCACACCATCACGGCCAGCTACGCGGGCGTGATCGGCACTTTCGTCCCCAGCAGCAACACCACCTCCATCGTGATTTCGGCTCTGGCCAGCGCGGTTACGCTGAACGTCGCGCCCGGCAGTTCGGTGGTGGCTGGGACAGCGGCCACCCTGACCGCGACGGTCACGGCCAACGGCGCTCCGGTCACGACCGGCACGGTGCTTTTCTGTAACGCAACGGCCGCGCAGTGCCTCGGCGAGGCCGTCTACGGCAGCGCCCAGTTGACCCTGGCGGGAACTGCCGCGATCAAGCTCACGCTGGGAGCGGGCGTTTACAGCATCACCGCCGCATTTCAAGCCACCAGTTCGACTCTGGCCGGGGTGTCCGCGCCGCAGCCGCTTACGGTCACTGGCGCCGCCAGTTACTTATCCTCCACCACCATTGCGGAGACCGGGGTTGCCGGCAACTATACGCTGACCGGCACGGTCACCGCCTTCGGAGCGGTCGTACCTACCGGGACGGTTTCTTTCCTCGACACCACGGCCGGCAACGGCGTGGTGGGAACGGCGGCGCTCAATCCCGCCAGCCTCGGCTTCACTTTCCTGCCGGCCGCCGGTTCGCCGGTGGGCGCCGGCCAGGCGCCCCAGGACACGGTTCTGGGCGACTTCAATCACGACGGAAAACTGGATTTGGTGGTACTGAACAATGGCGATCAAACCATCAGCGTCCTGTTGGGCAACGGTGACGGAACCTTTCAACCCCAGGTCACTTATGCAGTCGGGCATCAGAGCCAGGGGATCGCGATGGGCGACTTCAACGGGGATGGAAATCTTGATCTGGTCGTGTCTAACTATATCGACGACACCGTCAGCGTTCTGCTCGGCAACGGGAATGGAACCTTCGCCCCGCAGGTGACCTACGCGACCGCTCACCGGCCGCAGGGTATTGCGGTTGCCGATTTCAACGGCGACGGACATCTTGACCTGGCGGTGGTGGCTACCTTCGGTGCGGATGTCAGCATTCTGCTCGGCCAGGGCGATGGTACGTTCGTTGCCGATAGTCCCGCGACCTTCGCGGTCGGCGGCGATCCTGTGGCCATTGCGACCGCAGACTTCAATGGGGATGGAAATGCCGATCTGGTCGTCACCAACTCCGGAGACGGCTCGGTCAGCGTTCTGCTGGGACATGGCGATGGGACCTTCCAGAGCCAGATCGTTCTTACTATCCCTGACGAGCCCGATCTCACCCCGATCGCGGTCGGAGATTTCAATGGAGATGGAATTCCCGACTTCGCGGTGGGAGACGCGGAGTACGACGACATTTACGTATTCCTGGGCATCAACGGTCTGACCTTTCAACCGCCCGTGGCTTATACCGTAGGAGTCGCGCCATTCGGAATCGTGGCCGCCGACTTCCAGGGCACCGGACACCTGGACTTGGCGGTCACCAATCTCGGCGACAGCACGGTGAGTTTGCTGCTCAACCAGGGAGACGGCTCGGGAACGTTCCAAACCCAGGTCACTTTCCCGGCGGGGAGCACCCCTCTGGGCATTGCCGCCGGCGACTTGAACGGAGATGGGCTTCCGGATTTGGCCGTAGCAAACAACACTTACTCAGCCCCGTTTACCGCCAGCATTCTGCTTGCGGCCCAGACCGAGACTGCCGTCGCCACCGGGCAGGCGGTCTACGGAACCGGCACGCACAACGTTCTCGCCAGCTATCCCGGTGATGCTGACCGTGCGCCTAGCCAATCGACCACGGTGCCCCTGGCCGCCATTCCGCAGACAACTACGGCTACCACATTCACGGCTGCACCCAATCCGGCCTTCGCAGGACAGCCGGTCACGCTCACGGCGACCGTAGCCCCCGCGCCCACCGGTACGCCTCTCGGCACGGTGAGCTTTTACAACGGGTCCGCTCTGCTGGGCACGGCAACCGTCAACTCTTCCGGCGTCGCCACTTTCGTAGGCAGCCTGCCGGTAGGTGTCTTAAGCGTCACCGCCGTCTACTCCGGCAATGCCGGATTTGCCGGCTCCACTTCAACCGCCCAGACGGTCACCGTTAACTTGAACCCAACCGCGACCGCCCTGGCGGCGGCACCCAATCCGGCCAGCGTTGGCCAGTCGGTTACGCTCACCGCCACCGTGAACCCACCCCCGCTCTTCGACTTGGGACGGCGAGGTCATGCAGTTCCGGGACCTATATCGCTCGGAACCGTCAGCTTCTACTACGGCCCGACGCTTCTTGGGAGCGGCGACGTCAACTCGTCGGGCGTGGCCACATCGTCCACGACTACGCTGCCGGTGGGAGCGGACGGCCTGACGGCGGTGTATTCGGGCGACTCCAATTTTGCCGGGTCCACATCGATCGCATATACCGAGACGATCACAGAGGCGGCAACGAGCACGACTACTGTGCTGACGGCATTGCCGAATCCAGCCATTGCCGGGCAATCGGTTACGCTCACCGCCACCGTGAACCCACCCCCGATCCTCGACCTTGGACTGCGAGGTCATGCAGTTCCGGGACCTATATCGCTCGGAACCGTCAGCTTCTACTACGGCCCGACGCTTCTTGGGAGCGGCGACGTCAACTCGTCGGGCGTGGCCACATCGTCCACGACTACGCTGCCAGTGGGAGCGGACGGCCTGACGGCGGTGTATTCGGGCGACTCCAATTTTGCCGGGTCCACATCGATCGCATATACCGAGACGATCACAGGGGCGGCAACGAGCACGACTACTGTGCTGACGGCATTGCCGAATCCAGCCATTGCCGGGCAATCGGTCACGCTCGCCGCCACGGTTGCGCCTGCACCGACAGGAACGCCCACAGGAACGGTCAGCTTCTACGACGGCACCACGTTGCTGGGCACGATGGCGGTCAATTCGTCCGGCATCGCGGACTTCATCGACACCAGCTTGCCAGTGGGAGCGTTGAGTATCACGGCAGTCTATTCCGGCAATGCGGGATTCTCCGGCTCGACATCGACGGTAGTTACTGAAACGGTGTCGCCGGCAACGACTGCCACCGCAACCACCACCACGCTCACGGCCTCACCCAACCCTCTGTTCGACGGGCAGACCGTAACCTTTACCGCAACCGTCACGCCGGCCCCAACCGGAACGTCCGCCGGCATCGTTTCGTTCTATAGCGGAACCACCCTGCTGGGTACCGGCACGCTCAACGCCGCCGGAGTAGCTACGCTGACTCTCAGCAGCCTGGCGGTCGGCGTCGACAGCATCACGGCGGTGTATCCGGGCAATGCCGGCTTCGCCCCGTCCACTTCTTCCACTCTCAGCCAGACCGTAAACACAGCCTATACCGTGAGCGGCCCCACCACGCCGGTCCCGGTCGCGCCGGGAGGTTCGGTCAATATCAACCTCACGGTGCCTCCATTAGGAGGTGCGTTCAACAGCGTAGTCACGCTGTCGGCTTCCGGGCTTCCGCCGGGCGCAACTGCGACGTTCAATCCTCCGACGGTTACGCCAGGGACTGCGGGCGCGCCCACGGTGATGACCATACAACTGGCGGCGGTCACGGCCAGCATTCCTGCCGGCGACATTCCTGCCAACCCCCGGGGAGTCCCGGTCACGCTGTTCAGCATGGCATTCCTTCTGTTTGGTGGCGTGCTGGGACGCAAACGCATGCCAAGAGGACTGGTGCTGGTCCTAGCGCTGGCGAGTCTGGGAGTGGGGACCTCGCTGCTCACCGGGTGCGGGGGCGGTTTCGCCAATACTCCCTCCACGCAGGCCAGAACTTACACGGTTACAGTCACGGGAACGAGCGGGTCGTTCCAAGCCTCGACGACAGTGACGCTGGTGGTGGAATGAGGGTGATCTTAACTCCGCCAACTCGGCGAACCGAAGTCAGCAAACGAGCAGCGAACAAGATAAGGACGAGGATAAATTCAATGAAGAAATTAACATCAGTCAAGACGGCCGCTTTCCTTCTGCTGGCTCTCGGATGCGCAACCATGGCTCCCCGTCCGGCAGCGGCACAGAGTGGCTCCCGGGTGGATATCGGTGTCGCCTATAACTATGTCCGGACGAACGCGCCGCCGGGTGACTGCGGATGCTTCACGATGAATGGCGGAAGCGGCTGGGTAGCATTTAACTTCAGCCACTCCTTCGGCATCGTCGGCGAAATTGCCAGCCAGCATGCTTCGAACATCGCCAGCAGCGGTGCGGACCTGACGCTTACGTCGTATCTGGCGGGTCCGCGCTACACGTGGGGGCACGCCCACCATTTCGCGCCCTTCACTCAGGTACTGCTCGGCGGAGCCCATGCCAGTGGAAGTCTGGCTCCGGGCAGTTCCGGGCTGCCAGGATCAGCCAACTCTTTTGGCATGATCGCGGGCGGCGGATTGGATATCGGGCTCACCCGGCACATCGCGGTGCGAGCGTTTGATGCAGACTATTATCTGACGCGCTTCAATAACGGCGTGAACGATCATCAGAACAATCTTCGCCTCGCCGTCGGCCTGATCATCCGGTTTGGCGGAGGCCACTAGCCGGAAGATGGGCGAGTGAAAACTATCTTTTGGCGTCCGTCGCTGCTTTCCGCCTCCGCAATCGGTGTGTACCCGTGGAAAGGAAAACCATGGAAAAGTTTGGCGGAGAAACAACCTGACATGGGACTTTTAATTTCGCACAAATGACGTTCCGCATCGAGCCTGCGGAGCCAGGTCTCCCCCTTGAACATCTTAAGACAAATTCAAACCGGCACTCGGGGCACGGGCGTCAGCCGTTTGCAGAATTGATAGAGGATCCACACGCTCACCCGGAATGCGCCCAGTAACAGCCCGAGAAGAAACGTAGCCACGACTCCTCGCGGTTTCGTGCGCGCGTACACAACGTTCATACTCCATGCCGGGCTGGTATATACCGTCCCCGCACTGGTTGCGCCGATGCGATTCCTGACTGGCGGCTCGTAGACGATCTTTTCGATTCCACCGTTAAAAAACTTTGCCATTTGCAAAATGCGTCTGCTGTACGACGCCCTCGCACTGAGCGGCAACGTGCCTCGGCTGCGGTACTTCAGAATCAGGCTGGAGGCTTCCGCGGCGTGGCGCAGGGCCGCGGTGACTCCGTTGGCGGTGATGGGATCGACCATGGCTGCAGCTTCGCCGGCAATGAGCCAGTTCGGGCCAGCTACTCCGACTTGTGCTCGGGAGCGAAAGGACGTCACGTTGGTGGGATTGAGAACTCCCTCCCGCAGTAGCGGCTCAAACCGTGGAAACTTCATCAGTTGCTGACTGAAAATGTCTTCCATAGAAGATCCGCTTTCGCGCTTCGCTTTTATCGCTGCGCCAGTGGCGATATATCCGACGCTGATCATGTTCGGGCTGACAGGGATCTCCCAAATCCACTCGAGATATTCCGATGGCATGGGATCCATGTACAGAGTCGTCCCTTCCGGGGACTCAGAGACCGGGAAATAGTTCCACATCGCCACCTTCGTGGGGCCACTGTAAACGGCGGGAAGATTAAATTCCCGGGCCAGCAGACACGTGGCAAAACCGGACGCGTCGATAAACCAGGGCGAAGAGAGGCGCGCACCGCCAGCCGTCCGAACTGAAGAGATATTCCTTCCATCTCTTCCATTTCTTTCGATCCCAACCACTTTGTCTCGCACGAGAGTGACGCCGCTGGCGATCGTCCTGTTGAGAAGTTCACGGTCCAGGCGAAGGCGATCCACATGCAAAGTCCGCAATTCGATATGGAAGGGCTTTCCAGCCAGCCAGGCGGAGGGAACATACTGCTCGGAGGTGCCGTCGCGCAATTTCACCGTGACATGACGTTTCCAGGTCGCCATCTGTGCGCTGATCAGGTCGTCCATGGGCAGCCCTAACGCGCTTAATAGGTCCGGAGCCGACCAATCCAATGACTCCCCAACCGGCTGGCGAATCGCCTCTGCGGGCTCAATGCAGATGACATTGAGCCCTGCTCTCGCGAGCTGCAAAGAGGCCGCCTTCCCAGCCAAGCCGCCCCCGATCACGGTTACATCACAATGAATCTCCAGCTTTTGGCCGGGCGCAGGTTCGGTGCTGGGCGGCAGATTGTCCATGCTTCAAGTCATTTTGTCGATTGCGCCTTAATCCCCACGATTAAAGGCGTTTGCGATGTCTTGGCAAAGAAACCTGCGCCCGCGTTTCGACATCGCGGGAAAGTATCATCGGCGGTCCAGGTGTCTCAATAATCGAAATCCACTAGAACCAAGATTCCAGACATTCGTATGCCGCATTGCTCGACTACGGGAGAGACGCCGGTTGGTCCCGTTGGCTAATATATTTCGATTATTGACCCACCCTGGCTGAGATGTGATCGTGGTGACATTTTGGGTGAGTCAGGGGTTATGGGGAGGGTGGTAATGGCAGTCTCGAATCCTGCGGTTCCCAACATTCATAGCGCACCAAGACCAAATGCCGGCTTTTTCGAGAAGCTGAATACGCGTTGGCATGAGCGTGCACTACAGGTTTTCATGTTTATTGTGCTCGCGCATTGGGCCGAGCACCTTGTCCAGGCTTACCAGATTTACGTTATGGGATGGCCTCGTCCGAAGGCTCTGGGCTTGCTTGGTTTGTGGTATCCCTGGCTGATCCAGACAGAAACATTGCATTACGGCTATGCTTTGGTGATGCTCATTGGCCTGTGGATCTTCCGCAAAGGCTTTACCGGACGGTCACACACCTGGTGGATGGTGGCGTTCTGGATTCAGTTCTGGCATCACATTGAACACTTTCTGCTCATCTGGCAAGCCACGACTCACCACAATTTCTGGGGAAAGCCGGTACCCTGCAGCGTCCTGCAGCTAATCTTCCCGCGGGTCGAATTGCATCTTTTCTACAACTCGATCGTGTTCATCCCGATGGTCATCGCGATGTATTACCACATGTTCCCGTCCGAAGGGGAGGGGAATCCGGCTTGCACCTGCGAGTGGGGCCGGCATGAGTTGGCGCAAGCTGCCTGATCACAGAGTGCGTAACCGTCTTTCGCGGCAGAAACTCGCGAGACGGCTCGCAGGTTTCGTCTGCGCTGCAACTTTATTTACGGTCGGCTGTTCCAGGCCGGTCGAACTGCCGCCTTTTGTCGAGATTGAGCACGAAATTTCGCCTCAGCCCGCGAGGGTTGGACCCGTTACGGTCACTCTCAAGTTGGCCGATGCCACCGGCAAAGCTCTCACGGGAGCGCACATTGCGGTTGAGGCTGACATGTCGCACCCTGGGATGAACCCGCTATTCGCTGAGGCGAAAGAAGCCGAGCCGGGCCGTTACCAGGCTCACTTAGAGTTTCAGATGGCGGGTGATTGGGTTATCCTCATCCATGTCACGCTGCCCGACGGGAAGAAATTGGAACGACAGATTGACGTGAGGGGCGTCCAACCTGGCGTTCAATCCGGGCGTTCAACCTGGCGTTCAACATAACTAGGCAAGCTGTTGAATCCATCCTCCATTCCGGCCCTGGAAACTTCTGAATCGCTTCCGTTCGATCTGATGCGTGTACCTGGCTTGGGCCATTTGTTCCGCTGGCGTTATGCCCGCCCTCTGCTGCAGGCACCACTGCTCGTCCTCAGCCTGGTAATGATCCTGCACGGATTGTTCGGGCCAACTCTCGCGCCAAAGAATCTAGCCACAACCCTGAGCTGGCTGCACTTTCGCGGTGTGCTGGTGCTGGTGCTATTGTGCGCGGGGAATTTTTTCTGTCTGGCCTGCCCTTTCATGCTGGTGCGTCAGGCGGCGCGACGATTCTTCACGCCTCGGTTTACTTGGCCGCGGGCCTTGCGCAATAAGTGGCTTTCGGTTGGTCTTTTTGCGTTGATCCTCTTCACTTACGAGCTGTTCGATCTGTGGTCATCGCCGTGGTGGACGGCCTGGCTGATCGTGGCCTACTTCCTCTCCGTGCTCGTGGTGGATGGGTTTTTCAAGCACGCTTCGTTCTGCAAGTTTGTTTGTCCCATCGGACAATTCAACTTTGTAGCTTCCACGCTTTCGCCGTTCGAAGTGAAGGTCCGAGAACAGGATGTTTGCACGCGCTGCCATACCAAGGATTGCATCCGCGGCAGGCGGGAACCGGTGTCGGATCTGGTAACGATTCGCGGCTGTGAACTGGCTCTGTTTTTGCCCAGCAAAGTCGGGAACATGGATTGCACGTTCTGCCTGGACTGCGTTCATGCCTGCCCACACGACAACATTGGCATCTTGAGCCGTCTGCCGGCGAGTGAACTGATGGTGGATCCGCTCCGCTCAGGCATTGGATACTTTTCGCGCCGCAAGGACCTGGCAGCGCTGGCAATCGTGTTCACGTTTGGCGCGCTGCTGAATGCGTTTGGCATGGTGAGTCCGGTATATGCCGTGGAGACGTGGCTCGGAAAACTTCTGCATGTAAGTCACGAATCCCCAGTGCTGGGATTGATCTTCACATTTTTTCTGATCGTGGAGCCGGTTCTGCTGCTGGGCTTGGCTGCTTGGTTGACCCGCATATGGGCCCACAGTCCACGCGCCCTGTTGCCACTGGCGGTGCGATACACGTATGGCTTGGTTCCTCTGGGCTTCGGAATGTGGTTGGCGCACTATTGCTTTCACTTTTTAACCGGGCTCTACACGCTGATCCCCGTCACGCAAAACGCGATCGCGAGTCTGGGCCGGCCCTTTCTGGGAGAGCCGCGTTGGACTTTGACGGGACTGCCAGCAAACGTCGTGCAAGTCGTTGAGATTGGATTCCTGGTGCTTGGATTTGCCGGCTCTCTGGTGGTGACCTATGGTCTGGCGGAAGATGACTCGCCGAATCACCCGCTGCGGGCGTTTCTTCCCTGGGCGGCGGTTTGCTTGGTTCTTTGGTGTGCATCGCTGTGGTTGATGTTTCAGCCCATGGAAATGCGCGCCATGTTGATGAGCGGATAGCCGCAATTGGTTGAATGACGATGCTGAATCGCCGTACACGTGCGGGAAAAGTTTCGGTTGAGCTTCTGGTTGCGCTCTTGCTGGTGTCGCATACGCCAGCCCGCGCGCACAACGGGCCGCCGTTTCCTATTATTGAGAACAAGAAAGTTGGGCCTTGTATAGTTGCTCTTTGGACTCATCCTGACGTTGGCACCGGAGCCTTTTATGTGTTCGTGGAGCCGGAGCCGGGTGCAACGCTACCGGACGATCTGAAGATCAAGATAGGAGTTCAGCCCGTTACCGGTCGGCTGCCTGAAACATTTTATGAGGCCGAGCACGTGAAGTCGCGTGGACCGGTGCAATACAACGCTCAGGCCCAGTTCGACCGGCAGGAGTTGTGGCGTGTGCGTCTTGTGATTCGGAGTGCGCAAGGCAATGGCGAGGCGACCGCCGACGTTGAAGTAACGCCGCCCGGGTTCGGGCGGTGGGACCTTTTGTTGTATCTTTTGCCATTTCTGTTTGTGGCGTTCCTGTGGGTTCTTGGTATATCGCGCATGAAGCGCCGCAAGAACGCGCGAGAGCGCGACGGAGCCGAAGCGGCAATCGCCGCGCAGACAGCCGGCCCCGAGAAAAGTTCCAATTGACGCTGCGATTCTCTAAATGTTCTCGTGGAGGCTGGTTTCTGATGTGCGTCAACTCGATGCGATGTTGCAGCCCTGCTTCCGCTCCGCGCGACAGGCGATCAGGCAGTTTTCAGCGTGCGATGTTGTCGTTTCTTCTCGGAAGCCTTGTGACGGTACTCTCGGGATGCCATTCCAGCTCCAAGCTGCCCGAGAAAGGATCGAAGGCCTATGCCGATGTGGTTTCAGCTTTCTATGTCGGGCTCGCTGCCCTCCAGGTTGGCGATGACGTTCACGCCGAGAGCAAGCTTTCGGAGCTGACCCAACTCGTACCCACGGAACCTGCCGGATGGGCGAACTGGGGCGTGCTCGCATTACGCCAGCGAAACTACGACCTAGCCGCGCAAAGGCTGGAGCGGGCCCGCGATCTCGCGCCGCAAAATGATCAAATTTACGATCTGCTGGGGATCCTTGAAGGCCAACGCGGCCATTCGGCGGAAGCGATTGCAGACTTACGGAAAGCCGTCGACCTCAATCCGAAGAATCTGCGCGCCGCCTATGCGCTTGCGGAAGAAATCGAACGCGAGGGGGATGCCAACAGCGAGGCTGAATTTCAGCAGGTGATCGAGAAGATTCTGGCGGCGCAGCCGGACAATCTCGCCGCGTTGCTCGAGTTGAGCCGCGTTGCCGCAAAGCGGGGCGATGCCGCCACACTCAAGTCAGCGGTAGCCGAGATCAGCGCCCGCTCCTCCGCATGGCCGCCCGAAGTTCAGCAGCAACTTGCAACCGTGCAGGCTGCGGCGGCTGGAACGGATTTACGGGCAGCCGCCACGCGGACCACTTTTCTGCGCAACGTACTCATGCGCGTTCCCGAGTATCGGCAGAGTCTCTCCGTCATCAAGGCGCCCGCTGGCGAAGAGGCGCGGCCCTTCACCCACTTTGTGCGAATGGAATCGCCTGTCTTTATGCCTGCCCCGGCAGACACCGCGATTCAATTCCCCGTTCAGCCAGTCGCGGATGGCAACGGTCATTGGAATGGGAGTCGAAGTTGGAATTGGATTGGAGCCATCCAACTGGGCAGCGCCGGCGTGCCCGTTATTGCCGTGGCCAATGGCCGCGAAGTGCATTTGTCTTTGCCCAGCGGCGCAACGCTTCCCTTTCCCGGTGGACCGTCTAACGTTCCGCCGTTGCCTGAGGGAGTTTTGCAGGTCGACTTCAACTACGATTTCAAAACCGATCTCGTGCTCGCGGGCGCGGGAGGAGTGCGTTTGTTCCGCCAGGACAGTTCGAGCGTGTTCACTGATGTAACGAAGCAAACCAAGTTGCCGAAGTCCGTGACGAACGCCCGCTATACGGGCGCGTGGGCAGTCGACATTGAAGCGGACGGTGATCTCGATATCGTTCTGGGCTCAAAGGATTCGCTTCCGACTGTATTGAGAAACAATGGAGACGGCACATTCTTAGCCATCCATCCTTTTGCCGGAATCACGGGCGCGGTCGGATTTGCCTGGGCTGACCTCGACGGTGACGGCAACCCCGATGCCGCCATCATTGACGGCGCGGGCCGGTTGCACGTCTTCATGAATGAGCGGCAAGGGCAGTTCCGTGAGCGTCCGCTCCCCGCAGGATTGCCGCTCGTGAAAGCAATTGCCGTCGCCGACGCGAACAATGATGGAGTTCTCGATCTCTTGGCGGTGCAGGCTGACGGAGCCATCATTCGGATTTCTGACAAGAACGAAGGAGAAAGCTGGGAGACCGCAGAGATCGCAAGAATCCCGGACCCTGCCAAAAATCTCGCGGGCGAGGTGCGACTCCACGTTGCTGACCTCGACAACAACGGAGCCCTCGATCTTTTTCTGGCTCCGACAAAGCAGGGGCCCGGTGCAGCCGGGGCTTTGATTTGGCTCGGCGATGACAAGGGCAAATTCGTGCCGCTGGACCATCCTGCAGGACCAGCTTTGGTGTTTGACGCCGGAGACTTGAAGGGCGACGGCAAGCTTGATCTGGTGGGGCTTAGCGCCGACGGAGCGCCCGTCCAAGGGATGAATCAGGGATCGAAGAATTATCACTGGCAGATCGTTCGGCCGCACGCGGTACAAGCCGTCGGCGATCAGCGCATCAATCCATTCGGCATCGGCGGCGAAATTGAAATTCGCTCCGGCTTGCTGGTGCAGAAGCAGCCAATCACCGGTCCGCAAATTCATTTCGGATTGGGGGAACAGACCGAGGCGGAGATCGTGCAAGTAGTCTGGCCGAACGGAACGGTGCGCGCCGAGTTTGGCGTTAAAGCCGACACGGAGATCGTGACCGAACAGCGCCTGAAGGCTTCCTGTCCGTTCCTCTTCGCTTATAACGGAAAGCAGATGGAGTTCGTGAAAGACGCTGTTCCCTGGGGGTCGGCGATCGGCCTGCGTATCAATACTCTTGGTTCTGCGCAAATCGCGGCGACCGGAGAATGGTACAAGATTGGCCGCGACCAACTCGTGCCGCACGACGGCTACTACGACCTGCGCATCACGGCGGAGTTGTGGGAGGTTTATTACTACGATTATCTGGCGCTGATGGCCGTCGACCATCCGGTGGGCACGGAGATTTTTGTCGATGAACGTTTCGTAATTCCTCCGCTGAAGCTTGGCCTCACGACCGTGGCTACGCCGCACGAAATTGCGCGGGCCATCGACGACACGGGCCAGGACGTTACTGACATCGTCCGTACGCTCGACGGAAAAGCCCTTGCCAGCTTCGGGCGCGGCCAGTATCAGGGCATCACGCGCGATCATTACCTTGAAGTTGACCTCGGCGGCGACGCGCCGAGAAGCGGCCCCCTCTATCTAATCGCACAGGGATCGATTCACGACACCGAGTCGTCGGTGAACGTCGCCATCACCCAAGGCAGCCGCTGGCGGGCTCACGGGTTGAGCCTGGAAGTTCCGGATGGCCACGGTGGCTGGGTCACGGCGCAGGACAATCTGGGCTTTCCGGCGGGGCGGAAGAAAACAATTCTTTTCAACCTGACCAACGTCTTTCGGCCTGGCACTCGGCGCCGCGTGCGAATCCGAACCAATCTGGAAATTTACTGGGATGCCATTCATTGGGCGCAGGGCGCGCCAGACACGCAACTGAAGACGGTGACTCTGAATCCCAGCCTGGCCGATCTGCATTATCGCGGATATTCCGTCATGCACATGCCGGGGGCTGCACGAGCGCCCGAGGTGCCCGACTACAGCCAGATCGAAGGGACCAAGCAGCGCTGGCGCGATCTGATCGGCTACTACACCCGCTATGGCGACGTGCGCGAACTTGTCGACCACATCGACGATCGTT
>Ga0302326_10008277_pt1 | contig 22976 bp, 19 predicted proteins | sample Palsa_T0_3_FD_202264 | JGI IMG/M metagenome (GOLD analysis project Ga0302326, IMG submission 202264) | Peat permafrost microbial communities from Stordalen Mire near Abisko, Sweden - Palsa_T0_3 | ecosystem: Environmental > Terrestrial > Soil > Palsa > Peat permafrost | place: Sweden: Abisko... | reverse complement strand
GCGAAGATAAGCTCCCGGTGGACGCTGGGGACTTTCGCTTGATCAGCCGCCGTGTCATCGACATCGTCTGCGCGTACCGTGATGCGAACCCCTATCTTCGCGGTACTATCGCCACGCTCGGTTTTGAACAGGTTGGCGTGTCGTATGCTCGCAGCGCGCGAAAGTTCGGCGAGAGCAAGTTCCCCTTTTCCAAGCTCCTGTCTCTCGCGCTGGATGGCATCCTCAACCACTCGACCGTGCCGCTGCGCTTCGCCACTTACTTCGGTCTCGTCACCTCGGTACTCACAGTCGTTCTCATGCTGTTCTATGCCTTCGGCCGCCTCATTTTGGGAGCGCAATGGCCCGCAGGCTTCACGACGCTCGCAGCGCTCATCCTCTTATCGATCAGCATTAACGCAATGTTGCTCGGCATCATCGGCGAATATCTGGGTCGAATGTACCGCCAAGTCCGAGAGACACCCGTGTCCATTATCGAATCCGTCATCGATAACTCTCCTGCTGACCGCCGTACATAGAAAGCTATACGCGACTCCCGGTGGCAATTCCTCCCTTATAATCCACTCAATCAAGTTCCCTGGAAGCAAAGGAATGAAAGCAATCATCCTCGCAGGCGGTTTCGGTACCAGAATCAGTGAAGAAACCTCCCTGCGCCCCAAGCCCATGGTCGAAATCGGCGGTCTGCCCATACTCTGGCACATCCTCAAACTCTACTCTGTGCACGGAATCAACGATTTCATCATCTGCTGCGGCTACAAGGGCTACGTCATCAAGGAGTACTTCGCCAACTACTTCCTGCACACCTCCGACGTGACCTTCGACATGTCCGCAAATGCGATGACCGTTCACAACTCCGTCGCTGAACCCTGGCGCGTCACACTGGTCGACACCGGCGAAAAGACCGGAACCGCTGGCCGCCTCAAGAAGATCGCGAAATTCGTCGAAGGCGAAGAGTCCTTCTGCATGACGTACGGCGATGGCGTATCCGATGTCGACATCACTGCCTCCATCGCTTTTCACAAGGCCCATGGCAAGAGTGTGACCATGACCGGCGTCCGGCCCACCGCACGATTCGGAGGCCTCGGTATCGAGGGCACCAACGTCTTCTCATTCCGTGAAAAGCCGACTGACGAAGGTGGCTGGATCAACGGCGGCTTCTTCGTGCTCAATCTTGACATCTTCGGCGACATCACGGACGATAGCCAGATGTTCGAGCAGGAAACCATGCGCTCGCTGGTCGCCCGCAGCGCGGTTCAGGTCTTCTTCCATCGCGGCTTCTGGCAGCCGATGGACACCCTCCGCGACCGCCAGCAACTTGAGGAGCTCTGGAGCTCAGGAAAAGCTCCCTGGAAAATATGGTAGAACGGGCCAACCCCACATCCGACCCCGGCGCAACACCCTTCTCCTGGCAGGGGCGCAAGGTCTTCCTCACCGGCCACACCGGCTTCAAAGGCGGTTGGCTGGCCCTCTTTCTAACGCAACTAGGCGCCACCGTGCGCGGCTATGCACTCGATCCCTCCTCCGAACCCAACCTTTTAACCGCCGCCCGTGTCGGATCAGTGATCGAAGACATTCGCGGCGACGTACGCGATGCCGTCGCGCTCGAGCGCGCCATGCGGGAGTTTTCTCCCGAGGTTGTTTTTCATCTCGCCGCCCAGCCCATCGTCCGCCTCTCTTACGAAGATCCGATCGGCACCATGGAAACCAACGTTATGGGCACCGCGCGCGTCCTCGACACCGTACGCCGAACCCCCAGCGTCGCCGCCGTCGTGTGCGTCACCAGCGACAAGTGTTACGAGAACAAGGAGTGGATCTGGCCTTACCGAGAAACGGATCCTCTCGGAGGGTACGACCCCTACTCCGCCAGCAAGGCGTGCGCCGAGATCGTCTGCGCCACCTTTCGCCAGTCGTACTTCCCCATCGACACCCTCGGCCAGTCCAACAGTCTCGGCGTCGCGCTCGCGACCGCCCGCGCCGGCAATGTCATCGGTGGCGGCGACTGGTCCATCGATCGCCTGATCCCCGATCTAGTTCGCGGCTTTCTCTCCGGCCAGCCCGTCGGCATCCGCCGTCCCCACGCCATTCGCCCCTGGCAGCATGTGCTCGAACCGCTGCACGGCTACATCCGCCTCGCCGAAAAGCTCCTCACCCACAACCCGCGCTTCGCGTCCGCCTACAACTTCGGTCCCGCCCAGTCAGATGCGCGTCCCGTCTCCTGGATCGCCGAACAGATGGCCGCTTTCTGGGGCAACGGCGCCTCCTGGGTCCTCGACAAGGCTCCCTTCCCGCACGAAGCCGGCTACCTCAAGCTCGACTCCAGCCGCGCCCACGCCGACCTCGGCTGGTCCCCGCAGCTCAATCTCCAGCAGGCGCTCGAACTCCTCGTCGGCTGGTACCGCGCCTGGCAGACCGGCTCCGACATGCACGCCTTCACCCTGAAGCAGATCGAACAGTTCAGGTCCCACTGCGAAAAATAAAGGGTGTCGTGTGCTCGGCCTGTCCCGCTGCCGACCATGACACTGCTCGATTTATCAAATTTACCTAACGGGTTAAGTGGTTGCGGTAACGGAGAGCGGGATAGCTGTCGAGGCGCATCCATCCCGTCAAGTAGATCCTACCGGCAGAGGGCCGGTTAGTTCGATGGACCCGGTTTGCCGCCACGCGGCACAAACTCCAGCACCTTGACTCCATCGAAGACTCCCAACTGTGTTACGTCGTACGTTGCCGCAGCCTGGTTTCGAAGCCAGTCGAGTGTCCCATACGACTCGACAAACGCAAGCGCCAGAAAGCGTTCATGCCGTTGGGATTGTTGCTGCAGAAACTCCAACCCAGCCCGCATTGCCTCCGGATTAAGGCTCCGCGGCAGCGGTGCCACGGGCACCGTGAGCCTGTAGTAGATCAACGGTGGCAAAATGCCGCTCTCCTCGATCGCCGAACCCACCGGCATGCGCAAGTAATCGGCTTCGGGAATATCGCTACAGATCAACACTGGCGCGTTGTCCGCGGAAGCATTCTTCTCCGCCACTGCCAGGGCATCCTTCCAGCTGTACATATGTCGATGAAATGATGCCGAGGTGAAGCAGACACAGGCTGCTACCACAACCAGAGCGCTCGCGAACATCAGTCGCAGGGCACGGGAATCAATCCAGCTGACCACCAAAGCCCAGCAGAGAGCGATCCCAGGCACCGCACCCAACCGGTAGCGGGGCACAAAAACATGGACTGATGTGCCCACGCTCAGGACAAACAAGATCACCAGAGGAAACAGCGCCACCGAAGTACAAAGCAGAACAGTCCAGCCATCCGGCTTTACATGCAGGCGTTTTCTGAAGGCAGCTGCCAGGATGAAGACCACCAGGACAATCCCTAATCCACGAATCGTGATGGTCGAAAGCAGCTGGACCAGTCGCGGCGCCTCAGAAAAAACATGCGTGCCGCTGGTGTGCATCATGTACTCCAGCCGGGGAATAGCCGGAAGGCACCCAATTGCAAAAACCACCAGCGCAATGCTGAACTGCCGCCAGAGCGTCCTCCGGTGATCCAGCTTGGAGACAATGAAACAGAGAGCAAGAGCCGGCACAAGAGTCGCGAACAGCAATTGAAACTCAACGATGCCTGCTGCCAGCAGCCCGAACAGGGCCGCGAGCCAATTCGAGTCGTTGTGCCGCAAATGAACCAGCGAAAGAATCGTCGCGTTGATGGCCAGGGCCGCAAATGCGTAGGGACGGACGTCAATCGCCGCAAAAATAATGATCGGATGCAGACAGAAGAAGATGGCGGCAATGATCGCGACGTCCGGGTCGAACAACTCCCGCGCCGCCAGGTATAGCAGGTAAGCCGCTGCCAGCATGGGAAGCACGGACGAGATGCGAAGCATGATCTCGCCCGTGCCCATGACTTTCGTCCACAACCAGAGCAGACACGAGTACGCCGGCGCGTCCGGCCAAACCTGCCGCGACATGATCCCGGCAAAGCCGCCTTTAATCAGGAAGAGCGAAACCGTCTCGTCGAGCCAGAGCGGAGCGCGGATGACAATAAACCAAGTCGAAAGGGAGGTCAGCAGAGCAAGAACATAAATCGCAGATCCCCGGTCACGCGAAAAACGCGCGACCGCGGCCGCCCAGGATTCAAATGCGCCGGGTCCCTGTACCTGAGCTTTTTCCATCGGAGCCGACCGTGTTGGAAGTGTGCGGTTGTTCAGCATCAGTCCCACCTGGGGTCGACAGAGGGCTCATTGCAAAGTTGTCGGTGCGGCGCTTTGCCTCTAGCAACCCCCTCGTGCTGCTTTTGCTTCGTCAATGCTTGATCAGCTCCATCTTCCTGCCCAGGGGATCGTAGACAGCAAAAAGCATGTGTTCCCCCGTCTTTAGATCCTTGAAACGTTCCACGTCTGCGCCAAAGTGAGTTTCTGGAAGAAACGGCGGGTAAGACCATTTCCTGGCAATTCCAATGGTCGTCAGTAACAAGACAGCAGCCCCGGCATATCGCAGCAATACGTTTTTTCCGCCGCAGGCGCACCAGGCTGCTACCCACAGAAACATCAGCGACGGCAAGAACCAATAACGGATTCCGGCTACATCGGCGAGTTCCTCCCAGCGAGTTGTGCTGCCCGTGATCAGAGGGTCCCTCAGCGAGGCTGCCAGCGCGAAGACAGTGAAGGCGATGAACAGACGCAGCGCAAGAGGAGAGCTTCCCCAGGCGCAAGTGATAATAGCGAATCCGCCGATGGCAGCGCTGACAAGCAACCAAAGCGGCAAGTAGGCGCCGCCGCTTCCCGTCATGCTGTTGACGAAAATGTTGCCGGCCACGATCCGCAGCAACGATAGGGCTGTCACGCCAAGAGGCTGGGCTGACGCGCTTCTCACTGAGTGCGCGAGACAGAAAATCTGCAAGAGGACACCTGCCGACAGAAGACCCAGGATGACAAGTGTCCAGCTTTGGCGCCGAACCCAATAGTAGACCGCTACCAAGGGAAGCAGCAGCATAGAGAACGGCCCGCTCACCGATCCGATGCCAAATAAGAGGATGTCCAATACCCGTCCCCGCCAGCTGAGTGGCGGAACTGAAAAGGCCAACAGCACCTGAAGCACAGCGAGGTGCCACATCGCATTGGTCATCACAATGTGGATCTCCGGCGCGTTGGGGATCACGATGTAAAGCACCGCCATTAACATCCGGACCGGCAGTGGACCCCAGGGCGTGCAGCGGCGGGAGAGCAGAGCAGTAACCGGCATCACTTGAACCACGGCGCCGGCAAGGTTCATGATAAACGGCGCCCACTGCATCGGAAAAAGCAGTGCTAGTCCTGCCGCCAGCCGCGGGAGCGTCTGTAGATATCCGGCCTGCGTGATACCAAGCGTTCGCAACCACCCCAGGTTGTAAGCCTGCTGGTACCAGACCCAACCATCCTCGGCGAAAAACTGAGGGTGGAGCAGAGCGCCAGGAAGACGACTAAAGATTGCGATCAGGGTCGCTGAGAAAACCACCGCGTGCCATCGCCAGTTGATGCCTTCCCGGATCTCCAGCGTTAGCCAGACGCGCATAACCGTAGAAGGCGGCCTTGGAGATCCCCGGGATACTTCCATTTGAGCTTCAGTCATCTCAACCGAGAGTGTTGGAAATGGGCGGTGCCGAACCTTCCGGTGGAAGCCTCTCATCCGGCACATCTGCCAGGAACGCAGGCTTGGCCAGCCCCCATCGTTTCAATCGTAAATCGAGTGCCGTGCCCAGCACCCCAAATCCGTACGTCACGCTGCGCCGAAAATTGATCGACGAAGCCTCTTTGAAATACTTCGTCGGGCAGGAAATCTCGCCCACCCGAAAACCGAAATAAAGTGCTTGCACGATCATCTGGTTATCGAACACGAAATCATCGGAGCAACTCAAAAGCGGCAGCCTCTGCAGCAACTCGCGGCTCCAGGCCCGGTAGCCGCTGTGATACTCCGACATCTTGTGCGCAATCAAAATATTTTCAATGAATGTCAGCCCGCGGTTGGCGACGTATTTGTAGAGCGGCATGCCCCCCTGCAGCGCCCCGCGCCCCAGAATACGTGAGGCCAGCACCGCGTCGTATTCCCCGTAAGCAATCATGGAAGCCATGGCCGAAACCAGCTTCGGCGTGTACTGGTAATCGGGATGCAGCATCACCACGATATCCGCGCCCCGCGCCAGCGCAGCCGTGTAACATGTCTTCTGGTTCCCGCCGTAGCCGCGGTTATGATCGTGCCGGATGGTGATAAGGCCTAGCTCCAGCGCAAGCTCGGAGGTGTGGTCGCGGCTGGCGTCATCGGTCAGGATCACCTCATCAACAATCTCGCGCGGAATCTCCCCCACGGTGCGCCGCAACGTCTTCGCGGCGTTATACGCCGGCAAAACCACCACGACTTTCTTCTTATTCAGCATCCCTCTTTATTATAAGTACTTGCCGCCACGCCCTCGTGATTCCTGCATCCGCATAAACCTAGAGGAATTCGTCCTGCCAACGCCCGATTCCGCACAAACCACGGGCAGCGCCATCTACCGCGCGGCTGGCTCGCAGGACAAAGGCGTACGAAGCGCTGTCGCGCACAGAATGCGCTCACGGGCCTCATCTTCGCGCGTAGGCGTCGCACATCCAGGTCCAGTTGCGGCGCATGATCGAGTGACCCAGCAGCGCAACCCTGACCACATCCTCGCCACCGTCGATCAACCGCCATCGGTTTGCTTCCGGTCCGGCAATCCCTGCAAGCTGTGCCCGCGAAAACGCGTGTGAGCCGGAGTAACAAACAATGCGGCCCTGATATTGGTCGATCGGATCACCCGGTTCGAGGTAGTTGGGATTGTAGAGATTGGGAAAGTAGCGCTTAAAGACGAAGTAGTGTCCGGAATCTACCAGGAGAGCAGGGTTAGGCGCGCCGTGCTGCTCGAACCAGAGATGCACACGCGCCGCCTGGCGCTGCTCATTATGATATGAGGCGCGCGACTCGACATTCTGCAACATCTCCAACCCAACCCAGGGCGCGAGGACTGCGAAGGTGATCAGCAGCAGAGACAGTGGGCCCAGGGATCCACGTAAGGCGTTAGCCAGCGGAAATCCGCCGACAAAGAGCACGGCGAGCAAAAGCGCACGCGAGATGCCAAGATAGTTTGTCTGTGCGGGAAAAACGGCGAGGGGGAATATCAGCAACACGAAAAGCAGCAGTGCGCACTGCAGCAGGAGAGACCGTCGCTGTGGTCCGCGCAAGGCGTACCCCGCGGCGACGAAGCCGGAGGCGAGAAGGCCGATTGCCAGGGCTGCTGAAGCCGGGAAGGCAGGGTCAAACAGGCGGCGAAACGCAACCGCATATCCATTTTCGACCGCTGCATTGGAACTTGAAGAGGCCGCTTTGGTCCCATGCAGAACGACTCCCGCTCCCGTTCCTTGGCCAGCAGCATGTTGCAGAAAGCGGTGAAGCGCGCTATGGTCCTGCGACCACATCGAGAAGACCCAGGCAGCAAGAATCAAGGCGTACAGCGCACTTCCGGCGATCATCACCTGCAGACGTACCGTGCGCGAGTCAGAACCCGTGTCCTCAGCAAACACCAGCAGAAACGCGAGCAGTAGCCAGCCGGCGATCCCGGCGAATGGATGGATGAGAAACACAATGCCGGTGCAGCCTAACAGGAGAGACCTGATCATGGCCGACGATGCATGGCGCCATAGCAGAAGGATGGCGACCAGCAGGCAAAATGCGGGCATCTCCGGACGATCAGAGTCGAACGCCACCATACCTGTGGGGAGCACCGCCCCAAGCAGGACCACTGCCCAAGCTCGTTGCCTTCCCTCCGCGACTGCCAGGTTGAAGCAGCGGTAGAGCAGGAAGACCGCAATCGTTGCCCATGCGAGGTTGTAAAAAGTGTCGACTAATGCGGAACAGCCGAAGAGCGAAGCAGCCGCGCCGAAGAGCAGAAGAGCCCCCGGCGTATAGCTGGCAAACGGTAGTGGACGAACGGTGTTTGCATGAGGTACTGATGCGGCTACCAGACCGCTGCCGCTGGCCCAATTACAACCAGCGTCACGAAACACAAAGACGTCGGGCCCGCCCGGCAATGGCGATGTGAGGGCAAAAAAGATGAACCAGAAAACAGCGCAAGCTCCAAGGATGAGCCAGGGAACTGCGGTCTTGAATTTGCCGTTTGCCCAAACGCTCTTCGGTTTCATCGGGGAAGAATACAAGCGGCTCAGACCCGTGCCTGTTAGATACATCGCAGGATCTCCCTATAGTACTTCACCGTTGTTGTTCACCTTGAAAATCTCTCACGCTGGCAAGGTTACGGGGCGGGCAACGGTGCGGTAGGCCTGCGCTTCAACGCAAGTGCCGGACGCTCGACGAAGTGCCAGCTCAACCATCCAAGTGGAAAACAGAGGGCGGCGGAACCCAGGAACGCAACCCAGGGCGAACCGCGATGAAACCAGATCCAGAGGCTTTCCACGGGCCATCCATAAAGGTAAATTCCGTAAGAAATATCAGGAAGCTTCGCCATCCCTGCCAACCAAGGCAGATGCATCTGGCCAAGATAGAACATCAGGTACGCACCACCCAGCACCAATGGCAGCTCAGCTTTGGAGGGCACGAGGGCAAAGCCGAGCACAATCGCCGCCATGGCGGTGCAGGCGAGCGGCCGGCGAAAAGCTATCCATCGACGGAAGAGGTAAAAGCAACAACCAACCAGATAGACCGCGGTCAGACGGAGAGCGTAAACAGGCTGACCGAACAAAGCTTCCGCCTGTCTCGGCCAGTGCAGTTGTTCAAAAGGGGCCGTGTAAAAAAGTGAAACGAGCAACAAGAGAGTGGCGATCAATACAAAAATTGGTCTTCGGAACAAACCGCACAGCCCCAGGATCGCGACCAGCAAGTAACATCGGAACTCGTAACCAATTGTGAACATCGCACCGTTCACCAAGGCATAGGGATGACCGGGAAATACCGGTGGGGTCATGGGCGAGCTTAGAAGAACGACGCTCCTGAAAAAATGCCGGTCGAGACTCGCAAAGAAATGAGGGACCCCGGGAGCAAGCAGGCCAACGGCGAGAGTGCTGAGGACGACCGCGACCAAATAGCCCGGTACGATGCGCAGAACGCGTTTGCGTAGAAAATTGAGAAGCTCGGGATTCGCCAACCAGCTCTGCACGATCAAATAGCCGCTTAACACGAAGAACCCGTCAACACCCAGCGCGCCAAAGGTGATCGGCGGGCCGATGAAGCGGTGCAAAAGCTCGCGCGATGCGTTGCCATCGGTAATCTCCGGAGCATGCGACAGCAACACTAGCGTTGCGAAGATAATCCGAAGCAGGTCAAACTGATGGTTCCGACTGCGGACCGTGTCTCTCACCTTGGATCGCTGCGGGCCCGGTCGGACTTTGTATAGCAGTTTTGCCATCACCTGAATGGTAATGCCTCACCTGGAATCCAGCTGCTCCGTACTCACCTACGACACGGATGGGGTGAACGAGTCAGGACCAAGGTAATAACGCTAGACCGGGTGGACTGGTCGCGGGAACCTCCTGTCCCCGGAACCACCGTTGTAAAGCATAAGAGACCTCTGCCCCGAAGGAGGAGCATTGGTCTCAGCTTGCCGGGGTGAGGCCAGATACAGATGTATCAAGCCGAGCATCTAGTTCGTGACTCTGCTGACTAATCGGACAGTGCGACGGGGGCTTGCCGCTACTTTTTTCTGAATGCCCAGTGGTCGCACGGAAGTCGCGAGGGGTGTTCTTAGAATCGAGTAGCTCAATAATATACAAAAGGCCGCTCTGATTCGATTGATACTCCCAAACGGTGAATAGAGGATGTCCCACAAGAAATTAACAAGCAGGTACGAATACAAGGGGGCCAACTGTGGGCGGAGAGCACTGAGCCGCAGAGTGCTTCGGATCGTCAGAATTAGAATATAGATCCAGCAAATGCCGCCGAGGATGCCGCCTTCCACCCAAGCCAAAGTCAGGTGCGAGTGGGTGGGAATGACAGGAGTTTCAGTATCTTCTGCTTGGTCTGAGTCGCTGTAGCCGTGTTGGTACTGGATATCCTGTTTCAATTGCAAATATTTCATCTCGAATGGGAAGGATCCGTGACCGATGATCGGTCGGTCGCGAATAGCTTGAATCGCGACAAGCGTTTCTGGGCGTCCGCCCACAAGAACGCCGTAATCACCGCTGGACTGTCCCAGAAATTTTGAGTTCTGCGATTCGTCAAAAAAACCATTGCGGGCGGCGAAGTTGATCGATGCATTGGCAGCGTAGGCACCCGAGCCTACTAGAACGAGCAAAACCAGAATTCTCCAGGTATCGGTAGCGCCCTTTCGCGGGCCTGCTTCAGCAAACAGAGGCAGGATCACAATCGCCGAAATAAAGTGAACGCCGAGCTGCGAACGAAACCCGTAGTGTAGATTGAGTCCCGCGAGCACAACCGAGATTAAGAAACTCCGGCGATACCTTCGTTTGGCATAGAAATACGAGGCTCCGAGTAGAGCGAGCATGGCAAAGCCTTGGCTAAATCCAAATTTCCATTGGAGCGGGAAGTCGCTGGAGAACTGCCACGAGCTTGCCAATAGTAGGAAAGCGACGCTCAACGCGAAGATCAGAATCCTACGAGTCTTTCGGTTTAGAAAAATAGCAAGCGCCACGAAGTCGAGGATGAAAAAGACGACCCTTGCCGTGCCTTTTGCCCGATTAAACATCGCAATTCCGTTATAGGCGTCTGCGATTAACGTGCCAACGAGCCAGCCGCCCGCCAACATGTAAAAACGCAAATATTGCTGTTCGAAGGCACGGCTACCGTGGGCTAAAAGCAGTACAGGGAGCAACGCGAAAAGGAGGACTTCGCTACCGGGTAAAGCTCCGATGAGGTTAACATCGTATAAGCCAGCTAAGCCGAAAACAAACAGGCCTGCTTCTGTAAAGAAGGCCTCCCGGGACCCCCAAAGAGGCTGTGGTCGGCGCCGAACTCCTACGGGCCTGCTAACTGCGATGGGCATCCATTTCCTCTGCCGTCAAGAAAGTCCGTCCCGGACGGATCCGAAGAAGACGTCGCTTCGCGATTTCTTAAAGGATACCACCAGCAAACTCGTCAGCTGACGCGCTGTTTATAATGCAGACGGTGCACAGCAGATCCTTTCCGGCTCGGTTGAAGACTGCTCGCTAAGAGGTGGCTGCTCGTGTCGACATCCCAGCGTTTTGGAGAAACCTGGGCTTCCGTAATCCTCGATTTAATGCGTGGTTTAGCAGCTGTCATGGTTCTTGGAGACCACTGGAGAAACTTCTTCTTCGTCGACTTCGGGGAAGTCAATCTTCCGCAAAAGAAGATGTTTGTTCTGCCTTATGTGCTTACCACTGCCGGGCATCAGGCGGTCGTTATTTTTTTTGTACTGAGTGGATTTTTCATCTCCGGCAGTGTGGTTCGTATGCTGCAGTCCAATTCCTGGACGTGGCGCCGTTATGCGACACACAGATTGCTCAGACTGTGGATGGTCCTGGTGCCAGGTTTATTCCTTTGCGCCGCGTGGGATGGTTTGGGGGTGTCACTCCACACAACCCACGCCCTGTACTTCGGTGACGCGGCGAATCATCTCATGCGCGATATAGCGGATCAGCGCAAGGTCACTTACTTTGTGGGCAATCTTTTCTTTTTGCAGGGGAAGTCTGTCCCAACTTTTGGTTCCAATGGCGCGCTCTGGAGTTTGGCGAATGAGTTCTGGTATTACTTGTTGTTTCCTTTGGCTTTGATGGCCGGGTGGAAGGGGCAAGGCACCACGAGGAGGGTTCTCTGCTGCCTCCTCTTCTTCGCAATTTGCTTTTGGTTGCGAGGAGATTTTTTGGCGCTTTTTCCAATCTGGCTTGTAGGCGCGGTCGTATCCGTGCTCCCACGCATCCCGCTATGGGCGGGGGTGCGATGGGCAGTAGTGGCATTTTATGTGCCTCTCGTCCTCACCATGGCGGTCTTTCGAGGCTTTTTCGATTTGCTGATTTTGGACTACTTATTAACTCTGGCGACGGGAGTTGTCCTCTGGGTGCTGCTCTCTTCTACGTCAAAGGCGCCCAACAACCTTCTGGTCAATGCGATACGGGTCTTGGCGCGAGGCTCTTTTTCCTTGTACATCCTCCACATGCCAACCCTTGCTTTTCTGGCGGCTTACCTGGTCGGAAATGCTCGATGGCAGCCGACTACGGCGCACATTGTGGCAGCAGTGGCTATCCTGACGTGCACAATAATGTATTCCTTCATCGTTGCTTACTTCACGGAATTCCGAACGGATGTCGTGAGGGAATCGCTCGAACTCAAATTTCCGGCGATTACGGGACAACAGAAAGCTGCTTCTCGATAGGTCTTCAGGGCGGGGTGTCTAGGAATTGCCGCCATGCGCGCTGGCCAGCTTCACCTGCGCTTCGTGGATCACTTCGTTCGCCTGCGCATACTTCTCCGCATCCTCGCCGGCTTCGTTCCACATCTTCTGCCCGCGTTCCAGCTCTTGCTGCGCCGCACTCGCGTCGATCTCTTCCGGCTTGATCGCGTTCTGCGCCAGGATCGTCACCCGGTCCGGCAGCACCTCGACAAATCCCCACACCACGAAGTAGGTCTGGTCGCCGCCGCCACCGCCGTGCAGCCGCACTTCACCCACGCCCAGCTCGGCCAGCAACGGGGCATGCCCGTACAGCACCTCCATGTAGCCGGACTTCGACGGCAGCTCGACCGCGTCGGCGTCCTGGTCGATCAAAACTTTGTCCGGCGTCACCAGCCGGACTTGCAGTTGATTGCCTGAGTCTGCCATTTACCCTTACTTGTCCTTCATGGCCTTGGCCGCTTCGAGCACTTCTTCGATCGTGCCCTTCATATAAAAAGCCTGCTCCGGAATATCGTCGTGCTTCCCTTCGATGATCTCCTTGAAGCTGCGCACCGTGTCCTGAACCTTGACATACTTGCCCGGAGCGCCGGTAAACACCTCGGCCACGTGGAAGGGCTGGGAAAGGAAGCGCTGCACTTTTCTGGCCCGGCTTACCGTGAGCTTGTCTTCTTCAGAAAGCTCGTCAATGCCCAGGATGGCGATAATATCCTGCAGATCCTTGAACCGCTGCAAAATGCGCTTCACGCCCTGGGCCACCGCGTAATGCTCCTCGCCTACCACGCGGGGGGTGAGAATGCGCGAAGTCGAAGCCAGCGGATCGACCGCCGGATAGATGCCAATCTCCGTCAGCGCGCGGGAAAGCACCGTGGTCGCATCCAGGTGAGCAAAGGTGGTCGCAGGCGCAGGATCGGTAAAGTCATCGGCGGGCACATAAATCGCCTGTACCGAGGTGACCGAGCCCTTTTTGGTAGAAGTGATTCTTTCCTGCAGTTCGCCCATCTCCGTCGCCAGGTTGGGCTGATAGCCTACGGCCGACGGCATACGGCCCAGCAGGGTGGAAACTTCAGAACCCGCCTGGGTGAAACGAAAGATATTGTCGATGAACAGAAGCGTATCCCCGCCTTGCTCATCGCGGAAATATTCAGCGATGGTCAGAGCGGTGAGCGCGACCCGCAGGCGGGCTCCGGGCGGCTCCGTCATCTGCCCGTAGACCAGCGCCGCCTTTGACTTCTCACGATCCTTGGAATTGATAACGCCCGATTCCTCGAATTCGTTCCACAGGTCGGTGCCTTCACGGGTACGTTCGCCGACACCGGCAAATACCGAGACGCCGCCGTGCGAGCTGGCGACATTGTTGATCAATTCCTGAATGATGACGGTCTTGCCCACGCCGGCGCCGCCGAACAATCCGATCTTGCCACCCTTCAAAAACGGCTGGATCAGATCGATGACCTTCACCCCGGTCTCAAACATCTCTTCGCCCGTGGCCTGGTCTTCAAACGACGGAGCAGGGCGATGGATCGGCCACCTCTCCTTTGCATTCACAGGGCCCAGCTCGTCCACTGGCTCGCCGATGACATTCAGAATGCGACCGAGTGTCGGGATGCCCACCGGGACGGTGATCTGCGAGCCCAGGTCGAGGCACTTCATGCCCCGCACCATGCCTTCGGTCGACTCCATCGCTACGCAACGAACCCGGCCTTCGCCAATGTGCTGTTCTACTTCGAGCACAACGTTGATCGGGAGCGGAACATCGAAACCCTCGCCGGTCACCCGCAATGCTTGATAGATCGGAGGCATGGTCGCCTCTTCGAACTGCACATCGACCGCCGGTCCGGAAATCTGAATCACTTTGCCTATGTTGTCTGCCATAACCTTTTCTTTCTCTCAGCAACCCGTGCCGTTACGAAAGCGCTGCCGCCCCGCTCACAATCTCGATAATTTCTTTGGTGATCGCCGCCTGCCGCACCCGGTTCATCGTAAGCGTGAGGGAGTCAATCATCTTCGAAGCATTGCTGGTCGCCGCATCCATAGCCGTCATGCGCGCTGCCTGCTCCGCTGCACTGGACTCAATCAAGGCGTGGTAAATCTGCGAAGTGACGTACTGCCGCAAAAGTCCATCCAAAAGCTCACGTGGCGGCTGGTCATAGATGTAGTCCACTTCCGCCGTGCCGAACTTCTTTGCCTCGTCTTCCGCTTCTTTGCTGTCAGCTTCCCTGACGCTCACGCCCGCAGTCGCCGCCGCGCGCACCATTTCCTCCCGCTCTTCCCGGCTCATCTCTTCCGACTGCTTAATGTCCCTCTGGCCCGGCTCAATGATGGGCAATATGCGCTCCGCCACCACCCGTTGGGTCAACACCGACTTGAACTCGTTGTACACCAGGTAGACTGCGTCCAGCTCTTCTTCCATATAGCGGTGCACGACCTCACGCGATATCAGCGCCACCTGGTCGAAGCTGGGCTTATCCAACAAACCGGGGTAGTCACCCACCACTTCAATCTTGTTTTTGCGCTCCCCTCGCCGCTTGTCTTCGGGCGCCGGCGGAGCTTCGCCGGAATCCCGATCCCCTGTATTCGCGGCAGGGTCGTCGGCGTCGTTCTGCGCTGGGTCCTTTTCGACAAACTCCGCGATGGGGAAGCGGCGGCGAAACAGGTCTCGCCCTTTTTTTCCAATCGCAGCAATGTCGATCTCTTCCTCGCTATGCTCGCTGATGAAACGGAAGGCAGCTTTGGTGATGTTGGTGTTGAACCCACCCGCAAAGCCCTTATCTCCAGAAACCATGATCACCAGGGACTGCTTCTCTTCCCGGGCCAACAGCAGCGGATGCCGCACGTCCCCCGTCTCCGGATCGTACAGATCGATATGCCGCATGAGCGAACCGATGACGCTGGCCAGCATATTGGCGTAGGGCCGGCCGGAAATAGCCCGCTCCTGCGCCCGACGCAGCTTAGCGGCGGCGATCATCTTCATCGCTTTGGTGATCTGGCGCGTGCTTTTTACGCTTCGAATGCGCCGTCGTAAATCAAGAATACTTGCCATGCCAGCTTAGGCCTTCTTGGTTTCTTGCTGCTTCTTCTCGTCCGGCGAGAGCTCCTTGACGGAGGACTCCTTCAACGCCGCATCACGATGCTCGGAGAGGAAATTCTGCTTGTATTCCGTCAGCGCGCTCTTGATCCGGTTTCTCAGATCATCGTCCAGCGCTTTCTTCTCCACAATATCCTTCAGCAATCCGGATTGTGCCGAATCGAGATAAGGATAAAGCCCAACTTCGAAGGAGTGGATCTGCTCCACCTTGAGATCATCCAGAAAGCCATTTGTACCGGCGAAGATGATGATGATCTGCTTCTCCGTCGACAGTGGCGTGAATTGAGGCTGCTTGAGGATCTCGGTAAGCCGCTGGCCGCGGTTGAGCTGATTCTGGGTCACCTTGTCCAGGTCGCTGCCGAACTGCGCGAAGGCCGCCAATTCGCGAAACTGCGCCAGATCCAGCTTCAAGGTTCCGGCCACCTGGCGCATGGCTTTGATCTGCGCGCTGCCGCCGACGCGGCTGACTGACAATCCCACGTTCACCGCCGGCCGAACGCCGGAATTGAACAGATCGCCTTCCAGGTAAATCTGCCCGTCCGTGATAGAGATCACGTTGGTCGGAATGTAAGCCGAAACATCGCCCGCCTGGGTCTCGATAATGGGCAGCGCGGTCAGCGAGCCGCCCCCCTTGGCGTCGCTCAACTTGGCCGAGCGTTCCAACAGGCGCGAGTGAAGGTAGAACACGTCTCCGGGATACGCCTCACGTCCGGGAGGACGGCGCAGCAGCAACGAAATTTCGCGATAGGCCACGGCGTGCTTGGAAAGATCGTCATAAATAATGAGCGCGTGGCGCCCGGTATCGCGGAAATATTCGCCCATCGACGTCGCTGCATACGGGGCCAGGTACTGCATGGGCGCCGGCTCTGAAGCAGTGGCCGCAACCACGATGGTGTAATCCATCGCCCCGTACTCATTCAGCGTCTGCACAACCTGGGCGACAGACGAGCGCTTCTGCCCGATAGCGCAATAGATACAAATCAGGTTGTTCTTGGCGCTATTGATTATGGTGTCGAGCGCAATCGCGGTCTTTCCTGTCTGACGGTCGCCGATAATCAACTCGCGCTGGCCGCGCCCAATCGGGATCATGCTGTCGATCGCCTTGATGCCGGTCGACATCGGCTCCCGTACACCCTGCCGGTCTACTACGCCGGGGGCGATTCGCTCGATCGGGGCGAGTTGTGTTCCCTCAATGGGACCGCGATCGTCGATCGGCTGGCCAATCGCGTTGACCACCCGGCCAATCATGCTATTGCCCACCGGCACGCTCATGATCTCGCCGCTGCGCTTGACTTCATCTCCCTCGCGCAACTCGGTGTAATCGCCCAGGATCACGCAGCCTACCTGGTCCTCGTCCAGGTTCATCGCCAGGCCTTCGACCCCATGGGGAAACTTCAACATTTCGCCCGCCATGGCCTTGTCCAGACCGTGAATGCGGGCGATCCCGTCGCCCAGCGTGATAATGGTCCCGGTCTCATCGACGCTGATCTCTGCGCCGTAATTTTCGATCTGCTCTTTAAGGAGCTGTGTGATTTCGTCTGCGTTGATCTGAGCCATACGTTCTTCCGTCGATTCTCTTGTTTCTGGTTTGTTTTGCGGACTTGCTTAACTGGAGACCAGGCGCTCTCTCAGGCGTTCTAAACGGCCCCGCACCGAGCCGTCGTAGATGGTGCTGCCGATGCGAACGCTTGCCCCGCCGATCAGCGACTTGTCCTCAAGGAAAGTTGCATTGACCCTGGTCCCGGCCAGCTCAGCAACTTCGCGTTCCAACTTTTGCCGTTCCTGGTCTTGCAAGGGGCGCGCCGTCAAAATCTCGGCATCGGAGATATCGAGACGCTTGTTCATCTCTAACCGGTACTCTTCCACGATCTCGCTCAGCGCCGCCAACCGCTCGCGGCTGATCAAAACAGCCAGGAAATTCCTCACCTTCGGCCCACAACCGATTCGCCGGTTGACCGCGTCCAGAATCCCAACCCTCTTAGCTGTTGGGAAGGAAGGATTCAAGAGCACTTCCCGAAGCTCCTTGCTGCCTTCGAAGGTGGCAGCAAAGTCTTTCAGTTGCTGCAGGACTTCTGCGGGATTCAACCTGGCTTCCGACGCCACATCAGCCAGGGCGCGGGCATAGCGTGAGGCAAAGACAGACATCAGTTCTTGCCTCCGTTGCGCGCCTGGTGGCTCAGGTTTTGCGAGAACTCCTGTACCAGGGCGCGGTCCTCATTCTCGGTCAACGCCATCCTCTGTGCCGCCCGATCTACGGCTAACCCGGCAGCAAAGTGCTTCAGGTCCCGTTGGGCAGCACTCGACGCAGTGGCAATATCCCTGCTTACCGCCTCCGTGATGCGCTGCCGTTCGGCTTCGATCGACGCTTTGATGCGCGCCTCGTCGGCCACGCTGTCTTTCTCTGCCTGCGCGCCGATGGCCGCGATCTCTTCATCCAACCGCGAAAGTCTCTGCTCGATCGAGGCCAGGCGGTCACGCGCCTCCTCGGTAGCCGTTCGCGCTTCCGTCAACTTGTTTTGGATCTCTTCGCGGTTCGCGCGAAATGTCTTGGGCAGGTACTTCCACAAAGCAAACAGGACGGCACCCGCGAGGATCGCGAAGTTCACAAACTCGAACAGTCGCGCCGCAGTTTCCTTATCGAGATGCAACCACTTTGCCAGCAGGCGCACCGATGCCGAATGGCGATAGACATCCTCGCCCAGTTCCTGATCCGGCGCGCTGTCAGAAGCAATCTGTGCGGCTGTTCCGGAATCGGCGGGGGCGGCCTGAAAAGCCAGCGCGGGCCGGCCCAGTGCGGTGCTCAGGCTCAACAGAACAATTATCCAAAAGAAAAAACGTGAGAGGGTCAACGGGCTCTCTCCAACTGAACCTTGGGCAGGATGGCGCGAAGAATCTCGCCGGCAAGGTCGTCGATTGAGGCTTCAAGAGTCTGACGGGCAGCATTGCTCTGCACCAGCAAGGCTGCCTTCGCCTCTTCGAGTTGCCGCTGAGCCGCCTCGTGAGCTTCCGCGATCGCACTGTCCCGCGCGCGATTAAACTCTTCCTGCTTCTTTTGCCGCGCCTGGAAGATCCGTGCTCGCGCCGCGCGCAGCTGGGCTTCATATTCCTGCGTTTTGGCCGCCGCGGCTGCGATTGCCGCATGGGCCTGTTCGATCGCCCCTTCGGTCCGTTCGCGGCGCTCGTTCAGCACCCGCGTCAGGGGCCGGTAAACCAGAAACTGGTAAAGAATAACGATCAAAAAGAACAAAAAAATGGTCGGTACGGAGCCGAGCAGTAGTCCGCCGAGTTGATGTAAGGTCTCGTTCATGCCAAATGTTCAGTATATGGGTAGATGGTGGGCAGAGAGTCGAAGCGACTACTAGGACCTATGTTTTTAACAGAGCTGAAATTTCGCTGTCAACGCCGGGGCGCCCGAAACGGACATTCGCCGTCCCAATCAAGCTCCAGGCACCCAGGCTCTAGTGCCATTAAGGGATCAGGTCCTCCGGTGTGGGTTTTTACCTTGCTATGCCTTCCGCTGGTGGGTGTATACTAGAGATACTTCCTCGACCCAAATCAGGGTCAGACAGGGCCGGTCTCGTGGGAAGTCGCTCCGCTCCCACCCCCCCGGCCCGTCCTTACTTTCACAGATATCAATGCGCGCCGATGTCGTCGATATCGCCCGGCAGCGACGTCGGTCCGGAGTCTTAAACTTTTCTTCAGCAATCGGGTCTGGGCGGGCGTTTCCTGCGACAAAACCGCAGAGCGCAACAATGCCGCTGGCCGGGAGACGAACTCTACTCCGGCCCACAACGCCCGGTCCGGCTGAACGCTAACGCCTCTCAGCAAGACCTCGCTGTCGCGTCAGCTACTAGCCTTCTGCCGCCGCGTTTTCGGGGCGTGCCCCTCCAAGGCCGGGAGCACTCGCAGGTGGATGGCCAATGCCTGTAGTCGGACGGTGATCGCTATGCAGCACGGATCGTGTGCTTACCACCGTTGAGATGGCATGCTTGAAAATCAATTGCTCCTGGCTGTTGTTTTCAAGCAGCACGGAATACTTGTCAAAGGAGCGTATTTTGCCTGTGAGTTTAACTCCGCTGACCAGGTATATCGTGATCGGAGTCTTATCTTTGCGGACCGTGTTAAGAAACGTGTCCTGAATGTTCTGTGCCGGCTTATTGTCCATGTGCCGATCTCCAATTTCTACAATGTCGAATTACGTTATGGAAAATGCTCAAGCTCTTGCAGCTACTGCAACGTTGGGCTTGACGCCGAAAAGCGCGTTCAAATCCTGCTACTGAAAGTTTACACGCCTTCCGGAGTTGGGGCAGGGCCCGGCAGACATTGGAACTCCAAACCAAGTGGTTTGGATGCGCGATGGGCCTCAAAAGGCTGTGTCGAAGCGGTGCTAACATTACGAATGTGGCAGACAGCAAGGAAAGCCCAAGCGGCCCCCCGCTGAGGGTGCCAAGCCTGGACCTTTCGCGTGAATACGGCGCGATTGGGCATTTGCTGCTCAAAGCGGTCGAGAACGTCTTTTCCTCACAAAACTTCATCATGGGCCCCCCAATCGTTGAGTTTGAGCGCGCCGCCGGGGGAAAGTGCGGCGGGGCTCACGCCATCGGCTGTTCTTCGGGTACAGATGCACTGTGGCTGGCGCTGGAAGGCGCCGGCATTGCCGCCGGGGATGCCGTTATCACCACTGCTTTCAGCTTCTTCGCGACCGTCAGTGCTATTCTCCGCGCAGGCGCTCGGCCCTTGCTGGCGGACATCGATCCGGAAACATTCAACCTGAATCCCGTGGCGGCCAGAGCCTGCCTTGCTGCCAATCCCACCGCCCGGGCGATCATGCCTGTCCATCTGTATGGCCAAATCGCAGACTGGGATTGCTTTGAGCTGCTAAAGCAGGAGCATGGCGTGCTGCTGATCGAAGATGCGGCTCAGGCGTTTGGGGCCACCTGGGATGGACGTAAGGCAGGCGCGCTGGGAGACGCAGCGGCTTTCAGCTTCTACCCCACCAAAAACCTCAGTGCCAGTGGCGATGCTGGGATGGTGACCACGAATTCAGAAGCCACAGCAGATCGGGTTCGCTTGCTGCGTATGCATGGAATGCGCCGTCGCTACTACCACGATGAAGTTGGCTGGAACTGCCGCATGGATACGTTGCAAGCTGCGGTCCTGCTGGTGAAGTTGGGATTCATCGACGAGTGGAACACCCGGCGGCTGGCTTTGGCGGAACACTACCGGGTGCTTTTCGAGCGTGCTGGTCTGGTTGAGGCTGGGCCCTATCCACAAAGCGGAGTGGTCGTACCCAAAACAAGGTTCAAAGCTGGTCACGTTTTTCACCAGTACGTCATCCGGGTTCGCCGGCGCGACCAGCTGAAGCTGTTTCTGCGGGAGCGAGGCGTGGGATCGGAGATTTACTATCCCTTGGCGCTCCATCAGCAGCCCGCCCTGCGCAGCCTGGGCTATTCCGCAGGTGATTTTCCTGAGAGTGAACGGGCCGCCGCGGAGGTACTGGCATTGCCCATCTTTCCCCAGCTCACCTTCGAAGAGCAGGAAATCGTGGTTTCTGCCATCGCAGATTTCTTCAGTTGACCTCGTTTTTGAAGGGCGAGGCCCTGCCCTTGCGTGAAAGCCGCCGGGCTTTGTATCAGGGCACGACTTTAGTCGGGCCGTAAACGTTTCAAAATATGACGGGCTTTAGAGCCAGCGTGAGAACTCGATTTACAAACTGAGTCCCGAAGGGACGGCTGAGAGTAGCCCAGGACGCCAGTCCTGGGTAGAGATGACATCCAGGAACAGTCCCGCCAGGGACGGCTGAGAACGTCCCAGGACGCCAGTCCTGGGTTTGCTAAGGGCCTGACGACTCTACGCGAGAACTCATAATCCGCCCAGGACTGGAGTCCTGGGACATTCTCAGCCGTCCCTTCGGGACTGTTCGTGGCTCTTGCCTAACGCAGGACTAGCGTCCTTGGCTACTCTCAGCCGTCTCTTCGGGACTCAATTTGTAAGTCGAGTTTTCACGCAGGGCTTTAAAGCCCTGCATATTCCCAAACAGTTATGGCACGGCTGAAGTCGTGCCTGTACAAAACAAAGTTCTCAAGCAGACTCTTTGACCCCTGCCTGTCCTGGTCCCGAATTTTTCCGCAGCCTCTTTAGCCCCTGCGGATGTCGGAGTTCTCGATCCCCCCGCCTTACACCGCGGCTTTCGCTTCTTGAAGGGCCCGCTTAACCGCCAGACCCTTTACCCTTGCCATGATGGCGACGCGTCTGAGCCCCGGCCGCCTTGGGGTGTGCGGATACCGGAGCGGAACCCGGCTGCGAGACTCGCTTCACCATCCCCGCCTCAAGTTGGTACTTCAAAACATCCGTTTGGGCCGGGCGTGCGGCCCCGGTAAGCGGATCCACCTGGACCGCGTCACTGGTGGCGACGGTAATAGAGAATTCGGGCACCGGCTGACCCTGAGCGTTCTTGCTCTGACTCACCTTCACCGGTAGATACCCCTCGACGTTACGCTGCCGGTAAGCAGTTTCGTAACGATGCTTCTTCGTATTCCAGGTAAAAACCCTCACCTGGTCGAAATCGTAAGGAAGTCCATCCTTGTAAGCATTTGTCACTGAGACATATTCAGGCACCAGCTTGTCCGGCAGCGAGGACTCCGAATCGTAGACCTTGGTCAGCACATAAGCGCCCACGATCTTCTGTCCCTCGGAATATCCGGCAATCTCGTCGGGTACATCCACATCCAGCCGGCGGGATAGCATCCAGCCCACCTGGCCACGGCTGTCTCGTACCAGCCACCAGTCCTCCATCGCGACCGCAGGCTCCGCCGCCAGAGGCTCTTTTTCTCCCTTTTTGCCTTTAGTCGTTTTCGCTGGAGGATGGGCCGCGGGCAGCATGCCCTGCGGAGGTACGGGCTTGGGCACAGAAGCGCGTAGCAACAACTGAAGCTTTTGATTTTCCGGCAGCAAATAAAAGCGCTCTGTGTCCCGGCCAGGCTTTACATGCAAATAAAGGTCGTCGCGCAGAACGCCAGTGGCGACCACTGGATCATGCGCGTGCTGTTGTTGCAGCGCGGCAAACTGATCAAAGGTGGCCTGGTCAATGACCATGTGGTCTTCGATCCAGCCCACCTCACCCTTGCTGGTTTTGGTTTTGAGGAAGCGCCTTCCGCGTTCGATTACCTCGAGTGGCTCTCCGTTGCTGACCACTGCGACTCGATTTGACACAGCGGCAACGCGGTCTCGCAGATAGGTCTGTCTCGCTACCACGTAGACCATCTCCGGCTTGAGATGTTCGCGCAAACGGGTGCAACCACTCAGCGCGGTCAGCAGAGCGACGCATACTGCGGAGCAAACAAGCCTGCGCGAGCCATTTCGGCGGAGAAGCGACAAACCAGCAAACATATGTGGGGCAAAGTCTCCCTGTCAGCATTAGAACGGATTTCCCGTTGCGATGCACCCTCGTGCCGCATTTCCAGGCCGTTATGCTGTCCACTCGGAACCTTTCAGCAAAATAGCTCGCCCGTTGTACTAACGGGCGGCGTGCGTTTGT
>Ga0302326_10008274_pt1 | contig 22979 bp, 19 predicted proteins | sample Palsa_T0_3_FD_202264 | JGI IMG/M metagenome (GOLD analysis project Ga0302326, IMG submission 202264) | Peat permafrost microbial communities from Stordalen Mire near Abisko, Sweden - Palsa_T0_3 | ecosystem: Environmental > Terrestrial > Soil > Palsa > Peat permafrost | place: Sweden: Abisko... | reverse complement strand
TGTGGGCGATGCCGCCGTCGACGTAGATCAGGATGTCGGTCGTGCCGCCGCCGATGTCGATGACCGCGACGCCGATCTCTTTTTCGTCGTCGGAGAGCACGGCTTCGGCGCTCGCGAGGGCCTCGAGGACGACGTCTGCTACGACGAGGTTACAGCGCTCGGCGCATCGAATGACGTTCTGGACGCAGCTCGTCGCGGCCGTCACGAGGTTGACCTTGGCCCCGAGGCGCACGCCGCTCATCCCCACGGGATCGCGGATGCCGTCTTGGGCGTCGACGATGTACTCGCGGGGAAGGACGTGGAGGATCTGGCGGTCAGCGTCGACGGGAATGGCGCGTGCGCCTTCGAGGACGCGCTCCACGTCGGTCCGCGTGACCTCGCCGCCCGCGATGGCGGCGACGCCGTCGGACGTCTGTGAGCGGATGTGGCTGCCCGCGACACCCGCGTAGACCGTGCGGATCTCGACGCCGGCCATCGTCTGAGCCGCCTCGATGGCTTCCTTGATGGAGCGGACGGTCCAGTCGATGTTCGAGACGATGCCCTTCCGAAGACCGCGGCAAGGCACGGTCCCGACGCCGAGGATGGTGATGCCGTCGCTCTCGACCTCACCGACGACGGCCGAGATCTTGGTCGTACCGATGTCGAGGCCGACGACGATTTCCGAATCAGAAGGCGTGTGGGTCATCTCACGCCCAGCATGAAGTGCGGCGCCAAATAGGCCAAGAAAACGGCTTCACCTCACGCGGGCGACCACACGCTCGGGGCGGGAGGTGCCGTCGAGCAGGATCGCGTCGGGGCTCTGGCCTCGGCGCTCGAGCTCCGATGACACGCGCGCGGCCTGTTCGAGCTTGCGCCTGAAGGGCGGGCCACCGAGCACGAGCGACACCGTGCCTGCGCGATTGGGCGAGCCGACGACGAGCGACATGGCCATCCCCGGGTCGATGTGGATCTCCTGGAGCGACATCTTCGAGGCGAGCGTCGACTGTTGGTAGTCGACGACGACGTCGAGCGCCCGCCGTACGCACTCGGCGAAGCCCTCGTGGTCGGTCTCCGCGAGCGCGGGCCGCAAGCCCGTGATGACGGGCAGGTCCGACGGATCGCCGACCTCGAGGCGCTTGAACGTCTCGCCGTCGCGCGTGACGAGGAAGGCGTCGACCCCGATGATGACGATGGCCGCGGGGACGCGCTCCTCGATGTGCACGACGAGCGTGTCGGGCAGCTGCCGCGCGACGGTGACGTTCTTGACGTACGGATCGCCGAGCATCTTGTTCTCGACGCTGTTCATGTCGATCGAGAAGAGGTTCTGGCCCATCTTGACGCTGCCACGGGCGAGGAGTCCGTCCTTCGTGCGGGACTTCTGCCCGTCGACGACGACTTGCTCGAGCGCGAACCTCGGGCTCGTCATGAGGTAGCGGCGCGCGCCCCACGCGACCGCGAGCGACACGGACGCCACCAGCACGAAGCCGCCCACGGTGCGCAGCGCGACGAGCCAACGTGACCCCCGCTGGGTCTCGGTGCTCGTGGCGCCTCCGGCTGGCCGCTCGGCACGTGGATCGGCGCGCTCGTCTTCTGGAAGCTCGGACTTTGCGAGGCGGCGGTTCTTCATGGGGTCCCCTTGTCGCGCGCGGTCAAAGTGGCGAGGAGGGCGCGCGCGCTCGCGTTGATGTCGCCCGCGCCGAGCGCGATGACGATGTCACCCGGCTCGATGACCTCGAGGAGGGCGTCCTTCACGTTCTCTTTGCCCGCGATGTAGCGCACGGAAGGGTGCCCGCGCGCGGCGAGCCCCGCGGCGAGCGCCTCACCGGTCGCGCCTTCGATAGGCTTCTCACCCGCGGAGTACACGTCCGTGACGAGGATCACATCGGCCTCGTCGAACGCCTCCGTGAACTCCGCGAAGAGCGCGTGGGTGCGCGTGTACCTGTGGGGCTGAAACGCGGCGACGACGCGACGACCAAACCCGCTCTGCGCGGCCTTGAGCGTGGCCTCGATCTCGGCCGGGTGGTGACCGTAGTCGTCGACGATCATGACGTCGCCGCGCTTGCCGCCCTTCTCGAAGCCGGGCTCGCCGAGGACGGTGAAGCGCCGCTGCACGCCGTGAAACTGCGCCATCGCCTCACGCACGATGTTGAGCGGGATCTCGAGCTCGTCGGCGGCCGCGACGACCGCGAGCGCATTCTGCACGTTGTGCGCGCCGGGCATGCGCACCATGAACTCGCCGAGCGAGTCGGTCTTGCGATGCACGGCGAAGTGCGTCTCGATCCCCGCGAACCGCACGTCCGTGGCGCGGTAATCGGCCTTCGCCGACGTGCCGTACGTGACGTGCCTTCGTTCGAGGCGCGGCAAGATGGCCGCCACGTGCGGATGGTCGATGCACATCACGCATAGTCCGTAGAACGGCACTTGATTCGCGAACTGCACGAAGGCGTCTTTGACGTTCTCGTGGGTGCCGTAGTGATCGAGGTGCTCGGCGTCGATGTTGGTGATGATCGCCACGGTGGGCGCGAGCCGGAGGAAGGAGCCGTCGCTCTCGTCGGCCTCCGCGACGAAAAGATCGCCAGCGCCGAGCCGCGCGTTCGAGCCGAGCGCGTTGACCTTGCCGCCGACGACCACCGTCGGGTCGAGCCCCGCGTGCCGGAGGACGGTGGCGACGAGGGACGTCGTCGTCGTCTTGCCGTGGGAGCCCGCGATCGTGACGCAGTACTTCACGCGCATGAGCTCCGCGAGCATCTCGCCGCGGGAGATCGCGGGGATCTCCATCGCGCGTGCGCGGGCGAGCTCGGGATTATTCGGGGCGATGGCGCTCGAGTGGACGACGACGTCCGCCCCGTGGACGTTCTCGCCCTTGTGCCCGATGTGCACGCGGACACCGAGCGTCTCGAGACGCCGCGTGACGTCGCTCGCCTTGAGGTCCGAGCCGGAGACGTCGAAGTCCATCGTGCGGAGGATCTCGGCGATGCCGCTCATGCCGATGCCTCCGACACCGATGAAGTGCACGTGACGGACTCGCCCGCGAAACATGTCAGCGAGCCTCCAGCACGGCATGCGTCTCGGGGAGGTTCGCGAGACGCAGCAGATCGGCGGCGATGTCGCCTGCGGCGTTTGGCCGGCCCGCGCGGCGGGCAGCGTCGGCCATGGCGCAACGGCGTGTGTCGTCTTCGAGAAGGGCGCTGATCTCCTCGCCGAGCCTTGGCGACGTGGCGTCGCGTTGAACGAGGCAGATGGCGGCGCCGACGCTCGAGAGGGCCTCGGCGTTGCTGCGCTGATGGTCGTCGGCGGCGAACGGGAAGGGGACGAAGATGGCCGCGCGTCCCACTGCAGCTATCTCGGCAACGGTCACGGCGCCGGAGCGCGAGACGACGACGTCGGCGTCCGCAAGCGCACCCGCGACGTCGTCGAGAAAAGGCCGAACGTCCGCGCGGATGCCGACCTTCGTGTAGGCGGAGCGCAGCGCGTCATCGTCTTTCACCTCGCCACGATGCCCGCGGCCACACTGGTGCACGACCGCGAGATCGGGGACGCGTGCGGCCACGACACCGAGGGCATCGGGCATCGCGTCGTTGATGGCGCGCGCGCCTTGGCTTCCGCCCATCACGAGCACACGCATCGGGCGGTCTCTGGCGTGGCGTCGCGCGGTGTAGGGCCGTGCGACGAAGCCGTCGCGGAGAGGAACCCCCATGGAGCGGACGATGCGCGTGGAGAGACGAGCCTCGGCGCTCGGCCACGCGACGTACGCTCGCTTCGCGAATGGCGCGAGGAGCCGATTCGCGAGCCCCAGCACCCCGTTCGGCTCGAGGATGGCAAGTGGCACACCTGCAAGGGCTGCCGCGAGGGCGAGGGGCCCTGCTGCGTAGCCGCCGACGCTGAGAACGACGGCAGGGGCGAGCTTCTTCACGAGCGCCCGCGCCCGCCAGGTCGCCCGTGCGGCGACGAGCGCGCCACGCATCGCGCGGCGCACACCGCCACCCTTCATCGGCTCGACGTCGAGGAGCTCGAGGCGATGCCCGCGAGCGGGGATGATGTCCTTCTCGAGCCCGCGCGGCGATCCGACGAACACGATCTCGACCCTGTCGCCCGCGAGCTTCCGAAGGGCGGACGCCACGGCGAGCCCAGGAAAGACGTGGCCCCCTGTGCCACCACCTGCGATGACGATCGTGGCGTGTGCGGTCACTCGGCCGCCTCGACTACTTCCGAGACATCGCTCGCGGTCGGCGTCTCCTCGGTCTCGACTGCCGTGTGGCCCTGCCGCGAGATGTTGAGCACGATGCCCGCGGCCGCGGCGTTCACGAGGAGCGACGATCCGCCGAAGCTGACGAATGGCAGCGTGAGCCCCTTCGTCGGCAGGAGCGAGAGCGCGACGGCGAGGTTGAGGAGCGCCTGCACGCCGAACATCGTCGCGATGCCGAACGCGAGGTACGAGCCGTAGTCATCGGGTGCCCGCAAGGCCGCGCGCACGCCGCGCAGCACGAGCGTGAGGAACGCCGCGCACAAGAAGAGCACGCCCACGAAGCCGAGCTCCTCGCCGACGATGGCCGCGACGAAGTCGTTGTGAGCTTCGGGTAGATAGAGCGTCTGAAGGCCTCGCCCGAGGCCCACGCCTCCCGTGCCCCCGGCGCCGAACGACATGACCGACTGGAACGGCTGGTACGCGAGATCCTGCCGGTGCTCGTCCATGTGCATCCACGCGAGGTAGCGGGCGTACCGGTAGACGCTGAAGCGAATCGCGGCGATGCCGAGCACCGAGCCGACGATCGATACGCCGAGGATGTAGCCGACCTTGGCCCCCGCGACGAAGAGCATCGTGAACGTGAGAAACAGGAGCACGACCGCGCTCCCGAAATCGGGCTGCTTGAGGCAGAGGAGCATGAAGGCGCCGGCCATGAGCACGTGCGGCAAGAAGCCGACGGTGAACGTCTTCACGCGGTCAGCCTTCTTCGCGAGCGAGTAGGCGAGCCACACGACGAGCGCGAGCTTCGCCATCTCTGCCGGTTGCACGTGAATGGGGCCGATCGACAGCCACCGCGTCGCGCCGCCGCCGCTGTGGCCGAAGCCAACCACGCAAGCCACGAGGAGGCCCGCGACGAGGGCGAGCACGGGATACGTGAGCTTGTAGAGCCGGTGGTAGTCGATGCGCGCGACGACGAAGAGCAGGGCGAGCGACGCGATCGCGTACGCCGCCTGCCGCTTGAGGAAGAACTGCGGATCTCGCTGGTCCGTTGCGGCAGATGCAGCGGAGGCGCTGTAAACCATGACGACGCCGAAGCCGATGAGGCCGACGACCGTCGCCGCCAGCATGGGGTCCATCGGGCCCTTCGCGCGAACGGCATCGGGCGACGCGTCGAGCGGCGCGAGGTGAAGCGGAAGGCGAACGTTCGGAGGCATCAATCTCATGGGGGCAAGAGCCTCACCGCACGGGCGAACTCGTCTCCCCGGTGCTTGTAGTCGCGGAACATGTCGAAGCTCGAACAGGCTGGCGAGAGGAGCACCGCGTCCCCCTGGCGCGCGAGCCCTCGGCTCGTCGTCACGGCCTCTGCCATCGAGGTCGCGTGCACGGTCGGCACGACGGGCGAAAGGGCACCTTCGATGCGCGGCGCGGCTTCGCCGATGACGACCGCGGCCCGCCCCTTCTTCTTCATCGCATCGGCGAGTGGCGCGTAGCTGCCGTGCTTGTCGCGACCACCAGCGATCAGCACGACCTTCTCTTCCGATAGACCGAGAATCGCTGTGACCGATGCACCGACGTTGGTGCCCTTCGAGTCGTCGTAGTAGCGAACGCCGCCGCGCTCGGCGACGAGCACCATCCTGTGCGGCAGGCCTTCGAACGTGGCGAGCACGCCGTCCACCACCTCGCGCGAGACGTCGAATGGCGCGACCGCGGCCACGGCTGCTGCTGCGTTCAGGGCGTTGTGCGCGCCGACGAGACGCCCACCCTTCGCCACGACGTCTCCGCCTGGCCCGAACGTCACCACGCGCGCCTTGCCGCGCTGGGCCTGACGAAGGCACGTCGCGTCGCCGAACGGAACGACCGCGAGGTCGCGCTCGGTCTGCTGCACGAAGCAGTTGCCCTTGGCTTGCACGTAGGCATCGAAGCTCGTGTACCGATCCAGGTGGTCGTCGGTCACGTTGAGCAGCACGCCGACGTCGGGGCGAAAGGTGTCGACCCGCTCCATTTGGAAGCTCGAGACCTCGAGCACGACCACATCGAAGCGCTCGTCGACGTGGTTGGACCACGGCTCGCCAAGGTTGCCTCCCGCAAAGACCGCCTTGCCTGCTGCTTCGAGCAATGCGGCCACGAGCGACGTCACCGTGCTCTTACCGTTCGTCCCGCCCACTGCGACGACGGGCGATGGGTGCGCTTGACAGCGAAACGCGAGCTCAATCTCGCCCATGACGGGCACGCGGACGGCGTCGAGCGCCGGATACGTCGGCACGCCGGGGGAGACGACGACGAGATCGAAGCCCGTCAGCGCCTCGGCGTCCTGCGAAACGATCTCGATGTCGAGCGCGCGGGCTTCCTCGGAGAGCGCGGCCCGCGACTTTTGGTCGATGCCGACCACCGTCGCCCCACGGCGAGCACACAGACGCGCGGACGCGACACCACTCGCGCCCAACCCGACGACCGCGACGCGCTTGCCGGAAAGGTCCACTGGCTCACCTCAGCTTCAAGCTCGACAGCGACACGAGGGCCAACAAAACGGAGATGATCCAGAAGCGCACGATGATCTTTGGCTCTGGCCACCCCTTCTTCTCGTAGTGGTGGTGGATGGGCGCCATCAAGAACACCCTCCGCCCGAGGAGCTTGAAGCTCAGGACCTGGACGATGACGCTGCTCATCTCGAGGAAGAAGATGCCGCCGAGGATGATCGACAAGAGCTCGTTCTTCGTGAAGACGGCGCACATCCCGAGGCCCCCGCCGAGCGCGAGCGCCCCGACGTCCCCCATGAAGACTTGCGCCGGATACGTGTTGTACCAAAGGAAGCCAATGCCCGCGCCGACCATGGCCCCGCAGAAGATGGAGAGCTCCCCGAGGTTCGCGATCGACGGGATGTCGAGGTAGCGGGCGACGACGAAGTGCTGCGTCGTGGTGATGCCGATGGTCGCGCCGCACAGGTAGGCCCAGACGAGGTACGTGCCCGCGCTGAAGATGACCGGGCCGATCGCGAGGCCGTCGAGACCGTCGGTGAGGTTCACTGCGTTCGACGTGGCGACGACCGCGAGGACCGCAAAGACGAAGTAAAGGGCAACCGGGAGCGCGACCGGGTGCTTGTAGAACGCGACGAACGGAATGCCGAGGTGGCTGCGGATGTCGTGCCAGTCCTTCGGGACGTGCTCGTTGTAGAAGACGTAGGCGAGCACCCCACCCGCGACGAGGAACTGCCCGAGGAGCTTGTAGCGGCCGGAGAGCCCGTCGGACTTCTTCGTCTTGATCTTGAGGTAGTCGTCGAGATAGCCGATGACGCCGTAGCCCGCGGTTACGGCGGTCGTGGCCCACACGAAGACGTTGTGCGGATCGCACCAGAAGATGGTCGGCAAGAGGACGCTGAGGAGGATGAGCGCCCCGCCCATCGTCGGGGTACCCTGCTTCGCGAAGTGCGTCGCGGGTCCGTCGCTGCGAACGACTTGGCCGATTTGCTTCTTCTGCAGCTCGCGGATGAACCACGGGGCAAGCACGAAGCTGAGGAGCATCGCCGTGAGCGTCGAGCAGATGACGCGAAACGGGACATAACGAAGAACGTTGAGCCACCGCAGGTGCCCGTACCGGTGCAGCGGATAGAGGAGATCGTAGATCAAGGCGCGCCTCGATTCTTCATCAGGGCAAGGACGACGCGCTCCGTGCCCGTGCTCCGAGAGCCCTTGACGAGCACGACGTCACCCGAGCGTGTCCGCTCGAGCGCAACGCGGGTGGCTTCATCGACGCTCTCGCAGTCGATGGCGTCGACCCCGAGCGCTTTTGCGCGCGCGACGACGTGGGTCGCAAGACCGCCGCACCCGACGACGAGCGCGACGCCAGCCGCTGCGATCGCGTCGCCGAGCGCACGGTGCTCGTCGGGCGCGCACGCGCCAAGCTCCTTCATTTCGCCCAAGACCGCGACGCGCCTGCGTTCCTGTCCAAGATCGACGAGGACGGACAATGCCGAGCGCATGCTCGCGGGGTTCGCGTTGTAGCTGTCGTCGATCACGAGAATGCCCGAGTCGGTCTCGTGGAGAGCAACGCGCCCGGCCACGTTCTGCACGCCGTCGAGCGCGCGGATGATGGCGTCATTAGGCAAAACGCCCGCCGCGGCGTCGGCCGCAGCCAACGCAGCGCAGAGGTCGATGGCGGCGGCCTCACCGACGAAAGGCAGGCGCAGCTCCAGTGATTCGCGCGCACCGTTCGCGACGGGCCGTTCGAGCGTCACGCGCGATCCCGCAAGCCCGAGCGATACGCGACGGGCGAGGCGATACGCGGCATCGGAGGCCCGGCCGAAGCCCAGCTTGCGTGTCGCTTTGCATCGCGCGGCCAGCACGCGACCGATCGCGTCATCGGCGTCGTAGACGCACACGCCGTCTTCGCCGAGCGCATCGAAGAGAGCGCCCTTCTCGCGTGCCACGTCCTCACGCGTTCCTCCGACACCTTCGGCGTGCGCCACAGACACATTCGTGATGATGCTCACGTCGGCGTGAACGATCGATGCGAGCGCCGCAATCTCGCCACGCACGCTCATCCCGCACTCGACGACCGCGAAACGATGCCTCGGCTCGAGGGCAAACACCACCGCCGGCACGCCGACGAGATTGTTCAAGTTCCCGGGCGTCGCGTGCGTTTCAGCTACCTCGGCGAGCAATGCGGCACACAGCTGCTTGGTGGTCGTCTTCCCCGCGCTGCCCGTGATCGCGATCATGCGCCGGTCGGCACGCGCGCTCCGCCAGGCCTTCGCGTGCGCCCGCGCAAGATCACCCCAGGCCGTGAGCGTGTCGGAGACGCACACGACGTCGGGGCCGTCGGGCACCGAACCCTCACGTTCGACGACGAGCAGCTCCGCGCCGCGCGCGGCGGCTTCACCGAGGAACACGTGCCCGTCCTGCTGCGCACCACGCAAGGCGACGAACGCTTCACCGCCCGCCATCGCGCGCGTGTCGGAGACGACGCCGCGTGCACGCTTGTCGCGGCCGCGTAGCACGACACCGCCGGTAGCCGCCGCCACGGATTGCGCCATGACTTCCACATGATTCCTTGGAATCGCCGTCGCCATCAGGCTGGTCTCGCTCTTCGGCGCGCGAGGGCCTCGCGCGCGTGCTCCCTGTCGTCGAAGCGACGTTTCTCGGTGCCGATGATTTGGTAGTCCTCATGGCCCTTGCCTGCAATGAGCACGACGTCCGACGGGGCCGCGCGCGTCACGGCGATCTCGATCGCCTTCGCACGGTCGAGCTCCACCAGATAGCCCGACGACTGCCCGACGTTCTTCGGCGTGATCGACCTCATCGAGGCTTCAACGGCGCTCACGATGGGCACCGCGATTCTCTCCGGAGCCTCCGTGCGCGGGTTGTCGCTCGTGATGATGGCGACGTCAGCCCTTCGGGCGACCGCATCGCCCATCGCGCCACGCTTCTGCACGTCGCGATCGCCGCCGCAACCGAAGAGGCACACGATGCGCCCAGCCGTCCCGTCGCGAAGCGCGTCGAGGACCCGCTCGAGGGCCGCCGGTGTGTGGGCGTAGTCGACCAGCACCGTGATGTCGTCCCGCGACGCATCACTCACGCGCTCGAGCCGGCCGGGTGCGCCAACGTCGTTCGCCATCGCTTCGAGGGCCTTCGCGACATCGAGCCCGAGCGCACACACGCACCCGATCGCGACGACGATGTTCTCGACGTTGTGCGCACCAACGAGCGGCGAGCGAAGCGGGAACGTCCCGTCGGGTGTCACGAGCTCCCCAGAGATACCGCCAGCGGAGAGGTCGAGGTGCGTGGGCTTCACATCGGCATCCGCGAAGACATCCGCGCTCACAGCGAGCTTCGGCCCCGATATGCGTGCGTGAAGCGCTTGGCCAAACGGCTGATCGACGCACACGACGGACGTGCCCGGGCCGTACTCGAGAAAGAGCTTCGCCTTCGCGTCCCCGTACGCCGCCATCGTCCCGTGGAAGTCGAGGTGGTCCTGCGTGAGGTTCGTCAGCGCAGCCACGGTGAAACGCACGGCTCGCGTGCGGCCGAGCGCGAGCGCGATGGAGGAGACCTCCATGGCGATGTGCGTCGCCCCCTCGCGCTTCATCGCGCGAAGAAGACGCTGAAGGTCGTCCGCCTCAGGTGTGGTGTGGGTTGCCGCGAGGTGCATCGAGCCGTACTCGTGCGCCACCGTTCCGATGACGCCACAGCTCTTCTGGCCCAGCGCCGCATCGATCGCGCTGCGAACGAGGTGCGTCGTTGTCGTCTTGCCGTTCGTTCCCGTCACGCCGACGACCTCGAGCGCGAACGACGGATGCCCATATATCGCCGCCGCTGCGCGCGCGAGCCCCTCCATCACGTCGTCGACGATGATCGAGGGCACCTGCGCGTTCACTGCCGGCGTGCTTCGATCGACGAGCACGCTCGTCGCTCCTCGCGCGAGCGCGTCCGCGACGTATTGCGCGCCGTCCGTGGTCGCGCCGCGACGCGCCACGAACAAATCCCCTGGCACCACGCGCCGCGAGTCGTGCCGGATGCCGCGGACGACGACCGACGGATCGCCGACGATCGACGCCGTCGGCCCAAGCTCGCGTACGAGCTCGTCGAGGCGCAATGGGTGATCGGGCTCGACGCGATCGAGCTCGATCATGACGACTGCTCGAAAGAAAGCCGAACATCGCTTCCCTTCGGCACGATCGTCCCCGCTGCGGGTGCTTGCCGCACGGTGCGCCCGCTCCCTTCGACGTGCGGCACGAGGCCGGCACCGAGCATCGCGCGCACGGCATCTCGGGCGCCCATGCCAGCTGCGTCGGGCACCGGAATGCCATCCACGACTTCGGTTCCCTGCGCGCCGCTCGCCGTGACGTTCGACCCTTGAGCCCGGTACGCCGCGAGCACTTTGTCAGCGGGGTCTCCCGCACGCGTCACCGCGATTGTCTTCGACGCGTCGTTCGGCGTCGCTCCGAGGTAACGGAGAGTCGCCTCCGCCACGCGACGAAAGATGGGGCCCGCGAGGTCGCCGCCGTAGTGGCCGATCATCGGCTCGTCGAGCACGACCGCGATGACGAGCCGCGGCTTCTCGGCGGGGACGAACCCGACGAACGACGCGGTAAAGTGGTCTGGCGAGTACTTGCCCGTCGCAGGGTCGACCTTCTGGGCCGTCGCCGTTTTTCCCGCGACGCGAAAACCAGGAACGGCGGCTTCGACACCCGTGCCACCCTCTTCGGTGACGGCTGTCAGCATCTCCGCCATGAGCTTCGTGACGTGTGCCGGAGCGGCCTCGCGTCTCACGTGCATCGTCCCTTCGCGCACGACGTCTCCGCCGCTCGTCGTGACGCGTTTGACGAGGATGGGCTCGAGAAGCTTGCCGCCGTTCGCGATCGCAGACATCGCAGCCGCGAGTTGAACGGTCGTCACGCTCAAACCTTGACCGAACGACGCGTTCGCGGTCTCGACGTCGAACCACGGCCGCCCTTTCGGCCGGAGCACGCCCGACGCCTCACCCGGAAGCGGCAGGCCCGTGGTCTCGCCAAAGCCGAATCGGCGCAGCGCCGCATACAAGCCCGGCTCACCGAGTCGCAAGCCAATCTTGAGCGCGCCGATGTTCGAGCTCTTCGCGAGGATTTGCGTCGGCGTGAGGTAGTCGTTGATGTGCGTATCGTGGATGACGACGTTGCCCACTTGATACGTTCCGTGCTCGCAATAGATCGTCTCGGTCGGCTTGATCACTCCTTGCGTCAACGCTGCGGTCATCGTGAAGACCTTCATCACGCTGCCGGGCTCGAATCGATCCGTGACGGCGCGATCACGGCGCGCATCCGGATCGGACTCGGAGTAGTCGTTCGGGTTGTAGCCAGGCGTCGACGCAATGGCGAGAAGCTCTCCAGTGCTCGGGTCCATCACGACCGCAGCGCCGCCCTTCGGCTCGTACGTACGCATCGCGGCATCGAGCTCTTGTTGGACGAGGTGTTGAATCGCGGAGTCGATCGTGAGGGTGACGTCGTGCCCTGCGAGAGCTTGTTCGTTGACTTGCCCGCCCTCGAAGAGGAGGTGTCCGCCGCGGTCCCGCAGCCCGCGGACCTCCTCCACGCGACCTCGCAGCTCTTCGTCGAGCGCGAGCTCCAAGCCGTCCTTACCTTGCCCGTCGGGCGCGACGAAGCCGAGCACGGGCCCAAGGAGCTCGCGGCCCGGATAGTAGCGATGACCTTCGCCTTCGATCGTGACGCCGCGGATGGGCTTGGCCTGCTTCTTCGGATCAGCGAGGTCGCGGATGGCCGCTGCCTCGTCGCCTGATGCGCGGCGTTTGAGCCAAATGAATCGCCGCCGCGTCGCGAGCTTCTCGTAGACCTGGTTCGAATCCATCGACAGCGCAGCGCCGAGACGAACGGCGGCGTCCTTCAGGACGACGGTCTGCGCCCCATCATCTACGCCGTGGAGAAGCTCGACCACGTCCGCGACCACGCTCGGCACTTCCACGCTCACGCCGAGCGGCTGCCCGCTTCGATCGTAGATGCTGCCCCGCTTCGGTTCGACATGGAGACGACGCTGTCGCTGCTTTTCAGCGAGCTCTCGCCAGGCTGCACCGTCCTCGACTTGCACGCGATACGCACTCGCGACGATCACTCCGAGCGAAACTCCCATCACGCCGCAAAGCACACCCATCCGAACGCGGATCCAGCGCGCTCGCTTCCCATCGAGGTTTCTCATGGCCCGTTTCTCGCCTCGATGGGGCGCGAGTTGTTGCTCAGGGTCACGACACGCTCGGGGGGTGGGGGCTCCATGCCAAGCAACGTGCGCGCGACGATCTCCACGCGCTCCGGCGTTTCGTAGCTCGCGGCCTCGAGCTCGAGCACGCGTTTGACCTCGCGGAGGTGCGCCTCTTCAGCCCGAGCGCGCCCGAGCTCGTATCCAAGCGAAAGGGTGCGGCCCCGCAGCGCGAGATGCACGACGAATGCACACACGCACGCGATCGTCGCGAGTGAGAAGCTCAGGACGAAATACGAGCGCGCCCTTTTCACGTGCCACCGTGCAGCAGCCGCGCCGCCCGCAGCTTGGCGCTCGCGGCACGGGGGTTCTCGGCACACTCGACGTCCGTCGCGATCTGGGGCTTCTTCGTCAACGGTTGCCACGCCGCTTTGTCGGCGAACGTGTGCTTCACGCGCCGGTCCTCGAGCGAGTGAAAGCTGATGAGCACCGCGACACCGTCCGATACGAGCACGCGCGGCAGACTCGCAAGGAGGTGTTCGAGCTCGCCCATCTCGTCGTTCAGCGAGATGCGCAGCGCTTGAAACGTCCGTGTTGCAGGGTCGACCCCGCCGACACGCATGGGCCCTACCGCGCGCACGATCGCACGCCGCAAGTCGAGCGTGCTGGCGAGCTCGTGGTCTTGCGACGCCCGCTTGATGCTGCGCGCGATGCGCCGTGATCGGCGTTCGTCGCCAGCGTGGAAGATGACGTCGGCGAGCTCATCCTGCGTGAGCCTGTCGATGAGCTCGAGGGCGGTCTCGCCGCTGCTCGGATCCATGCGCATGTCGAGCGGGCCTTCGTGCCGAAAGCTGAGGCCGCGCGAAGGATCGTCGATTTGCGGAGAGCTGACGCCGAGATCGGCGCACACGCCCTCCACACGGTCGATTTTCAGCGCGTGAAGGTGCTCCTCGAGCGCGCCGAACCGTGCATGCACGAACGTCGCGCGGTCACCGAACTGCGCGAGCCTCTCGCGTGAAGCTTCGAGCGCCGTTGGATCGCGATCGAGCGCGATGACCCGTGAATCTGGCGAAGCACTGAGAATCGCCTCCGCGTGGCCCCCACCGCCCACCGTCGCATCGACGTAGACGCCGTCGTGCGGAGCGAGGGCGGCGATCACCTCGGCCTTCATCACCGTCGCGTGAACGAAACGCATGTGCTCAGCCTCTTCTTCGGCCCACGTCCATTCGACCGATTCGACGACGCCCGGCAGGACGAGCTGCGACTCCGCTCGCAACGCCGAGCTCACAGGCCGAGCTCCGCGAGGCGACCGGCCATTTGTGTCCGTTCGTCATCCGACGTGACATCGGTCATGTCGGCCCAGAGCTTCTTGTCCCAAAGCTCCGCGTACCGACCGGCTCCGGCCCACACGACGTCTTTGGCTAGCCGAGCGTGTTCGCGAAGCGTGCTCGGAACGAGCACTCGGCCCGAATCATCGACGTCGCACTCGACGGCGCCCGATAGGTAGATGCGCCTGAGCTTTTGAACCGCGCGATCGAATTGCGAGAGTTTCGCGATCTTCTCTTCGAACGTGATCCACTCCGGCATCGTGTAGGCGACGAGGCACGGGTCGAGGCTGCTCGTGAGCACGATGCGCTTCTCCCCCATCGACGCGAGCACCTCGCGGTAGCGCGCTGGGAGGCTGGTTCGACCCTTCTGGTCGATGGTGTGCTCGTACCGACCGCGGAACATCCGTGCTGACCTCCGTGGGCCCGTGGCACTTCATGCCACTTCTTCCCACGTAATGGTCACGCTATGGAAGACGCACCCCGGCTGTCAACAATCTCGCACACGTAAGTGACCAAAATCGTGCACGCTTTTGCTCAGCGGTACGGACGATCAGTAGTCGTGGAGGAGTGTGGCGGAGGGAGGTCAGCCGAGGAGGTGTCGGGCGATGACCATGCGCTGCACCTCGCTCGTGCCCTCGCCGATCTCACAGATCTTTGCGTCGCGGAGGTGGCGTTCGACCGCGAACTCTCGCGTGTAGCCGTAGCCACCGTGGATCTGGAGAGACTTGTTGCACGCCCGCGTGGCGGCTTCGCTCGCGTAGAGCTTCGCAATCGAGGCCTCGCGGGAGAAGTCTCGGCCGTTGTCGGCGAGCCATGCGGCTCGGTAGGTGAGGAGCGCAGCGGCGTCGAGCTCGGTCTTGCAGTCTGCAAGCATCCACTGCACGGCCTGAAAGTCGGCAATGGGCTTTCCGAACTGCTTGCGGTCCTTGGCGTAGGCGACGGCCATGTCGAGGGCGCCGCACCCGAGGCCGAGCGCCATCGCGGCGATCGAGATGCGGCCGCGGTCGAGGATCTTCATGGTGTCGATGAAACCCATGTCGACGTCGCCGATGCGTTGGGAATCGGACACTCGGACGTTGTCGAGCGTGAGCTCGGCGGTGTCGCTCGAACGGCAGCCGAGCTTCAGCAGGTGTTTGCTCGTGTCGAAGCCAGGCGTGCCGTGCTCGACGACGAACGCCGTGATGCCCTTTTGCTTGGTCGCGTTTGGGTTGGTTCGCGCGAGCACGACGCAGAAGCCGCCTACGGAGCCCTGCGTGATGAACATCTTCGCGCCGTTGATGATCCAATCGTCGCCGTCCCGCCGCGCGGAGGTCGCGAGCGCTGCGGAGTCGCTGCCGCTACCGGGCTCGGTGAGCGCCCATGCCGCGAGCCACTCGCCGCGCGCCGCTTTGGGGAGGTACTTGCGCTTCAGCGCTTCACTGCCGAAGGAGAGAATGTGCCCCGTGCCGAGCCCATTGTGGGAAGCGACCGTGAGCGCGAGCGAGCCATCGACCCGCGCGATCTCCTCGACGCAGATCGCGTAGCTCGTCGTGTCCATCCCAGAGCCGCTGTATTCCTCGGGGATGCGGATGCCAAGCAGGCCTATCTCCGCGAGCTTGGGGACGATCTCTTGCGGGAAGCGCTCTTCTTCGTCCCACTTGCGCGCGTGCGGGGCGACCTCGCTCTTGGCGAAGTCACGCACCGTCTTTCTCAAGAGGGCATGGTGCTCGGTGAAATCGAAGTCCACATCGAACGAATTAGCACAGGTCGGTCACGTCTCCGCACACACCTTCGTGCCGCTCAATGTCGTACAGTGGTAGCCGTCGGGGCAGCGCTCTGCGGAGTCGCAGGCGCGTGAGCAGTAGTCGTCGCCATCCATCGTGACGCAGATGCCGGTCGAGCAGTCCGAGGCTTGTGTGCAGGGGCCGCCCATGTCGGTGGCGAGCTTGGTGCTCGTCGTCTTCGGAGGTGTGACGCCTGCGGCGGCGTTGACGTTCACGCCTTCTTGCAGGGCTGTCGCGACGAGCCCTGCGTACACGTCGGCGCGCGTGTACACGTCGTGAACGTCCGGCCCGTCACACGACGAGCCGCCGCGTGAAACGACACCGAGCAGCTCGCCGCTCGACTCGTCGAGCGCTGGGCCGCCGCTGTCGCCGTCGCACGCGGCCTCGGCGACTTCGAATTCGGTCGGCGATACCGCGACGACGCCCATGTACTCGCGGAGGAGCTTCTCCTGCGAAGCGCCCGCATCTGTGGGATCGTTGGCGAAGCCGATCGTTCGAACCAAAAGGCCTGCCGTGGCGCTGACCGTGCTGACCTTCACGGGTGCGATGGCGAGGTTCGTGTCGAGGACGATGGCGGCGATGTCGTGATCGCAGATCTCGCCCGTCAGCGGCATGACCACCTCGGCACCGTGCGCGACGAGCTGGGCGCTCGCGATGTCGTCGCCGACGAGGATGCCGAGCGTTGCGGGTGTGTAATCCGACGTGATCTGGCTGCCCTGAGCGGGGCACACGACGGCGCCGCTGATCGCGGACACGCAGTGCCGAGCCGTCACCACGACGTTCGTCGCGATGAGGGTGCCCGAGCAGTAGCCTTGCCCGTTCAGATCGATGGCGACGACGGCCGGATCGCGATCGTCATCGGGAATGCCCACGACGATGGCGCTCGTGTCGACCTCGGTGGACGCGGAGTCGGTGGACGCGTCGGCTTGCGGTGGGGTGGGCGCGGCGGATGCTCCGTCGAGCTGGCCTGAGCATGCGAGCGCGAGGGCGGCGAGAGCGCTGGTGGGGACGAACAATCGAGCCATGGCGAGACCTCCGCGCTCGCATAAGCGATGGGCGTGCCACGCAAGACCGCGCGCATTTTCACGTCGCGCCGGGTGGCCGGGCCACCGAGCGGCCGGCCATGGCCAGCGCTAGCGCGGGCGCACGTTCTCGCGAACCCACGCGATGATCTGCTCGAGCGTGGTACCGGGTGTGAAGACACCGGAGACGCCAGCGGCCTTGAGGCGGTCGAGATCGGACGCTGGAATGATGCCGCCCCCGAAGATGACGACGTCGGTGGCCCCTTTCGCCTTGAGAGCGTCGATGACGGCCGGGAACAAGGTGTTGTGGGCGCCGCTCATGATCGACAGGCCCACGCCGTCGACGTCTTCCTGCACGGCTGCGTTCGCGATCATCTCGGGGGTCTGGTGAAGGCCCGTGTAGATGACCTCGAACCCCGCGTCGCGGAGCGCGCGCGCGACCACTTTGGCCCCACGATCATGGCCGTCGAGGCCAGGCTTGGCGACGAGGATGCGGACTTTGCGCTCGGCCATCGCGAACGGGACCTCTAACACGAAAGACTATCGGCACGAAGGGGCGTGGTCGTCCGTGCCGCGCTCCATCCAGCAGGCATCGTCGAAGATTGCACGGGGGCCGACGGCGTCGAGTGTGAGCTTGTCGACGATGACGTGGTCGCCTTTGGGGTCGAGGATACGCGCGGCGATGCGCGGGTGTGGGTTCGACTTGTCGAGGACGTGGTCGCTGTCGACGAAGACGAGGTGGTAGCCGAACGACGCGGTCGTGCGCGCGCCTGCCGCGAGACGAAGCTCGATGTCCGCGATCATGCCGACCCGCGTCCAGCCGTTGAGGTAGACGATGTGCCGGTCGTGCTGCGCTGCGGGATACGCCGGCGTCCAGCTCTCGCCTTGGTTCGATGCGAGGTTGCCGACCGATGCGAAGATGGGGACGTGGCGTCCGTCCGCGGTCGCGTACGTCACGAGGGGCGAGATGACGTGGGGATGGTGAAAGATCACCGCGTCGGCGCCAGCGTCCGCGGCCGCGTGCGCGAGCGACATCATCGCGTCCGTCTGCCGCGTGTACTCCTCGCCGCCGTGGGCGATGGCGATGACGGCGTCGCATCCGTCATGGAGCGCGGCGGTGATGGCGCGTGTGACGCGAGCGCGCCCTTCGCGATTCGGCTTGGCGACCGCGAGGTGGTGCGAGTCGGCGCACGCCGAGCGCGCGTCGTTCACGAACGTGGTCCAAGCGACGGCGCACACGCGTTTCCCATCGCGCGTCGCGATCGTTTGCGGTTGCCACGGGTCGCTCTCATCGGCGCCGAGCGCGACCGTTCGTAGATCACGCGCGGCGCGGATGGAGGCTGCGAGGCCGCGGGTGCCGAGGTCACACGCGTGGTTATTGGCGAGCGTCAGGCCTGTCACGTTCGCGGAGAGCACGGCGCGCATCCACGCGGGGGTCGCGGCCATCGACAGCGGTCCGCGGTCTAGGTTCGGCGCGGCGCCGACACCCCGAAGGGGCACGAACGTGGCCGTTTCGTAGTTGACGATCGCGGCGTCTGCGGATCGAAAGAGCTCGGCGAGCGGTGCGAGGGCCGCCCCGATGCTCGCCGGATCGACGAGCTGGGGCCGATGGGGGATCACATCGCCGCCGACGAGCACGCGTATGAGCGTCTCCGGGACGGGCACCTCCACCGCCGCGGCCATGATGGGGTGCGCGGGCGCGTGGACGGGCTCGTGCGCGGGCGCCGCCGTACAGGCTCCGAGCCACACCCCCAAGAGCACGCACGCGGAGCGCATGACGGGATCGTTCCGTCCCGCCGCCTGCACGGCCAACTTTGATGCGAGCTTTGGGTTTTAGTTGCGGCGGAGCGTGACGGCGTCGAGCTCGACGTCGGCGCCCTTCTTCACGACGAGCGCGACGTCGCCGTGGGCCTGGTGGGCCGGCACGGGGGCTTCGAGGGCGGCGGTCTGCGGCGGTTGGCCGCGATGGGTGCAGGTTGCACGTATCGTGTTGCCGTGGATCTCGACGTGGATGTGCTCGACCGATCCGAGCGCTGTGCTTTGGGCGAGCTCGTGCTCCGTCCCGTCGGCGGCGGTGTTCACGATCGACACCTTGGTGGGCGAGCCTGGCGTGACGCGCAGGCCGATGCCGACGCCGTCCTTGCCGCTCTTGGCTCGGAGGAGCACGGCGAACGGGCCGGGGCGCAGGATGTCGGCGTCGAACGCGACGTCGTCGGCCGGGCTTTGGATGCTGGCCACGTCGAGATCGCCCTGGCCCACGATGCGGATGCGAGGACCTTGGACGATGCCGACGAGGGGCGATCCGTACGTGGGCACGAGGACGAGGCCGCCGCCGTTCCACCCCGTTCCGCCGACGATGGGGATGCGGGCGTTTGTGAGCATCGCGAAGGTCAAGGGTTGGCCGTCGCGGTGGACGCCGGTGACCGCGCCCGTGTCGCCGCGGACGATCTCCCAGCGGTTGCCGTTGATGGTGAAGCTCGCCGCGGTGCCGCTGGGGTTGAGGCGCACGGCTGACAAGGGGAGGGGCGAGCTCGTGCCGTCAGACTCGCCCTTGCCGAGGACGAGCGACTGCACGCCCTCGGGCCCCGCGCTCGCCGCGAGAACGCCGATCGCGTCCGAAACGAGCGCGACCGACTCCGCGTGGTTCGACAGAAACCTCGCCATCGCGAGATCGAGCGTGCGGGGCGCATCCGCGAGGAGCATGCGAAGCGCACCGGCAGAGGCGGACTCGGGTGTCGCATCGATGGCCGGGCCGAGGAGCTTCTTGAGATCGCTTCCGGCCGCCTGCGCGTCCCGCTCGACCGCGAGGCGCAGATCACCGCGGGCCGCGAGCGAGCGCTTCGACACGGTGAGCGCGAGCTTTTGCGCGAGATCGGCGAGCACAGACGACACCGGGCTCGCGCTGACCTCGTCGGGTGGAAACCCGTCCATGAGCGAGGTCGCGTCGAGCTCGTTCTTGATCGCGATGATCGCGCCGTGCGCCCGGAGGCCCGGATGATCGTCGCCGAAGTAGATGCCTTCGACCTGGTCGAGCGCGCTTGGGCGGAAGCGACGGACGAGGGCCGTCGCCGCGGCGAGGGCTTGCGGGCTCTTGCCGGATTCGAGCAGAAGGAGGTTTCGTTCGAGCAGCATCTGGCGGCGCGACGTGTCGAGGCCGATGCGGTCGGCGCCGTCGATCGCGCGCGTCGGTGAGTCGGCACCCATGTCGAACGTCGCGAGCATGGCTTGGGCGCGGATGCGCGTCGCGATGGGCGAGAGTTGCGAGCCCGGTTGCAGGTACGCCGCGTGGCGCTTCAGGTGATCGGCGAGCGCCTTCGCGCACGTCTCGTACGTGGCGTTGTCGATGTTGATTTGGCTGTCGTGCGCGCGGCCCGTTTGCGCAGAGCCAGCGTTCGCGATGTCACCGCCGAGGAAGGCGTAGATGCGAAAGAGCTCGCTGGCCGCGTCGCTCGGCGCGTCGAACGTGGGCGAGCGATCGTAGATGGCGTCCGCGCGCGCGAGGAGACCGCGCGTCACCGCCGTGACGAGCACGTTGCGCGAGGCCTGCGAGCCTGCCCCGAACGTGAGGAGCTGGAGGAACGCGACGCGGGCGTCGGTGAGCGGCACGGGCACGAGCGCGTGCGACATCGCAGCCGCGGATTCCTCCGGGGTGAGGTCGGGGCGCGCCACGATGGCCCGCACGCGCGCGACGTTCGCCGTGAGGGCTCCGCCGACGAGCTGCCTGACGATGACATCTTCGCTCGGGGTGAGCATGGCCCGCGCGGGGCTTTCGGCGCCGAGCGACGCCACGAACAGGGCAGGGAGGAGGACCCTACGCAGCATCACCCTGGTTGCGCGCTCTCGTCGCCCTCTTCGTCGTCATCGTCATCGTCGTCGTCGTCCGGCAGATCCGGGAGCGACGCGGACGGAGGCATTGGACGGCCTTCTTTCTCGGCCTGTTGGCGTGCCTTCTCGGCGGCGACCTTGGCCTGCGCGACCTTCTGCATGATGGCGGGCTTCGGCGCGACGAGCGCGGTCATCGTGCGGGCTTCCATCGCGGCGCGCGCCTCGAGGTTCGCGAGGTCTTCCGTACCCTGAATGACGAAGTCGAGCTGCTCGTGGGCCTTCTCGGGGTGCGTGATCTCGCGGCCTCGGAAGCGCACGGTGAACTTCACCTTGTGACCTGCTTCGAGGAAACGGCGCGCGGCCTTCACCTTGAACGCGATGTCGTGCTCGTCGGTCTTCGGGCGGAGCTTGATCTCTTTGATCTCGACGACGGTCTGCTTGCGCTTCGCCTCGCCGGCTTTCTTCTTCTCCTCGTACTTGTACTTGCCGAAGTCGAGGATCTTGCAGACGGGCGGATCAGCTTTCGGGTTCACCTCGACGAGGTCGAGCCCTTGCTCTTGGGCGAGCTTCATCGCTTCTTGCGTACCGAGAACGCCGAGCATCGATCCGTCGGCGGCGATGACGCGCACTTCCGGAACTCGTATGCGATGGTTGACGCGGATTTGAAACTGACGTTGGTTTTGGCGGGGGTCGAAGCGTGGACGTCCAAGGGCCATGTGTTGGGCTTTTACTCCTGATGTTTGCGGGCGAAGGGGAAGGGGACGTTGATAGACGAGGCCCCCACCCCTGTCCAGACCGAGGGGTGGTAACGATGAGGGATGGCCGAGAAGCCAGTCGCCATCGCGGATAGGCTCTTTCGGGACTTCCTCGCGCCGCTCGTGCTCGGCGGGGAGCTCCGCCCGGGCCGACCCATCGGTGGGAAAAACGCGCTGCTGCTCGGGCCGTTCAGCGACGTGATCGACAAAGAGCACCTCGCCCACGTCGATCTCGCACGCATCGGGCTCGCGCGCCACGTCGCCCCCATCGACCGACTCGAGCCGCCAACGCCCGCCGAATGGGCGCTCGCGGCGGGGCTTCACGACCTCGTGCAGTCGGCCCACCCCGAGCTTTCGGGGGTCTTTCGCGGTCGCGCCCCCGCCCGCCTCGTCCAGGTGGTGACGCTCCTCGCCGAGCGGATCGCCGCGCCCGCCACGGTGGGGGAGGCCCTCTCACGCCACACTTGGTTTGCGCGAGCGCTCGAGATCACGCGCACCGACACGAGCGTGTCGTTCTGGGTCGGCAAACGAGCGTTCCTCGGCAAGGATCCCCCGTCGCGCCTGCTTGCGTGGCCCGAGCTTCGGCGGGTGCACATCGACAAGACCCCGCGCCCCCTCGTCGAGCTTCCCGCTGCCGGCGGCCACATCGCAGCGCCAGAGTTCGAAGCGGGCGTCACCGCCTGGCTCCGCAAGACCCCGCTCACCGACCTCGCGACGTGCGGAAGGCACGCTCCTGCCTTCGCGTGGTCCCCCGAGACGCTCGCGTTCGCATCCGCACGGGCCGGCCGCACCCTCGCCCTCCGCGCGCTCGGTGACGTCGCCCAGCTCGACGTCGAGACCGCCCTCGGTCGCGCAACCCGCATGCTCCTCGCCGCCCGCGCAACCGCCGCGCTCACGGTCGTGTGCGCCCTCCTCGGTGAGTGGGCGCTCGCCAACGCCATCGACCGCGCCGAGCACGCCACCCCCGAAACCGAGCCCCCCGCCGAAGACGCCCTCGTCGCTCGCGCAGTCGGCGCATACGGCGCGACCCAAATCCTCGCCGCAACCACAGGTACGCTCCGCCCCGACATCGCCCGAGCCGTACGCTGGCAACTCCAACCGTGGGTCCAGTCACCCCCAGGCCAGGTCACCAAAGCCCTCCTCGCCCATGAGGTCGCAAAGACCGCATGAGCGGGAAGAGAGCCGCCGGGCCGCCAAGCCGCCACGAGAAGGAGACGAGTTGCGCCGCTTTTCTTCTCGTTGGCGGCTTTGCGGCTTGGCGGCCTCTTCCTTCTTCAGGCATCACATGAGTGCGGAGAGCTGGTAGACGAGCGCGGACGGTCGTCCGAGCACCGCGGACGGTCGTCCGAGCACCGCGGACGGTCGTCCGAGCACCGCGGACGGTCGTCCGAGCATCGCGGACGGTCGTCCGAGCACCGCGGACGGTCGTCCGAGCACCGCGGA
>Ga0302326_10008271_pt1 | contig 22982 bp, 19 predicted proteins | sample Palsa_T0_3_FD_202264 | JGI IMG/M metagenome (GOLD analysis project Ga0302326, IMG submission 202264) | Peat permafrost microbial communities from Stordalen Mire near Abisko, Sweden - Palsa_T0_3 | ecosystem: Environmental > Terrestrial > Soil > Palsa > Peat permafrost | place: Sweden: Abisko... | reverse complement strand
TCCGCATAGCGCTTCTATGATTGCTTTTCCCGAGCTGGCTGCAGAGAACGCGGGCTCACGGCTGGATGAGCTCCTGTCTTTTTATCTTCGTTATCCGCCCGGTGGTGCGGGCTGCTGGTCACTGGACCCTCCCCGGCCTGCCGACCTTGGGGTGAGCCTGCTTGCCCGCGGATTTCAACCCGGCTGGCGTCCGCATTGGATGGCGCTGGATCTGCTGCAGGCGCAGACAAACCGTCCTTTGCCAAAGGGGCTCACGATTGTTCCCGATAGTGATAGTTCGCTTACTGCTGTCCGAAATCTGCCTTATGCGCGGGTCGTCGTGCCGTTACGATCTCATGCCGAGTTTCCGGGGCAGTGGGTGCGCTTTGTAGCTTCCATCCGCGGGAAGGTGGTGGGGCAAAGCGTTGTCTTTTTAACGTCCGGGCAGTGGGGAGTGGCGGGCATCTATCATGTAGGGGTCGTGCCGGGCGCCCGAAATAAGGGGATCGGGAAGGCGGTGACGCTGGCTGCCTGTCTTTATGCGCGGGACAAAGGATATCGTTACGCCGTGTTGAATTCTACAGATGCAGGCAAGCGCACTTATAACGGGTTGGGCTTTTCAGCTGTTGGCGATGGCTGGACCTGGTGGATGATGATCGAACGGCTGTTGTCCAGTCCGCCGATGGCTGCTGAGATCCGGCTGGCGGAGGCGATCGGCCGTGGGGACGATTCGGAGCTGGCGGTGCTGCGCGCTGATTTGACAAAGGACGACCTTAACCGGACGCTGACCAATGGAATGAGTTTAATGCAGCTTGCGGTGCATTGCCGCCAGCCCGGGGCGGCCGAGTGGCTGCTGGCCGGGGGCGCTTTCTATACCGTGCTGGATGCCTGGGATCTCGGCTGGAAGGACCGGGCCCGGCAGCTGCTTCAGACGGACCGGCGGCAGATCACCCGGCAATACGGGAAAGAGGAAAAGAGCCTGCTGCATGTAGCGGCGGAGCGCAATGATGGCGAATTGGCACAGCTGGCGTTGTCGGCCGGCCCCGACCTGCAATGGAGGGACAACACCTGGAAAGCGACCGCGCTGGAATGGGCTAACCATTTCGGCTATGCGGAGATTGCACGGATGATACAGGAGAGAAAAAGATGAATGTTTACTCCGAAAACTCCCAGGCGCTGCGATATGCCTCCTGTTGCCCGGCATAGTCGATGAAGCCGGCGTAGAAGGCTGCCTGTGAGAGCGTGGCGCTGTCTCCGATCACGACCAGTTTTTTCCGGGCCCGCGTCATGGCCACGTTCATGCGGCGGATGTCGGCGAGGAAGCCGATCCGGCTGTCGGCATTGCTCCGGGTCATCCCGATATAGACGATATCCCGTTCCTGTCCCTGGAAGCTGTCGATCGTATTCACGGCTATCTTATGGGCATAGCGCTGGAGCAGGGGGGAATGGGGTAATAATTCCTGCAGCAGCTGTACCTGCAGGCGGTATGGGGAGATAATGGCGATAGAAGGAAAATTCCTGGCGGAGTAACGGGGCTCGAGTTCGGCGACCAGCCGGGTGACGTGCCGGAGAAGGAACACTGCTTCTTCCGGATTGGAAAGGCCCGCGCCTTCCCGTTTTTCTTCAAAGCCACAACCGGCGGTATCCACAAAGGACAGGGGCATATCCGTTTCAAACAGCAGATGCCCGGCTACAGAAGGATGTGCGTGCAGCCGATCCTCATAAAAAGTATGGGAAGAATAACCCATGATCAGCGCATGCATCCGGTATTGTTCTTCCAGCAGGACGACCGCCGCCGGATGAAGAGCAATATTTTTTTCGAGCAGCGTAGTGCTCAGACCGCCCCGGGCGACTGCTGCCGATTTGACCGTTGGCGGCAATTGACAGTGGTCTCCGGCCAGGATCAGCCGCCGGGCTTTGAGGACGGGTATCCAGCTGGCCGGTTCCAGCGCCTGACCGGCTTCATCGATCACCGCGGTGCGAAATCGCAACTGCCGAATGGTATAGTGATTGGCGCCCACCAGGGTGGCGGTGATCACCTGAGCCTTTGACAGCAGGTCGTCCAGCAGGGATTGTTCGATGCGTTCCACGTCTTTCATCAGGTTGCGGGCTTCATCGAAGAGGGCTTTGCGCTGTTCGCGTTCGGCCTGTCCGAAGTTGCGTTTGTATTTATGCGCCATGTCACGGAATTCGCCGGCTTTTTTCTTCAACTTTTTTATCTCTTTTGCACCGGGGTGTTCTGCGATGCGGCTGTCGAGGGTCAGCGCCTGCTGGCGATCGGAAACCCGCGCCGGGTTGCCGATCCGAAGGACGTTCAATCCTTCGTCGGACAGCCGTTCGCTTAGCAGATCGACTGCTGCATTGCTCGGGGCTACGACGAGGATCCGTTCTCCGTCCCGACGGACCAGCGCCGAGATGGCTTGAACGAGGGTGGTCGTCTTGCCCGTTCCGGGCGGGCCGTGTACGATGGCCAATTCGTTTGCGGATAGGATCTTATCGACGGCGGCCTGCTGGGAGGCGTTGAGGTGGGGAGCGGCGGCCAGGTACGGGAATACAGCGGCTTGCTGGGAGAAGCCGGGGGCTTGTTGTCCGGTGAGCACGCGCACGAGGGCGCCTTCCGCGCTTTTTTCGGCCAGGGAGGCCGCCTGTTTGAGGGCGCCGAACATTTCGGTATAGCTGTTGTCGTCAAAGAGAAGGTCGATACCCAACTTGCCATTCCGGACCCAATCCGGCAGTTCGTCGGTGGACAGGGTGATCTTTAGCCGGTGACCTCCCAGGAAGCTGATGGTGCCTTCGAGGCGGTCGACTTTTGGATCGTGGTTGGAAAAGAAGGCTGCCGGTGCACCCGACCGCAGCTGGTGAGTAATATCGAGATGTGTTGTCCGCTCGACTTCTACCGTCAGGTAGTCACCGCGGCCCGGCTCCGTATCCCGGACGGCGATAGGATACCAGGCCAGTCCATTTGCCCGGCGTTCGGTGAGAGAGGAGGTTTGTGCCAATTCCTGGTAGGATTTTCGGTCTTCGTCGCGTTCTGATTTCAGCAGGTCGGTCAGCTTCTTAAAATAATCCATCGGGTAAAGATACGCGAAGGCCTGAAACTGTTCGGTACGGTAAGAAAAGATGGATTTTCCTAAATGAAATTTGCGCCTTATTTTACACGGGCTGATTTCCGATAATACCTTGCGGCCGATCAGCTACCAACATGAAAAGCAGACTTCTTCTTTCCGGCATTTTGACCCTTGGACTTTCAATCTTTTGGAGCTGCAAAAAACATAATGTTCGAAGCGCTTCCGATGAAATTACCAGTTTCACGTTCAAGGCAGCCGACAACCCGTCGCTGAAGACCGATGTATCCGGGGAGGTCGGTGCCGATACGATCACGGTCGGCCTGCCACAGGGTTCCAATTTCAGCGCGCTTATTCCTTCCATTGTCTATAGTGGGGTGTCCATCAGTCCCGCGAACAATACGGTTCAGGATTTTTCGGCGCCGGTCCGGTATACGGTCACTGCGCAGGATGGGGCATCCAGGACCTATGTGGTGATAGCAACTCTTCTTTCCGACGCAAAGGCGATCACTTCTTTTGTTTTTCGTGCTGCAAACAACAAGGGACTTACGGCGGACGTTGCCGGTTTGATCGGTAATGACACGATCCGTGTTTACCTGGACCCAGCTGTGGGCCTCACGGCGCTGACTCCGTCGATCGTCTTTACGGGGGTCAGTATCAGTCCCGGGGACAGCGTTGTTCAGGATTTTTCCGGTCCTGTCCGGTATACGGTCACTGCGCAGGACGGCACCTATAAAACCTATACGGTGATCGTAGCCGACAACGTCACGGTATATGTAGGGAGCAACGATAGCTATTTGTATGCGCTGGATGCAGCTACCGGGGATCTCGAGTGGAGGGCCGCAACCGGCGGGGCCATCAATTCCAGTCCTACTCTGGCAGGAGGGGTGGTATATGTCGGCAGTGAAGACGAATATCTGTATGCTTTTGACGCCGGTACCGGCGCGTTGAAGTGGAAGTATTTCTGCGACGGTCCGGTCGATGGCAGCCCGACGGTTGTGAACGGTATCGTGTATGTGGATCATAATAACAGCAACTACATCGACGCGGGCAACAGCCTGTTGGCGTTGGATACCGGAACGGGGGCTCTGCGTTGGCAATATGGGGGAAACACACCATACGCTGCACAAAGCCCGACGGTCAGCGGCGGGACCGTTTATTGGATAAACATTTTAACCGGGCCTGGTATCCTGGCGCTGAGTGCGACGACGGGAGCGCTGCAATGGTCCGCTTTCGACGGCTGGGACTATGCATTCAACCCGGCGGTGAGCGGAGGAACGCTGTATGTCGGCGTCTCAATGGCGGTTGCCGCTTCGTTCGACCTGCAGACCCATGCCATGAACTGGATCTATACGGTGCATACGGCTACGGATAGTCTTTCCCTTGTCGGCAGCGCCGGGAGCCCGACGGTCGCCAACGGCATCGTTTACATTCCAGGGTATGACGGTTACTTATATGCGATAAGTGCACTAGGTGGCACCCTGTTTTGGAAACAGCCGTCATACGGCGCCATTGCAGGGGACCGGAGTTCCTTTTCCAGCCCCATCGTTTGGAACGGTCTGGTCTTCGCGGCTTGTCAGGACAGCTATCTCTATGCCCTCGATGCGAGTACCGGCGCGGTGAAATGGGCCTACGGAAGCGCGATCCAACCGGGTGTAGGCCCCGCCAATCCGACGGTCGCCAACGGGGTCTTATATTGCGGGGATTTCAGGGGAAATTTCAATGCTTTTGATGCCAATACGGGAACCATCAAATGGACTTTCACCACCGGGGGGGCTGTGTATTCCGGCCCCTGCGTGGTCGATGGGGCGGGGAATGTTTTTCATCCGGGAGTATCCGGCGACCAACAATAGCGGGGATATGCCGGCCCGGAAACAGGAGAAAATTTTGGCCGGGCGGCGCGTTATGGGTATTTTGCAACCTAAAGGTTTCATTTTATGCGGAGAGATGTATTCCAGGCGATCGCCGATCCCACTCGTAGGGAGATCATCAGCCTGATCGCTCATCGGTCGCTAAACGTCAATGCGGTGGCGGGGAATTTCGACGTAAGCCGCACGGCGATCTACAAGCATGTCAAAATATTGACCGAATGCGGGCTGGTGGTGGTGCGGCAGGAGGGGCGCGAGCGGTATTACGAGGCCCGATTGGAATGTTTGCATGAGGTATCGGATTGGGTTGGTCAATACCGAAAATTCTGGAATGCACGGCTGGATGCATTGGAAAACTATCTGGATGAGGCGCAGGCTAAAGGTAAAAAGCCGAAATTGAGGTAAATATCGCCCGGATGAAACAGTATGTATTCCTTATTCCTGTGATTGCGATCCTGTTCTTACCTGTAGTCCTTATAGCCCAATCCTTTCCGGTCATGGATTTTGGGCGGGTGACGCCGGAAACCTTTGCTCCCGCGGCTTATTCCATCGACAGTTCGGCCAATGCCGTCATCTTATTCGATCGGGGCGTAGTGACTTTTGATCCGGCTTCCAAATATTATGGCCATTCTTTTGCCTACAGGCTGGAAAAGCATACCCGGATCCGGCTGCTCCGCAGGGGCGGCTTCGATCTGGCGACATTTACCTTGTTGACGAGCCACAAAGGCGTTGTGAGCCCCAGCCTTGAAGATTTCAAAGGGGCTACCTATAACCTGGAAGATGGAAAGGTAGTGACCACCCGGCTGGACAAGAGCAATATCTTCAAGGATCAGAGCGGTCAGTTCAACCTTGAGAAGGTCGTTTTCCCCAATGTGAAGGAAGGATCGGTGATCGAATATAGCTATTGGGTAGACTACCCCGGATTTCAATATATTCCAGCCTGGACTTTCCAGGGCTCGTACCCCGAATTGTGGAGCGAGTATGATATAACGGTGCCCGGTTTGTACGATTATGCCGTGAGGCACCAGGGATATCAAAAATATGTCGTGGACAGTGTGATCTATTCCTCCGCATCCTTCCCGATAAATATAAGTGGTTTCAGGGAGCTTTGGTCGGGCCAAACGATCCGCCGCATCTGGGCTTTGCGGGATGTGCCGGCGCTGGAGAAGGCGGAGATCTACACGACCACGCTCCAAAATCATCTCAGCAAGATCGAATTCCAGTTATCGGGGGTGCATGTTGACGGTTATGACAAGACGTATCGGACGACCTGGAACGAGCTGGCGGATGAACTTTTGAGGCGGGAGGATTTCGGCGGCCCGTTCAATGATCGGAACAAGTGGCTGGATGAGGCGCTGAAAAACATAACAACGGGTGCTGGCAGTCCGCTGGGAACGGCGCAAAAGGTCTTTACGTATGTTCGCGATCATTTTGATTGCTCGAACGTAGAGTCACTCTATATGTCCCAATCGCTGAAAAAGGTTTGGGAAGAGAAGAAGGGCAATGTCGCCGACATCAATCTGCTGCTGGCGGTTTTGTGCCGGCATGCGGGTCTGGAGGTATCACCGGTGATCCTGAGCTCGCGGTCGCATGGCTTTGCCGTGGAAGACTATCCGTTGCTCAGTGACTATAACTATGTCATCGTACGCGTCCGGATCGATGGGAATTCCTATCTGCTGGATGCATCCAAGCCGTTTGTCGGTTTCGGTCAGTTACCCGGGCTGTGTTATAACGGCTGGGCCAGGACGATCGACAGCAGCTTTGCGCAGCTCCCGCTGTTCCCGGATTCTGTGACGGATACGAGGCAGACGACGGTTGAACTGGTTAATACCGATAGCGGTTATACCGGCAGGTATGCCCGGACCAACGGTGTTTTTGAATCCATGACCATCCGTAACCGGATGAGGAAAACAAAGACGGAAGACTATTTTGAATCCTTTCGCAAGACCATGCCGAATTACGAACAAATGGGGGACTATGGTTTCGATTCCCTCGAAACTCCCGAAGCGCCGTTGGGCTGGCACTATAAGATGAAATACAATTTTACGCAGGGAACGATCCTTTTTAACCCGATCTTTCACGAACGATTCAGTACCAATCTTTTTTCTTCTCCCGTGCGTCATTACCCTGTCGAGATGCCCTTTTGCATCGACAATACCTATGTGCTGGTAATGGATATCCCAAAAGGATATAGGCTGGATCAGCTGCCTGAGTCCCAGCGAGTGAAACTGGGGGAGAGTGAGGATGGCTTTTTTGAATACCAGATCTCTTCGGATGGAACGACGATCAGCTTTAAGCTGCGGCTGAGTATAAAAAAGACCAGCTATAGCGTGGGGGAATATGCGGCGATCCGGGATTTTTTTGCCCATATCGTCAGTAAAGAAAGGGAACCGATCGTCTTTAAAAAAATTGATTAGTCATGGCTGTCTTTTTCCCCCGGCTGGGGGTGTTACTACTGACCTGTCTTTTCTGCCGTCCGGCATGCGGTCAGGACCCGGTTGCGATAGTGATACCCCACTCCCTCCAAAAAGACGCCGATGTGGTTGACCGGATGGATGCCACCGAAATAGACATCGAGTCTTCACACAAGGCGAAGATCCACTCCCGGCATGTCTATACGATCCTGAATGCGGCGGGCGACGGATATGCTACCATTCGCACCTACTATGATAAATTTCACGATCTGGTCAATGCGACGGGTATCTTATACGATGCCGGTGGTAAGGTGCTGAAGAAGGTCAGGAAGAGCGAGATGGAAGACTGGAGCACCGCTGGCTCGGGTATCCTGATGACGGATGCCCGGGTGAAGCTATATCATTTTTCGTGCCGGAGCTATCCCTATTCGGTGAGCTTTGAAGAAGAAATAGAGCTGACGGGGCTGTTCGTATTGCCGGCGTGGAGACCACAGCCCTCGCCTGCAATGGCGGTAGAGAGTAGCAGCCTGGTGGTCAGGACACCGGCCGGTTATCCCCTGCGGTACAAACAGTATGGTGATTTGCAGACCGTCCGACTGGTGGGAAAAGCGCAGGGTTATAGCTGGGAGGTTCATAACCGGCCGGCGACAAAGGAAGAGGCCCTGGCGCCTTCGTGGAACCGGACGGAACCCACTGTATTGCTCGCCTCGGGTGATTTTGACTATAGCGGCTATAAAGGCAGTCTTTATTCCTGGTCGGATATGGGAAAGTTCGTCGACGCCCTGTACCAGGGCCGCGATCAGCTGCCTGAAGAAGCCAAACAAAAGGTACACCACCTCGTGGATGGGCTCAGGGACGATAAGGAAAAGATCGATGCGCTGTATAGCTTTTTGCAGCAGGACACGCATTATGTGGGGATCGAGCTGGGTATCGGCGGTTGGCAGCCCTTCGATGCGGCGGATGTCTATCATAAAAAATATGGTGACTGCAAGGCGCTGTCGAACTATATGGTGGCTTTGCTAAAGGAGGCCGGCATCCGCGCTTGCAATGTGCTGATCCGGGCGGGCTACGCGGCGCCAGCCATCGATACGGGTTTTGTCTGCAGCCAGTTCAACCATGCGATCGTCGTAGCCTTTACGGGTAATGATTCGGTCTGGCTGGAGTGTACAAGTCCGGATCTGGCGCCGGGCTATCTCGGCAACTTTACGGCTGACCGGGATGCGCTGCTGCTGGACAATAATGGTGGTCATATCGTGCATACGCCGGTATATGGAGTGAAAGAGAACAGGTTTAACCGGACTGTCCGGGGTAGCATCGACAATAACGGTGACCTGCAGGCCAGCTTGCAAAGCGATTATTCGGGGCTGGAGCAGGACGCGTTGCAGCTGCAGCTGGATCATCTGTCAAAAAAGGAATTGAACGAGCAGCGGCAGCAGTCCCTGGGTATTCCCAATTGTACGATCAGCGGGTTGAATTACCGGACGATCCGGGCGGCGGTTCCTGCGATCGACGAAAGCATGCAGCTGGAGGCCGGGCAGTATGCGACCGTTTCCGGCAGCCGGCTGTTCCTGACTCCGGGCGCTTTTCTGATGCGGTCGGGTGGGTTAAAGGAAGGGGAGACACGCCGGAGCAGCATCGAGCTGACCATATCCTATCAGGAAACGGATTCCATCCTTTTCCAGATACCGAAAGGCTATGTCCCCGAGGGCACGCTGCCATCCGCTTCCTATTCCTCTTCTTTTGGGAGCTACCGGATCCATGCTGATATGAGCGGCGATACGCTGATGCTGGTCTGTCATTACCGGCAGAACAAAGGCCTTTATCCGGCCGACAGCTGGCCGAAGCTGGTGCATTTCTTCAATCTTATCCGTCGGGAAGGGGATATGGAGCTGGCATTTATCAAACAACAATAAGATCTGATGAACTCTTCCATTCAGAAACCGGACTATGGAATCGATGCACCCGGAGTGATCCGTAACAATTTTATTGTTGCGGCGGGCTGTTTCGTACTTTCTTTCCTGCTCACGCGAGTAGGTGTGCCGCACATTGCTTTTATCTGTCCGGGGGTTAGTTTCCTGGTTCCGGCTTTGTTGATGATGTTGTATTCGTTACGCGGCAAATACAAGCATAGGGACCGGATGCTTGACCTTGTAAACTGGCGGGGTGATGAATGCGTCCTCGATGTGGGCACCGGTAAGGGCCTGCTGATGATCGGCGCCGCGAAAAGACTCAGCACCGGAAGATCATATGGGATCGATATCTGGAATAAGGAAGACCTGACCGGAAATAACTTGGACAACGCTTTACAGAATGCCAAGCTGGAAGGGGTAGGGGCGAAAGTACGGATTGAAAATGAAAATGCGGTAAGGATGAGCTATCCGGATGACAGCTTCGACGTCGTTGTCAGCAATCTGTGCCTGCACAATATTTACAATAAGGAAGACAGGAAAAAAGCCTGCAGGGAAATATACCGGGTGCTCAAGCCGGGAGGCATAGCGGTTATTTCGGACTTCAGGCATACCCGTGAATACCAGGCGGTCTTCGCCGAACAGGGTATGAAGATGGCTAAACCGGTGACGCGGTTCATGGATACTTTTCCGCCCCTGACAATCGTGCAGGCAGTGAAGCAGGCGTTTCAGGAGTGGGCCTGAAGCAGATCGAGTGTATGTTGCAGTGAGCGATTGTCCAAGCAGTCGAAATGTCCCGGGATGATATATGCTGCGTGCGGATAGCGATCGATCAGCCGCCGGATCGACCGGGGCCATTCTGTCGTATCGGCGTCTGCCAGATAACCCAGGTCCTTGTTTTCGGTGCTCTTCACCAGGCAACCGCCATACAGTACGCTACATTGTTGACAGGCTTTCCTTCGAAGGTAGGAATAAGATTTATCTTTGGATAAGCAGTCATAAAACATGAAAGTAAATAAAGAAACGGCGCGGCACTATAGCTGGGGCGGGAATTGTGATGGATGGCATTTCCTCGAGTCGGATTCATTGAGCGTGATCCGGGAAAGGATCCCGCCCGGCGGCGGCGAAGTGTTGCATTATCATGAAAGAGCGCAGCAGCTATTTTTTATCTTAAGCGGGGTAGCGGCGTTCGAGGCGGATGGAGAAGAATTTGCAGTGACGGAAGGGGAAGGGTTTCATATCCGGCCGGGCGTAAGACATAAGATCAGGAACCCGGGTGCGGAGGATCTTCATTTTGTCGTGATTTCGGAGCCGAAGTCGCAGGGGGATAGAATTAATGTATAATGATAACTTATAAAGTACTGATTTATAATAGATAAAAAATATATAGTACTATGTTTTGTATAGTACATTGTTTTGTCCTATATTGCGCTGATGGCAAAACAATTCACCTCAAAACACCAGTATGAAATCTCTTCTTTCCGCTACCGCCTCCTTTGTTCTTTCTGTTTTTTTTGTCAGCCTGGCGCCTGCTGCAATAGCGCAATCTAACCCCGATTCATTGGCGGAGGGGCGGCGAACGTTCGCCGAACTACTACAAAAGGATAGCTTGCTTTTCGATGCGGCTTTTCATACCTGTGATCGCAAAGAGCTGGAAGGCGTGCTCACCGATGACTTTGCATTTTATCATGACAACGGATATGACAATCCCACGACTTTAGAAACACATGATCAGTTCACCGGGGGAGTGCAAAAGAATTTTTGCGGTCTGGAGGCGCCAAAAATGCGGCGGGAGCTGATCAGGGGCACTGTGCAGGTTTTTCGGCTGTCAGACCGGGAAGTCATACAGACCGGGGTTCAGCGCTTTTATGTACTGACGGCCGGCAAGGCCGATCAAATGGTGGAAGAATCCAAATTTTCACGTGACTGGCAGAGAACGGGCAGCGGATGGAGAATGGCAAGGGAAATGGATTTTATGGTGAATGGTCATCCGGGCGATAATACGGCTTCGGCGGGCGCGGCTGGGACGGCGGCGGGCGGAAGATACCAACCGGAACCTTATACCCCCGAACCCAGGGATCTATATGACACTATTGTCCGTATGGATAGCCTTTATTTCGATACCTATAATACCTGTAAGCTGGACCTGATGGCGTCCATGACGTCGGACAGTCTCGAATTCTATCACGACCGGGGAGGCATCCTGACGTCAAAAGCAGTCTATCTTCAATCCATCAGGAATAATATCTGCGGGAAGGTCACCCGGCTACTCATGCCCGGCAGTATCGAGGTCTACCCGATCCACAATTGGGGGGCGGTGGAAATAGGGTACCATCGTTTCCATAATAATCAGGAAAATAAGGACGCCGGTGGCGTTACGTCGAGGGCCAGCAAGTTTATCGTCTTATGGCATTACAAAGGAGGGCATTGGCAGGTGGAAAGGGTAGTAAGCCTTCATTAGTCAGCTGTGGGGAAGACGGGGTGTGGGAAAAGTTTAATATTTCTTAACGCATCAATTCGGGCCCGGGGCGGCATTGCCGCTATATTTAGCCAATGAAATCTATACTACACCGTCTGACTATCCTGCTGCTGTTGTTTTCTCTGACTATTGCCGGGAGGGCCCAGCAGCCAGTTCCTGCCCGCAATATGGTCATCTTTCTTATGGACGGCTATCGTTGGCGCGAGCTGTTCCAGGGCGCCGATTCAGGGATCCTGTTCAGCCGGCAGTATAACCGCAATGATTCCGCCTGGACCGTCGCCAAATATTGGGATAATAGCCTGGAGGAAAGAAGGCGCAAGCTTATGCCCTTTGTTTGGGAGACGATCGCCAGCAAGGGTCAACTGCTGGGCAACAGGAATTTTGGCAATTTCGTGAATGTAGAGAACAAGTATTGGTTCTCCTACCCGGGGAGAAGCGAAACTTTCACGGGCTATTATGATTCAGCCGTCAATTCCAACGACTATCCGGACAACCCGAATACCAATGTACTGGAGTTTATCGATAAGCAAGCCGCCTTTCATGGCAAGATCGCCGCTTTTGCCTCCTGGGATGCGGTAGCGAGAATACTCAATCGTAACAGGAATGGGATGTTGGTGAATATTTATGGGGAAGATGTGACCGGGAATCTTACGCCGCTGCAAAAAGAGGCGAATGTCTGGCAACACCTGTTGCCGGATATCTTTGGCAAAGGAGAACGCCTCGACGCCGGTACCTATGCTCTTGCCAAATCCTATTTTCTCGCCAACCATCCGCGGGTGCTCTATATCGATCTCGGCGACAACGATGATTTTGGTCATGCCGGCGATTATGGTGACTATCTGGATGCAGCACACTATGCGGACGCTATGTTCAAAGATATCTGGACCACTCTCCAGCAAGATCCCTTTTACAAGGACCAGACCGATCTGCTGATCTTCCCCGACCATGGCAGGGGCATCGGCGACGGATGGACCAGCCATGGGTCGAAAGTGGAGCATTCCAATGAAACCTATCTTCTTGCCATGGGCCCCGGCATTTCGCCAAAGGGAGAGATCAGGAGTCCCGGTCAGATCTATCAGGCCCAGTATGCGCAGACTATCGCGGCCTTATTGGGGTTCCGCTTTACTGCCGCACATCCGGTAGCAGATGCTGTCCGGCAGATCCTGGTTCCGTAGTGAAATCCGTCAATACTGCTTTTCCAGTTCGGGGTTATATTCCCCTTTACGGGCCAATGAGTTTAACATCATCCGGTCATATAATATCCGCTGGGCTTCTTTTACATTTTCCTCCCTGCCTTGCCAGTAATGAAGCTCGGGGTCCTGTATAGCCCGTGAAAAGGAGAAGGTAAGCGTCCAGGACAGCAGGTCGCGGTATAATACATGCATGGCGTTTAAGTGGGCTGTGGCGTCCTGTGGCGATTGTCCGCCCGACAAAAAGGCGATACCCGGCACATCGGCAGGTACTGAATCGAGGAGACAGGTAACGGTTGCTTTTGCCGCTTCATCGATGCTGACATGTTTTGTGGAATCCTTGCCCGGCAGCACCATATTGGGTTTGAGGATCAGACCGCGTAGATCGACCCGCTGATCGACAAGCTGCATAAAAAGTTCCTGCAAAACGCTCTTCGTTACGGCAAAACACAATTCGATGTCATGCCGGCCATCCATCAGGACCTCCGGTTCTACGATCGGTACGATGCCGGCTTCCTGGCAAAGGGCGGCATAGCGAGCCAGATCGTGGGTATTGGCCTGGATACAACCCTTGCTGGGGATATCCGAGCCGATGGTAATGACCGCTCTCCACTTGGCAAAGCGCAATCTCTTATCACGGTAAGCGGCCAGGCGTTCGCGAAGGGTGTCCAGACCGAGGGTGACTTTTTCTCCGGGGAAGCCGGCCATATCAACGGCGCCTTCGTCTACTTTGATGCCCGGGATGACTCCCGCATGTTCCAGCACCTCGATAAAAGGAACTCCATTTTTTGTCGACTGATGGACCGTCTCATCAAACAGGATGGCGCCGCTCAGACAGTTGCCGATGCCGGGAGTCGTCACGATCAGTTCCCGGTATGCCCGTCGATTTTCTTCTGTGTTTGGGATGGCTTCTTTTTCAAAGCGGTGGCCGATGGTTGGCATGCTTTCGTCCATGGCAAGCAGACCCTTGCCTTCGACCATCAGTGCTCTGGCTGTTTCGATGAGGTCTTCCGTTTTCATAAATGATCCAATTTGACAGCAAAATTAGCTCTTCCGGACCAAAACGGCCTTTTTTGGCTAAAAGTCCGGCTGGGATGGGCATAAAAAAACGCCCCGTTTATGCGGAGCGTCAAAAATCTTTTGTCAGGGATCTCACTACTTGAAATGGTTTCTGAAGGATTGGATACAGGTTTCTCGGATCTTGGATTACTGTTTGGTTTTCAAAGGATTAGGAAGTGGCTTTTCGAGGGTTGGATTGTTGGTTTCGTTGGACATTGGATCTCTTTCCTTGCTGATACAAAGGTGCAAAAAACAAGGCCCGGAGAGAAACTTTTTCGACCGGCGTGCATTTCTGCCCGACGAATGGAAGATTTGCCCGACGAAGTGTTCTCCATCGCCGGAGAGGCTGCCGGAGGACCGGTGTAAAACCAATAATTTATCTTTTCCTCTGGGCATCCAGCATTTGTTTGATGTCGGCTTTTGAGATAAACTTACCGTTTACAATGACAGCATATATTTTTTGTGAATTGCTGATATCCAGCAAAGGGTTTGCATCCAGGACCAGTAGATCGGCGAGCTTTCCTTTAGCAACGGTGCCGAGATCATTTTCGCGGTATAAAAATTTGGCTGGATTAATGGTGGCGGTTTGAAGGGCTTGTAAATTAGTCAGGCCTGCCTGATGTAAATTGATCAATTCCTGCTGAAGCCCAAACCCGGGAACGCAGAAAGGATTATTTACATCGGTCCCTGCCAAAATCAGGACTCCCCTGTCCATAAAAAATTTTGCAGCCGCGCCGAATGTTTGTTCAAACCCCGCAGGAAATGCCCGGGGTTGATGCATCCAGTAATTTACGAATCCGGCAGTTAGGTATTCCAGACCTTTTGTACGCTGTGCCATCAGATCTGCATCCAGTCCACGCCCCTGGGTGAGGGTTAGCGTAGGAACGATTGCGACCCTGTTCTTTATCATTTTTTCCAGCAGCGCCGAAGGCAATCTGAAATCCTTTTCGGAAACGCCCAATGGCTCCGAGTAAACCATAAACTGTGCGTTTTTCGTTGAAAGGACGGTATCTAAATAATGACGTGACCATTTTATCCCTTCCTTTTCTTTTCCGGTGAGATACCGATTGATGTTGAAATTGTGTTCGAAGCTCCTCTGTCCTGCATCGACCGATTCTTCCAGTCCAATTTCAATCGGCAGATGCCCTTCCAGCGGAATCCCTTTCTTTTTGCATTCATCGGCAATGGCCAGGTAGACAGGTTCCCGTAGCAGGCTGTAGATTTTGATAAAGTCATAGCCGGCGGCTGACAAGCTATCGACATGGTGGCGGCCCTGAATCTCTGTTGCGGCGACCAGCGACCCCCTGAAAAAAGGTTTAGCTCCGTCAATTATCGGACTGCCAATGACCATACGCGGACCCGTAAATCGTCCCGAATCGATATCATTTTTCAACTTTAGCATTTCCGGGCTTCCCCACATATCCCTTATTCCGGTAACTCCATTTGCAAGAAATAAGGGTATGTATTCATAGCGGTTGGAACTATCATCACCGGCATCATGGATATGCATATCCCAGAGGCCGGGGATCAGGTATTTACCCGAGCAATCATCGACCGGGCCTTTTGGATTTTCAATGGGCCCGGATGAGATGTATTTAATCAGATTGCCTTCAATACAGACCCATCGATCTTTTAAGACATTTCCATTCTCTACATCGACGATATTTATATGTTCAAGGTAGTATTGTGCCTTGCCGGATAAATGGAAGACAAGAGCAACGCATAATAAAAAAGTTCTGGTCATATTAGTCATTAAGGAAGATTAGGGGGCTTGTCGCCGGGTGATTATTCGGTTCTGAGACTCTTCACAGGATTGGCAACCGCTGCTTTGATCGCCTGGAAACTGACCGTAATCATGGCAATTGCAATACCGATTAACCCTGCCAGCAAAAACATCCACCATTGCAACTGGATGCGGTATGCAAAGTTCTGCAGCCATTTGTTCATTGCCCACCAGGCGACCGGTGTCGCAAGAATAATGGCGAAGACCACCAATCGCAAATATTCTTTGGATAATAATTGCACAATACCTGCTACCGAAGCACCCAGCACTTTTCGGATGCCTATTTCTTTCGTGCGTTGAAAGGCGGTAAGCACGGCGAGTCCAAATAGTCCAAGGCAGAAAGTGTGCTATTAACTGTCCCTGGCTGCTTCCCAACGTTTTTCGCACGCCAATCTCTTTTGCTCGCTGCGGCATGGCCGCCACGCTCATGTTGATATAGTTAATACAAGCCAGTAATAGTAAAAACACGCCTATGCCAACCAGGCCGTAGAGCACAGGTTTGCTTGCCTTCCGGACCTGGTATTCATTTATAAAAGTAGAAAAATGTGAATCTTTCAACGGCAGCAATTGAAACCATCTTTTATATTTAAAATTAATATGCTTGGCATTTTTTTGGTCAAGCTCCTTTGATTTTTGATCAGCAATGCCTTGAATTTGGCTTAACACTTTAGCGGGTTCTGCTCCTTGTTTTAATTGCAGGTATAATTTATCGGACCCATTTGTGTTTGTCCATGCACTTAATTCATAAGCTTTTGTTGGCAGAGAACAAAATTCCTGTGCTGTAAATTCAGTAGGTGTGTTTAAATCGGCAACAATTCCTGTTATGGTTCTTTGTATGGTATCTCTGCCGGAATAATAAGTAAGCCGCTGGTGGAATATTTCTTCCGGTTTTTTGCCCGGAAAATATTTTTTTGCCCTTTCCTCTGTCAACACCACATTTTCGGGAGCTTTGAATGCCGTTGATTTATTTCCCAGGATCCAATGATAAGGGACCATGGTAAAATAAGTGGAATCTGTGGCAACGACACCGGAAGGATCGTCGACGATGAGTGGTTTGCCGTTTGCCGTATTTACTTCTACCGCAGTTATCCATTTGCCCAGTACCGGAACGACATAGTCCAAACCGGTAGTCTGCTGGCGCACCCCCTGGTATATAGGGGCTGACACCCCGCCATTATACGACTCTTTTTCATCGAATTCAAAACCGGTTACAACGCGGTAGATTTTCTCCTTGTTCGCAAGATCCCTGTCATAGCTGAATTCATAATCGACAATCCGGAAAATAATCCAGCTGGCGCTGATACTTACAGCCAGGCCGGCAATATTTAATGCCGTAAATAAACGGTGCCTCCATAAATACCTGAGTGTTGTGCTGAAATATTTCTTTAGCATAAAGACCTTTTTGAGGTATGAAACTATTTGATCTTTGAAATCAAAACTTGAAGTAGAAAACAAGATAAGTTGTTTTTCGGAACGGGTCTTCCTGGCGGCCCGGGATTCTTTGAAAATGAACACCGGGTGTTTGGAGCAGTAAACGTAGACAGGGTTCCCGCGTGCCTGGACCATGAATCGTAACACTCTGATTTTCAATAATAAATAGTTTCCTTAAAATTGCCGGGATGGCCCCATGGCTATCCCTGTATTATTTTCTTATTGCGTAACATAGTTCTACTATTCCGCTTTTATAGGCTGTCACATCCTCCAGGTGCAGCGCTTGCTCCTGACCTATGTGGTCAAAAAACAATGTTCCTTCGCCCAAAATGACAGGCATGACTGACAACCTTATCTCGTCCGCCAATTTTAAACGAATGAAATCTTTCGCAAGCGTTGCTCCGCCTATGAGCCAGACATTCTTGTAATTTGGTTTTAGTCGCTCATTCACAAGCCTGTTCAGGTCGCCCGAATAAAGTTTGATGTTCTGTCTATGAATAAGCAGGTTTCTGTGAGTAACTACAATTGTCGGCTTGTCTCCATAAGCCCACCCATAAGATTTTGAAAGTTCCAGGGCGTGTTCGTAAGTCCGGGAACCCATTACATAGCAATCTATTGTTTTAAGAAATTCCTCTGTGTCTTGTACAGTAATTCCTTTCTCGTAGTAATCGGGTGTCTCAAACCAGGAAACGCTATTGTCCTTTTTGGCAATAATTCCGTCCAGACTTGACACCATATGTATCGTTACTTTAAATGTGTTTGCCATCATTTTTCGCCGAAGGACCGGCCCTGGCAAATTACATAAAAAGTGAACACCTATAGTAATCCTTTTCCGGCCTGTATACGCAAGTTCACCCCCGAATCTTGTGGAATTGTCGTATTTTGCTCCCATCAATCCGCAAGCCATGTCTAACCTCAACTACGTCTTCCCCTTTTTTATCGTGGAACACCTGCAACCGTCGGTTGCCTTTTATGTCGATAAGCTCGGATTCGAGGTTCGGCATATGGGCCCTCCGGACGACCTCTATTGGGCTATTGTTGGCCGCGATAATATTTCGATTATGCTAAAGGCGATCACCGCCGGGGTAAAACCGGTGCCCAACCATACCCGTCATCCATGGGCGCCATGGGACGCCTTTGTTTCTACAGCCGACCCAGACGTGTTGTTCGAGGAATACAGTTCCCGCGGACTGGCGTTTCGTCAACCCATTATGGACGACCATGACGGGTTGCGGGGGTTTGAGCTGGCAGATGCCGACGGATACGTATTGTTTTTCGGACGACCTAATTTTGACTAATTTAACTGCAAAAACAAATCGATGAGCAATCCAAAAACAATAACCATTGCTGCTAACAGCAATAACCCATTAACGGTTAACCGCTTGGGCTACGGCACTATGCGACTTACCGGCCCCGAGATTTACGGCGAACCGAAAAACCGACCCGAAGCACTGCAGATTTTGAAGAAAGCGGTAGAAAGCGGCGTCAACTTTATAGATACTGCCGATTATTACGGTGAAGACGTAACTAACCGCTTAATAGCAGAAGCTTTATATCCATACCCTAAAGATTTAGTGATCTGCACTAAAGTTGGTGGCGCCCGCAAGCCCGATAAAAGCTGGATCCCTTTTAACAAGCCCGAAAACTTGCGTACAAGCATTGAAAATAACCTGCGTACGCTTAAAATTGATCAGGTAACGCTGGTACATTTCAGGGCAATGGGCGGCGCCGTGAATTTTGAAGAATCCATAGAAGCTATGTTTCTGATGCAGCAGGAAGGTAAAATATTGCATGTGGGAGTAAGCAATGTTACCAGGAAGGAACTGGAAACAGCCATGAAAATGGGCGAAATTGCCACTGTAGAAAATATGTACGGTCATGCGCAGCGTACTACGCATAAAGCAGGACATATGGAAAGCAACGGAGGCGAAGAAGTGCTGGATATATGCGAAAAAAATGAGATACCATTGGTGCCCTATTTCTCGTTGTTCCTGTCGATGCCAAAAAAAGATACCCGTATTGCTGAAATCGCGAAAAAATATGGGGTAAACGAAATACAGGCAAATATTGCCTGGCTGCTGCATAAATCGCCTTGGATTTTACCTATTCCAGGCACCTCGTCCCTGATACATTTTCAAGAAAATATGTTAGCTGCCAATATGGAGCTGACTGAAGAAGATATGCAATTTTTAGATTAATTGCGCCCGGAACAGGATTAGCGCGCTCCACGCCGCGCTGTTCCTGATAAAAGGAAGATATTTTCCCGGTTATCTGATATACTGCTTTCCTGCTGACATAGGGTTGTCAGCCGACCCTTTTACCTTTGTCGGGTCACCAATTAAAACAAACAAATATGACAACGCAGGAAGCAGCGGCCCGCTACCATGAACTGGCCAGCCAACGGAAATTTATCGAGATCCAGGACACACTTTATGATGAACATGTCGTTTGCCAGGAGCCGGAAAAAGCAGCATCGATGGGTATGCCCGTCATTACAAATGGTCGGGAAGCCATCAAAGCCAAGGGTGTCGCCCGGCGCGCCACTCTTGAAACGATACATAGTTATAGCTGCGGCGAACCGATCGTCGCGGGTGAATTCTTCAGTGTCGTCCTGAAGCAGGAAGTTACCTTCAAAGGCAAGCCACGACTTACGCTCGAAGAAATCGGCGTCTTCCACGTAAAAGACGGCAAAGTCGTCAAAGAGCAATTCTTTTATTGAAGGGTGGGGGGGATGAATCCTTAACTTTCATACGTTAAGGCCAGTAAGGTGTATATGTGTTGTATGCATTGAGTTTTGCTGCCTAAACCGGCTGAAGCTTTTATAACGGTGATATTTTCCGGATTTTATTGTTGCTCGCATCGGCAACAAAAACATTGCCGGAGTTATCAATTGCCAGTCCGATAGGGTTATTGAAGGTAGCGATAGCCGAATTGCCGTCCAGGGAACCAGAAGCGCCGGTGCCTGCAAGCGTACTGACCACTCCGGAAGATGTAAATGTCCCGATACCGTTACCTGACGTCACTGTCCAATGATTCGGGAAGGAATTGCTGGTATCGTATTCTATTCCCCTGGAAGTAATAGTCAGAGTTCCATCAGTAGTAAAGCTGCCGCCGCTGACTGCAGTGCTGGCAGTGATATAGGTTGGGGTGGCGGTTGCCAGGGCGGGGACTACCGTGGGGGGTGAAGCGGGGTTATTGTGATCTTTGTGACAGGAACAAAATAGGGTGCTCCGGATTGTCAGTAGAACAAGGTAAATTTTCCTCATATATTGCGTTGGTTTACTAACCCCCTTTCCTTGTGTTACCTGATCAGTATAACCGTGCCTTTGCGGGCAAGCTTGTCCCCATTGTAATTGATCCCGCCGGCCATCCACACATAGACGCCCACCTCCTGTCGCTGTCCTTTGAACGTTCCGTCCCAGCCTGCTGCGGCATTCGCGGTGAAGAAGACCTGCTGCCCCCAGTGATCGAAGACGGCAAAGTAGGAAAATTCCTTTATACCTACGGGGATCGCCCTCAGCACATCATTGTGCCCGTCGCCGTTGGGCGTAAAGGCATTCGGTACAAAGATGTCCGAGGCTCTGTACACTTTGATGGCGATGGAAGCGGCCGCTTCGCAACCGCCGGGAGTGGCTGCCACCACGGTATAGGTTGTGCTTTGGTCGATGCGGACTACGGGGTTTCGGATGCTGGGATCGTTCAGTCCCTGGGGCGGCGTCCAGCTAAACATCGTGAATCCGCTGTTGTTGACATCTGATACATTTAATGGGAGGGGCTGGCCGGCTGCGATGGAAGTGTCGTTGCCGATGAAGGCGTCGGGTGGGGGTGTGACGGATACCGTTACTGTGGCAGTCGCCTGGCAAGCGCCTAAAACGGCGGTCAGTGTATAGGTCGTCGTAGTATCAGGGTCCGCCTGCGGTTGCAATACAGTTGGGTTGTTAAGACCCGTCGCCGGCGTCCAGGAGAACTGCTGGCCGTTGGATTGGGTCACCAGTGTTACCGTATTGTCCTGACAGATGGTCGGGTTGGCAGCGGGGCTGATGCTAAGGGTATTGGTGAGTGAGATCGTGGCGGCGGCAGTTGTTGAGGATCCCTTGGTGTCCATGACGGTGACGGTATACGATCCCGGTAGGACGGTATAGCTGTTGGCGGCCTGCCAGTTGATGCCGTCTATGGAATACTGATAGGGCGCTGTGCCGCCGCCGGCGGTGATGGTGATGGTGCCATCGTTGTCGGTGCAGGATGCATTGGTTTCGGTGGCTGTCGCCGTGATGGGCGGGCAGCCGCCGTTGACGATCTGGTTTGCGAACTGCTGGATATTGCCGTTAGCGTCCATGACCAGGACTGTGTAGTTGCCGCCTGCGAGTCCGGAAAAGGAATTGCTGTTCTGGAAATGAATACCATCGACCGAATAGGTGTAGGGAGGGGCGCCTCCGCCGGCGTTTGCCGTTATCGAGCCGTCGTTATTGCCACAAGTGGCGTCCAGAATAAAGGTATTGAGTGTAACGGGGCAGGAGGGAAAAACGGGCAGGTGAAAAAGATAGAAGGTGCCGGTAGCATCTTTGATCTTGATCGTATACTGGCCCGTATTGACGACGAAGTTCGGATCGGTCTGCCAGGTTAACCCACCGTCGATGGAATAGGCCAGTGGGAAAGGAATGCCGCGGGGTACCACGTAGATGGAAACGGGCGCTCCGCAGATCGAATAAAAGTAACCGGTTGTCTCATAGCCCTGACTTACATCGCAGGTGCTTGCGTTTTCGAACCACATCCTTTGACCGATACAGCCGTTGGCGTCCTTTACAAAGAAAATATAATCACCGGGTGTCAGGTTATTGAAGGTGGCGCTGGTCTGCCAATTCACCATATCGATGCTATAGGTATAGGGTGGCAGGCCGCTGCTGGCTTGGAGAGTGACATAACCGTCGGAAGTTGCGCAGCCGGTAGTCCGCACGCCATTGATAGGGGTTACTGAAACCGCGGGTTTTGTGTTGGGTATCTGGATGGTAAGATGGAATGTTGCGCCGGTTGCGTCTTTTACCAGGGCCGGGAACGGATACAGGGGAGAGGCCATGTAGTAGGCGCTGCTTTGAAAAGGCAGACCGGAAAAGGAATAGGTATAGGGAGGGGTGCCGCCGGAAGCAAGGATGAGGGCGCTTCCATTGTCGTTACCGCAGGTGGCCGGGGTTGTGCTGTATGTCGAGGATAGAGCGGTGCCTTGTCCATAGGAAGCCGCAAATGGACAGATAAGGCAGACAGTGAGCGCAAGCATCCGGTACAGCACGGCGGGGGAATATTTGTCTAAATTACGAAAGTGAGCGGAAAAGGCGATTTTTCGTGGCGTTGAGCTAACTTTGATTCACAAGCCTGCCGGTTTCCAATCCAAATACCCTTCTCATTTATGGATATTCGTTGCCATATTTTTCATTAGGCTGTACTTTGGCAATTTGTTGCGCAAGCCGTCCTCGGCGATCCTAAAGGGGGGTGTCTGTCGGGATGACAGGATTCGAACCCGTAAAATCAAAGCAATAAATCAGTCGAGTAGAAACAGGCATTTCAGGCTGAAGCTCTCTCAAAACCGTACGTGACAGTCTCCCGTCATACGGCTTTTCATCGTCAAAACATCAGGGGGTGACACCTTGGATCCAGTGTTCAAACAGGGCTCGATTTTGCGTGGCTTTTGTTCGTAACCACCCTTTTGCGTGCCACCTGTTCCCCCTTAACCTTTTGAATTTTCGTCTTGCCCACAGCATCAGCCTTCGATTTATATACTGAAGCTGTAGTTTGAGTTCGGTTGGGTAGAATCG
>Ga0302326_10008269_pt1 | contig 22991 bp, 20 predicted proteins | sample Palsa_T0_3_FD_202264 | JGI IMG/M metagenome (GOLD analysis project Ga0302326, IMG submission 202264) | Peat permafrost microbial communities from Stordalen Mire near Abisko, Sweden - Palsa_T0_3 | ecosystem: Environmental > Terrestrial > Soil > Palsa > Peat permafrost | place: Sweden: Abisko... | reverse complement strand
GAAGCTTTCGGCTCCGAATCCGACCGTTGAGGGGCCGACGCGCACGTCGGACGGGTCGATTTCGACACCCGCCTCCGCCAGTGCCTCATGCAGGCCTGCCAGCCGCGCCTTGACCCGATCGTTGTTCCCGGTCGGCTGAAAGATCGCTGCGAATCGTCGGTGGTTCAAGCCGAGCAGGTAGGCGGCGATCGTGCGGAATGCCGCCCGATTGTCGAAGCCGACGCACAGATGCGGACAGTCGGGCCGATAGGAGTACAGCAACACGTACGGCACCCTCCGGCGTTGGAGAACCTCGAAGAATTCCGGCGCGTGATCCTCGCCCACGATGGCCAAGGCTTCAACCCCTCGCGCCAGCATCGCTTGAACCTGGTCGAGTCCTTCGACCGGATCGTAATTGAAACAACCGACGAACAACGTGAAGTCGCGCTCGGCAAAGACCGTCTGCATGCCGTTTACTTGCCGGGCGAAAATCTCGTTGTCGAGCGTCGGAATAATGGCGCCGGCGATGTGCGTTCGGCTGGACGCCAGAGCTCGGCCGGCGGCATTGGGAATCCAATTGAGGCTGGCTGCGGCGTCGAGAACCCGCCGGCGCACGGATTCGGACACCTTATCCGGTTGGTTGAACGTGCGCGACACCGTGGCCGTGGAGACTCCGGCTAGCCGAGCCACTTCCTCGAGCTTTACGCGGCCGCTCCCGCCGCGGGCCCGCGGCACCGGCCCTCTATTCATCATGCCGCCGGTTACTAGCCATTAGCAAAGACCTTCGCCTTCCCACTTGCCGCTTGACCGCCCTTAAACGGCCGCTGCGCGTCCACAAAAGAAATTTATTGCGCTGCCTTGACATGCAAAAGCAATTGCGCCACAATTGCCGCACAAAATGTAAGCGCTTACAAGTAGCTGCCGCTTGACCGCAGCGAAGAGCTGCCAAGCGGTTTCGTATCGGGGGCATTTTCATGAGACTGGTGGCCGGTGGCGGTCGGATCGAAAGTGAGATCGCGAAGGGTTTTCATGCGGACTGCGGACTCCCTCGGACTTGTCCGAAGGACGGCGACGGACTGCTTGGGGAGTTCGACGAGCGAAGCCGCGGCGAATCCCTGAACCCAAACGCACTGCGTTCGTCGACCGGAGCCGAGACGAATACTCTGGCCGGCCGTCGCCCGTCTGGGCCGGCTCCCTTGCGCTTCGGGCGTTCTAGCCCGCTTGGAATAGCGGCACTGAGTCTGCTCGCAGCGGCGTTCGCGCTTAGCACGACTGCACGTGCGTCCGACACCGGCGATAAGCGCATAGCGCTGTCGAATAACTACGCCGGCAATTCATGGCGCCAGGCCATGCTCCAAAGTTGGGCCAAGGTCGGCACACAGGCGGTTGCCGACAAGACTGTATCGGCCGCCGACGCCTTTACTACGGCTGATAAGGAGGCGCCCACACAGGCGGCCCAGATCCAAAACTTGATCCTGCAAGGATACAACGCCATTGTTATTGATTCAGGGTCACCCGAAGCGCTCAATGGCGCCGTAAAGAAGGCCTGCGATGCCGGCGTGACCGTCGTCTCGTTCGACGGGATCGTGACCGAACCGTGTGCCTGGCGGATCACGGTCGACCTGCAGAACGAATACGGCGCCGAAGAGGTCCGGCAAATCGCCAAGCGGCTGCCCAAAGGTGGAAGCCTGCTGCAGATCCGCGGCCTGGCCGGTACCAGCATCGATGAGGACATCAATAAGGGGATGCTGGCCGAACTCAAAAAGCACCCCAATCTAAAAATCGTCAATTCGGTCTATGGAAACTGGGATGAGACCACGGCGCAGAAGGCGGTGGCGACGGTGCTCCCGTCACTGCCCGAAATTGCGGCAGTGCTCGACGAGGGCGGCGACGGTTACGGGGCGGCCCAAGCTTTCCGGGCGGCCGGGCGGAAAACACCGCTGATCATGCTGGGCAACCGTCAGGACGAGCTCCAATGGTGGAAAGAGCAGCGCCTCGCCAATCACTATGATACCTGGTCAGGTTCCGAGGCGCCGGGCATGTGCACCTACGCTTTCTGGGTGGCACAGCAGATCCTCAGCGGCAAGAAAGTGCCCCACGACCTGCTGATGAAAATCCTCGTGATCGATCCGGCGAAACTCGACGAGATCGTAAAATCGACCCCGGTCGGCGGCGTCGCCAACGCTGAGTACACGCAAGCCGAAGTCATCAAGGCCATCGACGGGACCCGTTGAAGGGTTTCGCGTCGTCGCCGTCCCTGCCGGTAAGCCCGCCCGGCGGTATCGTCGAGTTGAAGGCGGTGTCCAAGGCTTTCGGCAGCGTGCGGGCGCTGACGGGGATTGACTTCGCGGTCGGAACCGGCGAGTGTGTCGGTCTCGTGGGTCACAACGGCGCCGGCAAGTCGACGCTGATGCACATCCTGGCCGGAACACTTCCGCCCGACGAAGGACAGATCGTCGTGCGCGGAACGCGGCAGTCCGCCTACTCGGTTCTCGTCGCCCAGCAGCAAGGCATTCGCTGCGTCTTCCAGGAGCTTTCGCTCTGTCCAAACTTGACGGTGGCGGAGAACGTCCGGGTCAATCATAGCGCCTTGCACGGGCCTGGCTGGCGCCGGCGGGCGGCTGACCTGATCCGCGACCGGCTCGACGAGATCTTTCCCGGACACGGTATTCGCCCGTCCGATGTGGTGGGCGACCTCTCGATCGGCAAGCGCCAGATGGTGGAAGTGGCGCGCGCGTTCGTCGTCACGGACGCGACGCTGCACCTGGTGATTCTCGATGAACCGACATCGTCGCTGGACGCTCGCACAGCCGGGCAATTGTTGTCTTTCGTTCGGCGCAGCATCGAATCGGGAATCAGCTGCATCCTGATCTCCCATTTGCTCGGCGAAATTCTCCGCTATGCCGATCGGGTCGTCGTGATGCGCGACGGTGGGGTGGTTGCAGGCGGTCCGGCAGCAGGTTTCGACGGCGACCGGCTCGTCGCCGCCATGGGCAGCGCCGGGTCCGCCAAGCCGACCGCTGCGACAAACGCGCCGAATCGCGCTGACGAAGCGGCGCTGGTGCGCGCCCGGCCTGAGCATCAGGCCGATGGCGTCGAGCTCGTCGCGCACGCCGGCGCGGTTATTGGTCTGGCCGGGCTGGCGGGTCACGGCCAGAACGAACTGCTGTTGCGGGTTTTCGCCGGCACTTCTCCGGCGTCACGGTGAAGGCGCCGGTGGCGTTTGTCGCCGGCGACCGGCAAACCGACGGAATCTTCCCACTCTGGTCGATCGCCGAGAATATCAGTATCCGGTCTCTCTCCGCGCTGCGCGATGGTCTGCTGATTTCGGCCGCACGCGAAGCGGCGCTGGCCCGGAACTGGCAGACCAAGATCAACATTCGGACACCGAACACCGCGAACAACATCCTTACTTTGTCCGGCGGTAACCAGCAGAAGGCGCTGTTTGCCCGCGCTCTGGCCTCAGACGCGGCGATCATCCTGATGGACGACCCGATGCGCGGCGTTGACATCGGCACGAAGCGTGAAGTCTATGCCCTCATTCGCGATGAGGCCGCCAAGGGCCGGACTTTTCTGTGGTACACGACGGAGATCGAGGAACTCGACAACTGCGATCACGTGTACGTGTTCCGCAACGGCCGCATCGTCGCCGGCCTGCGGCGCGATGAGATGACCGAACAAGCCGTGCTGCAATCTTCTTTCGAGGATGCCGGCTGAAATGGTCGGCTCCCCAGCGGTCACCCGGATCGTGCGCTTTGCAGCGCCGCCGCGGCGGCTCGTCCGGGCGGGTTTGCCGGTTTTATCGTTGGCGCTGGTTCTGCTGGGGATCGCTTGGTTGAACCCGCGCGCGATCAGCTACCTCGGCTTGAATTTGATGCTGAATCTGGCGCTCCCGATCGTGCTCGCGACGATCGCTCAAATGTTCGTCATCGCAGTCAACGATCTCGACCTTTCCATCGGATTCTTCGTGAGCTTTGTGGGCTGCGTTTCGGTGACGCTCTTGCCGAAAGAACCGCTGCTCGGCAGCGCCGTCCTGCTGGCCGCGCTGCTTGCGTATGCCGCGGTCGGCGCCCTCGTCCAACTGCGCAATCTGCCGTCGATCGTCGTCACGTTGGGGATGAGTTTCGTCTGGCAGGGCTTGGCGCTGGTGATCCTTCCCCGGCCGGGCGGAACGGCACCCGTATGGCTGGGAACCCTGCTGAACTATCAGGTACCGGTCGTACCGTTCCCCATCGTTGCGGCGGTGGCGGTCGGGCTGGTTGTGCATGTCGGACTGATGCGCACGTCATACGGCGTGATTCTGCGCGGCGCCGGCGGAAATCCGGCGGCGATCGATCGGGCGGGCTGGTCATTGCTTGGCGTCAAGGTATTCGCATTTACCCTGGCGGGACTGTTCGGGACCCTGTCGGGCTTGGCCCTGATCGGGCTGTCGGGCGCCGCCGATCCGAATATCGGCAACGGCTATACGCTGCTCTCCATCGCCGGTGTCATTTTGGGCGGCGGGGAGTTCGTGGGCGGCCGCATCTCGCCCGTCGGGGCGGTGATCGGCGCGCTGACGCTCACGCTCGCGTCCTCGTCGCTGCTTTCGTTTCTGCATATTCCGCCGGACTGGCAAGTCGGCGCGAACGGCGCCATCCTCATCATTGTCTTAGCAGCTCGGGCCCTTGTGACGCGCGGGGATCGATAGATGATCGCGCTCAAGAGGTTGCCCGCCAAGCCGTGGATCTGGTCGTTCGGCGGGGCCGCGCTCGCGTATGCCGCCGCGGTTAGCTTTACCGGCGGCCGCGGCGCCGGTCCCATGGTCACGGCAGCGCTGTCGCTCGCGACATTCAGCGTGCTCGCCGGCCTCGCGCAACTCTTCGTGATCAGCCTCGGGCCTGGCAACGTCGACCTCTCGCTGCCTGCCAATATCGGCCTCGCCAGCGCCGTCGCCATGAAGGTGATGGACGGCAGCGATGCGCTGATCCCGCTCGGCATCGCTGCGGCGCTGGGAACCGGCATCACGATCGGCGTGGTCAACTACGTCTTCATCTGGGCGCTTCGGATCCCGCCGATCATCGCAACCCTGTCGGCGAGCTTCATCATCGAGTCGGCCGATATCAGCTACGGCCGCGGACTGCAGATCAAGCCGCCGCCGGATTTTGCCGCGTTTGCCGGCCAGCAGGTCGCCGGTATCCCCTACTTGGCGCTCCTGACGCTGGTGTTGACGATCCTGGCAGCGATCGTGCTGCAGCGCATGGCCTATGGCCGATCGGTGCTTGCAATCGGACAGAACAGCCGGGCGGCATGGCTCGCGGGCATTGCGGTCGAGCGCATTCGCTGCGTCACCTATATTCTGTCTGGCGCGCTCGGCGGATTGAACGGCGCGCTCCTGGCCGGCTATTTCCGGGGTGCGTCGATCGATCTGGGCAACGAATATCTGCTCACGTCGATCGCGGTCGTTGTCATCGGCGGCACCTCCGTGGCTGGGGGAAAATCCAATGTGCCCGGTCTATGGGGCGCCGCACTCTTTCTCGTGGTGTTGCAGATCATGCTGAATACTTTCGGCGTGAACGCCGGCGCGCGCCTGATCACAACGGGCCTGGTGATCATCGCCGTGATTACGGCGTCGGGCGGACGACAAATGCCCAGATAGGATAGGCCAACGACAGCCGTCGCGGCCGGTTGAAAATCGTTCGATCCAGAGCTTGACACAAAGATTCATCTCACGATATGTAAGCGCTTACATCAAGCCTCCGGAAAGCCGCCCTCTCACTGCTGGCGATCGCGTTGCACTCCGCCTAGTAGGCGACTGTGGAAGGAGTCATCATCTCAACGATCTACCACGCGCCCAACCCGAGCCAACCGAATCTCGGAGATCCCGCGCTCGTTGCCCGCGCAGTATCCCGCGCGCGCTGGCGAATCGTCCCGTTTCTGATCCTGATGTACATGCTGGCCTATTTGGATCGCGTGAACATCAGCTTCGCCAAGGAGTCGTTTCAGGCGACCACGGGGGTCACGGACGCCGCGTTCGCCTTTGGTGCCGGAGTGTTCTTCCTGACGTACGCGCTCTTTGAGTTTCCGAGCAACCTCATGCTCCATCGAATCGGCGCCCGCACCTGGCTGACGCGCATCATGGTCACGTGGGGTATCGTGGCCGCCCTCATGGTTTTCGCTCATAACGACGCGAGCTTCACGTTGATCCGCGTCGCGCTGGGAGCGACGGAAGCGGGACTGTTTCCAGGCGCGATCCTGTATCTCACCTATTGGTTTCCCAGCGCCGAGCGAGGCAAGATCCTGGCGATCTTTTACTTCGGCTCGCCGCTCGCGCTAATGTTCGGTGGGCCCATTTCCGGCGCACTCCTCGATCTGAACGGCCTGTTCGGCTTGCTCGGTTGGCAGCTCATGTTTCTGTTCGAGGGACTACTTACGGTCGGCGTCGGCATCTGCGCGTTTTTCTACCTGACCGATCGCCCCGCGCAGGCGCGCTGGATGCCCGCGGACGAGCGGGCTGCCCTGCAAGGGGCGCTGGCCGCTGAGGATTCCGCGAAGGCCCGCTTCGGCGAGGTAAACCTCGGACGTGCGCTGCACGATCCGAAGCTGTTCTATTTTGCGTCGATTTACTTCCTGATCCAGATCACCGGGCTAGGTGTAGCGTTCTATCTTCCGACGCAGGTCGGCGCGCTGCTCGGCGTTCATGTCGGGTTGCTCGTTGGGCTGGTATCCGCTATTCCGTGGGCCTGCGCCATCATCGCGGGATATTTCTATCCGGACTGGGCGGTGCGCAGTGGTCATCGTCAGGTGTGTTTCGTCGTTTCCCTGTCGGCGATCGGGTTGGGGCTCATTGCCTCGGCTCATGCCGGCCCCGCCCTTGCGATCGTAGCGCTATGCTTTGTGACGATGGGCATCATGACCGCGCAGCCGATTTTCTGGACCTTCCCGACGCAATATCTCGGGGGTCTCGCCGCCGCGGGCGGATTTGCCGCGATCAATGCACTCGGCGCGCTGGGCGGTTTTGTTGCCCCGAACATCCGCACCGGCGCCGTGAGCGCTTTCGGTTCGCCGCAGTACGGTCTGTACGCGATCGCGGCGGCCGCCTTCATCGCGATTCTCTTCGTCCTGTTCATAAAGCGGATCGCGGGCGCAGCGCAAACCGAGCCGCTCGCGCGGATCGCAGTTGGAGCTTGACAACATGTCGCTATCACAAAAGATTCTCGTCAACACCGAGCAATTCAAGACCGGCGATCGGCTGTTCGATCCGCTGGTTGCGGCCGGCTACGAAGTGGAAGTCAACGAGAGCTTCCGCCGGCCGAGCGAAACCGAATTGATAGAAAAGCTCCAGGCTGGTGTGGTCGCGACGATTGCCGGCGGAGAGCCGTACACCGCCCGGGTGTTCGAGTCGGCGCCGCACTTGAAGATCGTCGCGCGCTGGGGGGTCGGACACGACCAGATCGATGTAGCTGCGGCAACCCGAGCCGGCATTCCGGTCGCGATGGCCTTCGGCGCCAACCATGAGAGCGTCGCGGAATACGCGCATGCGATGTCGATTGCGCTCGCGTGCCGGATAGCTCCACGCGATGCCATGGTCAAGAGCGGTGCGTGGTTCTTTGACGGTTTTCATAGCGGTTTGTGGGGACGCACGGCCGGTATTATCGGACTGGGACGGATCGGCGCCGCGATGGCGCGCCGCTGCATCGGCGGCGGCATGGACGTCGTCGTCTACGATCCCTTCGTGGGCGACGAACTGCTCGCAACGCTTGATCTGAAGCGCGCCGAGCTCGACGACATCTTCCGTACCGCCGACCTCATCTCGATCCACGCGCCGTTGACGGCGGAGACACGGCATCTCGTCGACGCCCGGCGCTTAGCGCTGATCAAGCCGACGGCCATTCTGGTCAATACTTCGCGCGGCCCGTTGATCGATGAGGCCGCGCTCGCCGAAACCTTGGCGGCTGGACGGATCGGCGGTGTCGGCCTCGACGTGTTCGAGATCGAGCCGTTGCCGCCGAGTTCGCCGCTGCGAACGTTCGACAACGTGCTGCTCTCGCCGCATGTCTCAGGCATGGATCGGATGGCCGAGCAGCTCGTGACCGCGCGTTGCGTAAGGAGCATCCTCGATTTTCTCGGTGGACGCCCCGAGCTAATCAAGCCCTACGTCATCAACCCGCACGTTTTGACAGGTCTGGTTGCCCGATGAAGCCATTGGAGGCCGCGCTTTCGCTGACGAAGCTCGAAGGCATCATCCCGGTCATGATCACGCCGTTCACCGAGGACGGCGAGATCGATTATCCAGGTGTGGCGCGCCTCGTAGAATGGTATATCACCCTCGGTTGCGACGCACTTTTCGCCGTCTGCCAGTCGAGCGAGATGCAGTTCCTGCGCCTGGATGAGCGCGTGCGACTGGCGGGCTTCGTCAAGGAGCAGACTGCCGGCCGCGTACCCGTGATTGCCTCCGGGCATATCAGTGAAGCACTCGACGATCAACTCGCCGAGCTGGAGGCCATTGCCGCCAGCGGCATTGACGGGCTGGTGCTCGTAACGAATCGGCTCGATATCGGCCAGACCGGTCGTGAGGCATTCATCCGCAGCCTCACCTTTTTGCTCGATCGTCTGCCGGCCGGACTTGCGCTTGGACTTTACGAGTGTCCGGCACCATTTCGGCGGCTCGTCACCGACGACGAGCTCAGCTTTTGCGTTGAAACGGGGCGTTTCGTTGTGCTCAAAGACGTATCGTGCGACGTCGACACGATCAAGCGCAGGGTGGCGCTGACCGCTGGATCGCCGCTGGCGATCGTCAACGCCAATGCGGCGATCGCTTACGATGCGATGAAGGCCGGGTCACACGGATTCACTGGTGTGTTCACGAATTTCCATCCCGATCTCTACAAGTGGCTGCTGATCCGCGGTGCCGATCATCCGGCGCTCGCCAACGAACTATCAGTCTTCCTGGCCCTATCCGCGATGGCCGAACCGATGGGATATCCGAAGCTTGCCAAGCTCTATCACCGGCGCCTGGGCACCTTTGATTCAATCGGCAGCCGGGTGGTCGATTTCGACATCCGCGAACGCTTCTGGGCGCTCGATGCCTTGTTGGATAAGATTGTCGATGGTACCGAACACTATCGACGCCGCATTGCCGCAGCAAACTTCCGGCGAAGCGGGTTATCGGCGCCGACGGCGCGCTACACTCGCCCGCGCTGATCGCAGTGCTACGTCGGCACGCCAGCTGCGCAAACTCGAAGGCAGCCGCCGTCAGTACGTTGCACGGCCACCGGAGACGTCGAAGACCGCACCCGTGCTGAACGAACACTCTTCGCTGGCAAGCCAACAGACCAGCGCCGCGATTTCCTCGATCGTGCCGAATCGGCCGACGGGAATCTTCGAAAGCATAAAATCGATGTGCTCTTGCGTGATTTGGTCGAAGATCGCCGTTCGGACAGCGGCCGGGGTCACGCAGTTGACCCGAATGTTGGTTTTCGCAAGTTCCTTGCCAAGTGACTTGGTCAGCCCGATGACGCCGGCCTTCGAGGCGCTGTAGGCCGAAGCGTTGGGGTTGCCCTCCTTTCCAGCGATCGACGCGATGTTGACGATCCGACCGTAGCCGTTACGCATGAGGTGCGGGACGACCGCGCGATTGCAATAGAAAACACCGTGGAGGTTCACGTCGATAACGCGCTTCCACTCGGCGATCGGATACTCCCAAAGCGTTGCGTTCGCTCCGGCAATGCCGGCGCTCGCAACGCAGATGTCAAGTTTACCCAACGCCAGCGCCGTGCTGTCCGCTGCCGCCGCGACTTGATCGGGGTCTGCGATGTCCAGCACAACATGGTGCGCCGCGCCGGTGACGGAGGCCGCCCGGGTGAGCGCAGGCGCGTCGCGATCCCACAGACTAACGGCGGCCCCTTCGGCGACCAACCGCGCCGCGATGCTTTCCCCGATGCCCGCAGCACCGCCAGTCACTATGGCAGCGCGGCCCTCGAAGCGCCTCAGCAGCGACGTCACGTTATGCCACCTCCGCCACGCCGGCCCAAATGCGCGGACACGTCGCGCAAAGCGCCGACGCGCTCGACAATCCCCGGCTTCTCCGCGCCGAGGGAACGGTATCGCACGAGTTTCATGAGTTGAACATCCTCAAGGTAAATATCTCGCGGACATTCACAACCCCCGCCCCGTAAGGGTTTGCGAACTCCGGATTCGCCACCCAACCAGACGACCGTTGTTTGACTCGTTCGTCGGACCACGAAGCATCGCAACACTGGCGCGAACGCCACCGAACCTTATTTCCGGTGGGCCGAATATTGCTGCTCGGCCTCGGTGGGATCCTTCGACGATTCTGCAATGAACAGTACGCCGTTTCGGCCGCTGTTCTTGACACAGTACAGAGCTCGGTCGGCGGTGGCCAAGGCCGCTTCGATCGTCGGTTCGAATGCCTGCCAGCGAGCGACGCCGATACTAACCGTCAACCGGAAGGTCGTTCCCCCATGGTCGAGCTTCAGGGACGCAACCGCTTGGCGCAACCGCTCGGCTGTGACTAGGGCGCCTTCCTCATCGGCTTCCGGAAGCAGCGCGACCATTTCCTCTCCGCCGTATCGGGCGAATGTGTCGCTCGGATATCGGTCAATTTTCCGAGCTACCCGATCATGTCGTGTTCACTGTTGAGTATTCCGCTCGATCGGCGCAGACGGTGGTCTATGCGCTGCTGGGGGCTGACCGGAAAGTACCGCCGATGTACAAAGGGCTAAACGACACGCGTGTTGTTTTTGCGGCCTCCAGACGTTGCGCCGATAGCCGCCTTAGTTTACGGTTACTTTCCATGGCGGAGATCGACCACGGTCTGATCCAATTGGCCGCGAGGCAGGTAGCGGCCGCGGCGCACCACAGCGGATATCGAGCCGAGATTTTCGACACGGGCACGCGGATCGGCGTCGAGCAGCACGATGTCCGCCGCCATCCCTGGGGCAATTCTGCCCATGCTTTTGGCGCGGCCGAGAAACCGCGCGGGTTCGACTGTCGTCATCTGAAGAATTTTCAGTGGCGACAGCCCTGCTTTCGCCAGCTCGCGAAATTCCTGTTGCAAGGCTTGCCCCGGAACATCGCCCTTCCCGTCGGTTCCGGTCATCATCGGTACCCGTTCGGTATCCCACAGCGCAATGACGGCGAGGCGCTGCTGATAGGTTTCCCGAAACGTCACACGCATCGCCGGTGCGAGCGCGTGGAACTGCGCTGTCGATTCACGCCAAGCCGTTTTCGTAGCATCGCTCATGTTCGCCAGAGCCGGGTCCGTCTGATACTCGGGCAGGTCGGCCAGCTCTTGTGTCCGCAACCGGACCAGCGTTGGCACCTGCCACGTGTTATTCGCCCGGAAAACCTGGGCGAGCGCTCGGCACTGCCCGATGTCGAAGCTGTCCAGCGCGCGTTGCCGCAATGCGACCGTTGCCGGCGAATCGAACTCGGTCGGATTGATCAGTCGACCCTGGACCTTGCTCATCGCGAAGTCGCCGAGCACCGGAACGCGCATCACCCACCAGGGAATCGGCGCATCGTTGGTTTTCACGCCCCAAAGGGCGGCGTGATCGACTGAACAGTCGAGCCAGAAGGGGTTGCCCGTCCCAAAATGCTCGATCGAGCCGTAGCCTGCCTTCGACGCTTCTAACGGCGAGATGTCCGGCGGCAGGTGCCCGGCGGTCGGTAGACCGAGCCGCTTGGCTTCATCGATTGCGGCGAAAAAAGCCGCCCGCGGTAAAAGGATGATCTTGATGAAATCGGCATGCTGTCGATGTTGCCGATTGACCTGGGCCCGGGCTTCTTCCGGCGAGCGAGCGTTGAACGGCAACAACAGGTCGCCCGGCATCTCGAGCAGATCCGGCGCATAGACCCCGAGCGGGAGGCGTCGTTCGTCCCTCGCCTTCAGCAGCTTCGCCGAACCCGACATCTGGCGAAATCCGGTGACACCCTCCGCCAGCATCGTTGCCAGCAACAGCTCGGGGCGCTTAGCGATCAGGGCGTGCGAGTGCATATTGTTGTAACCGGGAACGGCGAAGCGATTGCGACCATCGACCGTGGTTACCGATCCCTCCGTTCGCATATCGTCCGTCGGCAGCACGCTGACGATCGTGCCGTTGTTCATGAAGATCGACATCGCCGGCTGCTCGCTGCCGTCGCTCGGGTCCACGACCGTAACATTGTCGATACGCAATGGGCCTGCGTTCGGGCTCTCTTGCCGAGCCGGTTTCTTGCTGCAGGCCGCAAGAAACGTCGCAACCGGAGACAACATCGCAACGCAACCGAGCAACCATCCGCGCCGAGAGACTGCCGCACCGCCCGGCGGCTCCGCCGCCCTGTCGATTGTCCTGAACACGGCGCGCTTTCCTTCGGCGGATGGTGAGCCTGGCGCGGCCATTCCAAGCCAGTGGAATGATGAGCATCACGCGGCGGTTTGCGAGCAAGCGTCGCACCGCCGGGCATCCGTTGCGTTTTCACTATCTTTACATAATCGGCGCAGCAGCACCATCGTGAAAACCAGGGAGCGACTTGATCTGAAGAGTCAGGTACACTAACCAACGCCGATCGAGGTTGCAATCTCCGCCGGTTGTCACTTCTTCTGAACACCAGCGTCTGCCTGAACGGCCCATCGCTGCGGCCATCGGAGATCGATTCGCATGAAACGCGCTTTCGTAACCACAAACATTACGCGAGCGAGACTGGCGTACAGGAGCGGTATCGTTCCGCGCTATCGCGTTTCGGTGTTTGAACGATGACCGCGACTCCCGCGCCTCGTGCAGACGATCTTCGTGAGCCACTGATGGATTCGAGCGGCGTCCGTTGGTGGCCGACTCCGCAAGATCGTCTTCGGGCACGTGACCGCTCGCGCATACGCGGCGCGCGTGCCGGGCCACGCCCGCCAGGGCTCATGATATTGCTCGCGGGCCTGGGCATTCTTGTTGTGCTCGGCGAGAACGATGGTCCGAGCACGCTCTCATACGCGAGGCGTTCATAGCGCCCCCACTTCGTTGCCTCATGCAGCATCGTGATTTCGCAGCTGCCGTCCATCAACCACCGTCAGGCGCTGTGATGAGAGCGCCAGCGGCAATATCCCAAGTGATAGGAACTCTCCATGGAGACCTTAGCCAGAACCAATGGTGCTTTCAACCCCAAACACATCGTCGACACGCACCGCCATCCACTCGGCCCGAAACTCATCGCAAAAATGGTCGGGCGAGGGCTTTACGACCCGAAAAAGCCGCTTCCGCAAGTCGCTGCGGGAGACGTGTTCGTCTACCGCGAGCTGGTTGACCTCGAATACGCCATGCCCAAGCAACGCGAGGGCGGCGTCACACTCAGCGTCGCTAGCAATGGTGGCGAGGTCGAGTGGCTCGGGCGCGACATATTGCAGACGACCACAAATGAGACGCTGCGCTTCCTCAACGACGAATATCTGGAGATCAGGGATAAGTACCCGGGCGAGTTCGCGCTCATGGCGAATGCCCATGCACTCGAAGAGGGCTGCCGCGTGGTGGTCGATGACATGCTTTCCAAGAATAACGCCAAGGCGATTGCGATCTGTTCGAGTTATAACGTCATAGCGGATCGCCAGTTCCTCGACAGCCCGAAAGCCGAGTGGCTGTGGGAGTACGCGGCGGCGAAGGGCGTGCCCGTACACATACACCCGCCGAATATGGCAATCTCGAACGAAGCGACAACGAAATACCGTTTGAACGAAGCACTCGCGCGCCCCTACGATACCGCCCTTAGCGTCGCGCGAATGATCGGCTCCGGAGTATTCGATCGCCATCCAAAGCTGCAGGTGGTCGTAGTCCACATGGGCGGCGACCTCATGGCCCTGCTCGGCCGGCTCGATTTCTGCTGGCACCTGAACTATCACGGCGTGGAGAACCCCCCGGCCGATAAGGTCGCGCTCAACCTGCGAACTCCATCCGAGTATTTCCGAACAAATATCCTCGTTGACTCGTTTGGATTCAGTGCGGTTGGGCTTCGCGCCGCGATCGACATGTGCGGTATCGATCGAGTCCTGTTCGGCACCGACTTTGGTCCGGTGCCATACGGTGTGAGGGAGCAAGTCGACATCGTCGCCGGGCTGGGTCTCACAGAGGACGATCGAAACAAAATATACTGGACAAATAGCGACGCAATCTTTGGTCTCGGCCTTGGATCGCCGGTGCTGGTCTCGGTGTAGCTGAAAACGTACAGGGTGCGGAACTGATCGCAGGGGCCTCCGGTATCGGAGACCCCTTCGGCGCCTGCATTGACCGACGTGACCACGTTCTGTCCCGCTCATTTCGGCTACAACTCATATCGTGCTGAGGCCATTCAAGCGCGGTAGATAGCAAATCATGGAGTTCGCGACCGAACATCTCGGTGCTCAGTCTGATCATTACGGGCGATATTAACGCCGCTAGCGTCGATTGTTGGGTCATGGAACACCGAGCGACGCGACGTTCCGGAGCTTCCGGATCTACCCGAGGAACACGCGGTCAAGCACGTCGCAGTAGCGATCAGCATGCCGATGACGGAAGACCTATTGGACAGTTCGGAGAGTTATACGGTCGCGAATTACCCAATGTCTCAGGACACGCAAGGTAGTCGAGCCGGAGATGCCCGTCGACGCCGCGAGATCGACGCTCCGGAGGCCCTGATCGATGCACAGGCGCGCGGCCCGCTCGCCGACGAGCCGGCAGACCTCAGGGGCCGAGAGCAAGCGAGAAAGCTTGTTTTGACTCCTTAAACGGCTTTGGGGCGAGTTTCCATCATATTTGGCGTCTGAAGAGCGAGTGCCGAGCCGGTTAGCTGGCATCAGAGTCGAAATCCGACGGGCGCTCGGCGGCGGCCGGCGCAACCAACCCGCCCTGCGCGCCGTCCTTATCCCCGATGGCTTTTTCCTACCGAACGGCCTTGGTCGCGGCCGTGCTTTGGGGCGCTGCGGCGATCTCCGAGGCCTCGGCCGCGCCCGCGACCGGACAGCCGGCGCCGCCGTTGCGGCTGACGACAATCGATGGGAAGACCGTCGATCTTGCCAGTTACCGCGGCAAGACGCTGGTGATCAACGTCTGGGGTTCGTGGTGTCCGCCCTGCCGGCTAGAGACGCCGGATCTGATCGCCGAAGCCGCGGCGATGAGCGGTGCGAAGGTCGCGTTCCTGGGCGTCGACACGACTGAGACCAGCGCGGTCGTGCGCGCGTATGCTGCTGCGAAAGGCATGACGTATCCGCAGGTTGCGACGACCGGCGAATCGGCGTTCGCGCGGGACTACGCGATCACGAATTACCCGACGACGATCGTCATCGATCCGAACGGTGTGTTGCGCGCAATTCACGCCGACAACATTCTGCCGCGCGCGCAGCTTCACGCGTACATCCTCGGGGCGCAGAAGGGCGAAACGGCACCGCTCGTGACCGTCGAACAGCAGAAGCTCGATGCGATGCTCGAGCTCGCCAAGTTTCCGTTCGACGGTGATCCCGCGAGCGTGCTCGCCAGCGTGCGCGCCGCCGACAGCGCGATCGCGGCAGCCGATGAGGAACTCGACGACGCGATGATCGACCCGGCCCGCGATCACGATCTGCTGCGGACGCGCGCCGAACAGGATACGCTGCGCAACCGCGCGATTGCGGCGCTGCAAGCGAATGCGCAGACGCCCAAGGACCGTGTGCTGCTCGCGCGTCTGCAAGGCGACGCGGCTGAATCGGGGGGTCGCTTCGGCGATGCCGCAACGGCTTTCCGCGCGGCGCTTGCGATCGACCCGCAGGGTACCCAGGCGCTGTCCGGGCTCGCGCACGCGCTCTCGGAATCCGGTGATCGTGCCGCGGTCGTCCCAATCGCCGCCCGGCTCGCCGCGCTTTCGCCATCGTACGCGAGTGAGATTTCGCTCGCACGCGCCCAGGCCGGCGTCGGCGATCACGACGCGACGATCGCGGCGATCGACGCTGCGATCCCGCTGGCGGAGAAGAAGTCGCCGGCGGCGCTGGCCTGGACCCATTTGTACGCCGGGCGTGCCGCCGTGACGCTCAGGGACACGGCCCGCGCGCACCAAGAGTTTTTGGCTGCACAAGCGGTCGCGGAGCGCATCCCGCGCGGCAATCCGCGTTACGCGTGGTATCTCGAACAGTCGCAGGAAGCACTCGTTGCGCTCGGACTCGCCGGCGCGCAGCCCGCGACGAAGGTGACGATGGCGCCCTGGACCGGGCCGGATTTGCCCGGTTCCATCGCAAGCACGTACAAGTATCGCGTCGTGCTCAGCGGCCCGCCGGGCAAGGCGGTGACGCTGCACGCCACCGGGCTGCCCAAGCATTGGGTCGCGTCTTTCTGCACCAATCGGGTCTGCTCGCCGTTTACCGTCGAGAGCGCGATCCCGGCGTCCGGCGTGCTCGTGATCGAATTTCAAGTTGTCCCCGACGGTGAGAATCCCAACGTGCGTCCGACGGTGCGTATCGATGCTACCGCGGGTACGAAGCGTAGCGCGACGAGCGCCGTAATTGCGCAATCCCCGCACGCGCACATGCGCGCTCCCGTTCGGCGCGTCGGTTAGACGATCAAGTGGACGTCTCCGAATTCATGTTGACAATAGCCTATTTCTGCGGCTTCGGCGTACGCCGCCGCGATGATCGCGCGATCGAGGAACGCAGCGAGAATCCACTGATGCGTAGCGCCGGCATCGTGAAACCCAGTCAGCAGCCCGTCGGCCGCGGTGACGCTGGTGCTTTCACCAATGATGAGATCGGTCCAACCTGCCGCTGCGACGATCTGCGAGCCGCTTTTGGCGCTTTCCAACGCGCGCAGCGTGGTCGTCCCGATCGCGATGACGCGCCGGCCATCGCGCCGAGCGCGGTTCACCGACTGCGCCGTTTCGAACGACACCGCGTAGCGCTCGATCGTGGGACGCTCGGGAGCCTCGAAGCTCGAGACGCCGCAGTGAAGTGTAAGCGCGGCGATCTCGACTCCGCGCGCGTGCAGCGCGCTCACGACGCGCTGCGAAAACGGCCGCGCCGCCGAGGGCATCTCGGATGATCCGGGTTCGGTTGCAAACATCGTTTGGAAGTCGGCGAGCGGCAGCGATTCGGTGACGTAGCCGTAGCGGATCGGTTCGCCGTGCGCGGCGAGAAACGCGTGCATCGGCTGCGGAAGATCGAAGCGGACGTACCACACGCGCGGGCGCAGCGGTTCGATCGGCTCGAGCATCACCGCCGATCCCCCGCCGGGCAAACGCAGTCGTTCGCCGCCGTGCACGCTCGCGCGCGGTTCGGCCAGCCACAGACGTTGGTCGAGCTTCGTCGCGACGTGCAGCAGCAGCGGTTCACCATCGAGCCGCTGCGCGCGCAGCGCAGCCGGCACCGTCGCGGAATCGTTCACCACCAACAGGTCGCCGGCGCGCAGAAACGCCGGCAGCTCGAAGAATCGCGCGTGCACATGCTGCCGTGTCGCACGATCGGTGACCAGCAGGCGAACGGCGTCGCGTGCGATGCCGCGCCGCTCGGGCGGGACGGTGGCTTCGGCCAGTCGCGCCGGCATCGCGATGGCAGCCTTCATGCGCCGACCAACGCTGCGAGCCGAATCCGCTCGTAGGGCTGCTGCATCGAGGCGATCGCCACCAACAGGGCGCGCGCCGCGTCGGCGGGATGCCGCAGTTGCGCGGGGTCGGCGTCGGGAATCGCGTCGCGGTGCATTTGCGTGTCCATGTCGCCAGGATCGGCCACGAGCACGCGGATAGCGCCGTCCGCGAGTTCTGCGGCAAGGACTCGCGACACGTGCTCGAGCGCCGCTTTTGTCGAGCCGTAACCGGCCCAGCCCGGATAGGTTTCCACGGCCGCGTCCGAAGTCACGTTGACGATCGTGCCGAGCCTGTCGTTGGCGCGCATGAGTGCGACAGCTTCCCCCATCAATGCCGTCGGCCCGAACAGATTTACTGCGAACAGGCGCTCGAGCACGTCGCGCGATAGCTGCACGACCGCAGGCAACGGGACCGCGCCGAGCGTCGACGCGTTGTTCACCAGCAGATCGAGTCGGCCAAACCGCTGAGCCGCATCGATCAGCGCGCGGACGTGCCGTCTATCGGCAACGTCCCCCGCGATGGTGATGAGATCCCCGAGTCCGCTCAATTCTTTGCGCGTCGTCTCGAGCGCGCCGGGGTCGCGGCCATCGACGATCGTTTGCACCCCGCGCAAGAGCAATTCGCGAGCGAGGGCTTTGCCCAGGCCGCGTGAGCCGCCGGTCACGATCGCGACATGCCCGGCTTCAAACCACGTATCCATGGACACAACGCTACAACCTCAAGTATACTTTATGTCAAGACCATGAACGATGCATTGACGGTCGGTGAAGTCGCAGCGCGCAGCGGGGTTGCGGTATCGACCATCCACTTCTATGAAGCCAAGGGCCTGATCCGCAGCGAGCGTAATGCGGGCAACCAGCGCCGTTTCAAGCGTGCGGAGCTGCGCCGCGTTGCCGTCATCCGGGTGGCTCAGCGTGCCGGCATTTCCCTGGCCGAAATCGGCGATGCGCTTGCAAGCTTGCCGACGGATCGTGCGATGTCAGTACGCGACTGGACGCGGCTGTCGAAGCGCTGGAAAGGCGACCTCGATTCGCGCATTGCCAAGTTGACGGCGATTCGCGATCAGCTCGGCGACTGTATCGGCTGCGGGTGCCTTTCGCTGGAGACCTGCCCGCTGCGCAATCCACAGGACGTTCTTTCCGAAGAGGGTCCCGGTCCGCGGCTGCTCGACGTCGACTGACGACGGCGAGCAGCAGTTTTTTTGTTCGGAAGTTTGGGACGAGGCATCGAATGCCGCGCAAACTCAACTCGCCGAAACCTTTCTTTTTTCCTTAGGACGTGAATCGCTGTTATGCTGCGTATATGACGATGCCTGATATTTTTGGGAAGTTTGCCGGCCGAGCCGAGCTTGTTCCCTGAGGGCCGCCCAGGTGTCGGCGGCTGGAAATGCCTGAACGCTGCCCGTTTTGGCCTATAGCCCAATCGCTAAGACTAGCGCGATAGACTGTTTCGTCGATCGCCCGGGTGAGTTTGGCCTAACGACGACATGCAGACGATATCGACCGTGACTCGCCCGCGTGATCGATCTGCGCGGTGTGATCGTACCCATCGTCGACATGCGCATGAAATTCGCGTTGAGCGACACGAAATACGACGCCACCACGGTCGTGATCATCCTCAATGTCGCGCGCCGGGTGAGCGGCATCGTCGTCGACGCGGTGTCCGATGTCGTCACCTTTGCCGCGGAACAAATTCGTCCGGTGCCGGAATTCAGCGCTCAGCTCGACACGCAATTCATCATGGGGCTGGCCCGGCTCAAGGACCAGCTGGTGATTCTGCTCGATATCGAGCACCTGCTGTCGAGTCCCGAGATGCAACTCACCGATGCGGCGACCGCGGCGATGTCCGCTCGTCCCGCTCGCCACCCCTCGTTCGCTTGTGAAGGAAACGAAAGCTCATGGCACTTCTTAACTGGAACAAACCGAAACGCCGTGCGCAGTCGGACGACGCATTGGAGAAGTTCATCGGCGCGCTGGACGCGATGAGTAAACAGCACGCTCTGGGCTGGATCGACGAGTGTATCCCAGTCCAGGAGTTCACCGGCGGCTATCAACGTGCGGCAGTGTTGGTCAATGCGCTCGTAAAGTCGCATATCGAAGTGAAGATGAAGATCGTCGATGTAGTGACGAAATACGCCAACGGCGATTTTTCGGTGCCGATGGATCGACTCCCGGGCAAGAAGGCTCAGATCACCGAAGCAATTGATCGGGTTCGCGCACAGATGCAGACCGCGAACCTCGCCGTGACGGATGTCATGCGTGTTCTCGGAGCACTTGCGAAAAACGATTTGACGGAAACGATCAGCAACGAATACGGCGGTACATTTGGGCGTCTCAAGGACGACTCGAACGCCACGGTCGAGAGCTTGACAAAGACGGTCCTCGAGATCAGAGAAGCGGCGGACACCGTCAGCACCTCATCCCGCGAGATTTCGGCCGGAAACACCGATTTGTCGCAACGCACCGAGCAACAGGCCGCGAGCCTCGAGGAGACAGCGGCGAGCATGGAAGAGCTCACGGCGACGGTGCGCCAAAACGCCGACAACGCCAAACAGGCCAGTCAACTCGCGATCGGCGCGAGCAGCGACGCGATCAAGGGCGGTCAGGTCGTGGGCGAGGTCGTCGAGACGATGGCCGCAATTAACGCCAGCGCGAAGAAGATCGTCGACATCATCAGCGTCATCGACGGGATCGCGTTTCAAACCAATATCTTAGCACTCAACGCGGCTGTCGAGGCGGCGCGGGCGGGTGAACAGGGTCGTGGTTTCGCGGTCGTCGCGGGCGAAGTGCGCACACTGGCCCAACGTTCGGCAGCGGCAGCAAAGGAAATCAAAGAGCTCATCGGAGATTCGATCGATAAAACCACGACCGGCAGCAAACTCGTCGATCAGGCCGGTCAAACGATGACGGAGATCGTCGCGTCGGTCAAGCGTGTCACTGACATCATTGCCGCGATCGCTGCTGCTTCCGAAGAACAAGGCGCGGGGATCGGGCAAGTCAACGAAGCGATCGCGCAGATGGACACGGTCGTGCAACAGAATGCTGCGCTGGTCGAACAGATCGCCGCCTCGGCCGAAGCGCTGGACGAACGGTCGCAGTCACTCGTCGGATTGGTCGGCGTGTTCACTCTCGCGCGCCACGGCGGCGGATCGTTCGTAAAAGCGCCGCCCCGCGCTGCGTACCGCACAGGTAGTGACCAAAAGTAATAAGCCGAATCGAACACCGGCGGCAGCATCTCCGCGCGCGCCCGTGCGCAAGCTCGCCGCGCCGGTGGTAGTCGAAGACGGCGACTGGAGTACGTTCTAGCTATGATGACCGGGTGCTCGAATGAGAGAAGGAGAGCCCGGTGCCTACTGATGTCTAAATTTGCGCCGCGTCTGCGAGTAGCGGCCGACAACAGCGGTGCCGTGACGCCACCGCTGGAAGAGGAGCACGCTGCCGCCGGCACCGGGTAGGCGGAATTGGGGAGGCGGGTTCGGTGGCCTCGGCGGACGCGGCGGCGCCCAACGCGGCGGCGGATCTCCTCGCCGAGTTGCCACACCGCCGATAACCCTCGACGTGCACGTTTCGGGGCATATCGAACTAGTATGGCAGATGTTCGACAACGCCTAGCCGTAAAAGTCAGCAATGGGAAGGCCGACCTATGGGCCGGCGGTCCGAGAGCTCACATTTGAAAGGAACATTTTCGTTCCGGCCCCGAACGATCCGACCTTGGGAAGCGGTTTTTTCTCACCTTGTCTCTTTGTTGAGGCCCCTATGTTTTCAAAGCGTTACGGTGGCTTCGCCTTTGTGGCGGCGGCGGCTCTCGGCTTATCGGTCGGCTGCGCGGGCGGGGGCAGCGGCATCGCAACGCCCGGCGCGGCGGTTGCACCCGTGCAAAGTGCGGCCCACGAGGCCTTCCTCGACTCGGGAGCAGTCGCTCGCGCGACGAAAATCGTCGCGGTTTCGGACGACGAAGATAATGCCGTGATCGCGTACGATCCCTCCGGCCATGTCCTGACGGTGTTATCGGATTTTAACTTCCCACAAGGCTTGGCCAACGACATCAACGGTGATCTCTACGTCGCAGACCAGCTCAACAGCCGCATTCAAATCTATGCGCCGGGTTTCAAGGGCAAGCCAAAAACGCTGAGCGATCCTGGGCAGTACCCGATGAGCGTCGACAGTTTCGCCAACGGCAAATATGTCGCCGTCGTGAATCAGTATACGACCAGCTACGGGCCGGGCAGCGTTACGATGTACACAGACGGCGTGGCCGGCGCACCGATCACGAGCCCGTCTATTGCACAAGCGTTCTTTGCCGCGTTCGATGCGAAGGGCAACCTCTACGTGGATTTTTCCCCGAAAGGCGACAGCTGCCCGTGTCTCGGAGAAATCGCCAACGCGACGAATGGCGGTACGACGCTCGCGCTGCTCACGACCTCGAACTCGATTCACCCTGGCGGAATTCAGGTCACCACGACGGGTCAAATCGCGATCTTCGACCAGGGGAGCAACACGGTCTACACCTACAACGCGCCGTCGGGCGGGTCGCTCGGCTCCCCCGTTGCGCATGCGCACCTTGCTGGGTCGTTGGACGCCCCGGCGGAGTTTGCGTTTACGAGCGACATGAAGAACCTTTACGTTGCCAACAACAGCGATAACAATTCGGTGTACGAGTTCGCGTACCCGGCGGGCGGCAAGGTCAGCTCGATCAGCGTCGGTGGACTACCGTTTGGCGTCGCGCTCTTTCCGAAGCAGTTTTCCCGTTAACGGAAATACCTGGCTCGTCGCTTCGCCGCTGGCTGGAACGACCGCCGAGATCTTGAACTCCTGAGACCGCACCGCTCGAGCGGGGCGCCCTTAGGGGTGATATCGAATAGATGCGCCGCTAATTGCACCGTTGCCAGGAGGCGTGCTAAACTTAGGTCCTCACATAAGCGTGAAAGGAAACTTACGGATGCGCGTTTCCGCGGTCACCTATTGCGCTCTCATCGCTGCCATAGCGCTCCTTTCGGGGTGCTCCGCGCAGGGCGGGGCCGCGTCGCCGGGCGGGCCCATTTCGGACAGTGCGGGTGTGGGCGTCCTGAGCAGGGACGCCGCCTCGGACGTCACGGTCGGACCGAATGGAACCGAGGTCGTCGGCGTCAGCCAAAACGGTATCGCCAAATTCACTGATCCCGTGTACGGTGAAATTTGGGCCTACATCAAGGGCACGAAGGCACACGTCACGCATGTCATCATGCTGACATCGGATCAGCCCGTTGTGTTCAAAAATATAGATCCGGAAAAAGGGCACACGGTGGCTTTCCTGGGCGATGCGTCCAAAACGAGCGCGCCGTGGCCAACGAGCTTCGATGGCGGAACCAAGCAGTCGAAAGCCGGAACGGCAGTTGGTACGACGGGTTGGAACACGGGACGGCTAGATCAGAACTCGAGTTCACTTGTGTACAACACCGGAGCGCCGGGCTTCTACATGATCGGCTGCGAATATCA
>Ga0302326_10008268_pt1 | contig 22995 bp, 13 predicted proteins | sample Palsa_T0_3_FD_202264 | JGI IMG/M metagenome (GOLD analysis project Ga0302326, IMG submission 202264) | Peat permafrost microbial communities from Stordalen Mire near Abisko, Sweden - Palsa_T0_3 | ecosystem: Environmental > Terrestrial > Soil > Palsa > Peat permafrost | place: Sweden: Abisko... | reverse complement strand
AATAGGCCTGCATCAGCTGCGTGTTCAGGAAGAACACTTCCGGGTCCTGGTCACCGCCGCACAGCATCGTGGGTGCGACCGGGGTCCAGCTGCGCAGGTCGTTCAGTTTGAGCGCCTGGCGCCAGGGCAGAGCCGGGGCCGCAGCCGGCACGTCGTTGCTGAGCGTCGGAAAACCGCCATCCGGGTTAGCCTGCGCATCCTGCAAGTAGCTAAGGCGATAGGCGTTGGTGATCAGACCATTGGGGCCAAATCCCTGCGCAAACACCGGTGCCAGAACAGCCGGGGCGGTAGCCGGGGTCATTGCGGCGTACGCCGGTGTGGGCGGGGTCGAGTCGAACAGCGCCGTTTGAGGCAGTAAGCCGGCCGCATAAATCTGGCTTCGCGACAGTGTGCTGGGGAACAGCGTGGCGATGCCCGGGGCGTACTGCGCCGCGAATACATCGGTCGCGGCGCCATAGATGTTGCCGTAGGAATTCTGATAGGCAGTGAGCAACAGTGTTGCCACCACCGGGGCGTCCCCGCTGACTTCGCCTTCGAACTCCGCGTCGACAAACGCCGCGAGGGCATACGGACCGGACATCGGTGCAGCAGCGGTGACCGGCAAGCCGGCGGCCTGCATCGCTCGGTGCGTCGCCATCGCCACGAAGCCGCCCTGCGAGTACCCGGTGATGAACAGCTGGCCACTGTCGCTGACCTGCGAGTTGGCCGGCAGCGCCGAGCGGGCGGCCGTCAAGGCGTCGATCATGTCCTTGGATTGCTGGTCGGCCACCAGAAATGGATGGTATGCGAGCGTGGAGGTGTCATAGCCGGCATAGTTGGGAGCGACGACGATGTAGCCGCGCGCCGCGAAGAACGCGGCCAGGAGTATTCCTTCGGCGTTCTGCTGATTGGTTAGGTCTGCGATATTGAAATTGTGTTCGGTGCTGGTGCCATGCGCGTACAGCACGATGGGGCGTGCACCCTGGCAAGACGCAGCGGTACCGCTGGGCACCATCAGGGCGCCGGACGCGGTCGTGCTTTCGTTGGCGCCGCCGACGGTGTAGTACTCGATGTGATACACGTTGACGTCGCAGCTTGGACCACCGCTGATCGTCAAGACTTCAGCCAGCGCCTGCGTCCCGAACGTCTGGGAACTGGCGCCTGTCGTGACCTGGGCCAACAGATCCGAGGCGGATACCGTGGACAGCAGCGTCGGCGGATTCTGCACCAACGCGCCGCGCCCGGTAGTCGAAGTAGCGCCGGAACTGCTACTTCCGCCACCATTGTTGCCGCTGCCGTCGCTACTGCCGCCGCAGGCCGCCAGCAGCGAGGCGGCGAGTACGATGATCAGATTTAGTGTGGAGCGCATATCACCACGTTGGGGCAATAGCGTCGCCGCGGCAAGTGCGGAAAGGAACTTTTTAACGTAGGCCTGCGACCGACATCAGTTAAGCGGGCGTCTGGCTTTTACCGTCGGCAGTGATGCGGCTGCCAGCGATCACTGTCATCAGTTCCCTGGAGACGCGCTCGTCGATCTCCGCCTCATGCTGCAATTGCACCGGGTAGCGAACCAGTGCTTCTACGCCCGCGGGGGAGAAATGCAGCCGCACCTGCGGCTTTGCCCCGCCGACGGAGCTGGAGGCGGTGGTGCTTTCGATCTGCTTGGTCTGCTTGACGATTTCTTCGTGATACTCCTTGACCACGTCGAGCACCGCCGCCAATAGCTTTTCCTTCACCGCCACATAGTCGCACCCGGCAGGCAAAGCCAGGGTAGTTTCATGCCACGCGAAATCCACCCCGGGAATCTGTTTGAATAGTCCGCCCGAGGGTTGGAACACGATCGAGTTCGCATAGGCGACCACCCTGCCGGTGGCTCCGAGCGGACCTTGCGAGCTGAGCTCCATCAGATGCATTCGCACCAGACCCAGGTCGATGACTTCGCCGCTCACGTTGCCGATCTGCACGCGGTCGCCGACCCGGATGCCATACTTTCCGATCAGGAAGAAATAGCCGACGATCGAGACCAGCACGCTTTGCATGGCCACCGCCAGTCCGGCGGTGATCAGGCCTGCGAAGGTAGCGAAAGAACTCAATTCCGTTACAAAGCTGAATCCGACAATAGCCACCGCCAGGGTCCACATGGTGATTTTTCGAACCAGTTGCTGCTGGTATCGCCGGCGCGGCTCTTGTGTATACCGGATCACCAACCGGCGCCACACTTCACCGCCGACGACCACAGCCGTCAGCATCGCCAACAGGATACCCAGCCGCACACCGAGCGCTGCGACAGCCTCATGGTATTGACGTTTGACGGCGTCTTCCCAGCTTTTCAGGTTGTGACGGTATTGCTGCAGCAGTACACCTTCTTTACTCAGCGGAATCAGGATGTCCGAGGTTTGCTTGAACAGCCATGCCAGGGTGTCGAGCTGATTGCGCACCGCTTTCAACGCCGCTCCCTGTGCGGTGTCGGCCTGGGTCGCCAGCGCATCGCTCTGCGCAGTCAGCGACTTGAGCTGCCCGACGGGCGCGCTGCGAATCTTTACGAACGTTTCCTCGAGCGCGGCCGTATTGCGGTCGATCGCTTTGATGGTGCTGACTTTGTCGGACAGCTTGAACACGTTGGACGCCAGTTCCCAGATTCCGGTGCGGGCCGACGCGGTGGCACCGTTGACAAACACGGGCGGCGTCGCGGCGGCGGGGCTCTTGCCGGCGGCGGCTGCAGAAGCGGGCGCCGTGGCCGGAGCCGCCGGAGTCGAGGCAGGGGCGGTTCCCGTTGTGGGAACCGAAACCGCGATGGCGTCGATGTGTGCCTTGAGCGCGTTCGCGCTCGATGATTTTGAGTCGTTTTCGTTGACGAACTGCGCCATGGTATCGAGCAGGTTCTTTCTCGCATCGAGCATGTCCAACTCGCCCTGCAGCTCTGACAATTTGCCATCCAGGTCCGGCTTGCTGCCGGCTGCGGAGGCCGCGATCTGCCGCCGGACGCCATCCATTTGCGTTTGAATGGTCAGATGCTGCGCCTGCAATTTCTTCTGCTGTGCCACCAGCGCCTGGGAGGACGAGGCGGCAGTGTCGGCGGATTGCGTACTGCTGGCTTCGCTACTGAGTAGCTCAGCATTGGCGCGCGCGATATCGAAGGCCAGCGCCACGACCTGGGCGGCCGTTTGCTGGTTGGCGTAAAGGATCAACAGATCACTCGGCTGACTGGCCGTTTGCTGCTGCGTGCCCAGCGTTCGGTACCATTCGACCGTCTGGTCCAGAATCTGAATCACCTGATCGCCAGTCAGTACGGACACATGAGGGGCTGCAGCAGGCATAGGCGCAGCAGGTGCTGGCGCGGCAGGTGCAGGGGTAGGCGCAGGCGCAGCCGGCTGCGACCCCTGGTCGGCCGCGCTGGCGAATCCCAGGTAAGCGCCTAGGATTGCGATCAAGCCGATGCGACACATGTTCATCGCCGAATCGTACCGCAAATCTTATCGGGTCATTGGAGGACAGCGCTACGCCCGGCCGATTGGCGTGCAGGCGGTGGCGATAATGACGACTGCGCGCATCACCGTTGCACGATGGCAACGGAGGCGGGCAGGCCGGCACTGGCAAGTTCGCGCTCGGCCTGGACGAAGCCAAAAGCGGGAACCGTATCATCGGTTCGATCCGAGATCTGCTCCCAGTGCGCGAGCACCTCCTCACCGGCGCCCTTTGCGGCACCGATGTAATGTCCGCGTGACAGCGTCACGTTCGCACATGCGAAATGACCTGCGCCGGCGCACAGGATGGTGCGCGTGGGAGCGTCGGTTCCCGCCAGCAGCAACAGGCCGGGACTTACCAGCGCGGGCGCGAGCAGCTTGAGACTGGCTTCGGGCAATACCCCGCGTGTCATCTGTGTCGCTGCACTGGGCGCGAGGCAGTTCACGCGGATGTCATACTTCTCGCCTTCAATCGCGAGCGTCTGCATCAATCCGACCAGAGCCATCTTGGCGGCGCCGTAATTGGCCTGGCCGAAGTTGCCATAGAGGCCGGTGGAGGAGGTCGTCATGATCACACGCCCGTAGTGCTGCCCACGCATGATGTCCCACACGCCCTTGGTGCAGATCACCGCGCCGATCAGATGCACGTCGAGCACCAACCGGAAGTCGTCGAGGCTCATCTTGGCAAAGCTTTTGTCGCGCAGGATGCCGGCGTTGTTCACCAGGATGTCGATCCGACCCCATTGCTCCATCACGCGTCCGATCATCGCGGCGACCGCCGCCTCGTCAGTGACCGAGGCGACGCCTGCCAGCGCCTGCCCGCCGGCTGCGTCGATTTCAGCGACTACGCAATCCGCCGCGTTCTGTGCGAGCTCGTTCACCAGCACTTTTGCGCCCTGGGCTGCCAGAAACAGCGCATGGGCGCGGCCGAGGCCGCCGCCGGCGCCGGTAACAATCGCGACCCGTCCTTCCAGTGACACTGATCACCCCCTAAGATTGAATTCCCGGACGCAAGCAGACTTCGCCGGATTCCCATAACCTGTCAAGTGCCGGGGAGGCCGAGGATCACGATCTTCCCGGTCACAATTTTTGTCGGCCAAAGAATGGCGCTATAGCCCGCGGCCACAGCCACCCGCTGCGCACCGCCAGCGGCATAGGTGATCACGCCGCCGCCAATCGCGCCGCCGAGATTCTTGCCCCACAGCCGCCGCCCCGTGGCGGCCTCCAGCGCATAGAAGTTGCCACCCATGTCTCCAAAGAAGAAGACACCACCAGCCGTCGGGGTGATCCCGCTCAAGATCGGGTAGTTTGATTTCGCCCTCCACTTCCAGGCGCCGGTGTCCGCGTCGGAGGCGTATACCCAGCCCGCCCATCGTCGATACGAGTCCATGGCGCCCAATACGTTGTACGGGTTCCTGGTCGCCATGCCTGGCCACAGTTGGCCGAGGCCCACCGCCCGAATCTTTGCCTCAGTCTGCAGCGTCACGGTGGTACACCAGTCGACCTCGCCAGTCAGAATCAGGTTGGTCCGTGGATCGTAGGCAGGACTGTTCCATTCGCCGCCGCCCCCGGAACCAGGACAGAAGTGGACCGCCTCATCGGTCGACAAGAATGCATCGGCGTTCTCAATAGTCGTGACCGGCATGCGGTAGAGCAGCGCGTTGGAGTCGAGATCGAATCCGTACAGGCGCCCGTCTTTTGGGGCCACAGACAGCAGCCGTTTACCGCTCCTGGTCTCGATCAGGGCAGGCGTGTTGGAGACATCCCAGTCGTGCCAGTCTTTGGGCACCACTTTGAAGTGGCGCTTGTAGGCCCCGGTTTTCGCGTCCAGCACGACTACCGAACCGGAATAGAGATTCGCGCCTTCGCGCGGGCCGGTCGCGAAATCGGGCGCTGGATTGCCGCTGGGGACATACAACTCTCCCCTGGTTGGATCCAACGTATACGACGTCCAGGTCGCGCCGCCCGTAATCGGCGTATTTGCGTGGTTCGCCCACGTCGATGTGTCGAGTGGTGTCGTCGCCTGCGGTCCACGAGTTGGATCGCCTGGCGCTTTCGGCACCAGATAGAATTCCCAGACGATCTCGCCCGTCTGAGCGTCGAGGGCGTACATGCGGCCTTTCACGCCTTTCATGTCTCCACCGGCGTTGCCGATGAAGACCAGGCCGTTCCAGGCGATGGGAGCCGCGGATGTCGACTCGCCGCGCCGTGCGTTTGCTACGGAGGTCTGCCACAACCGAGCGCCGGTCTTGAAATCGTATGCCAGCACTCGTCCGTCCGGGGTACCGCGATAAAGACGACCGTCGAGATAGGCAGCGCCGCGGTTGCCGTTGAGAGTCCCGTCTGCGTAGTGCTCATGCGTGCGCCAGTTCTCGCGACAAGTGGCTGCATCGATCGAAAAAATGTCATGGTCTGTGGTACCGATCAGCGCACCGTCCACTACGATCGGGCCGGTAGAGAAGTGCCCTCGCTCCTTCGTGTCGTACGTGCACAGCACCTGGAGAGTACCGACGTTATCGCGGTTAATCTGATCGAGCGGCGAGTAACGCGCTGAGGTCAGTCCACGGTTGTAGCTGGGCCAGTCGAGCGTTTTTTCAATCGACAGAGGTACTGCGGCCGTCGGCACGGCTGCGCCGAATGCATCGTCCTGTGCGACTGGCGCCAATTCAAGTGCTAAGGTGCCGGGCGGTGCGAAGGTAGACTGAGCGTAGTTGATCATCAGGGCCGCGGCGACGACCAGCCGATACTTGAACAGGTGCACCGTTCCGGCCGCGATCGCCATCACGATGAGGGCAGTTGCGGCGATGACGCGTGTACGGCTCCTGTTGGGTTCCATGTGTCCATGCGTCTACCACAATGCCGTCGCAGAGCAAAGGATGCTCAATCTGCTGCAGGTTCATGCGGGCGGCGATCGATTGATTAAGTAAAGCGCGCCTGGGCCTGGCGTCATTTCAGTGGTCGGCAGGGACGGTGGAACGTCGATGCGGCAATGCCCGTGCTAAAATTATGGTAGCGCGCTGAGCGTGAACATTGGCAATATCGAGTTGCCGTCGCCAGCGGTGAAACCCACAGCGAGCCGGAGCTGCATGAGTTCAGCGTGCTGAGCGCGTTTGGGGTCATCGTTCCAACGGCTCACGATTCGAACGGCGCGGGATAGGAGCGAACGTTGAACGACACCGCGACAGCCGGAGGCGTATTCGAATTCGGACCCGGCGGCACGTTCCTGGCCTACATCAGCGATCCGTCGCGTCCGCGCTCGCAGACCGGGGTGATCGTGTTTGGTCTGGGCCGGCTCGAGAGCCGCATCGCCCGGCGTCTTGCTGCGCTCGGGCTGGTCGTGATGCAGATCCAGCTGTTCAGGAACTACGGCGAGATGCACCGGCGGTTGCAGTTCTACGATGATTCCGGTGTCGCCGCCTGCACTGCCGCCATCGAGGAAATGCTTTCGAAGCGAGGCGTCACGCAGGTGGTGCTGATGGGTGACTGTGCCGAAGCGAATCTCAGCTTCAACACCGCGCTTGCGGACCGGCGCGTCGTTGGCCTGATTCTGACCAATCCCAATTTAGACGCGCTGCTGGCCAGACTGACGTTTGTCGATCGCCTGCCGCTGCGCCTGTTCAGCGGGGCCGACTGGCGTCGGGTGCTGACGGGCAAGTCAAGGATACTCAAGTCGATTCTGCGCCGGCTCGGCTCGCGCTCCGCGGGGCAGTGGCTGGCCGGGCAATGGTCGTTTCACAAGGATGTGATCCTGCCGCTCGACTTCGATCAGAAACTCTCGGCGCTGTTGACCGACCGCGCCGCTCATTGTCTGATCGTGTTCTCGAAGGACAGGGACGGGCTGAAGTTCTTCCGCAAGAAATACCGAGCAACGCTGCAACAGCTGATCGCCGCGAATCGGCTCACCTTCGAGGTGATGCCGGTCAATGCGCGCGACGATCCTGCGGACGATCAGGTCGCGTGTCAGTTCGCCGATGTCATCGCCGATTGGGCGGAGAAGGCGCTGGTCAGCAGGGTCCCGAAGCCTATTGAAATCGAATCATCGCGCGAGACCGCGGCGCTTGCGGACTGGTCGGTGCACGCTTCGATCATCGACCGGTTCGAGGCAGTGGCACGGCTATACCCGGATCGGCTCGCGCTGCGCGATCAGGTGCGCAGCCTGACTTACGCGCAGCTTGAATCACTTTCACACCGGATCGCGGCTGCCATTGGCGCGCTCGCCGTGGACCCGGGTCCCGTCGGCGTATTGCTCAGCCACGAGGCTCGATTCCCGGCGGCCATCCTCGGCGTGCTGGCGGCTGGGCGTATCTGTGTGCCACTGGACGCCGATCATCCGGCCGACCGCAACGGCCGCATAGCCGCTCATTCCGGCGTCACGCTGCTCATTGCCACTGCGGAGCTGGCGGAGAAGGTGCGTGCGCTGTTCCCGGCTGGGCTCGTCGTCATCGATCTGGACGGCATCGGTGCTTCCGACTTGCCGGCGTCAGGGACGCCGCCAGCGATGCGGCCGCAACCTGACGATATCGCGTGCGTTCTCTACACCTCCGGATCCACGGGCGCGCCGAAGGGCGTGTTCCAGAATCACCGCGGTCTGCTGCATGATGTGATGGAGGCGGTGCTTTCCACGGGCATATCGTGCCAGGACCGCAACGCGCTGTTCTATCCGCCGTCCGTCATCGCCGGTCTGCTCACGATGTTCACCGGACTGGCGTGCGGGTCCACCCAGGAAGTGCTGCCGCCGCGGATATTCGGCCGCACGGCGCTGGCCGGGCAGGTCAAGGCACGGGGAATCACGGAGATGAGCCTGTCGCCGACCTTGTTTCGGCATCTTGCCGATACCCTGGCTGCCGGTGAGTGTTTCGAGGATATGCGTATGCTCACGCTCGGCGGCGAGCGCGTCGACTGGAGCGATTTCGATGTGTTTCGACGCGCCTGCCCGCCGCAGGCGAAACTGCGCGTGCACCTGGGCGCGACCGAATGCTGGACCCTGCACACCGAGTGGAAGGTGGATGCATCGGTGCGCGCCCGCTATCCACGGCTGCCGGTGGGACGGGCGATCCCGGGGCGGCGGGTCGACATTGTCGGAGAAGATGGCGAGCCACTGCCCGATGGCGAGATCGGCGAGGTCAGGGTGACCAGTCGCCACATCGCGCTCGGCTATTGGCGCGAACCTGAGCTCACGGCCAGGTCATTCACGGTCGACCCGCACGATCCGCTGCAGCGTCGCTACCGCACCGGCGACCTGGTGCGGCGGCACGACGATGGCCTGGTCGAGTTCGTCGGGCGCAAGGACAAGCAGATCAAGCTGCATGGCTATCGGATCGAGCCGGACGAGGTCGAAGCGGCGCTCAAGGCCTGCGCTGGAGTGGCAGGCGCTGCGGTGCTGGTGCGTAACGATGCCGCCGGGGTGCCGCTGGCGCTGGCCGGCTACGTACAGCTGCAGGCCGCAGAGCGCGGAGTCACACCGGATCGCCTCGCGGCGCTGCTCCGCGAGCGCGTGCCACCCTATATGATGCCGGCCGAGATCGTGATTCTGGACCAGCTGCCGTGGCTGCCGAACTTCAAGATCGACCGGCAGCGACTGGCGCAGATCGACGCCGCACGGTTGAGCGAGAGGCCGCGGGCGGAAAGCTCTCCGCTGATCGGCGAGCTGATCGACACCTTCAAACAGGTGACGAAAGCCGCGGACGCGACGCCGAGCGACAACGTTCTGTCACTCGGCGGCGATTCACTGCAGGCACTCGAGCTGATGCTGGAAATCAGCCGTCGCTTCCGGGTGGTGGTGCCCGAGCAGGCACAGGATCCGACTCGGACGATCGCGCAATGGGCGCTCGACATCAGCGCGTGGCGCAGCCTCGACGCCGCGCGCTGGACCGCATGACGGCTAAGCGGGCCGGAACGCCACGCCCGTAGCATCCGGACGACGCTTCAAGGCACTCTAGGGTGCTTGTGGACACATCCAATCCGCGACCATGAATAATCTGCGCCAGCGAACCCTGGTGGGCCTCGGTTGGACCGGCGCTGCCCGGCTGCTGGGGCAAATGCTGCAGCTGGGCACGACCGTCGTGCTGGCGCGCCTGCTCAGTCCCAAGGAATACGGCCTGCTGGGAATGGTCCTCGTCTTCACCGGCTTTGCCAGCTATGTGGCGGACATGGGGCTGGGTGCCTCGATCATTCAGAAGGCCACGCTGTCAGATCGGCACCTGAACTCCGTGTTCTGGCTGAACACCGCAACCGGATTGGTGCTGACGGTGATATTTGCCCTCGCGGCGCCACTGGTCGCAAGCTTCTACGGTGAGCCGCAGCTGCGCCTGCTTACCGTCGCGATTTCGCTGAATTTCGTCCTCGGCTCCCTGAACGTCGTGCAGAACGCGTTGCTCGACAAAGCGCTCAATTTTCGCGTCAAGTTCTGGATTGAAATTGTCTCGGCGCTCGCCTCGGGCCTGGTGGCGCTCACGATGGCGTTAAGCGGCTGGGGCGTCTGGAGCCTGGTCGGGCAATCGCTTGCCCAGTCGGCAGTCCGGGTGCTCATGATGTGGGCCCAGTCCTCCTGGCGGCCGGCGATAGCCTTTGATTTTTCCGCGATCAGGGAGTTGCTGCGCTTCAGCGCGCATCTGACCGGCTTCGGCATCGTTTTCTACTGGTCGCAGAACGTAGACAAACTGATGATCGGCCGCTGGATCGGCAGCTCGGCGCTGGGGATCTACACCCTGGCTGACAAGCTGATGCGCCTGTCGTTGGCCAACGTCAATGACGTCACCGGCTCGGTAATGTTTCCGGCACTGTCCTCGATCCAGCATGACGTGGAAGCGGTCAAGCGCGCCTACCTGCGTGCCAGCCGGATGACTTCCTTGATTGTTTTTCCGATGATGATTGCGCTCGGTGTGCTGGCAGAGCCCACCATTCTGGTCATCTACGGCAGCAAGTGGCGCGAGTCCATAGCTATCCTGCAGCTGTTGTGCGTCGCCGGCGTCGCGCTGTCCACCTACAGCACCGCCGGCTGGATATACATGTCGCAAGGCAGAACCGACATCCTGTTTCGCCTAGGGGTTTATGCCACCGCGGTGCGCGTGATCGAGGTCGTGATTGGGGCGCATTGGGGGCTGGTGGGGGTCGCGTGGGCCTATGTGATCGGCGGTTATGTCTTCATCTGGTATCCGACGTGGGCAGGTGCGGGACGGCTAGTGAACTTGAGTTTCACGACGCTGCTACGCAATGTCGCCGCGCCGTTCGCCTGCGCGGCATCGATGGGCGCAGTGTTGTGGCTGTCAGATCGCTGGGTGTTCGGCGGCTGGGTGGTGGAGCTGCGCCTGGCGATCCAGGTGGTATTAGGCGCCCTCGTATATGCTGCGCTGGTTAGGTGGTTTCGCCTGCGCGCCTGGCTCGAAATTGCCGATATTCTGCTGCAAATGGGCGCCAAGCGAAGCCGGTTGCTGCGCTGGGTGCTGGGTTATCAGGTGTCGTCATAATCCGCGTGTCCTGAACCGATGAGGCCAATTACGCAGATGGATACTCTTAACATTCGGCCAAGACTGCGGACTAGCGCTACCAGGTTCGCCGTCGCCGTAGTGCCGGGGGCCTGTCTCGTGCTGTTATCGCTTTCGATGGGCGGTGAGACGCCAACGCCCTCGATGCTCGGATTTAGCGCCGCGCACGCCGCTGACGAGCGCTTTCTGGAGCAGCGATTTGACGCCTCACTCAGTGCTGCCGACATGGGCGAATGGATGCAGCGCATGGCAAGCGAGCCGAACCAGGTCGGGTCGGCGCACGACAAGGCCAACGCGCAGTTCATGTTGCAGCAATTTCGCGCTTGGGGCTGGGACGCGCAAATCGAGACTTTCAGCGTGCTCTATCCAACACCCAAGCGCATCGCGCTGCAGATGATTGCCCCGACTCAATTCAACGCGAAGCTGCACGAACCCGCCCTCAAGGGCGACCGCACTTCGGGCAATACGGGCGCCGGCCTACCGCCCTACAACGTCTATGGCGCTGACGGTGATGTCGCCGGTGACCTGGTGTATGTCAATTACGGCATGCAGGACGACTACAAGGAGCTCGATCGTCGCCAGATCAGCGTCCAGGGCAAGATCGTGATTGCGCGTTACGGCGGTGGCTTTCGCGGGCTAAAGCCCAAGCTTGCATATGAGCATGGTGCCATCGGGTGTCTGATCTATTCCGACCCGCGTGACGATGGCTACTTCGAGGGTGACGTCTATCCGAAGGGGGGCTGGCGCCCGGCGGACGGCGTGCAGCGCGGCACAGTGGTCGATTGGTCACTCTATCCCGGTGACCCGTTGACTCCCGGGGTAGGCGCCACGGCCGACGCCAGGCGACTGCCGATCGCCGAGGCGACGAGCATCATGAAGATCCCGGTGCTTCCGCTCTCGTACGCCGATGCGCAACCGCTACTGGCAGCTATCGCCGGACCGTTGGCTCCCGGGAGCTGGCGTGGAGCGCTGCCGATCACCTATCACTTGGGGCCCGGACCGGCGAAGGTGCATCTGCATATCGAATCGGACTGGAGCCAGAAACCACTATACGACGTGATCGCCAGGATTCGTGGCAGCGAGCTGCCCGACGAGTGGGTGATTCGAGGCAATCACCACGACGGCTGGGTGTTCGGCGCCTGGGACCCGCTGTCGGGCAATGTTGCGCTGATGGCGGAGGCCAAGTCGATCGGTGCAATGCTGCAGACCGGGTGGCGTCCGCGCCGCACGCTCATCTATGCCAGCTGGGACGGGGAAGAGGGGGGCATGCTTGGCTCTACCGAGTGGGCCGAGACGCACGCGCAGGAGCTGCAACGTCATGCCGTGCTGTATCTGAACTCCGACCTCATCGAGCGTGGCTTTCTCGATGCCGAAGGCAGTCATTCGCTGCAGCGATTGGTCACCGAAGTTGGCGCCGGAATACGCGACCCGGAGACCGGTAAAACGGTACTGGAGCGACTGCGCGCCAGGCTGCGCGCGAACGCCTACAGCGCCAGCGACGATCGGGCCGACAAGCTCGCCGAGGCAGCGACCTCCGGCGCCGATGTGCGGATCGGCGCCCTCGGCTCGGGTTCTGACTTCACGTCGTTTCTGCAGCACCTGGGAATCGCAACACTGGACGTCCAGTACGATGGGGAAGGCGACAACAATGGCATCTATCATTCCAGTTACGACAGTTTCGATCATTATGTCCGCTTCGGAGACCCCGGTTTCACCTATGGACTGGTCGAATCGCAGACCGTGGGGCACGTAATTCTGCGCGTCGCTGACGCCGACATATTGCCCATGCAATTTACCGATCTAGCCGCGACCTACGACGGCTACGTCAAGGAACTGCATATGCTCGCCGACGGCGAGCGCGACCATGCGCACAAGCTCGGTGTGCTGCTCGCAGATCAGGTGTTCGAGATATCCGCTGATCCGACGCGGCCGGTGGGGCCGCCGGCCACGGAGTCTGACGTTCCCTACCTGGACTTCGCACCGCTGGACAATGCTATCGAGCGCCTGAAGCGCAGCGCCAAAGCTTACGATGAGGCATACCAGCATGCCGTAGAGCGCGGCCTGGCGCTCGAATCGGCGCAACGCGCGGAGCTCAACCGGCTGCTGCAGGGGCTCGAACAGGCCCTGACCAGCGACGACGGTTTGCCTGGGCGGCCCTGGTTCAAGCATCTCATTTATGCGCCCGGAATATTTAGCGGCTACGCGGCCAAAACGATGCCGGGCGTGCGCGAGGCAATCGAAGCGCGACGCTGGGACGAAGCCGGCCATTACATTGCGATCACGGCACACGCTCTGGAAGCCTACGGTCAGCGTCTCGACGCGGCCACCGCGTTGCTACGCGAGTAATCATCGGCGCTTTTACGAGACTGCGTCCGCTCGAGCTACCTATGAAACGCATTTCTTCGAAGCGGACCGTCGTCTACAAGCGAATCTTTCCGGTGTTTTGGTTTGGCTTCATCGCGCTCTTTGTGATGACTGATTTGCTGCCAGGTCGACGCACGCACGTCGAAGTCATTCCGATGCTGCTCGTGCCCGTGGTGATGGCGGTAATCGGATACGCACTATTTCGCAGGCTGTTGTTCGATTTGGTCGACGAGGTTTGGGACAACGGTGATGCGCTGATCGTCAAGAACGCCGGCGTTGAGGAACGCGTCCCGTTGAGGAACATTATCAATATCGGGTATTCATTGCTCACCAATCCTGAGCGGGTGACACTGACGCTGCGCGATGCCGGTCCTTTCGGGAAAGAGATTACGTTTATGCCTCTGCCTCGCTCATTTTCGTTTCGATGGTTGTCACGTAATCCGATCATCGATGAGTTGATTGAGCGGGTGGATCAGGCGCGACGCCAGGGGGTTTTCTGAAGGCTACATCACGGTCTTTGCACGTTGAAACCGCGCGCTCGCATCCGTGCGTTGGCTCAAAAGGTGGGCTCAGAGTGAAGTAATGATCGAAACCGACGCCCGACGGGCAATGGTATTCAAAAGATCCCTGATAGCTGCCTATGCAGGGGTAGCCGTCGTGTCCGGCATCGGTCTGGCGCGAGGCTGGTCTAATTCATCAGCCGGAGTGCTCCGCCAGCTTGTTTCGTGCCTCATTTTGGCGCTTTGTGCCGCCACGCTTTTTGTGCAGAACACGCAGGGAAATCAGCGCCCCTTCGCTGTCTTTGACATCCTGAAGTCTATCGCCTGCATGTTCGGAGCGCTGGTGTGGCTCGTCATCGCAATCAGGATCGTGCCGGACACAAGCCTCGGAAGCGTGATTGTTATGATTCCGACAATGGGGCTGTTTCTCTGCGGTATGTACTATCTTTCTGGCCCGTTCAGTTCGATGTGGCGTGCTGCCACGGCAGTCTGGCTGAAACCCGAGACCCTCCCGCTGGCAATCGCCTATCAGGATTTACCGGTGAGCAATCTGCTGAATGCGGTGCCCGATCCGCTGGAGGTCGCCGTCAATTACGGTGCCATCGCAGGCCGGTTTTTCGCGGGGATTTTCCTCGTTGGAGCTTTTTGGTGGCTCTTCGAGCGAGACAGTGGCGTCGCAGCGATCATATTGGGGCTGAGTGCTCTCCTCATCACGTATCACATTCTCCGAATGATCCTAGGCTCTGGCCCCGGCCTAGTGATGACCAACGAGGGCCTATCGATGCGCCGTGGGATCGGGACCGTCACCGATCTGCGATGGACGGATATCACGACGATTGAATTGAAGGCCTCGATGGGTGCTACGGCTCTGGTGATCGGAGTAAGGGACCCAGAATTGTTGCTGGCCCGATACCGAGGCTACACGCGCTGGAGCATGCGCAGGACGCAGGAGATGTTCGGCGCTCCCGTACGCGTTCGTGTTTTTGCGTTGAAGTGTAACGGCCAGTGGCTGGCACAGAAGGCTACCGCATTCGTGGCGAAGTTCGGCCGGCAGTAAGCCGGGCGCGGAATCTATCCGCCACTGGCGGACGGGGGGATAATTACCGCGTGGCGGCGAAAAACACAGCCTGGCGATTAGGTAGCGCCCGGGTGATTTGGGCGCCGTGAGAGCCGGGGATGGCGCACCATGCACGCGGATTTGGAACCAGGGTAAACAAATGATATGCAAGACGTTGCCATTTAGCGCCGCCACGTTTCTGATCACCATGTCGGCACTTGCCAGTGAACTACCGCCGGGGCCGCAGCCACCCGACGCCATCAAGGTCCTGGCCCTTGATGTCTTTAAGAGCCTCGTCCAGATCAATACAACCCATGCGCATGGCTCGACGCAAGCGGCGGAACAGCTAGCCGCGCGCTTGCGCGCGAGCGGCTTTGCACCCGAGGATGTGACGCTGATCGCGCCGGCCGACCACCCCACCAAGGGGAATCTGGTGATCCGGCTGCATGGTCAAGGCAAAGGCAAGCCGTTGCTGTTCATCGGCCATCTGGATGTGGTGGAGGCCAAGAGAGAGGATTGGTCGGTTGATCCGTTCCTTTTGACCGAAAAGGACGGGTACTTTTACGGGCGCGGCACCTTGGACATGAAAGACGATGACGCCGCACTGGTCACGAGCCTGATGCGCTTCAAGCAGGAAGGGTTCGTGCCGGAGCGCGATATCGTCGTCGCCTTAACTGCCGATGAAGAAGCGGAGGGCGACGCCAATGGTGTCGAATGGCTGCTCCGCGAGCATCGTGATCTGATCGACGCCGATTTGGTGTTCAACCCGGATTCCGGTGGCGGCATGTCAACGGGCGACCGCAGGCTTTATATGGGACTGGAAACGAGCGAGAAAATCTACGTGACTTTCGGCTTGGAGGTTACCAACAAAGGCGGCCATTCTTCCGAACCGGAGCCCGACAATGCCATCTACCGCCTGGCGGCAGGGCTCGGCCGCATTGCGAAACTGAGCTTCCCGGTCCGGGTCAATTCGACCACAAAAGCCTATTTTGCCGCGATGGCTAAAATGGAAGCCGGTCAGAATCAGCGGGACATGATAGCGATGACGCAGCCCAAGCTTGATCCGGCGGCGATCAGACGGCTCGAGGCAAGCATCTTCTACAACGCAATACTGCGCACCACCTGCGTAGCGACCATGATCGATGGCGGGCACGCCGAAAGCGCCTTGCCGCAACGGGCCCACGCGCTGATTCAATGCCGCATGCTGCCCGACGATACGCAAGCGTCGGTGCAGGCGACGCTGGTAAAGACCTTGGCCGATCCGGCGATCAAGGTCGCGGTGGTCACTGCCGCCGACACGGGGCCTGAATCCGTCCCGACACCCGCGATCCTGCGCAAAGTCGAGGCTGTCGTCGGATCGATGTGGCCCCGCGTGCCGGTGGTGCCGGATATGGATACGGGAGCGAGCGATAGTATATTCACACGCGGGGCGGGAATTCCGAGCTTCGGTATTTCGGGTATGTTCACCGACATTGACGACAATCGCGCCCATGGCCAAGACGAACGGGTCCCTATCGATGGCTTCTATCAAGACGTCGAATTCACCTATCGCCTGATGAAGGCTTTCTCGGTCGCCGAGTAACTGACAGCGCATGCTAGAGCTATCAATACGAATGCGTGCGCGTAAAATTGCCGGAGTGACGCTAATTGCGTCAGCTCGAGTTCCTAAACCCTACGACCTGACAAGACAACGCGTTCGAATTCCGGTCCAACGGTCGTGCCGGTCTTGACTTAGATGACCAGGAAACCACCATGCGAATGATCCGCCGCGAATTTATCAAGCTTGCCGCGCTATCGGTCCCGGGTTTTGCAGCCTCGGCATCCCTGGCAGGTGCAATGGACGGTACAAAGCACTCGTCGAAGCCGCTGCGCATTTTGATTCTGGGCGGTACCGGTTTCACCGGGCCGCATCAAGTGCGTTACGCGCTCGCACGCGGTCATCGGATTACGCTATTCAATCGCGGACGGCAGCCTAATGAGTGGCCGCACGAAGTCGAGCAATTGGTTGGTGACCGCAATGTCGGCGACCTGAAAGCACTCGAGGGCCGCGAATGGGACGTTTGCATCGACAATCCCACGACGCTGCCGTTCTGGGTCCGCGACGCTGGCCGGGTATTGCACGGTAAGGTCAAGCACTACATCTTTGTGTCGACGGTTTCAGTCTATGCGCAGGACGACAAACCCGCCGATGAATCCGCTCCTGTCGCCACTTATACTGGCAAGGATGCCATGGCGGAGACTTTGGAATCGTTCCATGCCCACGGGGAACTCTATGGACCCCTCAAAGCAGTCAGCGAACAGGAGGCCAATAGGCAGTTTCCGCACATAACGACCGTTATCCGGCCCGGTCTGATCGTTGGACCGGGCGATCCGACCGATCGCTTCACGTACTGGCCGGTTCGGCTCTCGCGGGGCGGCGAAGTGCTGGCACCCGGTGACGGTGCCGACCTGGTGCAATTCATCGACGCCCGCGACCTCGCCGAGTGGACGGTGCGCATGGCTGAGTCGCGCACTTTCGGCACTTTCAACGCCACTGGCCCGGGGCATGCCCTCAACATGCGCGACATGCTCGTGAACATCGCGAGCGCAACTCATTCGGATGCGCGCATCACCTGGGTATCCGCGGATTTCTTGCAGGAACAGAATGTGGCGCCGTGGAGTGACATGCCGGTCTGGGTACCGGGGCGGGGTGACGACGCCGGATTCGCAAGGCGCAGCATCCGCAAAGCCGTGGCGGCAGGACTGGTGTTTCGGCCACTTTCCACGACCGCCTCGGACACACTCGCCTGGTTCAGAGGGCAGTCTGAAGAGCGGCAAGCGAAGTTGCTGGCTGGCCTGGCGCCTGAACGCGAAACAGCGCTGTTGGCAAAATGGAATGACGGTTCGCACATGCCGAGTTGATCTTCTTGTAGAACGCCACAGGGCGCGCCTGTCATTTTTGACAGGTGCGTCGCGCACCGCGTTTTGTTATATGTGCGGAAAGGCAGTGTAAAAGCACGCCAGCGATACAAAATTGCCCTGGCTTGTGGGCCGGAGGCCCGTTGGGCTCACGCTGCCTTGGCGCGGAAGTCGTCGCGTGGCGACCGCTGGAGTGTTCCCGCGGAGCGCCACGATTGACGCGCGCAAACATTAGCCGCGACATTGAAATCAGGGAAGAGAATTATGATCGAGAGCCCTGATCATCGCACCCGCTCACCATTAGGAGCGTACGCACATGCCACGCAAAGCCGCCGTAGCCCCGGTCTGGGGCATCGATCCACTGCCGAGCGCCAAGAGCTCTTATATTAATTCGGTTGGCATCTCCGCCAACGCGCAGAGCGTGATCTGCGGCACCTATTTCTACAATTACGACACGAGCTTGAACCACACTCCCTCTGCCACAACCTTCCCCGTGGGCGTCTTCCTGTATAACGCCCAGGGCAAACTGCAGTGGAAGGATGCGTTTTCCGCCACCGAAGGAGTCTATTGGGTTGCACTCTCGCAGGACGCCTCCTGGGCGGCGGCGGGCGGCTTGATGGCGCATGGCAGCGGGTTCATCAACGCCTACAATGCGGCAACCGGCAACAAGCCGCTCAGCTACACCACTAACGCGCGCGTGAACCGGGTGGCCCTTGCCGCCGACGGTTCGACGCTGGTCGCCGGCGCCGATTCGACTTATGTTTTCACCCGTAGCGGTTCCACATGGTCCGCGCCGCGGATCGTACCCTGTGCCCCTGGTGATTATGCGGTGACGGTCGATATTTCGGGTGACGGTCAGTGGATCGCCGTCGGCACAGCCAAAGGCGTGGTGTCGCTCATCCGCAATGTGGGTGGTGTACTCAGCCCGCCCGTGACCTGGACGCAGCCCAAAGGATCTATCTATTGGATCCAGATGGCCGCCGGCGGATCGGGATTTGTCGCCGGTGCGACGAACGCCAGCGTGCTGTTTTTCAGTACGACCACGTTCACCCAGGGGAGTGGTCCTGCCTGGACCAAGAAACTGACAGGCTGCACGCGCTGCGGGGCGGTGGGCATCTCGAGCGACGGTTCGTTGGTCTCCGCCGTGGGCAACAGTGGCAAGCAGGGAATGGTTTTCCTATTCAAGAACAGTGGTGCGACCGCAAAGAGCGTTTGGAATGCAGCGACATCGCACAATCCGAACAGCACCTCTCTGGATGGCATGGGAGCTTATCTGACGGTCGCCGATGGTCAGCCGGACGGAACTCCTGGTGCTTTTTACCTTTTCGACATCAGTGGAAATCTCCAATGGCGTTTCAACACGCCCAATATGAGCTGGCCGATGCAGATCGCTCAGAATGCGGGCGGCATTGTCGCGGGAAGCGATGACTCAAGCCTGTACTACTTTTCCGTGTAGATCCGCAGCTGGCCGTTGGGCAAGTCTGACGCTCGAAGAGCGGTTTTCTGAAGGGGGCCATTAGCATGTATCCCTCCCGAAGGACGATCACCCGCTGAGGTTCTTGACGATCGTTGTCGGATTTCGAACCCACGCCTCGCCCGTGATGTTCATCAGCGATTGCCGGTCGACGATGCCGATGGAGCCCCAAGTAAACATCGCGTAGCAAAGTCCCGTAGGCATGCCCGATGGCAAATTGACATTGACCCCGTGCCGCTCGAAGAGATCGACCAACGCCGCCAAGGGACCGTATCCGCAAAGGCTCGCGAAGTAATTTTCAGACTGCTCCGTGGGGAGGCCGTAGATCGCCCAACCGCTCGTCCCAGGCGTGACTTGGCCGTGAGGGCCGGAGGCGCGATTCATCGAGGCGACGCCGATCTTCACCGGTCCGACATTGGCGATGGCGCCGTTCAGATCCGCCGCGTTCGTCCAACTGACCGAATTGAATGGCCCATCCAGATAGACCTTGCGGCCCATTCGAAACCCTTGCGTTTGCATGAACGCGGCGAAATTCGACGAACCGCATTCCCGTGATGTGAACAGGACGACGTCGCTCGGGATGAATACCTTTGGTTCGGCGCAGGCCTTGGCAAAGGCTTCCTCTGTCCAACTCGAATTACTCATCTCCTCGTCCCCCCAAGAGCTCATTCCTATTGGCCAGGCGATGAAGCTTTCGGGCGCGGCGCGGGCCGCCTTATAGGGTTGTGCTGCCGCAAGCTCGTGATTTGGCGTCGGAAACTCACCGCTTGGAACGGCAATTTCCGCGCCGGCCTTGGGCCGATAGGGTTCCGAAGCGGCGAGTTCGCTTCGGGGTGTCGGTATCGCGCCGCGCGGCATTTTGGTGGTCATTTCCGCTCCCTCGCAAACGCAGGAAAGTGTTCCGTGGCGTACAACCATATTCCTATAGGTCAGGATCTCCAATCCGCCCGACCCGGTCGGCAGCCTTATACACCGACCCCTCCGCTCCATTTGTCCAACGGCGAATCTGAATGAGAGTCTTGCTTTGTAAGGCAATGGTAGTTTCATTCGTAAGGTAGCCGCCTGCCGAGCACGTCCCAGTCCAATCAATCGCTTACCCGGAAGCCCTGCACGTCGCAGCCTTGCATGCAGATCGTTGATCACGAGACTGTCGCAGGAAAAAAGCGCTACTTGTTGCAGCAACCTGGTTCCCACCGATCCGACGCCCTGTAATAAGTTACAGGTGCCTCCACAATTCAACCCGTATTAGCCTTTGGAGCGCCATCGGGGCGCTGAGTCCATTCCGGCGGTGACTTGATGGTCAACATTGACATGCAATGATGAACAGGAGGGGAACATGGCAGACAACGTCGATCTAACGAAACCACTACCGCGCGGCGCGATCCCTTCACCTCGGTACGAACTGGCGGCAGCGATGCCGCATATTCCGGACCCGAAATTATCGGTTCCCCCGAGCCACCTGATGTGGCCGGCTCAAATGTCGTCCTGGAATAACTACGTTTACGGTGACTGCGTTTCCGCTGAGGAAGCCTTCGCTAAAGCCACCGCGGCGCCGCAGACATTCATTCCGGAGCCGGCGGTCGTCGCGTGGGCGACAACGCATGGCTATCTAAATGGCGCTAGCCTGACCGCCGTCATGAAGACAATGGAAACGACTGGCTTTTCGCTCAACTCAAAGACCTACGACGATGGTCCCTACAACTCAGTCAACTGGACCAACGCGGCGATTCTGCACAGTGCCATCTACAGTCACGGGCCGGTGAAAATCGGCGTCGGGGCGGCGGATTTCCAAACCAATGCCGATGGTAGTGTCACGCCGGGCACAAGCGGGTGGGTGATGTACAACTACCCGAAGAACCAACCGGAAGACCATTGCGTGAGCCTTTGCGGCTACGGGACCTTGGCGGAATTGATCACTCTATTCAAGCACCATAAGGTCACCGTCCATGCGCCGAAGGGGATGCCCACGGGTCTGTCCTATGCGATGTTCACCTGGAATTCCATCGGCATCATCGATCAGCAGTCAATGTTGAACATGACCTACGAGGCCTGGATTCGTATTCCAGTGACGATTATCAAGTAAGCCGCGCAGGCTCGGTCATGCCCGAACGCGGGCCACGGCGGGAAAGCCGTCGTGGCTCCGTCGCTCTTGTCGATCGCATGCGGGAGGGTCAGCCGGTGTCACTTCGAAGGACAGAATATCAGCGCTGCGGCGCCGGGCAGCGTGCCGCCGCCCCGCTACTCGCCGCGACTGTCGCCGCGGTCCTGGTCGGGTGTGAGGCCAACGATCCGTGGCGAAGCGCGGATCCTAAGGTAGTGCAGAACGCGGCCGGCACGGACTGCCAGAGGATCTTTTCCACATTGGACAAGGAGATCTGGAGCAAGCTCAACGACCCGAAAACCGATGACGACGATCGAACGAAGTTTTTGCAACAGAAGACCAAGGAGATTCGCGAGGAGAACTCCTCGTGTTGGAAGAGTTCCTACGAGCAGCACAATAGCGACAATCCATCCACCAATCCTCCGTACGATCTCTTTGTGGCGGAATTCGACGATCAGGGAATGCCGACTGATAAAGTCGCTCGCGGCCTTCAATTCAAGCAGTCCGAGATCTACCTGATCGAACAGAAACTGCGCGACCTATTAGCCGAAGAGGACCAGAAGAACGGCGGTATTAACCTCATCGTGTTCACGCACGGCTGGCACGGCGACGCGCAGGCCGATAACAACTACTCCATCGAGATCAAGGCCATACTGCAGGAGATGAGCAGCGTTGAGGCGTCCAGTCCGTTGAGGGCGTCGACCAATTTCTATCACACCGATGCGACCGGAGGTCAGGTCAAAGTCGCTACGGCACCCCGACGCACCGTGGGCATAGAAATCGCGTGGCGCGGCGATTCCCTGGAGAATCCGAAGATCCTGTTCATACCCGGAACCAAGAATGCCCTAAACATCTGGGACCGAAAGCACGCGGCAGAAACCGTCGCCAAGGGATCGATACATGACCTGCTCGAATTTCTCAACGACTTCTACCTGAAGAACTCGTGTAACGACGGAGGCAGCATCGCCGGTGATCAGGAAGCACGGTGCGACCGCGTCCATATGCTCACCATCGGTCACAGCTTCGGCGCGCTGATCACTTTCAGCACATTGATCGGCAGAATCGAGCGCGGGCTGAATAGCGGATGCGATGATCGTGCGTACGCATTCGGGGATCTTACTTTCCTCCTCAATCCCGCTTTCGAAGGGTCCCGATACGCACCAGTGTTCGAGTCCGCGATGCATCATCCGGACGTCTTCGGACATTTCCCAGGGGGCGCCGAGCCCGACGCCGTGTGCGCATCGGTTGCCGCGACGACGCAAGGTCTGGGCGCGACGCCGAACACTGCGGTTGCGCCAGTAGTCCAACTACCCGTGATGGTTACGCTGCAAAGCGCCGGTGATACTGCAACCGGCAAGTTGTTCCCGATATTCAAGTTCCTCACCACGTCGTTTACCAATACTCCGTTTGACGACGAAACACGCAACGAACGGGAGGCGGCCGGTTGGATCGCCGAGTTCCGTACGCATCAACTCGGACTACAAACCAGTGTTTCAGGAGACACGTGCTTTGTCGGGCCCTCCGATCCAAAATGGTATTGTCCGAGAGGCTGGCAGATGGCAGCCAACCAACCGACGTTGAACTCGTCCGTGCCGTTGCCTGACCAGAACGAGGTACTTCAATGGGCGGGCACAAAATCCGCGACCGCGCCCCAATACATGCCGATCTGGTCCG
>Ga0302326_10008266_pt1 | contig 22997 bp, 16 predicted proteins | sample Palsa_T0_3_FD_202264 | JGI IMG/M metagenome (GOLD analysis project Ga0302326, IMG submission 202264) | Peat permafrost microbial communities from Stordalen Mire near Abisko, Sweden - Palsa_T0_3 | ecosystem: Environmental > Terrestrial > Soil > Palsa > Peat permafrost | place: Sweden: Abisko... | reverse complement strand
CTCATGATCACGCAGAATGACGTGCGCGCGATACAGCTTGCGAAAGCGGCGCTGTACGCTGGGATCCGCCTGCTGATGGAGCACCTGGGAGCCGAACGCGTCGACCGGATCCGGCTCGCAGGCGCCTTTGGCTCGCATATCGATGTCAAATACGCCATGGTGCTCGGCATGATCCCGGATTGCGATCTTGCGCACGTCGGCGCAGCCGGAAACGCCGCGGGCACCGGCGCGCGCATTGCGCTTCTGGATTATTCGTCGCGGCAGACTATTGAGACTCTCGTCAGTCGCGTGGAGAAAATCGAGACTGCTCTTGAGCCGCGCTTTCAGCAGCACTTCGTTGAGGCCATGGCGATTCCGCACAAGACCGCCGACCACTCCAATCTGATGAAGGCGGTGACGCTGCCGCCTCGCAAGGACTCGGCGGGGCAGGCTGAAACGCGCGGCCGCCGCAGCCGCGGGACGCGCCCCGTACCCCCCGGCGCCTAGTAGCTCGAGTCGGGGAAGCTCGCCCGGCGGCGGTTCATGTAATCGAGCAGCGCCTCGTCGATGGCCGGATCAAGCGGCGGCGCAACGTACTCGGCGAGCTGCTTTTTCCACAACACATTGGCGCGCCGTGCCATGTCCGTCGCGCCTTCGGCCTCCCACTGCTCGAAGCTGTTGTTGTCGGCGAGCGGTGAGCGATAGAAGGCCGTCTCAAAGTTCGCCTGCGTATGTGCGCAGCCCAGAAAGTGCTTGCCCGGGCCGACTTCGCGGATGGCATCCATCGCCTGACCGTTCTCCGAAAGATCCACGCCTTCGAGAAGGGTGTGCATCATGCCGGCCTGGTCCACGTCCATGACGAATTTTTCGTACCCCATGCTGAGGCCGCCTTCGAGCCAGCCGGCCACATGCAGCACGAAGTTGACGCCGCCGAGGCAGGTGGGCAGCAGCGTGTTGGCTGATTCGAATGCAGCCTGCGCATCGGGAATCTTCGATGCGCACAGGCTGCCGCCGGAGCGAAACGGCACGCCCAGGCGCCGCGCGAGCGCCGCCATCGCATACAGCACGAGCTCGGGCTCCGGGGTGCCGAAGGTCGGCGCGCCGGACTGCATCGAAATCGACGAGGCGAAACTGCCGAGCACGACCGGAGCACCCGGGTTCACGAGCTGCAGGAACGCCATCCCGGCAAGCGCCTCCGCCAGCGTCTGCGCCACGGTACCGGCGACCGTCACCGGCGACATGGCTCCCGCCAGGATGAAGGGTGTGATGATGCAGGCCTGGTTCGCGCGTGCATAGGCTTTGGCGGCGCCCAGCATCGTCGAGTCAAAGGTCATCGGAGAATTGGCGTTGATGAGATTGATGAGTACGGTCTTGGGCCGCCCGGTGGCCGCATCCATAAGGTCAGCGCCAAACAGGATCTTCGCCATCTCGACCGAGTCCTGAGCGCGCTCCGGATGCGTCACGGAGCCCATGAACGGCTTGTCGCTGTACTTGATGTGGCTGTACACCATCTCGAAGTGCCGCTTGTTGACCGGCAGGTCGACAGGCTCGCAGATCGTCCCGCCCGAGTGATGCAGCGCGTTTGAAACGTAGGCGAGCTTGACGAAATTTCGAAAGTCCTCGATGCGTGCGTAGCGGCGGCCTTCATCGAGGCTGCGCACGAAGGGTGAGCCGTAGGCCGGCGCAAACACCGTGTTCTTGCCGCCGATGGCGACGGTGCGCGCGGGGTTGCGGGCATGCTGCACGAATTCCCGCGGTGCATTGTTCTGGATGAGCGAACGCGCGAGCCCGCGCGGTATGTGCACCCGTTCGCCCTGCACGTCGGCGCCCGCCTCCTTCCACAGCGCGAGTGCCTCGGCGTCCTCGCGAAAATCGATCCCGATCTCCTCGAGTATGGTGTCGGCGTTCCTCTCGAGCAGCTCCAGTCCCTCCTCGCTGAGCACTTCATAGTAGGGAATCTTGCGGGTGATGTAGGGAATGGAGGCGGCAGCCCGTGCCGTGCGCGCGGCCCGCTTCGCGTCGCGACCGCTCGGGCGGCGCGCCCGCGGCGCGGGGGTCTCTATTTCATCCATAGCGAAAGTCTCCAGAACGCGTGGACAGTATCGCGACGCTCGAGCGTGGCGACTGCTCAGTTTGCGGCATCGGCTTGTCAGGCCGCGCCATCGGGTTCATCCATTCGGCCTGCGAGCCCGCGGACGATCTCCGCCGCATCACAGATTCCGCAGAAGCAGCCGCCATCCACGAGCAGCACCGGGTGTCCGGTGCGCTGGCGCAGCTCGATGAGCGTGCGCAGCGACATCGACGCTGGCGCGATCGCAACTCCTCCCGGGAGCTCCTGCCACGACTCTTCCTCGACCCGGCCGAGGGTCTGCGTTGTGCCATCGCAGGAAATCCCCGTGGGCTCGCGCGCCGCATTCACCCACATGCGATAGCGCCGCGCGTCATCGAGCCAGATGGCACCGTCTTCGAAGACGAACTCGGTGGAGCGGCGCATGACCATGGCACCGGTTAAAACGTTGAGCGGGTTCATGTGCTGGACGAACTCCGCAACGTAGGCGTTGCCTGGCCGCAGCACGATGTCTTCCGCCGTGCCCGTCTGCACGATGCGGCCGCCCTCGAGCATAGAGATGCGGTCGCCGAGCTTCAGTGCCTCATCCAGATCATGGCTCACGAACAGGATCGTTTTTTTGACCCGCTCCTGCAGCGCGAGCAACTCATCCTGGAGCTTGCGGCGAATGAGCGGATCGAGCGCCGAGAATGGTTCATCCATGAGCAGAATGTCGGCGTCGGTGGCGAACGCGCGCGCGAGCCCGACTCTCTGCTGCATGCCGCCGGACAATTCGGCAACTGCGCGATCGCCCCACTGCGAGAGGCCGACAAGCTCCAACTGCGCATCGATGATGCGGCGCCGATTGGCAGCCGGTTCGCCGCGCAACTCAAGCCCGAAGCCGACATTGTCGCGCACGCTGCGCCAGGGCAAGAGAGCAAACTGCTGGAAGACCATGGCAATGCAGCGCCGGCGTACACGGCGCAGCGTCGGAGGATCGCACTCGGCGACGTCGACGATGTTGGTACCGTCATTGACGAGCACCCGGCCACGCGTCACGGGTGCAATGCCGTTCGCCGCGCGCAGCAGAGTTGATTTGCCGGAGCCGGAAAGCCCCATCAGCACCGAGATCTCGCCGCGCTCGACTTTGAGATTTGCGCCGGCCATGCCGACGACGACACCGAATTTCTCGGTGATCTCGGCGCGCGTACCACCGGCGTCGAGCGCGTTCAAGGCCTGCTGCAGAAGCGCCGCACCGCGCCGTCCTGCTCCTAAGCTGAAGAGGATATCGACGTTGCTGAATTCGAGCGCCGTGTTCACGAGCGCCGCTTGTCGCTCGGGCGGCTGATGCGGTCGAGAATGATGGCGAGCAGCACAATCGCGAAGCCGGCCTCAAAACCCATCCCGACCTGTACGGTATTCAGTGCGCGCACGACCGGGACCCCTAGGCCGCCGGCACCGACGAGCGCTGCGATGACTACCATCGACAGGCACAGCATGATGCACTGGGTCATTCCCGCCAGAATCGTCGCCGCGGCGCTCGGCAGTTCAATCTTGAAGAGCATTTGCGTGCCGGTGGCGCCGAAGGCCTGTCCCGCCTCGATGAGCGATCGCGGGACGGAGGAGATACCCAGATAGGTGAGGCGAATGGGTGCCGGCAACGCGAAGATGACGGTCGAAATCAGTCCCGGCACGACGCCGAGCCCGAACAACACGAGCGTGGGTATGAGGTAGACGAAGGTCGGCAAGGTCTGCATGAGATCGAGCACCGGCCGCATCGCGGAGTAGAGCCGCGGACGGTGTGCGGCGGCGATCCCGAGAGGCACGCCGATCAGTGCCGACACCAGGGCCGAAAGGATCACAAGCGACAGGGTTTCAAGCGTCTCGACCCAATACCCCTGGTTCATGATGAAGAGCAGGGCGGCCGCGACGAACACGGCGAGCGCGAGGGAGCGGTGCAGACCCCAGGCGAGCGCCGCGGCGAGAAAAATAAGAAGCGGCGAGGGGATGGCGCGCAGCAGCGCCGTGAAGCCGTTGACGCTGTTTCCCACGAGCTTCGAGACACCATCGAAGAGCACCGTCCCGTGGGCCTTGACGTATTCGATCATTACCGCGACGGTGTCGCCGATCGGGATCTTGTGGCGCGTCATCCACTCCTCAAACCCCTGGCGGCCCGCAAGTCCGGTGCCGGCAGGCAGATTCGCAAGCGCCGGCCCACCGTCAAAGCGGCGCACGCCGGCGAGCCACTCGGCCTTGACCTGCGGATTTGCCTGCAGCCAGGCAGCGGCGGCGGCGGCCGGTGTCTGGTGGCGATTCAGGATCGCGTCCATGACCTCACTCTCGCCGTGCGGCGTGAACGTCAAATTCTTCAGCAGCCGGCCCACATTAGGGCACTGCGCCGAATATCCGGCGCGCGTATTGGTAAACACGCTCGCACCGCCGTAGTTCGGCCCGAACGTGGCATCGCCGCCCGTCAGGTAGCGAATTTGGAAGCGCATGTTCATCGGGTGCGGATCCCAAGCGAGGAACACGATCGGCGCATGCGCGCGGATCGCGCGCTCCACCTCGGCAAGCATCCCCTGCTCGCTCGACTCGATGAGCTTGAAGCTGCCGAGGTTGAACTGATTGTGCGCGATGATCCCCAGGATCTGGCGGTTGCCGTCATTGCCGGGCTCGATCCCGTAGATCGAGTGGTTGAGGACGTCGGCAAAGCGCTGGATGTCGGCGAAGTCCTTGAGCCCCGCGTCGTAAGTATAGGCGGGAACACCCAGCGTGTATTTCGCACCGACTAGGTTGGCACCGAGCACATCGACCGAGCCTTCGGCGACAAAGGCGCGCCGATCCCCTTCCTGCGTCGGCATCCAATTGCCGAGGAAGATGTCGATATCCTTGTTCTTCATCGACGCGTAGGTCACGGGGACTGACAGGACCGTCACCTGAGGCTCATAACCCAATTCGCTTAGGAGGTCACTGACGAGGGCGGTCGTCGCCGTCACGTCAGTCCAGCCGATATCGGCGAGCCGCACCGCCCGGCAAGAAGCCTCCTCCACTGCAGGAGCGGGTTTCGGCATCCCGAGCCCTACGAGCCCGCTCACGAGCAACGACAGCACGAGGGCGCTGCGGCGCCCGGCGCGGTTTGCGATCAACTGTTGTGATTGCTTTCCCGTCATCCGCTATTTAATCTTAGCATGCCTTGAATGACCGTTTAACGGACCTGTTGCGGGCGATCTAAAAGTCCTACAAGTATCTGATCGGCAACTGCGAAACGGAGCGCTGAGGGGATGAGAGATAGCGCCCGCTCTGTCTCGCAAACGATAGATCGGAGCGCCGCATTGAATAGACAGTCAACACCTCAGGACACAACCGAACGAAGTTCCAGACCCGATGCACTGCCACGCGATGATCTCGAGGAGTCGCGCCGCAGCCAGCTGATCGGCGTCACAATCGACAGTCTGGCAGAGCTCGGCTACGTAAGCAGCACGCTGGCGCAAATAGCGGGACGCGCCGGCGTGTCGCCGGGGCTGGTTGCGCATTACTTCGGCGACAAAGACGGGCTGCTTGAGGCGGCATTCCGTTCGCTCTCCCGGCGCGTCGGCGATCAGGTGCGGGCGCGTCTCACGCGCGCCCGCTCTCCGCGCGGCCGGATCCAGGCGGTGATCGACGCGAACCTTGCGCCTGCAGAGTTTGATCAGCGCACGGGCACTGCGTGGCTTGCCTTCTGGGGCCAGGTGGTGCACGCGCCGCGCCTGAAGCGCGTGCAGCGGGTGTATCAGCGCCGTACGCTGTCGAACCTGCAGCACGCGCTCAAACGGCTTCTGCCGCCGCAAGAGGCGCGCAACCTTGCCTACATGATCGCTGCGATGATCGATGGAGTGTGGTTGCGCGCGGCCCTGTCCGAATGGACTGAAGCCGACAGCGAGAGCGCGCGCGCGCTCCTCACGGCATTCGTTGACGGTCGCCTGCGAGCTTCGCCAGCTGTAGACACAGCACCAGCAGTTTCTGTTGAGAGCGCCGCGGGCGGCCATCGGGATGCACGCGACGTTGCTACCTTCGCAACAATCAATCCGGCCACGGGCGAAGTGCTTGCGCAGATCCGTATTGACGGCGCCGCCGAAGTGGATGCGGCCGTCGCGCGGGCGCAGGCAGCCCAGGGCAGATGGGCCGCGACGCCGGGAGCTGAGCGTGGCCGCGTGCTGCGCCGCGCGGCGCAAATTCTGCGTGCGCGCAACGACGAGCTTGCCGAGCTTGAGACGCGCGACACAGGCAAGCCGATCCAGGAAACCCGCATCGTGGATGTCGTCTCCGGCGCCGATTGCCTGGAATATTTTGGATCGCTCGCAGCGAGCCTGTCGGGCGAGCATGTCGATCTGGGACCGCAGGCATTCGGCTACACGCGACGCGAACCGCTCGGCGTGGTCGCAGGAATCGGCGCCTGGAATTATCCGCTGCAGATCGCCTGCTGGAAGTCGGCACCGGCGCTTGCCTGCGGCAACGCCATGATCTTCAAGCCGGCGGAGCTCACGCCACTCTCGGCGGTGAAGCTTGCCGAAGTATTCGCAGAGGCGGGGCTGCCCGAGGGTGTATTTCAAGTCGTGCAGGGTGCGGGCGACACGGGCCGGCTCTTAAGCCGCCACCCGCAGATACGCAAGGTCTCCCTGACCGGTGAAGTGGGCACCGGCAAGGCGGTCATGGCCGATGCCGCGGCGTCACTCAAATACGTCACGCTCGAGCTCGGCGGCAAGTCGCCGCTCATCGTGTTCGATGACGCGAAGCTTGAAAATGCAGTCTCTGGAGCTCTGCTTGGCAACTTCTACTCCGCGGGTGAGGTGTGCTCCAACGGCACGCGCGTCTTTGTACAGCGGCGCATCAAAAGTGCCTTCATGGAGCGCCTCAAGGCGCGCACCGCCGCGCTCGTCATCGGTGATCCCCTGGATCCGCACACGCAGGTTGGTGCGCTCATCAGTGCGGCTCACATGCAGCGCGTGCTGGGCTACATCGCGCGCGGCAAGGCTGAAGGGGCCGAGCTCATCGTGGGTGGCGAGCGGGTGACTGCGGGGGATCTTGCCAGCGGATTCTTCGTGGCGCCGGCCGTGTTTGATGCCTGCCACGATGACATGACGATCGTGCGCGAGGAGATCTTCGGCCCCGTCATGGCGGTGCTGGAGTTTGACGACGAGCAGGAGGTCATCGCGCGCGCCAATGCCACTGAGTTTGGACTCGCTGCCGGAGTATTCACCAATGACTTGACGCGCGCGCATCGGGTCATCGCAGAACTACAAGCCGGAACCTGTTGGATCAATCACTACAACATTACGCCGGTCGAACTGCCGTTCGGGGGCATGAAGATGTCCGGGCTCGGACGGGAGAACGGACGCGCGGCCATCGAGCACTACTCTCAGCTCAAAAGCGTGTACGTCGCCATGGGCGACGTCGACTCGCCTTACTGACGGGGCCGTGCTTGGGCGAGGAAATTTTTGACTATGTGATCGTCGGCGCAGGCTCCGCCGGATGCGTGCTGGCCGATCGCCTGAGCGCGGACGGCGCGCACAGCGTGCTGGTGCTTGAGTACGGCGGCTCGGACCGCTCGCTCTACATTCAAATGCCCGCGGCGCTCTCGATTCCCATGAACATGGATAAGTACAACTGGGGCTATCACACCGAGCCCGAGCCGGCGCTGGGGGGCCGGCGGGTGCACACGCCGCGCGGCAAGGTCCTGGGCGGCTCCTCGTCGATCAACGGAATGGTGTTCGCTCGCGGCAACCCACAGGATTTCGAGCGCTGGCAGGAGGAGGGCGCCGCGGGCTGGGGCTACCGCCACGTGCTGCCGTACTTTCGCCGCGCCGAGAATCGGGCGGAAGGCGCAGATGAGTACCGCGGCGCTGCCGGCAAGCTGCAGGTGCGCTGCGGTACCTTGGATAACCCGCTGCACCGCGCGTGGCTCGAGGCCGGGCGGCAGGCCGGCTACGCGGTCACAGCCGATGTCAATGGTTATCAGCAGGAGGGGATTGGGCGGCTTGATATGAGCGTGGGGGACGGACAGCGCTGCAGTACTGCGCGGGCATATCTACATCCAGCACTGCGCCGCCGCAATCTGAGTGTGCACACCCAGGCGCGTGCCACCCGCATTCTCTTCGACGGAAAGCGCGCCACGGGTATTGGCTACAGCCGCGGCGGGCAGGAGTTCGTGGCGCGCGCCCGGCGTGAAGTGCTCGTGTGCTGCGGCCCCATCAACTCGCCGCAGCTCTTGAAGCTCTCGGGCGTCGGGCCGGCGGCCGAGTTGCACGCCCTGGGGATTCCCCTGGTGCAGGACCTGCCAGGAGTGGGGGAGAACCTGCAGGACCACCTGGAGTTTTATTTTCAAGTGGCGTGCAAGGAGCCCGTGACACTTTATTCATCCATGAATCCCTTGAGTAAGGCTCTGATCGGCGCGCGCTGGCTTTTGTTCAAGGACGGCGTGGGCGCCAGCAATCAGTTCGAAACCGGCGGCTTCATCAGAAGCGGCGTCGGCGTGCCCTATGCGGATATTCAGTATCACTTCCTGCCCGCGGCGGTGAGCTACGATGGCTCATCACTCGTCAGCGAGCATGCATTCCAGGCGCACGTCGGGCCGATGCGCTCGCAGAGTCGCGGCTGGGTGCGTTTGGCATCCGCGGATCCGCAGATCCCGCCGCGCATTCTCTTTAACTACATGAGCCGCGATGAAGACTGGGTGCAGATGCGCGCCTGCGTGCGCTTGACGCGCGAGATCTTTGCGCAGCCGGCTTTTGATCGTTACCGCGGTCGGGAGCTGCAGCCCGGCGCCGAGGTCAAATCCGACGCTGAGATCGACGTCTTCATCCGCGAACGCGTGCAGACGGCCTATCATCCGTCGTGCACCTGCAAGATGGGCCGCGCCGATGATCCGCTGGCCGTAGTCGATGCGGAGACCCGGGTGCGGGGCGTGACGGGTCTGCGTGTCGTGGACTCATCCATCATGCCGTCGGTGACGACCGGCAATCTCAATGCACCGACGATCATGATCGCCGAGAAGGCGTCCGACCACATCCTCGGGCGCGCACTCCTGCCCGAATCGGACGCGCCCTACCACATCGCCGCGGACTGGCGTACGCGGCAGCGCTAAAGACCTTGGTGGGATCGCGAGCGGATGGGGAGCAGCCGTAGAATTGGAAGCCCTGAAGTGTAGCGGTGGGACGCGCCGCATAATGCGCTGAGCACAAGCCCCGGCGCACGGGTCTGGTAAGGAGAGAATATTGGCAACGCTCAGCGAAACGCGCGGTCCACAGATGTTTCCGGTCTTGACGCCGGCGCAGTTGGCGCGGCTTGAAGCCTACGGCAAGCGGACGCGCGTCGCAGCGGGCGAGGTACTCGCCCAGTCGGGCGAGCGCGAAGGACGCATGCTCGTCGTTCTTTCCGGGTCGGTCGAAATCCTGCGGGCGGGCCTGTCCGGCGAGGAGCGTGTGACCGTGCACGGACCCGGCCAGTTCAGCGGTGAGATGAACACGCTGCGCGGCGCGCGCAGCCTCGTGCGTGCGCGCGTCAATGAAGCAGGCGAAGTCCTTATCATTGACAACGACAACCTGCGCAAGTTGGTGCAGACGGACGCGAATCTCAGTGAGCTCTTCATGCGCGCCTTCATCCTGCGGCGCATGGGACTCATCGAATCGACCAGCACCGACGTCATCCTTATGGGTTCGCGCCATTCGGCGGGCACCCTGCGGCTGCAGCAGTTTCTGTCGCGCAATGGCATTCCCTATCATTGCGTCGACATCGAAACCGATCCGAGCGTGGAGGCGATGTTCGAGCGCTTTCACGTCAGCGTGGACGAGGTGCCGATAGTGGTATGCCGCGGGGATAAGGTTCTAAAGAATCCCAGCAACGAGCAGATCGCCGAGTGCCTGGCGATGAATCCGCAGCTCGATGATGCGACGGTGCGCGATGTGCTGGTGATCGGCGCGGGCCCTGCGGGACTGGCGGCCGCGGTCTACGCCGCCTCCGAGGGCCTCGATGTTCTCGTCCTCGAGACGACCGCTCCCGGTGGTCAGGCGGGGTCAAGTTCAAGAATTGAGAACTATCTGGGTTTTCCGACCGGTATCACCGGGCGGGCGCTTGCCGGGCGGGCGCTCGCGCAGGCGCAGAAGTTCGGTGCCGACGTGTCAATCGCCAACAGCGCGGTGCGCCTGCGCTGCGACCGGCGCCCCTTCGAGATTGAGCTAGTCAATGGCCACACGGTGCGTGGCCGTGCGGTCATCATCGCAACGGGCGCGGAATACCGCCATTTGGCCTTGACCGATCTCGCACGCTTCGTCGGCAACGGGGTCTACTACGCGGCGACCTACGTGGAGTCGCAATTGTGCACGGATGAAGAAGTGATCGTCGTCGGCGGCGGCAATTCGGCAGGGCAGGCCGCAGTGTTTCTCGCCGCCAGTTGTCGCCGCGTCAATATCCTGGTTCGCTCGGGCAACCTCGCCGACAGCATGTCACGGTATCTGATTCGCCGCATCGAGGAGGCGCCGAACATCACTCTTCACGTGCGCACGCAGCTCACCGCGCTTGAGGGCAGCGACCGACTCGAGCGCGTGACCTGGCACAACGCAGCCGACGCCAAAGACTCAACGAGCGACATTCGCCATATCTTTTCAATGACTGGCGCGGTTCCTAACACGCGTTGGCTGCAAGGCTGCGTGCCGCTTGATGACCGCGGTTTCGTGCGCACCGGTTCAGAGCTGCGCCCCGAGGATCTGCTCGCAACGCGCTGGTCGCTGCCGCGGGCCCCGTATCTCATGGAGGCCGGTATTCCGGGCGTCTTTGCCGTGGGCGACGTACGCTCCGGGAGCGTCAAGCGCGTCGCGTCCGCCGTTGGCGAGGGGTCCATTAGCGTGCAGTTGGTGCACCGCGCGCTGCAGGAGTGAGTCTCCCATGAGCGCCGCTGCCGAGACTGTTTTTTTATTTGACGTGGACAACACGCTGCTGAACAACGACCGCATCGAAGCGGACATCAGCGCGCATCTGGAACAGCAGTTCGGAACCACGGGGCGCGAACGCTTCTGGGCCATCTTCGAGTCGTTGCGGGGCGAATTCGGTTTTGCGAATTATCTGGACACGGTGCAACGCTTCCGCCTCGAGGCATTGCAGGATCCCCGAGTCCTCGGGCTCTCTTCTTTTTTCCTCGGGTATCCGTTCTCCAGGCGCTTGTACCCGCGCGCGGTTGAGACGCTCGCGCACCTGCGCCAATTCGGCCCTACGGTCATCCTCTCGGACGGCGATGCGGTATTTCAGCCGCACAAGATCCGGCGCGCGGGCATATGGGATGCGGTCGAGGGTCGCGTGCTGATCTACATTCACAAGGAACGCATGCTCGAGGATGTGCAGCATCACTATCCCGCGAAGCGCTATGTCATGGTCGATGACAAGCCCACAATCCTGGCGGCCATGAAAGAGATCTGGGGCGCTCGCTTAACGACGGTGTTTGTCAAGCAAGGTCACTATGCGCGCGCCGCCGAGGGCGTGGCGCCACATCCGTCCCCCGACGTGGCGGTGGAGCACGTAGCAGAGCTTGTCGACCGCGGTTATGCGGATTTTTCGCTGTCGACGTGAGTCGCGAGCGCCGCGGCTACCCGTCCGGCGAGTTCGGCGAGCGCACGGCTCATCGCCGCAGCCAGCGCATCCGCCGTGGCGTCGCTCGCCTCGACCGCAACCTCTTCGGTGCCGCGCTCGCTAGCCGCGTTCGGCGTCGCGAGGAGCCATTTGGCGCGCAAAACCACCGCGCCCCGCGCGTCGCCGGTAAATTCCTGCACGTCGATATACAGGCGGCGGTGCGGCTCCGCAGCGGCTGGCTCGTTGGCGCTTGCGATCGCCCCGGCCGGTAGGCGCGCTGCGAGATCCTCCGCGAGGACGCGCCATATCATGTCGTCAAGGGGTGCCGCCCAGAGGTCAAATGTCGCGATCTGCAAGCGATTCGAGGCGCTGCGGCGCACGATCTCCAAGCGATCAAGCTCCCCCGGAATCGTGACGCGTTCGACGCGGATCGGGTTTTGCACGGCCATGCTTGCGCGTGGCGTCGTGGGGGCAATCGAGGTCAGTGCATAGTAGTGCGTGGGAGGGGTCGACTGGCAGGCGGCAAGCAGCCACACGCCCGCAAGAGTGAGCATCCGATGGGGCTTCGCGCTCATGGCTCCGGCTCCTTCTGCTTGCCGCGAATGAGCGCCTCGGGATGCCGATCAAGATAATCCGCGAGCGCCCGGATCGAACGCGCCGCATCCGTCAACTCCTGCATCAGGCGCGGCAGGTCCGGAGTCTTTGCCGCATTGCTGCCAAGCACGTTGCTTGCCTGATCGAGGGTGCGTTGTGCAGCCTCCGCCGCCTGGCGCAGGCTGCTTATGAGCGGCTGAATCTGCGGCTCCATTGTGCCCGTGATCTGATCAAGATGGGTCAAGGTGCGATCCAGCTCCTGAATGGCATGACTCAACTGCGGGCCGGCCGTGGCACGATCGATGTGTCCCAGAATGCTGTGCACCGATTCCAGGATCTGCGTGACGTCAACCGAAGGCGCGCTCGGAATCTGCAGCTGCGAATCGACGCGCTCGATCAGCGCCGGCGCGGCATCCGGCACATTCTCCAGGGCTACGATCTGCTGGCCGGTGATGAAGCTTGCCGACGTCAGACGTGCGCGCAGCCCGTGCTTCACCCAATCCTCCAGGTGCGCGGCGAAATCCTGTGCAGCCTCGGGTGCGGAGCGAGCCGGTCCGTTCACGACCTTGACCCGCGTCGGATCGATCGCAACGATCACCGGGGTATGCAGCACGTGACTGCGGTCGTCATATTCCAGCTCGACGTGCTGTACCTGACCGATCTGCGCGCCCCGAAGCTCGACAGGTGATCCGTGCTCGATTCCGGCTACTGTGCCGGTGAAATCGATGCGGTAGATGAGCGGCGTACCGCGCGGATCCCTGTCGGCGCTGTACTTGTCGTCATAGAGCCGAAACTCTGCGCCGGCGGGACTTGCCGCATCGTTCATGGCACTGGTGGGAGTCGTGAACTCGACTCCGCCGCTCAGCAATTGCTGCCAGGATGAGGCGACCATGTGAACGCCCTGCGCGCCTATCGAGATATCCAGGCCGCTTGCATTCCAGAAGCGCGTCTCCGGATGGATGAGCTTGTCGTAGGGAGCGCGTACGAATGCGTAAATGTCGATCTTCTCCGTCTTCCGATTGAGCGCGTAGCCGAGAATCTCCCCGACCGACAGCCCGCGATAGTAGATCGCCGAGCCCTGATTGAGCGAAGTCAGCTGCGATGCATGCAGAGTAAAGTTGCGTCCCGGTACGTCCGATTGCAGCACGGGCGGCTCCTCCAAGCCCGTAAAGTCCCTCTGGGGATCGCCGTGGCCGGGGTTCATCTCGATATACACTCCGGAGACCAGTGTCGCCAGTCCCGAGACACCCTCAGCGCTGATGCGCGGCCGCACAATCCAGAACTGGGTGTTGGTGTTCAAATGGGCAGCGGCGGAACGCAGCATCCGTGCCTGTACAATGACGCGCGACAGATCCGGCGTCAGTTTGATTGATTCGACCGTGCCGAGATCAACATCCTTGCGCCGGATCTTGGTTTGCCCCGCCTGGATGCCCTCACCGGCGTCAAAGGTTATGGTGATCGCAGGCCCGCGCTGCGCAAGCGTCCTCCAGCCGATGCCGATGACGACCGCCACGGCAATGATAGGGATGACCCACACCAAGGAGAGCCGCCGCGCCTGCCTCACGCGGGCGCGAGGCTCCTCTTTGGGCGCTTCGCTCATGCAGGCGGCCGCGCCGCATCCCACATCAGACGCGAATCAAAGGCGCGCGAGGCAACCATCGTAACGATGACGACGGCGCCAAAGGCCATGGCCCCGAAGCCGGCGCGCACCTGACTCAGCACTCCAAAGCGCACCAGCGCCACCAGAATCGACAGCATGAATATGTCGATGTTCGACCACCGTCCGATGAGGTCGATCATGCGGTACAGGCGCGTGCGACCGACGAGATAGCGCCCGGAGCGCTGATGCGTCAGGAGCAGCATCCACGTCAGGCCAAAGAGCTTCGTCAGGGGGACGATGACGCTCGCGACGAACACGATGACGGCGAGCGGCCACAAATGCGCGCGGATTAATTCCCGGATGCCACCCAGAATCGTGTTCGGATCGATGCTGCCGAGTTGCTCGATGGTCAGGATCGGCAGCAGATTGGCCGGAATCAGCAGCACGAAGCCTGCAATCACGAGGGCCGTTGTGCGGTGCAGGGCGAAGGGTTTGCGCTCGTGCAGCACGGCCTCGCAGCGCGGACAACGTTCGAGCGCACGCGCCATTGGTACGGGCAACTCGCAGGCGATGCAATTGATTACCGCTGCTCCGGCGGCAAGTGGCCGCCGCGGCGCAAGCGCATCCCAGATGCGCCGCTCGTCCAGTTTCGCGGCGAAGAGCAGTAATGCGAAGGCCGAGGCCATCAGGCACCAGCCGCCCAGGCCCACGTTGACGAACGCGATTTTCTGCAACCGGCTGTAGGCGACACAGGCGCCTACGAGATACACCTCGATCATCATCCATGGCCGCAGGTGCTCGGTCCAGCGAAACACCCTGCCGAGGCGCGGCGGCCCGCCGAAGCGGATGCTGCCGAGCACGGTGACGAGCAGCGTGAGATACAGGAACGGAATGACGATCGTGAATGCCGCGACCAGTATGGCGAGAAACTCGTAGCCCGCGCTCCAAAGAGTCGCGACACCGGTTGAGAGCCAGTTCTCGCGCTGTGCGCCGCGCTCCGAAACGCTCATCAACGGCGCAAGGTTCGCGGGGATAAGGAGGACGAGCGCCGTCGCGGCCAGGGTAAGCGGGACATCGATGCCGCCGCGATTGCGGCGCGTCAGCATTTTGGCGCATTGCACGCACTGCGCCACTTGCCCCGCCGCGATCTCGGGCAACCACTGGACAAGACCACAGTCGGGACAGGCAATGCGTTCGGCGTGGCTACGCTCGAACATGGGGTACAAAGCGGTCGGGACCTCGGGCAGCCGGCAGTCCAGAAGAACGGCTATGTAGGACCGGAGTTCCGGGACAAGCTCTCACTCGCGTGCCTTGACCACCCTATGCCGCATGCGCAGGCGATCTTAGCAGAGTTCAGGAGCCCGCGACGAGGACGCCCAATGTGCGCAAGCGCGCTTAGAAGTGAAGAATCATGTCCGCAGCGAGCATTAGCGGGCTCTTCTTGCCGCCGTTTGTCGTATCGGTCGGATTGTCGTAGGCCTCGGCATCAAGAGCGCGCTCGAATCGCACTTCGGGACGCAGTTCGATGGTGTCTGCGACCCAGTGCGTGTAGCTGAAGTCGACTTCCGCATAGCGGGTCTTGAAGCCCGTGCGCTGACCTGTGGCGTCGTTCAAAAAATCGCTGCGCCATACGAAGATGTCATGCCGTGTATTGGTGGTTGATGTAATTGACGGCCGCCCACTCATACGAATAACAATAGACGACTGTGGCTACGCACTGTGCGCCGTCGGGTGCTCCTACATTGAACTCCGGTGCGGGGAATGCAGCGGCGATTGCGGCGTTCCCGGCTGGGTTATTGACGTTCGGCGTGTGCGCCTCCCACATGTACCAAATTACCGTGTCTGTGCGCCATCGGTCGTTGATCTTGTGGTACCAGATGGCCACTGCGTGTTGGACGTTGTTCCAGCGCGAGTTGCTGTCGTTCAATCCGTTCATGCACGGATAAAAATTGTCGTTGCCCGAGGGCCAAGGCGGCACGCTCTCGGGCGGGGCCGCCCCACGACCGTGGTCGTAGCCCGAGGGCGCCGTCGGCGGCGCATTGGGATCAGATGGCGGTGGCTCGCCGGGAAACAGGTGAGTCTTGTAACTGTCGGCGAGGCGTTGACAGAAGGATTCCTGTTCGGAGCCCTTCGCACAGCCATCGGCCGGCCCGCTGTCATCGGCGAATGCGCACGGCGCACCGAAGGCGAGCACCCAGACTCCGAGTCCGAACAAGAGCCGCAGTACGCGTGCGGGCGCAGCACGGCTGTCGGTAATCCGGGACATTGGCAAGCTTTCTCGTACGGCTCGCGGCCGACATGCGAATCCGAAGCGCATGCGCATTCTCGTCGCTGACAAATCCAGGGGAGCCCATGCAAGCCTAGCCGGTACTGCAGGCGCTGCAAGCCATCGGCCTGATGGGAACAGCACGAGGATCGGCAAGGGTAATACTCACATCAAGCTCACGCGCTCGAGCCTAGAATTACCCGGATGGACGTCGTATTTGTTCTCATTGTCATCGCGCTGTATGCGATCACCCACTGGCTGATCTGGGCGATTTCGCGACTCAAGGGTGTCGAATGACCGGCGTGTACGCGTTGAGCGCGCTGCTCGCACTGGCGCTTGCCGCATACCTCCTGTATGCGCTCATCCGGCCGGAGAAGTTCTGATGACGCTGGCGTCCGGCGTCCTCATCGTCTTTTTGATCCTGGCGGTGCTGCTGGTCACGAAGCCGCTCGGGCTATACCTTGCAGACGTCATGCAGGGCAAACCGATCTGGGCGTTGCGCGTCGGAGCGCGCGTCGAAGCTTTCGCCTATCGCCTCGCGGGCACTGACCCGGCAGTCGAGATGGGCTGGAAAAGGTACGCCATCGCGCTTCTGGTCTTCAATTCGCTCGGTGCCGTGTTTGTCTATCTTCTGCAGCGCCTGCAGGCATGGCTGCCCCTCAATCCACAGCATTTCGCGAACGTCTCGCCGGACTCGTCGTTCAACACGGCGGTCAGTTTTGTGACCAACACCAACTGGCAGGGTTATTCCGGCGAATCCACCATGAGCTATCTCACGCAGATGGCGGCTCTTGCGGTGCAGAACTTTCTGTCCGCCGCGACCGGAATCGTCGTGGCGATCGTGCTCATCCGCGCGTTTGCGCGCCACAGCGCGACGACGATCGGCAACTTCTGGACGGACATGACGCGTGCGACGCTGTACGTCCTGCTGCCCATCTCTACGCTTTTGGCGCTCTTCTTCGTATCGCAGGGCGTGGTGCAGAATTTCAGCGCCTACACGGATGTGACGACCGTCGAGGCGCTCACCTATCAGCAGCCAAAGACGGATGGCCAGGGCGATCCGGTAAAGGATGCGACCGGCAATCCCGTGCTCGAGACGCTGACGACCCATACACAGACCCTGCCGATGGGCCCGATGGCATCGCAGGAGAGCATCAAGGAGCTCGGCACGAATGGCGGCGGATTCGTCAATGCAAACTCGGCGCACCCTTTCGAGAATCCCACGGCATTCACTAATTTGTTCGAAATGCTCGCGATACTCGTGATTCCGGCGGCCCTGACGTACACGTTTGGACTTCTTATCGGCGATACGCGCCAAGGCTGGGCCATATTTGCGGCGATGCTGATTCTATTCCTGCCGCTGGTTTCGATGGCCGTATATAACGAGCAGGGCGGCAATCCGCGCATCGCCGCGCTCGGCGTCGATCAGGCGCCGAGCATCCTGCAGCCTGGCGGCAACATGGAGGGCAAGGAGGCGCGCTTCGGCATCGGCGCCTCGGCGCTCTTTGCGACCGTGACCACCGGCACCTCCTGCGGTGCGGTTAATTCAATGCACGACTCGTACACGCCTCTCGGAGGCTTCGTGCCGCTCTTTCAGATGCAGTTGGGTGAAGTGGTTTTCGGCGGTGTGGGAACCGGGCTCTATTCGATGCTGATATTCGCGATCATTGGTGTCTTCATTGCTGGACTCATGATCGGCCGCACGCCCGAGTATCTGGGCAAGAAGATCGAAGCATTCGAGATGAAGATGAGCTCGATCGCAATTCTCGTCATGCCCTTCATTGTGCTGATGGGGACGGCTGTAGCGGTTTCAATGAGCGCCGGCAGGGCGGGTGTCGCGAACCCCGCAGCGCATGGGTTCTCGGAGATCCTGTATGCGTTCACATCCGCCGGCAACAACAACGGCAGCGCGTTTGGGGGAATTTCTGCGAACACCGTCTTCTACAACACGGCACTCGGGCTGGTGATGTGGATCGGACGCTACTGGCCGATAGTTGCGGTGCTTGCAATCGCCGGCTCGCTCGCTGCCAAGAAACGTATACCCGTGACCGCGGGAACGATGCCCACGCACGGACCGACATTCGTGATTCTGCTGATCGGAACCGTGCTGCTCGTCGGCGTGCTCACCTTCGTGCCTGCCCTGGCATTGGGTCCGCTCGTCGAGCATTTGACGTTGTGGGCACACTGAGGTTGAAGGCGTAAATCATGCCACGGCAAAAGCTCTCCATGTTTGATCGCTCGCTACTCGTGCCCGCGGTGGCCGATGCATTCCGTAAACTTGATCCGCGCGTGCAGTGGCGCAACCCGGTGATGTTTGTCGTGTATGTCGGCGCCATACTGACGACGGTCCTGTGGATCCAGGCCCTCGCCGGGCGCGGCGAGGCGCCCGGCTGGTTCATCCTGAATGTGGCGATCTGGCTGTGGTTCACGCTTTTGTTCGCAAATTTTGCGGAAGCCCTGGCCGAGGGTCGCAGCAAGGCGCAGGCGGCGGCGCTGCGCGGGCTCAAGCAGACTGTGACGGCAAAGAAACTCTTCAATCCACAGGACCGTTCGCGCAGCAGCGCCGTGCGGGCGAGTGACTTGCGTCGCGGCGACGTCGTGCTGGTCGAGGCGGGCGACTATATTCCGGCCGACGGTGAAGTGCTTGAGGGTGCAGCGTCGGTCGACGAAAGCGCGATCACCGGCGAATCCGCTCCGGTCATTCGCGAATCGGGCGGCGACTTTTCCGCCGTCACGGGCGGCACGCGTGTCATATCCGACTGGATCGTGATCACCGTCACCGCCAATCCGGGCGAGACATTCATCGATCGGATGATCGCCATGGTCGAAAGCGCCAAGCGCCAGAAGACCCCGAATGAGATCGCTTTGACCATCCTGCTCGTGGCGCTCACTCTCGTGTTCCTGTTTGCCACGGCGACTTTGCTGCCCTATTCGCTCTACAGTGTTGAAGTCGCAAAGCTCGGTACGCCGGTCACCATCACGGCGCTCATTGCGCTACTCGTTTGCCTGATTCCCACGACCATCGGTGCGCTGCTCTCTGCGATCGGGGTCGCCGGCATGAGCCGCATGATGCAGGCCAATGTCATCGCCACCTCAGGCAGGGCCGTTGAAGCCGCCGGCGACGTCGATGTTCTCTTGCTCGATAAAACGGGCACCATCACGCTAGGCAACCGCCAGGCCGCCGCATTCATGCCGGCCCCTGGCGTCACCGAGGAGGAGCTCGCGGGGGCGGCGCAGCTTGCCTCGCTCGCCGATGAGACGCCGGAAGGTCGCAGCATCGTCGTGCTCGCCAAACAGCGCTTCAACCTGCGGGAGCGCGATCTGCAGTCGCTGGCGGCGACGTTCATCCCGTTCTCGGCGCATACACGCATGAGCGGCGTGAATATCGGCGCACGCCAGGTGCGCAAGGGTGCCGCGGATGCCATTCAGAAGCAGGTCGAAGCCTTGGGTGAGGTCTTTCCGAAGGCAATGCAGACGACCGTGCAGGAAGTCGCGCGGCGCGGCAGCACGCCGCTTCTGGTGTCCGATGGTGCCCGGGTACTCGGCGTCATCGAGTTGAAGGACATCGTGAAGGGCGGCATCAAGGAACGCTTCGGCGAGCTGCGGCGCATGGGGATCAAGACGGTGATGATCACCGGCGATAATAAACTGACTGCCGCGGCAATCGCGGCGGAGGCGGGCGTCGATGATTTCCTGGCTGAAGCCACTCCGGAGGCGAAACTGCGCCTGATTCGCGATCATCAGAGCCAGGGCCGGCTCGTGGCCATGACGGGCGACGGTACGAATGATGCGCCGGCGCTCGCTCAGGCGGACGTCGCCGTCGCCATGAACACCGGCACGCAGGCCGCCAAGGAAGCCGGCAACATGGTCGATCTCGACTCCAATCCAACGAAGCTCATCGAGGTTGTCGAGACCGGCAAGCAGATGCTGATGACGCGCGGCTCTTTGACCACCTTCAGCATCGCCAATGACGTCGCGAAATACTTCGCCATCATTCCTGCCGCATTCGCCACGACCTATCCGCAGTTGAATGCATTGAACGTCATGCACCTGGCAAGCCCTCTATCGGCGATCCTGGCTGCGGTGATCTTCAATGCGGTCATCATCATATTTCTCATACCGCTTGCACTGAAGGGCGTGAAATACCGGGCACTGGGTGCGGCCGTGCTGCTGCGCCGCAATCTCCTGCTCTATGGGCTCGGAGGCGTTTTGGTGCCATTCGCGGGCATCAAACTCATCGACCTGGGGCTGGTCGTGGCCCGCCTGACCTGAGGAGCCCATTGCGATGAGCGCCATCCTTCGTCCAGCCCTCGTGCTTTTCGCGCTGCTGACGCTCTTGACGGGAATCGTCTATCCGCTCGTCGTGACGGGCATCGCGGAAGTTGCCTTCCCGCATCAGGCGCAGGGCAGTCTCATTATGAGGAACGGCAAACCGGTCGGATCACATTTCATCGGACAGAGCTTCGCCGCTCCGAGTTACTTCTGGAGTCGGCCGTCGGCGACCTCTCCGCAACCGTACAACGGCACCGCATCGACCGGATCAAACCTGGGCGCGCTCAATCCTGCGCTCACCGATGCGGTCAAAACGCGCATTCAGGCTCTGCAGGCCGCCGATCCCGGCAACAAGGCGGCCATTCCCGTCGACCTCGTGACCGCCTCGGCGAGCGGCCTCGATCCGCACATCAGCGTCGCCGCGGCGCGGTATCAGATCGCCCGCGTCGCACGCGCGCGCAATTTGGACGTGCGGGCGGTTCAAGCTCTGGTTGCCAAATACTCGCAGGGTAGGCTCGCCGGGCTCTTCGGTGAGCCACGCGTCAATGTGCTCGAACTGAATCTGGCGCTCGACGATCTGCGCGCGCACCGTGCTGATTCTTCGACGCAGTGATGCGTGAGCGCACGGCGTCGCAGGTAGGCAGGCGCGCCGTAGCGCGGTAGCCTTCAGCCATGGTGGAGGTGCGGCCCGATCCCGATCAGCTCCTGCGACGCGTCGAGGACGAGGCGAAGCGCGCGAAGCGCGGTCGCCTGCGGATTTTTTTCGGCTTCTCTGCGGGCGTCGGCAAGACCTATGCGATGCTGGAGGCGGCGCGTGCCGCGCGTGCCTCCGCAACGGACGTCGTCGTCGGCTACATTGAACCGCACGGACGGGTGGAGACCGAGCGGTTGCTCGAGGGACTCGAGCGTCTGCCGACTCTGCCGACACACTACCGCGGCATCATGCGCGAGGAATTCGATCTCGACGCGGCGCTCAAGCGCCATCCAACCATTCTGCTCGTCGATGAACTCGCGCACTCAAATCTGATCGGCGGGCTGCCCGCGCCACGCCACCCGAAGCGCTGGCAGGACGTCGAGGAGCTGCTGGATGCCGGCATCAGCGTCTGGACGACCGTCAATGTTCAGCACCTCGAGAGCCTGAACGATCTCATCACGCAGATCACCGGCGTGCGACAACGTGAGACGCTGCCCGACCACGTCTTCGATGAGGCGGACGAGCTTGAGCTGATCGATCTGCCGCCCGATGACCTGCTGGCGCGGCTGCACGCCGGCAAGGTGTACATCCGCGACGAAGCGGCGAACGCGATCGAGCGCTTCTTCCGCAAGCCTAATCTGCTGGCGCTGCGCGAGCTTGCGCTGCGGCGCGTCGCTGACCGCGTCGAGGCGAGCGCGCGCGCCGCGGCGGCCCCCGGCGAGCCCGCGCGCACGCGCTTCGCGAACGATCGGGTGCTCGTGGCCATTGGCCCCGACGCGCAGGCCGAGCAGCTGGTGCGCGCAGGCAAGCGCATGGCCGACGCCTTGGACGCACAGTGGAGCGTCGTCTACGTCGAGACGCCGGCGCTGCTACGCCTGTCGGAGGCGGAGCGCAATCGGCGCATCGACCTCCTCAGGCTCGCGGAATCCCTCGGGGCAGAAACCGTCACACTCGATGGCCCCTCGGCGGCGACCACGCTCGTGGAGTACGCGCAGACCCGGCATGCCACGCGCCTCATCGTGGGCGCTCCCAAGCGGCGCGGATGGCGCGCGTGGCTGCGGCCTTCGACGGCCATCGATCTCGTGCGCCGCGCGCGCGATTTTGATGTGCTGACGATTGCGGCGACACCGCGTGGCGGCGCGGGTTCGAGCGGCACGACGCGAACCTCGGCCGCGACCGACGCGCAGCCGATCCGCTGGGATCGCTACGCCTGGGCGCTGACGAGCGCGCTCGTGTGCACTGCGGCGGCATTTCTTATGTATCCGCGCTTCGAGCTTTCGAACCTCGTGATGGTCTATCTGCTGGGCGTGACTCTCGCCGGGCTGCGGCTCGGTCGGGGACCTGCGGCTCTGACGGCCGTGCTGAACGTCGCCGCTTTCGATTTTTTCTTCGTGCCACCGCGCTTCAGCTTCGCAGTGTCGGATGCGCAGTACCTCGTGACCTTCGCGGTGATGCTCATCATCGCGCTGGTGATCGCCAATTTGATGGCCAGCGTGCGCCAGCAGACGCGTGTCGCCGGCGCACGCGAGCGGCGCACCGCACTGCTGTATGCCATGAGCCGCGAGCTTGCAGTGACTCGCGGCGTGGGTGGCATGGCGCGCGTGGCAGTCAAGCACGTCGCGGAGGTCTTCGATTGTCTGGTCACCGTGCTGCTGCCCGACAGCGCGGGCAAATTGCACTATCCATACGAGGCTGCGCTCGAGGTCTCTCTGCGCGGCGCAGACCTCGCTATTGCGCAGTGGGTCGTCGATCACGGGCGACGTGCAGGTCTGGGCACGGATACTCTGGCTGCGGCGCCTGCTTTGTACCTGCCGCTCGGCGATTCCAAGCCTGCGCTCGGCGTCGTGGCTGTGCTGCCGAGCAATCAGCGGCGGGTGCTGCTACCCGAGCAGCGCCATCTGCTCGAGACTTTTGCCGGGCAGATTTCTCTGGCCCTGGAGCGCGCGCGGCT
>Ga0302326_10008265_pt1 | contig 23000 bp, 19 predicted proteins | sample Palsa_T0_3_FD_202264 | JGI IMG/M metagenome (GOLD analysis project Ga0302326, IMG submission 202264) | Peat permafrost microbial communities from Stordalen Mire near Abisko, Sweden - Palsa_T0_3 | ecosystem: Environmental > Terrestrial > Soil > Palsa > Peat permafrost | place: Sweden: Abisko... | reverse complement strand
TCGACCACGGGAACGCCGTTGGCGACGACCGTGTTGATGACGTCGACGTCGATCGAAACCGAGACCGCCTGGAGTGCTTGGCGCAGCGCGGCGGGCGCTTCGAGTGCGAACGGAACGTTGGCAAAGTTCGGGATGTTTGCGACCACGATCGTCGCCTTCGGGGCGAGTTCGTGCACGCCGCCCACGAGGGTCGCGAAGTCGTTACCGAACGCGGTGACTTCCTGCGTGATGAACGCCGTTTGCGAGGCGACCGTCGCGCCGCCGGCACCGCAGGCGATTGCGTTGACGATGCCGTTGGTGTCGTTGCCGCCGGCGAAGATCGTGACCAGGGTTGCGCTTGGATTCACGTCCGGCAACTCGTTCTGCAGGAAATTCGCCGGATACTGATCGGCGGGCGGCCGCGGCTGACACGCGTTTGGACCTTCGATCGAGTCGTACATGTTGACGGTCGCTTCGATGTCGGGGCCGATCACGGCACCCGAGTAGCCGAGGTCTTGCAGCGACGCGACGAAACCGTAGGCCGCCAGGTCGTGCACGATGTCGGGCACGTAGCCGTCGGCGCCGGCCTCGGGACAGGTGGGGTCGGCAGCCCCGAGCGCGGGCGAGGCCGTGGTGCAGGGCACGGACGCGCCGTAGCCGACTGCGTCGCTGGCACCGATTGCGGTGTAGGCGATATAGAGCGGCTTCGCCGCCGGTTTCGTCGGGGGCGTCGTGCTGGAACTGCTGCAGGCTGCGAGCATCGCGGCGGCCAGCGCCACGAGCGTGCCTTTTTGATGGAGCGTCATGTCTGCTTCTTTCCTACTTAGAACGGCCGCACGAGCGGCGCGGCACCGATGCCGAACATGAGGCTGAACGTCGTGTACCGCTGCGCCCCGATGACCGGGATCGCGACGCCGTTCTGCGCGAGCGCGACGCAGGTAAGTGTCGGCGTTCCGCCGGCGGCCGTGCGCGCGCACGGCACCGTGAGATCGACGATGCCGATCCGGCCGGTGTCCGCGTAGTTCGGGTTCGAAGGGCCGCCGGTCGAGACTTCAGCTTCTACGAAGAACGGTTTCTTGAACACCTTCGAGATGCCGTAATGGAACGTCGGCACGTGGTAGGGGTAGACGTCGGTTGGGAAATACGTGATCGAATTGATCGCGTTGACGAAGAACGTGAGATCCTGGCTCGGCTGATAGTTCGCATACAGGCTTTGGAGCACTTGCGGGTGGTTCGTCTGGTTCGCGCCGTTGAGGTTCACGTTCCAGATCGGCCCACCGGTGTACGCGATGAAGTACTTCTCGCCGTAGAACAACGGGATCGCGAGGTTAACACCCTTGGTTTGGTACGAGCGCTGGTGGACGTTGGTCAGGATCTCGTTGTTCGCGAAGATCGTTCCCGTGTCGTTGCTGCCGCCGACGCTCGAGCGCACGGCAACGTACGTCGGCGCGATGATGAGCGGATGGTGCCAGCCCCCGATCGTGAACATCTGCTGGACGTCGTAAATTTGAAAGCGCAAGTGGGTCGTCGCGTCGATCCGCGCGGCCTGCCCATTGAGCGTTGCGATCGGGGTCGTCGTACCCTGGAACACGATCGGAATGTTCGAATCGTCGTTGCCCAGGCTCTGCGCGCTGAATTGGTAGTAGCCGGCAAAGAGACGCGACGTGCGCGTGGCTTTATACAGAAGCGACGCATCCATTCCGCCCGGCAGGCTGGCGAAATTCTGCCGCGTGTTGCCGCCCGGGAGCATCGTGTCGATGTCGGCTTCGTAGGTATAGCGATCGCCCAAGAATTGCGGCTTGGAGACATTGCTTTCGGTAATCGGGGGCGGCGGCGTTTCGGCGGTTGCGGGCGCGGGCGAGGCGAAGAGGCTGCGCTTGAGCAGCGCCTCCCGCTCGCGGATGGATTCGCGAGCTGCCGCCGCGGCCTGAATTCCGACCGTGGCCATCAGGTCCGCTGCGGACTGGGCCGAGGCTTTTTGGCCGGAAGCGGCTAGCGCGAGCAAAAAAGCGGCGATTCCCAAGGCTGCGATACGGTGGCCGGCTCGGCGCGACTTGATGGAGAGATCGCGTTCTAGCAAGTAAACGCCCCCTGCTGACTCGAGTGCATGAAAGAAATTTCAGTCGTATAACTGACGAGCAAAACGCAAAAAGCCTGCTCGGATACTAGCAGGCCAGGCGCCGGAATCCTTGAGCCACCCGTCCGCCTCACCGGATGGGCGCGAACGGCCGACGGGGCTTTGGCTCTAGCGGGCCGCTTTGCGCTTGGCGGCGGGCACCGCGGGCTTGGGCCTCAGCGCGCAATTCGCACAGGTACCGTAAAACGTCAGTTCGTGGCTCGCGGCGCGGAAGCCGCGCGGCAGCTTGACGTTGACCGTCGCGCAGCCCTCGAGTTCGTAGACCCGCTCGCAGGCGGTGCAGGAGAAATGGTGATGGTGGTCCTTGCCGGCGATCTCGTAGAGCGGGTTGCGCCCCGGCACCTCGACGATCGAAAGCCAGCCGGCCTCGACCAGCGCCTTGATCGAGCGGTACACCGTCGCCATGCCGAGGCCGCGGCTCGAGCGCTGGGCCTCGAGGTGCACCTCTTCGGTCGAGAGCGGCCGGCCGACCCGCTCGAACGCTTGTCGTATCGCCTGCTTCTGACGCGTATTGCGTTCGATCACCGCTCTCATCGCGGCCGCATTTCGAGCGCCCCCGGCGGCTTTCATTTTTGCGGACCGCGAGCGGAAGGCGTTTGCGGTCGCGCGGTCGATAGGAGCGAGCGGGGCGAATCGTTCGGCGAAAGGAGACAGCGATGCGGGCGCGCGGCTGGCTGCTCTTACCGCGGTTGTATTTGGGGATCGTCTTCGCGGTCGCTTCGGTCGGCAAGCTGACGCAGGGCGCGGATTTCGCCGGCCCGATGAGCGGCCTTCTCACCAACGTGACGCTGAAGAACGGCTACGGCTGGTACGCGCCGTTCGTGCGTACGGTCGTTCTCCCCAACGCCCATCTCTTTGCGATGCTCGTCATCGCGGGCGAAGCGTTCGTCGCGATCTCGATGCTGTTCGGGTTGATGACCCGGCTCGGGGCGGTGGTCGCGATCTTTTTGCTGGCCAACTACGTCAGCGCGAAAGGCGTTGCGCTCTGGAGCCCCGGCAGCAACGACGTTGCCGACATCGTGCTCGCGCTGGTCGTGCTATGCGGCGGCGCCGGCCGGATCTGCGGAATCGACGCGTCGCTCGCCAAGCGCTTCCCGAAGGTTCCGCTCTGGTAAAGGCCCGTTCGCACGCCGGCCGCGCGTTGACGATCACCGAGCGCTGAAATTACGGGCTTGCCGTGAAGACCGAGTCGGGCAGCGCGACGTTGAGTTGGTAGTTCGTAAAGGTCGTCTGCGAGTCGGCCCGCACGCCGCCGCGAGTTTTCGTCGAGGTCGACCCGACGAGCTGGTAACCGCCGACCGACTCGTAGGTTTGGTCGCTCGTGATCGTCAAGCCGTTCGAATTCGACCACACATATCGCTGCACGAGACCCGAAGCGTTCTGAACGACCGCGTCGATGCTGCGCACGCGTTCGTGCGCGAGGGGCAGCAGCCGATAGGTCGTCGCGTCCGCAGTACGTGAGACGACCGAGATCGCATACTGCTTCGACCAGCCCGAGGCGGCTCCGATCGAGGGTTGGTTTTCGACCGTGGACTTCGCGATCGCGGGGACGTTGTCGAAGATGACCTTTGACTGGTCGCCGCGGTCGTAGAGGGTGCCATGAAGCGTAAAGCTCCCCAGCAACAGTCGCGTTGTGACGTCGATGTGAGCCTGGTACGACTGCAGTCCCTTGTTTACGCCGAGCATCCTTTGGAAGACCGGGTCGGTGCTCGGATCGAACGTTTGGGCGCCGGCGGCCGAAAACGACGCGCACCCCAGCACCAGTCCAAGAATGATGTGCTTCCTCGCGTGCCCAGAACGCACTCCTTGCATCGTTGTCTCCCGAACTATCTGAAGGAACTACTCCGCCTCGTTTTTTGGAAGAACCAAGCCGTTCGCACCTTCCAGCCGCCGCCTGCCACACCGGGGCCGATGACCGAATCTCTGCGCGCGCAGCGCATGCGGTCCCCTTAACTCGACTCCGCGACGGGTATGCCCGCGAAGCGGTCGGCGCGCCGCAGGGCCGGAGATAGCAGCGCCCAGATCGCGATGACGGCGATCGTGCCGACGCCGCCGGCCACCACGGCGGGCACAACCCCAATAAGCGCGGCGAGCATTCCCGACTCGAATTCGCCAAGTTCGTTCGACGCGCCGATGAAGACGTTCTCGACCGCGTTCACGCGACCGCGCATGGCGTCCGGCGTCGAGAGCTGGACGAGACCGTTACGGATGACGACGCTCACCATGTCGGTCGCGCCCGTCAGAGCCAGCATCGCAAGCGACAGCGCGAAGTTGCGCGAGAGCCCGAACGCAATCGTCGCGAGCCCGAACCCGGTGACGGTGACCAGCAGCACCCGGCCGACGTGCCGTTGCAGGGGCCGGCGCGCGATCGCCCCCGCGACCAGCGCGGCTCCGAGCGCGGGGGCGCTGCGTAGCGCACCGAGGCCCTGCGGACCGGCGTGGAAGATGCCGTCCGCGAAGGCGGGCAAGAGCGCTGTCGCCCCGCCGAAGAGCACGGCGAACAGATCGAGCGAGATCGCGGCCAGCACGACCGGCTGCGATCGAATGTAGCGCAGGCCCTCGAGCGCATCGCGCAGGTGCGGCGGTTCGCGGTGCACTGGCTGCTCGATGGAGAGCGCCCGCAAGAAGCCGGCCGACGCGATCATGCCCAGCGCCGCGACGCCGAGTGCGAGCGGCGTCGAGATCGCGACCAGCACGCCGCCAAGCGCCGGACCGCCGATGATCGTCATCTGGCGAAGCGACGAGAAGGCCGCCTGAGCGCGCATGTAGCCGGACGGCGCGACGATCGAAGGAAGCAGCGAGCGGGTCGCGGGCGTGCCGAACGCGCGCGCCGTGCCGATGACGGCGAGGATCCCGAGGTATACCGGCAAGGACGTGACGCGCGTGACGACCGCCGCGACGAACGCGAGGATGCAAGTCGCCTCGAGCAGGGCGGTCAGCGCGACGACCACGCGGCGATCGTGGCGGTCGGCGTAGACGCCTGCCGGCAGGGCGAACGCGAACGTCGGAAGGAAGAGCGCGAGCCCGACCAGGCCGAGATCCAAGGCGCGATGGGCCAGTGAGAAAACGTGCCAGCCGACCGCAACGCTCTGGATTTGGTACGACAGCGAGTCGCTCAGCATGCCCGCAAAAAAGAACGCGCGGTTGCGCGATTGGATGGGGCCAAGCGCGGCCTCGGAGCGGTCCACGCGCGGGGGATTGCCGCGCAACGGCGGAAGCGCCTCCTCATGACAACGCAGGCCGGCGCAACCGATCCGGACCCGCAGGAGACGCGCGAGTGGCTCGAGGCGCTCGACGGCGTGCTCGAACACGAAGGACCGGCGCGGGCGCAACAGCTCGTGGAACGTCTCGTCGAGCGCGCCCAGGTGGGCGGTGCGCACGTTGAGCTTGGCGTCCAGACGCCGTACGTCAACACGATCCCCCCCGCGGGTGAGCCGCGGATGCCGGGCAACGACGAAATCGAGACGCGGCTGCGCCACTACATTCGCTGGAACGCGATGGCGATGGTCGTGCGGGCCAACGAAACCAGCTCCGAACTCGGCGGCCACGTCGCCAGCTTCGCTTCGTCGGCCACGCTGTACGACGTGGGCTTCAACCATTTCTTCCACGCGCCGACGGCCGAGTTCGGCGGAGATCTGGTGTTCTTCCAGGGCCACTCGGCGCCCGGCGTGTATGCCCGGGCCTATCTCGAGGGCCGGATCAGCGACGAGCAGCTCGCGAACTTCCGCCAGGAAGTCGATGGTCGCGGGCTCTCCTCGTATCCACACTCGTGGCTGATGCCGGACTTCTGGCAGTTCGCCACGGTCTCGATGGGATTGGGGCCGATCCAAGCCATCTATCAAGCCCGCTTTCTGCGATATCTGCACCACCGCGGCATCGCGAACACGGACGGCCGCAAGGTCTGGTGTTTCCTGGGCGACGGGGAGTGCGACGAACCCGAATCCCTCGGCGCCATCTCGATCGCCGCTCGCGAAAAGCTCGACAACCTGATCTTCGTGGTGAACTGCAACCTGCAGCGACTCGACGGCCCGGTCCGCGGTAACGGCAAGATCATCCAAGAGCTGGAACGCGAATTTCGCGGCTCGGGCTGGAACGTCATCAAGGTTATCTGGGGAACCAATTGGGATCCGCTGCTAGAGCGCGATCGCAGCGGGCGGCTCGTGCAATTGATGAACGAGTGCGTCGACGGCGACTACCAGACATTCAAGGCCAACGACGGCGCGTACGTGCGCGAACACTTCTTCGGGCGTTATCCGGAGACGGCGGCGCTGGTCGCCGACTGGACGGACGAACAGATTTGGGACTTGCAACGCGGCGGCCACGATCCCCGTAAGGTCTACGCTGCCTACGAGGCCGCTGCCAAACACGTCGGCGAACCGACCGTGGTGCTTGCCAAGACGATCAAAGGCTATGGGATGGGCTCGTCCGGCGAAGCGCAGAACATCGCCCACCAGCAAAAGCATTTAGACCTCAAGGCGATGCGCCAGTTCCGCGATCGTTTCTCGATCCCGGTTTCGGACGGCGATCTGGGCAAGCTACCGTTCTACCGGCCGCCCGACGACAGTCCCGAAGCCCAGTACCTGCAAGAGCGGCGGCAGGCCCTGGGCAGCCTGCCGCAGCGCCGCCGGACCTCGACGGCGCTGAGCGTGCCGAACCTCGACGCTTTCGACGCGCAGCTCAAAGGTTCGGGCGACCGCGAGATCTCGACCACGATGGTCTTCACGCGTTTGCTCGCCGCGATGGTGCGCGACAAGAACATCGGTAAGTTCGTCGTGCCGATCGTGGCCGACGAGTCGCGGACCTTCGGGATGGAAGGCATGTTCCGCCAACTCGGCATCTACTCGCCGAGCGGGCAGCTCTACAAACCGCAAGACTCGGCGCAACTGATGTACTACCGCGAGGACGTCCAAGGCCAAATCCTGCAAGAGGGTATCAACGAGGCCGGCGCGCTCTGCTCCTGGATCGCCGCCGCCACCAGCTATTCCGTCAGCGACCGGCCGATGATTCCGGTCTACATCTTCTATTCGATGTTCGGCTTCCAGCGCATCGGGGATCTGGCTTGGGCGGCCGGCGACATGCGCAGCCGCGGCTTCCTGATCGGCGGTACGGCGGGCCGCACGACCCTCAACGGCGAGGGACTGCAGCACGAGGATGGGCATAGCCACCTGTTCGCTTCGTTCATTCCGAATTGCGTCGCCTACGACCCGACGTTCGGCTACGAGCTGGCGGTCATCGTGCGCGACGGGTTGCGCCGCATGTACGCCGAGCAGCAAGACGTCTACTATTACATCACGGTCATGAACGAGAACTACCTCCAGCCCGAGATGCCGGCGGGCAGCGAAGAAGGCATCTCGCGCGGAGCGTATCTGTTGCGCGAAGGTCCGCTCCAGAAGAAGGCGCCGCGCGTTCAATTGATGGGCTCGGGCACGATCCTGCGCGAGGTGCTGGCGGCCGCCGATCTACTCGCGGCGGATTTCGGGGTCAGCGCCGACGTCTGGAGTGCCACCAGCTTCAACGAATTGCGGCGCGATGGTCTGGCGGCCGAACGCTGGAACTTGCTGCATCCGGGCGAAAAGGCGCACGTTCCGTACATCGCCCAAGCGCTGAAAGGCCGGACGGGGCCGCTGGTCGCCGCCACCGACTACATGAAGACCTACGCCGACCAAATCCGGCCCTTCGTCGACCGCCGCTTTCACGCGCTCGGAACCGATGGATTCGGACGCAGCGATTACCGGCGTAAGCTGCGGGATTTCTTCGAAGTCGATCGCCGCTGGGTCGCTCTCGCCGCGCTCGGGGCGCTCGCTGCAGAGGGATCGATCGAAGCCGGCGTCGTCGCGCAGGCCCTGGCGAAATACGAGATCGATCCCGCCAAACCTAATCCGGTGACGGTGTAGCGTGGCCGCGGCGATCGAAGTCAAAGTCCCCAACATCGGCGATTTTTCGGACGTGCCGGTGATCGACGTCCTGGTGAAGCCCGGTGATTCGGTTGCGGCGGAAGATCCGCTGATCACGATCGAGTCCGAAAAAGCCACGATGGACGTGCCGGCACCGCAAGCCGGCGTCGTGCAGAGCGTGACGGTGAAAGTCGGCGACAAAGTGTCGGAAGGCTCGGCCCTGATCACCCTCGCGCCCGCCGCGAATGGGGCTTCCGCTTCCGCTGCCGCTGCCGCAGCGGCCGCGGCGTCCGCGCCGGCCGCCGCGTCCGAAGCAGCGCCGCAGAAAGCGGCGCCGGATCAAGCGCAGGCCGAGGCCCGGCTCGAGCCGCCGGCACCGGCGCAAGCGCCGCCCAAGCCGGCGGCGGAAGCTGCGCCTTCCTCCGGCGCAGCCGTGCACGCGAGCCCCTCGATCCGCCGCTTTGCACGCGAACTGGGCGTGGATTTGCAGGCAGTGCACGGCACCGGACCGCGCGCTCGGATCACGCGCGAGAACGTGGCGGACTTCGTCAAGCGGGCACTTGCCGCGCCGCCTTCGGGCGCCGGCTTCGGTTTCGCTTTACCGCCTTGGCCTAAGGTCGACTTCGCGAAATTCGGCCCGGTCGAGATCGTGCCGCTGTCGCGAATCCGCAAACTCTCCGGGCCAAACCTGCACCGCAATTGGGTGATGATCCCGCACGTCACCAACAACGAGGAAGCCGATATCACCGACCTCGAGTCGTTTCGCAAACAGTTGCATGCGGAACACGACGGCGTGAAGGTCACGATGCTCGCATTCGTGATCAAGGCCGCGGTCGCGGCCCTCAAAGCCTTCCCGGATCTCAACAGCTCGCTCGATGGCGAGACGCTCGTCCTCAAGAAGTACTACAACATCGGGTTTGCCGCCGACACGCCGAACGGGCTCGTGGTCCCGGTCATCAAGGGAGCCGACCAGAAGGGCATCGTCGCGGTCGCGCAAGAAACGGCGGCGCTCGCGGCAAAGGCGCGCGAGGGCAAACTGGCGCTGGGCGACATGCAAGGCGCGACCTTCACGATTTCGAGCCTGGGCGGAATCGGGGGTACATCGTTTACGCCGATCATCAATGCCCCCGAGGTTGCGATCCTCGGCGTCAGCCGTTCGGCGCTGCGGCCCGTTTGGGACGGCAAAGCCTTTGTGCCGCGGCTGATGCTGCCGCTTTCACTCTCCTACGATCACCGGGTCATCGACGGAGCACTGGCGGCCCGTTTCAACGCGCACCTTGCCGGCGTACTCGGCGACATGCGCCGGGCGCTGCTCTAGGAAGCTCCTTAGGAGTTTCCCGGAGCGCCCGGTCCCGGGGGCCCCGCGGGGCGTCGTGGGGAAACTAAGCGAGCCAGCATCGGGCACCGTTTTCCCGATGATCCCTGTGGAGGAACTGCTTCTTGGACGATGCGCCGCTGAGCGAGAGTCAGGATCCGGCGCGCCGCGGCGCGTTGCTACCGGACGATTACGTCCTCGACGTCGAGGACTCGGAGATGGTTTCCCACATTCTCGGAGGGCAGAATTTTAGCTACAGCGTCTCCAAGGACGGGAAGCTCACCTGGGGCGCCTTCGGCAAGTCCTTCAATACGCTGGGCGAGTTGCGCGAGATCGCGCTCGCACACCCGGCGGCGCCCGAGGAACCCCCGCTGCCGGTCATCCTCGAGCAGGAGACCGTCGGGCTCGAGCTGTTCAGAAACATGCTCGACACGATTGCCTTCTTGCGCGTTCGCCTGCGCGCCCTCGCCGACGTCGTCATCGAGAAGGGCCTCGTTTCGGGGCCCGAGCTGCTCGGCAAATATTCGGAGTACCACGAGCGCAGTTTTCAAGCGTTCCGCGACCTGATGCTCCTGCGCCCCGAAGTCTTCGAGCTGCGCTTCGCCGAGTGGCTGGCCACCGAAAAAGAATACCGCGAACAGCTCGCAGCCGATCGCGATTCCGCCGGCATCGAGCCCTAGCGCCACGGAGGGCGCTGTGCCGCGCGGCGCTGGATGCGCCATTTAGTGCGGCGTAGCCGGCCGCAAAAGGCGGCCGCCGTCACATTCCGAACCGGGTTCGGGAGCTAACGGAGCTTCGACAGGGGGATTGCCCCCGCATCAACAAATAGGGTCTCCGGCGAGTCGCGTTGAGCTTTGCTCCGTGGGACCGCCGCTTCTAACCAGCATCGAGTGATGGACAGGGTCCGACCTTGAATTTCAGTACCCTCCGCCTGCGGCCGTACCAAGAGGAGGCGCAGCAGGCGATTGTCGAGGCGCGTAAGCGCGGGTTTCGCGCGCAGCTCGTTTCGCTTGCCACCGGCCTCGGCAAGAGCGTCGTCATCGCGACCTTGCCGGAGCTGCTCGAGTTGCGCCCGAGCGACGTTACGCTGGTCGTCGCGCATCGCGACGAGCTGATCCAGCAGCTCGTCGAGAAACTCAAAGCGCAAAATCCCGACGCCGTCGTCGGGGTCGAAAAGGCGGACGAGTACGCGAGCGACGACTGCACGATCGTCGTCGCCACCGTGCAGACCCTGACCGGTCCGCGCTTGACGCGCTTTATCACGAAGTTCGGACGGCGCATCGCGCTGTTCGTGATCGATGAAGCCCACCACGCGGCCGCCCCGACGTACCGTGCGATTCTCGATAAGATTCTCTTAAAGCGGCCGGACGCGCTCGTGATCGGTTTCACCGCCACGCCGTACCGCGGCGACGGCGTCCAGCTGACCGAGATTTTTCCCGACATCGTCTATCAGATGGATGCCGGCGCGGCCATCGAGGCGGGCTACCTCGTACCGGTCCGGTCGTATGCCGTCAACACGCTGACCGACCTGGACGCCGTCGCCTCGCGCGCCGGCGATTTCGTGCTCGGTCAATTGGCCGAAGCCGTCGACACCGAAGAGCGCAACCGCGCGGTGCTCGAGGCCTATCAAACGCTGGTCCCGGGGAAGAAAACACTCGTCTTCACGGCCTCGGTCGAGCACGCGAAGAACGTCGCTACCCTCTTTAAGGAAGCCGGCATCAAGGCCGCCTTCGCGAGCGGCGACACCCCTACGGCGGAGCGCGAAAAGATCGTCAGCGGCTTCCGTGGCAACAAGGTCGACGTCCTCGTCAATTGCGGCCTGTATCTCGAAGGGTTCGACGTTCCCTCGGTCGAGGTGATCATCAACGCTCGGCCGACCAAGTCGACGACGCTCTACACGCAAGTGACCGGTCGCGGCTTGCGCCCACTCGACGAGGACGCCTACGCGGTGTCGAGCTTCCCCACCCCGGAGGCGCGGCGCATGTACCTCGCGCAGAGCCGCAAGCCGTACGCGACGATCATCGATATCGTCGACCAGGCGCGCCGTCACCAGCTCGTGACGCTGCCCACGCTGTGGGGTCTGCCCGCGCAGATCGACGCTCAGGGGCGCCTGATCTCGGAGGTCGCGGAGCAGTACGAAGAGTTGTTCGGGCGTGCGCCGCGCATCGCAGCGCGGGCAAGGACGGCCGAAGCGATCGAAAACGCACTGATCGAACTCAACGAAAGCCAGAGCGGCAAGAGCCCGCAGGCCGCCGCCTGGCAGATGGTCGGTGCCGAGCACTGGCGCCTCGAGCGTCCGCCGCAGCGCACGGCCCGGGACCACAAGGGGCGCCCGATCCCGCACTTTGCGGAGCGCTTCGACCACTTCGTGAAGATGGCCGAGAAGATCGCTCCGCACGAGAACGCCGAGAAGTTCGCGCATCGCATGCTCGACGTCGACCGCCGGACGATCTCCCAGGAGGCCGAGCAGGTCGACGTGACCCGGCGGGGCGACCTTTGGGTCGCGAGCTTCAAAAAGGGCCGCAGCGCGGCGCGCGATCTCGTGAGCGCGGCCAGCCTGCCCGACGCCATCTCGGCCGCGACGGCTCGGCTCGAGGCGGGACAGACGGCCGAGCCACGCAGCTCGGGGGGCGCCAAACGCCGCAGCACGCGCCGCTGGCGCCGCAAGCGCGCCGGATCGGGTCCATCGGCACGGGCCGTGTAAAGGTATCGTAAACCGGACCGCGGCGCCGCCGCGGGCAGCGCTAAGCCGCCGACACTCTTCTATAGAGCATGAGCGATACAACGGGCTTCCTGACCCTCGGCGAGTGTCTCCGATGGCAGCCGGCTGTCGTCTGGCTGCATGTCGTTTCGGATGTCGTGGTCGCGGTCGTGCTGTTCGCGATCCCCGTGATGATCGCGCGGCTCCTGACGCGGCGGCGCGAGCTGCCCCATCGGAAAGTCCTGCGGCTGGTGGCGGCGTTCCTCGTCTTGGGCGGGACGACGCAAGTGTTGGAAATTGTCAGCGTCTGGCAGGCCGTATTTTGGATCGAAGGGTTCGTGAAAGCGCTGATGGCGGCGGCGGCGGTCGCGACGCTCGCGGCACTTGCGCCGCTCCTTCCCAAGCTGACCAGGTTGCCGAATCCGATCGTCGACGGCCTCACGTCGCTTCCGAACCGCCTGCTCTTTCTCGACCGTGTCGGGCGTGCGATCGCGCGCATGAGGCGCGAAAACCGCGAGCTGCTGGGGGTCCTTTACGTCGACATCGACGGCTTCAAGCGCGTCAACGAATCGCTAGGCCAAGACCTGGGAGACCAGTTGCTGATGCGCGTCGCTAACCGCTTGGCGCGCGCCGTGCGCGAGGTCGACACCGTCGCACGCTGCGGCGGCGACGAGTTCGTGATCCTACTCGAGCGCATCGACGGTCCGCTCTTTGCGAAGAGCATCGCGCGGCGCGTTCTCTCGGACCTCGAGCGGCCGTTTCCGTTCGGAGAAGTCAAATTGCAGATCAACGCTACGATCGGGGTCGTCGTGTCCAACGGCAACGAAACCCCCGAAGAGATCCTGAGCGCTGCCGACGCCGCGATGTTCCGCGCCAAGGAACGGCAGCGCGGCAGTTACGAGTTCGTCGACCGCTCCCGAGCCGCAGCCGTATCCTAACGCCTAGTGGCGGATGCCGTTTTTTTCGAAGTAGCGCTGGTGGTAGTCTTCGGCGGGATAGAACGGCTGCGCCGGAACGATCTCGGTTACGACCGGGCGGCGGTGCTTGCCTGACGCGTTCTCTCTCGCTTTCGAGGCCTCGGCGGCAGCTCGCTGTTCTTCGGAGTGGTAGAAGATCGCCGAGCGATACTGCGAACCGACGTCGGGACCCTGACGATTTTCCGTCGTCGGGTCGTGGATCGACCAGAACGTGTCGAGCAGCCGATCGTAGTCGACGCGGGCCGGGTCGAACGTGACGTCGACGGCCTCCGCGTGCCCGGTGCGATCGCTGCAGACCTCGCCATAGGTCGGGTTCTGGGTGTGACCGCCCTCGTACCCTGAGGTCACCTCCAGCACGCCGGGCAGGTCGCGAAAGGCGGCTTCGACTCCCCAAAAGCAGCCGGCTGCAAACGTCGCGCGCTGCGTGGTGTCATTGTTCAATTGACTCATAGCACAGGTTATAACCCCAATCTATGCCCAAACGTTGTACGTTAGCCCAAGCGGGGGAACCGCGTACCGGGCGCAAAGGCGACGATTTGACGTTCCGTTCCATAAAGGCTGCCGCCGTGACCGTTTCCCGCTTCGTCGTCGCTCTGACCATCCTGCTCTGCTCGGGCGGTGGAGCGAGTTTTGCCCAAACCGATGTTCAGCCGGCAGCCCAGCCCTCACCGGGGCCGTCCTCGACGCCGCCGGCGGGACCGGCAGGGCCGGCGGGTTCAACTCCGCTCGTGCTGCCGAACGGCATGACGCTGCCGAACTTTCCCGGCGGGGCCGCCACGCCGCAGCAATATACGGCTTTTACCAAGAACGCGGAGCGCCAGAGCGGGCTGATCGATCTGCTCAAGAAGGACGATGAGATCTACTTCGATCTCGGCCCGGATCAATTCGACCGGCCGTTCATCGTGGCGCCCGTACTGGCGTCGGGGATTGGTTCCGAGGCGTTCGCGGGCCGGATCTTTCCGACGTTTCTGCTCGAATTTCATCGCGTCGGCAAGCGCGTCTTGTGGATCGACAAGAACTCGTACTTCAGCGCGCCCCCCAACTCGCCGGCGGCGAACGCGCTCGCCATCTCGGTGACCGATTCCGTCATCAACAGCACGCCGATTGCCGCGGAAGACGAGAAGCAAAAGCGGGTCGTGGTTTCGGCCGGATTCTTCCTGACCGACTTCGAGAACGTGGGCAAGGATCTGGGCGGCGGATCCGCGCCTACGATTCTGATCCTGGGCGGGAACCGCCCGGGGTTCAGCGTCGATCAGTCGCGCTCGTACATCGAGAAGACCAAAGCACTGCCGAAGAACGACGAAATCCTCGCCAGCCTGGCCTTTGCGGGACCCGTCGGCGACGACGTCAGCGGCGCTCCGGATGCGCGCGGCGTGCGCCTGCGCATGCACTACTCGATCGTCGATCCTCCGGCGCCGAACGGCTACATCCCGCGGATCGCGGACGACCGCGTCGGTTACTTCATCACCGCGCAGAAGCGCTTCGACAATGACGCGCTGCCGACGCCGTTCGTGCGCTTCATCGACCGCTGGAATTTTGCCAACGGACCGGTCGTATACTATCTAACCAACGAAATCCCGGCCGAGTACAAGGAGCCGATTCGCAAGGCGCTGCTCGAATGGAACGTCGCCTTCGCGAAGGTCGGCATCCCAAACGCGATCGAGGTGCGCGATCAGCCGGACGATCCGAGCTGGGACCCCGACGACGTGCGCTATTCCACCGTGCGCTGGATCACGAGCGACCGGCCGGCGTTTGCGGCCTACGGGCCGAACATCTCCGATCCGCGGACGGGCGAAGTGATCCGGGTCGAGATCGTGATCGACGGTGAGACGATGCGGGCGGTCAAGCGCGGCTACGGCGACTGGGTCGTGCCCACGCGCAAGGAAACGCTCGATGCGACGACCGGCCTGCCGTTACAGAGCCAGCGCGACGTCGCTTACGGATGTGACGGCTCGGGCGAGTGCGACACCTTCGAGCAAGACTCGGCCGAGCTTGCCGCGATCGGAACGTTCGCGCTGCGAACGGCCGGCGCATCGCCCCAAGCGACGGACCGCTATGCCGAAGATTACCTGCAATCGGTCGTCCTTCACGAGTCGGGCCACAATTTCGGCTTGCGTCACAACTTCATCTCCTCGAACCTCTACTCGCTCGATCAAATTCACAACCCTGCGTTTACGCGCGAGCACGGCATCGTGGGCTCGGTGATGGGGTACACGCCGGTCAACCTGTCGCCTTCCGGCAAGCCGCAAGGCGATTATTTCCAAATGCGTTTGGGGCCGTACGACGAGTGGGCGATTCGCTACGGTTACGAGCGCTTTTCCAACGTGGCCAGGCCCGAGGACGAAATCACGCGGCTGCGCGGGATTGCCGACGAAGGCAGCCGGCGCGAGTACGCCTATGCGACCGATGAGGACGCCAACGGGCAGCTCGCGGTCGATCCGCGCGTGGCGACGTTCGGTCTTTCGAGCGATCCGCTCGCCTTCGACCGCAATCAATTCGACGTTTTCGAGCAGCTGATCGCGAAGCTCGACCGGGCCTATCCGAGCGTCGACGAGCCCTACTACGAAGAGCGCGAGACGTTCGCGACGATGATGCGCCAATACGGCCGCGCTGCGTTGCTCACGACCAAGTACGTCGGCGGCTACTACACCTCGCGCGACCACCGGGGCCAGCCCGGCGGAACGCATCCGTTCGCGACCGTGCCGCGCGAGGACTCGCGGCGCGCCTTCACCCTGCTCTCGCAGAACGTGTTCTCGCGTCGCGCGTTGCACTTCACGCCCCAGCTGCTGGCCGATCTCGGACCCAACCACTACTTGCATCGCGGCGTACAAGCGGTCGAGCAGCCGGATTTCCCGGTCGAAGAGTACGTTGGCGCGATCCAAGATACGGTGATGTATACGCTGTTTTCGCCCGACGTAATGAGCCGGCTTGCCGACGCCCCGTTGAAGGCCGCGCCCGGCACGCAGACGATGTCGCTCGACGATCTCTTCGGCTGGATGCAGGCCTCGGTTTGGGACGATCTGGGCCCGGGCGCGACCTCGATCGATCCGCTCCATCGAGCCTTGCAACGGCGCTACACGCAATTGCTGATCGCGTTCTCGCTTGCGCCGAGCTTCATCGTCTCGGCGATCGGCTATCCCAGCGATTCCGCGCCGCTCGCGCGCTTCGAGCTGCGGCGCTTGCTGCCGCGCATCGACGAGGCGCTGCGCTCGAACCGGCTCGACGTCGGGACCCGCGCGCACCTCGAAGACGTGCAGAGCCGCGTCAAAGCGGCCCTCGCCCCGAATGCGACCCGTGGCGCCTAACGGCGGGTGACGATGGACGCCGTCTATCTCGGCCTGGGCTCGAACCTGGGCGATCGGCAAGGAAACCTCCTGCAAGCGTTGCAGAAGCTGCGCTCGGTCGGCGTCGTCGAGGCGGTTTCGTCGTACTACGAGACCCAGCCGCTGGCCGGCGTAGGCGGCCCGGCGTTTCTCAACATCGCGGCGCGCATCCGAACGCAGCTGGAGCCGATGGCGCTCGAGCAGAAGCTGCGTTCGATCGAAGCGGCCGCCGGCCCGCGGCGCACGGAGCCGTTCTCGGCCCGCGCGATCGACATCGACATCCTGTTGATCGGTGACGTCGCGCGCGATTTCGGCCGCTTCGAAGTTCCGCACCCGTTCCTCGCCGAGCGGCCTTACAATCTGATCCCGCTGGCGGAAATCGCGCCCGAACTCGTTCTACCGAAGAGCGGCCGCACGATCGGAGAGCTGGCGCGTTCGGTTCGGACGAACGGTATCGTGAAGAAGACCCGCACGCTGCACTTCTTCGCGAACCGCCAGGAGGAGCAGCCCGACGTCAAGTTGTCGATCGACCGGGCCGGTGTTTCGAGCGTCAAGCGCATCGTGCGGCTCGACATCGGTGGGAAAGAGACCGTTTTCAACGGCGAGTTCTCCATGGTGGCCGACCTCGCGCCCGATCGGGCCGGCGTCCACATGTCGCGCTTCTCCGAGCTGCTCGAAGAGGCGACCCTCGAGGTGCTCTCGGGAGCCCAGCGAACCGCTCGGATCCAGGACGTCGTGAGCCTGATCGCACGCGAGATCGTCGACTCGCAGAAGGCGCTGCGCGCCGACGTGCGGCTGCGCGCGACGTTCGGGCTCGAGCGCTGGACGCCGGTCAGCGGCAAGCGCGGCGAGGAAACGTACGCGCTGGTCGGCATCGCCCATGCCGATCGCAGCGGCGTGCGGCGCGTCGTGGGCGTCGAAGCCGAGGGCATGACTGCCTGTCCCTGCGCACAATCGATGGTGCGCGAGCATTCGTTGCGCGAACTGCTCGAGGCCGGCTTCAACGAGGACGACGCAAACCGGGCGCTCGACGCGTTGCCGGTCGCCACCCACAACCAGCGCGGCCGCGGCATGGTCCTGGTTGGTGCGGGCGGCGAACACGAGGCGCAGATCGCTGCCGAAGACTTGGTGGAAATCGTCGAGAATTCGATGTCGAGCGAAACCTACGAGCTGCTCAAGCGGCCGGACGAGTTCTTCATCGTCAACAAGGCGCATCGCAACCCGAAATTCGTCGAAGACGTCGTCCGCGGTATCTTGGCTCGCACGCTGGACGTGTACGGGGATTTCCCCGACGAATCGTTCGTGCTCGCGAGCCAGGTCAACTACGAGTCGATTCACAAACACGATGCCTTCGCCGAAGCGTTCGGAACGTTCGGCGAGCTGCGCGAAGAGTTGCGTACGGGTGTTTACGGCGGCGGAAAGACCGACCTCGCGTCGTGGCTCGGAACCAAAGCGTCGCCGATCGTCGCGATGTAGTGCGACGGCAGCTCGGATGCAGTCGTCGCGCATGGAGAACGGCCTCGAGCGAGAATAGGCGCGGCATGCTTCGAATCGCGGCTCTCGCCGGCGCGCTCCTGGGGTTCGGAGCGACGGCAGCGCTCGCCAACGATCCGCCCTATCTCAAGCTGGCGGAACAACTTGGCACGCCGCATCTAGCCGACTCGGTCGGTCCGGCCGACAAGTCGCGTTTGCTGCTCCACTTCACGCCCGATGGCGAAGACGCCGCCAATTGGACCAGGCTCACGACGATCAGCATCCTGAAGGTTCAACCGGCCGATACCGATAGCGCCCTGCGCAGCGTGACCCGGCAATTGCACGACGCACTGAAGGCGCGCCACGCGACGATCGAGGTGTTCGACCAGAGCCCGCTCTCGCCATTGCGCTGTTTCTTCGAATTCAGCGCCGAGGGCGAAACCGACCGGGGCGTGGTTTACAGCCCAGACCCAGGATTCGTCACGGTCGCGCAGCTCGCGCTCAAGGACGGCACGACGCTGCGCCGGGACGACCTGCGGACGCTCAAGAGTCTGATCGGCGAGTAGCCGCCGCGGTTTCCAAGCGTTCGATTCGGCTGCGCAGCGAGGGGTGCGAGGAGAAGAGCACTTCCATCCATTTCGGTTGCTCGCTTTCGGCCATGTTGCGTTCGCGCAGGCGTCTGAACGCCGCGGCACCGGCGCCGGCGTCGTGCGTGGCGTCGAGCGCAAACACGTCGGCGGCGCGCTCCCGCGAACGCGAGAAGGCCGACAGCAGCGGCCCGGTGAGCGTGCCGGAAAGCGACATCGCGAATGACAAGCGCGCGAGCCCGGCGGCGCTGCCGAGTTGCCGGCCCGGCCGCTCGGCGATGCCGCGGCCGGTGAAGAACACGAAGGCCGCCGCGGCAACCCCGACTCCGACCGCCCGCCAGACGTCGCCCGCTACGTAATGGCCGAGTTCGTGGGCGACGACAAAGAGCGTCTCGCGCGGCTCGAAACGGTCGAGCAGCGTGTCGCCGATGACGATGCGTTTCGTGCCGAACAACCCGGTCACGTACGCGTTGGCCTTCTCGGTTTGGCGGCTCATGTCGACGCGCAGCAAGGTCGCGTCGCCCGCGCCGAAGCGGGCCGCTAGGGCCCGGATCTCGTTCGCGAACTCGCCCTCGATTGGATCGAACTGGTTGAATAGGGGCGCGATGAAGGTCGGCGCTACGACGTTGGCGAGCACCAGCAACGGCAGGCTGGCGGCGGTCGCGAGCAACGGCCACGCGCGCGGCGCCCGGTCGACGGCAAGCGCCAGCAGCTCGATGAGGGGCAGGCCGACCGCGAGCGTGAGCGCGCTGCCTTTCGCGTAGTCGGCGAGCCAGGCGGCATCGGTTTGTTTCGAGAGCCCGTAGCGGCGTTCGAGCGCCACGCCCTCGACATAGTCGGCAGGCAGTTCGAGCAGCGCCGAGACGCACAGACCGATCGCCACCAAGCCTAGGCGGCGGGCGCGGCCTTCGCGCGCACCCGGCCCCGGTTCGAACAGCGGGCCGATCGCGTAAGCAATGAAACCCAGCGTCGCAAGCGAGCGCGCCATCCCGGCGAGCATCAAGGCGCGCCGCAGGGCGCCGTAGGCTTTTGGATCGGATCCAACCACCGGCCCGTGCTCGCGCAACTCCGCCAGCGCCTCCCGCGTGCGTATCCAGCTGTAGCCGAGTACGGCGCCTCCGGCCAGTCCGATGAGAAAGCGGCGCATAGGAGAAGCAGATACTGCGTGAAGCTCCTGGTCAACTGCCGAGCGCACGCCCGCGGCGCGCTCCTGCGCGTGCGACGCTCCCTGGTGCGAGCGCTGGCGCTGGGGTTCGCCTTTGCTATCGTCGCGCGGGGGACATTCGGGCAAGCGGTGTCTCCGATCGACTTCAGCGACGCGCCGCTCGCCGATACGCGGATCGGGGTGGCAATCGCCGCCATGGACGAGCTGGCCGATGCACCGGCGCTGCTGGCGCGTTCGTCGTCCCAGCGCTTCATCGACGATGCGTTCGCGCGCATCGCGCAAACTGCGCCGGCCGATGTCGGGCTGGGTGCGCACCTGGTTCGCTGGCGCGCGGCGCTGCGCGTCGGCGAGCGGCCGTTCGATCGCGAGGCCGCCTATGCCGCCGTCGGCGAGCTTTCGAAGAGCCTGCTGCGCGCGGTTGGCTCGCCGCGCGATAAGCTGATCGCGCTCGGCATCCTGGCGGAGCAAACGTCTTACAACGCCCGCGTTCTACGCGATCCTGCCGTCGACGGCGGCGACCGGGCTGCGATCGGCGCGAACGACGCGGCCGACGGTCTCGTGCCGGGCCTGCGAGACTTGCGCGAGCGCGTCGCGACGCTCGGGTACAAAGAGTGGTCCGACGTCGCGGACGGCGCGCAGAAGATCGTTGCGGCGTTGCTCGGATCGACTTTCGCGGTGCCGTTTCCGGCCTCGCCCGGCGTTTGGCTCGTGCTGCTGCGTACGCGCCCCACCCCCGCCGATGCCCGGCGGCGGGCCGAGCACTATTGGCTCGACATCGTGCGCTACGACGGCGCCCATCAGACGATCGGTGCGTATCCGAACGGAATGACGGCGTACGATCGCGACGCGCACCGGCTGCTGTGCGCGTTCGACAAGGAGCCGGACGCGGTCGCCGAGCGCACGATCCCGGTCGTGCCCGGTCCGGCGACGACTAGCGCTCAGCTCGCCGCCACGCTCGTGCGGCTATGTACGGCCGAGCGAACCTCGGGTTTGCAATATCGCGTCAAGGATGCCGACGACGATCGCTTCATCGCGGATGCCCTGTTCCGCGCCGGAGTCTCCGTCGCGCCGCTCCTGCGAGCCGCCGCAGGCCATTAGTGTTCGCGCGCGTAGCCTCAGATGATCGAGATCGTCTCCTTGACCTTGGGTTGCGCCGCGAGCGCGCGTTCGAGCGCAGCGGCCAGCTCGTCGCAGATCGGGTCGTCGACTTCTTCGATGCGGCCGGAGTCGGCGAGCGCCATCAGCGTGGGCGAAATCGGCAGGCGCGCCAGGACCGGCGCGCGCGCCAGCTCCGCCACCTGGTCCGCGTAGGAAGGGCCGAAGATGTCGTAGCGCCGGCCCGTATCGGGGGCGACGAAGTACGACATGTTCTCGATCACGCCGAGGATCGGTTTCTTCAACTGGTGGACGAGATTGGCCGCCTTGCGTACGATCATCGTCGCGAGCGCTTGCGGCATCGTCACCAGGATCACGCCGTCGATTGAAAGCGATTGCAAGACCGTCAGCGGCGCGTCGGAGGTGCCCGGCGGAAGATCGATCAGCAGGACGTCGAGATCGTTCCACAGCGTCTGCTCGTAGAATTGCCGGATCACGCCGGACAGAATCGGACCGCGCCAAATCATGGCGGTGTCCTCTTCGGGCGTCAGCAAGTTCGAGCTTACGATTTGGATCGCCGAGCGGCTGCTCGCGGGAACGAAAAGCGGGCGCGTTTGGCCTTGGGCGCTTGGCAGTTCGCTCGGATCCTTCTCGATCCCGAGCGGCGTGCGCAGGCCGAAGAGACGCGGGATCGAGGGGCCGGTAATGTCGGCGTCGAGGATGCCGACCCGCTTGTTGGCCCGGCGCAGGCCGACGGCGAGCAGGGCCGTCGTCAGCGATTTGCCGACCCCGCCTTTGCCCGACATCACCGGGACGACCGCCCCGAACGTTCCGCGGCGCTTGAACGCGCCCGGCGCTCGGGTCACGGGCATCTTGTCCGCGTTCGAAATGGCCGGCACGCGGCCCGCCAGCCGGGCTTGGGTCAACGCCGCCACGATCGGTTCCACTCGCAGCCCGTGCGCCTTGGCCCCCGCTTCGAGCGTTTCGTATTTGTTGACGCCGCAGCCGGAACAATGAAGACCGAACGCGGAGAGAACGTCTGCAGCGATCGGGAGGTCCGCGACCAGTTCTCGAATGTTGGTGGAGGGGGTGACGGTAAGCGACGGCATGAGAACTACAGTATACGACTTTGGCAGTCTGCCGTCCGGCAGGAGTGGCGGCCCTTGCCAACGGGCCGGCGCCGAGCACGATGCCCGCTAGCGCCTCGCTGACGATTCCCGTGCGGCCGCGGTCGCCCGCTCAGGCCGACGAGATTGCGGCGATTTTCAGGTCGGCGCTCGGTTCGAGCGAGATCGCCGTCGACGCGACGGCGGGCAAGGTCACGCTGCGCTACCACTTCCCGGGCGACATCGACACGATCATGCGGCAACTCTATGCCCGCGGGCTGACCAACTCGGCGACGCTCGCCGTGGCCGTTACCGTGCGCGCCCAGAGCGGCGGGAGCATCGATTCCGCGCGCTTCGTCGCCGCGCTGTCCGCGTCGCCCGCGATCTCGGACGTCTCCTTCGACGGCCGTACCGTCGCCGCCACGGTCGCCGCCGCGACCCAGACGATGCGCGCGCTGCATGAGGCGCTCACCGCCGCCGGCCTCGAACTTCGCTAGTGAGGCCGGCCGGGAGCGACGCCGTGCGCAATCGTTTCGAGTTCACGACCGTGGTTGCCGCGTACCTGATCGCCGGCATCGCGGTCGCGCTCTGGGCACATTTCTTTCTGGCACCGTTACCGGAGTTCGCCTGGCTGTTTCGCTAGCGGCGCGATTGGCAGGCGGGTGCGAGCAAACGCGGAATCGGCGTCGCGTGACGACAGCACTCGGCAACGTGGCTGCGGCCGGAGCGCTTGCGGGCGGTGCGAGTTCGCCGGTACGCGCCGGCAGCGCCGTCGGCGGCTTGCCCTTCGTGCAGGCCTACGGGCGCGGTGCGTACGCATACGATGCGGCCGGTCGCGCCTACGTCGACTACTTGATGGCGTACGGACCGCTGCTGTTCGGTCACGCGCACCCGGCGCTCGTGCGCGATCTCGAAGCCTTGGCCGCGCGCGGTACGGTCTTCGGTTCGACGAGCGACGAAGAAGTGCGCCTGGCGGAGCGCATTGCCGCGCACCTGCCTTCGATCGAGCGCATGCGCTTCGTCAGCACCGGAACCGAAGCGATGATGAGCGCCGTGCGCGTGGCGCGCGCGTTCACCGGGCGCCCGCTCGTCCTGCGCTTCGCGGGTAACTACCATGGACACTTCGACGGCGCGTTACACGGTGCCGGCGCATCGGCCCAGGAGAGCGGCGCTGGGCGCAGCGGCACGCCGTCAGCGCTGCGCGCGCAGTGGCTCGTCGCGCGCTACAACGATCCCGAGGATTTCGAA
>Ga0302326_10008262_pt1 | contig 23003 bp, 20 predicted proteins | sample Palsa_T0_3_FD_202264 | JGI IMG/M metagenome (GOLD analysis project Ga0302326, IMG submission 202264) | Peat permafrost microbial communities from Stordalen Mire near Abisko, Sweden - Palsa_T0_3 | ecosystem: Environmental > Terrestrial > Soil > Palsa > Peat permafrost | place: Sweden: Abisko... | reverse complement strand
GCCGAGCCGAGGATCGTCACCCCAGACGTCGCGCTGCGCCTGGTCGGGCAGCATACTGACCAGCCAGTTGCCGCCGTTCATGATGAAGCCGTACCAGGCGCTCGAGCCGCATCCACGTGATAGCGCGGCCACCACGTCGACAAAAGTCACGAGGTCGACTTCGAGTCCGCCGAGCCGGCGCGGAATCAGCAGGCGAAAGATGCCGGCGCGTTCGAGCGCCGCGATAGTCTCATCAGGGAGCCGGCGATCGCGGTCGGCGCGGTCGGCGTTGGCCTGCAGGATCGGCACGATCGCTTCCACCGCCGCGAGCAGTTCTTCGCGCATCGGATGAACCACCTGCCCGTTGACTCGCGATGTATTGCTCATGGCGTCGTCTTCCCCTTGCAGCAATTCGCCGCGCTTTTGCGTGACCGGCTCCGACCGGCGTCTCGGCGCAAGCGACTGTTCAGTTCTAGATCAATTGCAGGCGTGATCAGAAGGGCTAGTGGAGCGAAGCGGAACGAGCAGGCGAGTCGGACCCCGGGGCTGTGCCTCGCAGACTCGGCCACCCATCGGAGCTGCGTCAATAATCTTCGCGCGGCGCGAATCAGGAATCTGATTCGGCAGCCGCTTCGGCGCTTGCGGGATCTTTGCCACCGGCATGCGCCCGCAGCCACTGTTCGCATCGGGTCAGTTCCGCGCTATGTCCGATCGCAACGAGCTCACGGCGCATCGCCCGCGCCGACATTCGCTGTACCCGATCGAGTTCGGCCAGCAGGATTATTCCGACCCGCGGTTGCGCGATCAGAAGTTCGGCGTCAGCCAGCGTGCGGGAGATCATCCGTTCGAGCTCGAGCCGATCGCGCCATCGTCCGAGCTCATCCTGCAGCCGCCGGCACCATCCGAGCAGCGGCGCGGTCTCCTCGATACCGAGCTCCCGCGCAAGTTCGATCCGGTAGCGCATCCGCTTGGTGCAGATCCGCAGCGCATGGATGTCGTCCTGAGCGTTCGACTTGAGTGCAACGGTCAGCGCCTCGCGCCACTGCTCGAAGGCAGCCATCAGAGCGGTCCAGAACGAAGCGTCGGGAGTCGCGCCGGCGTGATCGGCAGGAATTCGAGTCAGACCGTCGGCCGCTTCGACCAGGCTGAAGATTTCGAGCTTCATCAGCCGTTTGCGCGCGCGCCGGACTTCACGCTTGCGCGACGTCTGGGCGGCGTCGCTAACGAGTGTCCAGGCCCGCCGCCGTTCAGCGCTGCGCGCCCGCCCCTCGAGACGGCCGAGCGCCTCCAGCACCACATCGTGATTGCGCCATGGTCCGAGCGCGCGCCGCGTGCGTTTGAGCGCCGTGCTTATCGATCTGACTCGCGAGGACGGCTTGTCGCCGTACAGCGCCACGAGGACCTGCTGGATGCGCCGGCTCCATACCCGCAGATCGTGGACCGCGCGCTTGTCCTGGCTCGCAAGAACCTTGGGCAGATCGGCGACGAATCTGCGCACGCCTCTGCGCAGAAGGCGTTCGAGCCGCAGCCGCCGTTCTATTGCCGGATCCGTTTGTCCTGCGGGTTCGGCGTCGCCTGGGGATATTGCGCGACCCGCGGGTTGGGCGTCGCCGGTCGGATTCGCGTGGCCATCCGTTTGCTCAGCGCCCCGAGCGTCCGCGTGCCCGTTGGATTCGGGCGACACTCCACTTTGATGATCGGGCGTCGGCTCCGGTGCGGATGCCTCATCTATGTCGGTCAGCATCGAGTCGCTGGGCAAATCTTCGGGCAATTACTTTTAAAACCCCGTTACTTTTGCTAACATCAAACAGGTAGCGATGGTTAATCTTCGGAGCCCCACTCCATCAAACCAATATTAAAATACCGTTAAATCCAATTCCTATTAGAAATCATGGTTCAATGGCAATCCCCCGCAGGTAAAATATAAGGAGCGGATTGGGTCTCGCGCAAAGGGGTTCAACCCCTATGAAGCCTCAAAAAGACGGATGAGCGGCGGATCAGAATCGGTCGGTTAATTTCGATGCTCAACGGCACTCGCCATACCAACGGCAACGGACGCAAGCACGTAACTTCGCATGCAACTTCGGTTGACGTGACCAGGAAGCGCCGCTCGCGCCGGATGAACCCGACCCGGGTTGCCGCGATCGATATCGGCTCGAACTCCATCCATATGGTGATCGTGCGGCTATACCGCGGCGGTCACTTCGAAATCGTCGATCGGGCCAAGGAGATGGTCGGGTTGGGCCGCGGCACTCTGGTGCGCGGACGGCTGTCGGCCGAGGCGCTCGAAGCCGGCTTCCGCACGCTGGCCGCCTTTGCACATCTGGCCCGTCAACAGGACGCCGATCCGATCCTGGCGGTCGCCACGGCTGCGGTGCGCGAGGCGGAAAATGGCGGCGACCTGGTTCTCCGCGCGTGGGAAGAGCTGGGCCTGCGTGTCGATGTAATAACGGGCAACGAAGAGGCGCGGCTGGTCTTCGAGGCTGCGCGCCATTCGATCGACTTTCGCGGGCAGCGGCCGATCGTCGTCGATGTCGGCGGCGGCAGCGTCGAGCTCATCCAGGGAATCGGTCCGCGCGTCGAATGGCAGGAGAGCCTTAAGCTCGGCGTTGCCCGTCTGACCGATCGTTTTATCCGCAACGATCCGCCGCGCAAGGCCGAACTCGCGGCGCTACGCGCTCATTTGAAGCGCAAGCTCGAGCCGGCCTTTCAGCGCGCCGCCAAACTCGATCCCACCATGATGGTCGGCACGTCGGGCACGCTGCAGAACCTGACCGCGATCGCGGTTGCGATGCGTGAAGGGCGCGCGCCCGTAAGCCTGCACAATCATGTGCTCAAGCGCGACGAAATTGTCGAGATAGCCGAGCGGCTGTCCACCATGCGCAAGGACGAGCGCGAACGGATACCGGCGCTCGATCGCCGCCGCGTCGAGCTGATAATCGCCGGCGCGATTCTGACCGAGGTTTTGTTCGAGGGCTTTGGCGTCAAGGAGATGCGCGCGTGTGAATGGGGCCTGCGCGAAGGAATCATTCTGGATTTCGTCGCGCGCTTTCCCGACTATGCGGACACGATCGCGCGTACGCCCGATATCCGGCGGCGCAGCGTACTCGAGATGGCGCGCCGCTTCGAAGCCGACGAGCCTCACGCGCGCCAGGTGGCGTATATGGCCTTGCGCCTGTTCGACGCCACCCGCAAGCTCCATCGTCTCGGCCGCCGCGAGCGCGAACTGCTGGAGTTCGCCGCGCTGCTGCACGACGTCGGCCTTTACGTCAGCCACGCCCGCCACCATCATCATTCGCAATATCTCATCAGCCACGGCGAGTTGTTGCGCGGATTCACGCCCGACGAGATCGGGATAATCGCGGCACTGGCGCGCTTTCATAAAGGCGCCCCGGTGAAGGGATCGGCGTCAGAAATGGCCGGCCTGCCGTCGTCCTCGCGCGAGCTGGTGACGACGCTGGCGGGAATCCTGCGCGTGGCCGACGCGCTCGATCGGAGCCATCATGGCGTCGTGCGCAATCTTCGCGTGATCTGCCCGAACGGCAAGCGGATGCTCGTCCGGCTCGACGGGGCTGGGCGCGACGTTGAGCTGGAGCTATGGGCGGCGCGGCGCAAGAGTGAACTGATGGAGAAGAACTTCGGCCGCGAGATCGATTTCCGCGTCACGACTTCGCGCCGCCGCGGCCGCGCCGCTGCCTACAACGGGTCGGCCGGCCTGTGGACCCCCGCCTGAGCAGACATCCTCTTTTCAGCGGTCCCTCACCCGGCGCTTCGCGCCGTCCTCTCCCGACTGGGAGAGGATCACACTATTTTGCGTGATTGAAGGATCGACTATCCTGACCGCAGGCTTCCCCATTTTCGCAGGCACGCATGCCAATGCGGCGCTCAACAAATAGCGGCGGAGAACGGCACCCATTATGAAGCTCTATATTTTTCGCCACGCGATCGCCGAAGAACATGGCGGCAGCGGCGACGACGCCGACCGCGCCCTCACCGAATCGGGGCGGGCCAAGATGGTTCGCGGCACCATGGGATTGCGCAAGCTCAAGGTCGCTCCGCCGCTGATCCTGAGTAGCCCGCTGCGCCGCGCGCGCGAGACCGCGGAGATTCTGGCCGAGGGACTTGGCGGCACGATCGAAGAGATGGCCGAGCTGGCGCCGGGCTTCGATCCGCCCGCGGTCCTGAAAGCGCTCGGGCGCTTCGCGGCGCATGACAGCGTCGCAATAGTTGGCCATCAGCCCGGTCTCGGCCGGCTCGCCGCCTTCATGCTCACTGGTTCGGAACGGGGCGGCACGCTCGATTTCAAAAAGGGCGGTGTCGCCTGCTTCGAGTTTGAGCCGGATTCGATCGGCTCCGGATGCTCACTGCAATGGATGCTGACGCCGCGAGTTCTGCGCGCGCTGTAAATCGATGGTGCCGGAGAGTGCCGCCGGCATATCCGGCAACGTCCGCGTCCATCAGTTTTACGCGATAGCCTTCGAGGAGAATCTTTCGATTCGCCAGTTGGCGCCGATTTTTCCCGACGCCCGCATCGCGCCCCATGAGCTCTATCAACCGATCGAGCCCGGTGGCGGACTCTATATCTATCCGTTCGGCGCGATGGTCACGCACGACGTGCCGACCGAACGGCGCGAGGCGGAGATTGCGCGGCTGCGGCGATATGGTCCGCGGCTGACGGCGCAGGTGATCCGCGAGGATTACGTCGTGCGCGAGGCGCCCGATCAGCCAATCGGAGTCCGCGACGGCGCGCTGATCGTCGACCGTTTCACGCCGCCGCGCGCCGGAATCGTCGCGCTGACGGTCGCGCAGAGTGCCGCGATGGAATACTACGAGCGGCTGGTTGAGCAGTTGTTCCTCCGTACCAGCTCGCTGGTCGAGCGGCTCGAGCGCAGCGGTAGCGTGCCCTTTCGCACACGGCCGCTGAACCGCTTTATCGGCGAGGCGATCGCGACGCGATCCGAAGTGCTGTCGGTGCTCCATCTGCTCGACAAGCCTGACGCCGCCTGGGACGACCCCGCGATGGATCGCATCTATGACGACCTGCGGGCGGAGTTCGACCTGGTCGATCGCTACGCGGCGCTGGAGTCGAAGCTGCGCAGTATCCAGGAGGCGCTGCAGCTCGTGCTCGAGGTGGCGCGTGATAGACGGCTGGTGCTGCTCGAGCTGGCGGTGGTCTTTCTGATCCTGTTCGAAGTGATCGTGAGCTTCCTGCACTTCACGATCTGAGTAGTCGCCATTCGATCGCTCACATCCTGCCGACTTGCTTCTGATCCTCTCCCCGTCGGGAGAGGACGGCGCGTAGCGTCGGGTGAGGGACCTCTAAAAATGCTCTCTGCTCTCTTCTCAAAGAAGGACCCTCACCCACGTCTCAGGGCTAAGACCCTTAGGCGCGACCTCTCCACTCTTTTAACGCAGCTCGCGGACTCGCCCGCTCGCTACGCGTCGGAACGCTCCGCTGGCCCTCGTGGGAGGATCAGAAAGCGGGCCGCGCTTTGTCATTCTTAGGCGCCGCGGCGAAGAATCCCTGCGACTATGTGTCGGCAGGTTCGTGAAGTTTCCGCTTAGCAGTCGGTATGGGATCCTTCGCTGCGCTCAGGATGACTCAAGGAGTTGTGACGAGGCCCGTCGTCGAGTCATCATCGGCACCCCGCTTCATTCTTGACCCTCTCCCTCATCGGAGAGGGCGCGCCCCAGGCGCGGGTGAGGGTCCTTCCTGAAAAAGCGCAGACATCTTCTTTTAAACGTCCCTCACCGGCGCTACGCGCCATCCTCTCCCGGCAGGGATAGGATCAAACAGGCGCCTCGTCGGAACGCTTCGCTAGCCCTCGGGAGAGGATTGGAACGCCGTCGATCGATATGCCGGCTACACCAGTTCTTTTGCCCAGCCCTTGGTGATCGGCACCATGAAAAACGGCACGACGCGGCGGTAGGACATGTACCACTTGCCGTCGATTCGGACGTAGTCGTCGTAGAGCTTGCCGCAGCCCATGAGGGACTCGTCGCCGTGCTTGGCGCGGTTATCGAACCAGCACCATCCTTTGGCGTGATCCTTGTCGCTGAATTCGATGAAGTGATTGGTGAAAAACGGCTTCACGCGCTGCGGCCAGGTGCCGGCATAATGCTTGGCGATCGCGTCGCGGCCGCGATGGATACCCCATCCGAGGGCGTCGAAATCGGTGGCGCCGTCTTCGGTGAACAAGTTGGCCATCGCGCGCTCGTCGCGGGCGAGGATCGCCTCGCCGTACGCGTAGGTCAGCGATTTGATCTGCTCGCGGCTCCAGAGCTCGTCAACTTTATCTTCAATACTTTTTTCCATGAGATTCTCTCCCCTGATGTTCCCGCAAATTTTTCCGTGCGCACGCCCTATGGTTTGCCGGCGGCGGTCCCTTTGAACTTCGGCAACCGCTCGGGATCGGTCAGGGCGCCGTAGAGTTCCGGCCGCCGATCCTCGAAAAAGAGCCACTTCTGGCGCTGGCGCCGCAGCATCTCGAGGTCGATCTCAGCCGTGACCAGATCCTCTTCGGTCGCGCTGGCCTGCGCGGCGACCCGTCCCGTTGGATCAACTATCAGGCTCTCGCCAAAGTAAAAAGCGCCGGGAGCACCGCCGCGATCCTCACCAATCCGGCTGGCCGCCGCGACGTACATCACGTTCTCGACGGCGCGGGCGCGTAGCAGCAGCTCCCACCACGGCCTGACCAGTTCGACGGTGGCGACCGGCACGAAGAGCAGATCGGCGCCGTTCAGCGCGACGCATCGTGCCGGCTCGGGCAGGTTGCGGTCATAACAGATGATCATGCCGACGCGGACGCCCCAGGGGGTATCGACGACGGGAAAGCCGAGGTCGCCGGGGCTGAAGAAAAAACGCTCGCTGGCGCCAGGCAGCAAACGCGACGCCGGCACGCTCGACTTGCGGTACTTGGTCAGGGTCTCGCCGTGCGGTCCGAAGACGATCGCGCTGTTGTAGAGCCGCTCGCCGTCGCGCTCGTAGAACGGATAGACCATCACGAGTTCGTTGTGCCGAGCGATATCGCGGGCGGCGGTCACCGAGGGTCCGTCGTCGGGTTCGGCCAACCGAAAGAGGTCGGGGTCTTCGACGTAGGGCATATAAATCGTGCTGGCGAGTTCATGAAATCCGAGCAGGTTGACACCGGCTTCGGCCGCCCGCGCGGCCAATCGATTTACCGCCGCGATGTTCTCTTCCCAGTTGATACTGCCCGTGAACTGGGCGACTCCGACGCGTGGATTCATGCGACCTCTCTCCTTTTTTTAACGCAGCTCGCGGACTCGCCTGCTCGCTCCGCGCAGTAACGCTCCGCTGATCTATTTTCAACGCAGCTCGCGGACTCGCCTGCTCGCTCCGCGCAGTAACGCTCCGCTGATCTATTTTCAACGCAGCTCGCCGACTCGCCTGCTCGCTCCGCGCAGTAACGCTCCGCTGGCAGAGGGAGCGGGTAAGAAGGGATTCTGTCGCCGCCGACAGTCACGGTGCAAGCCCGCGCGAGTTAACGCGACTTGAGTCTGACACGGTGCAGGACGGGTGGGCGAGCCGGAAATGCCACGCGCCGCAAAAACGCCAGGCGCAGCGGAGCGGAGCCGAGCAGGCGAGTCGGAACCGAGGCTGCGCCTCGCAGACTCGGCCACCCATCTGAGCTGCGTAAAAATAAAGAAAAGGCCGCGGACACATGATACGTCCGCGGCCCGAAAACGAAACGATCAGACGGCGAGCCGTCAGCGCATGATTTCGCTCAGCGCCGAGACCGTCGCATAGCGACTGGTGTTCATGTAGTTCTCGCCGTCGTAGTTGGCGCAGTCCTGATTGGTCTTCACGGGCGGATCCGAGCTGTTGTACATCGAGAGATGGTCGCCCTGAATATCGTACATCACGCTATACAGGTGGCCGCTGGAACCCTGGATACCTTCGCCGTTGACCTCAGTAGCAATCGGCTCGACGTAAGCGGTTTTCCAGAGCTTGCCGGTGACGTCGTACAAGTCCTCCCACAGGGTCGAGTAGATTTCGCTATCGATCCAAAGGATTTTCTTGGAGTAGCAATAGCCGCTCTGCTGCGAGGGAATTCGCCGTACGTCGAGCTCATACGTCGGGCGGACCTCCCACTTGCCGACCGCGGGGGTGGGCATCAGAACCTGCGGATAGAAGTTGTTGATGTTGCCGTAATTCACGGGATCCGAAACGGTCATGCCGAGCAGGGGAGGACTCCCCAGATAAGTTGCGTCGAAGCGTGATGGGGTGCAGTTGAACAGAGTTGGTTTGGCCTCATCCTGGCTGTAATCGCTGCCGATGATCGGGCTGCATCGCGCGGCCGACGACAGGCGCAGCGAACGGCGCAGAGCCGGAACGAACAGGAACAAGTCCTCGTCTTTGGCAAAGTCGTCGTAGTAGAGCGTGAGCTGTGCGGTATACCGGGCCTGCTCAGGCTGGGTTATCTGTAAATATTCGGAATACTGAACGCCATTGGAAGCCGGATCGGTGATTGGAAAGCCCGCATCGCCGATATGATCGAGCTTCTGATAGACCTCGATAAAGGCTTCACTGGTGGAATTATGGTAGCGATCCTGGAAGTACAGATGGGCGTGCGGCGTGCAGAGGATCTTTGGCGTGTAGCCGTACCAGAGGTTAACCAGGATCTTCCAGCCCTTCATTGGTTCAGTGGGATTGGGAAACGGCCATCCGGCAACGTATCCGGTCAGCAGATGCTTTCCACCCGGTCCGTCTCCAATCTTAACCAGTCCCGAATATTTTTCAGTGTACTGCTGGAAAGTCACGGGCGGCGCGTAGTGGTGCGTCGGGCCAACGACTAGCTGGAAGTCAGGCGGCAACTTCCAGAAATAGGTTCCCTTGGCGAGTTCCTGCATCCCGTGCGGCATGAACTGCTGATACTGCTGCCAATTCTGCATCGTTATCACCGTGCCAACAGGAATCGTTCCCTCCTGGGCCACGGCGCGGTTTGGCAGCCCAAACGCCAATAAAATAGCCACCAGAACCATCCAGCGAACCGTTGCTTTCATACCTGTCTCCCTCCTCGAAGGCCGATTACTCCGTTCCGGGCATAAGACGCCCGGCTGACTACCTTCGAGACCTGCTAATAGATCGTTAATAAAAAAACTCCCGTTTGAAGGGCCCCAACCCCTCACAGTTGTAGCGCCTCGATAACATTAAGCTACAACACCGTCAAGTTAACGAAACTAAACATGGATAGTACCGAATCTAATGACGAGCCAGCGTCGAGCGGTTTGAACGTCTAATACATCAAGTAGAAATGAGCGTGAGCATAGATAAGCAAGCGTAAAGATAACACTGCAAAAAAGACCGTCGGCGTGCTGATCACAGGCGCGCCCGCGGTTATGCAGGCCAGCTATGGGTCGGGTTAACGCATGATCCCGTTCAAAGCCGTGACGGCACGGGTCTGGATCACGCCGATCTGCTGCTCGCTGTAGCGCTGAACTTTTCCCATCGAGGTGCTTCGGTGCGCGGCGGGAACCAATCGATGAGTCTCTTCGTACGGATCCTCAGCGCCGAATATTTTTTCGGCTATCGCAGCCGTGAAAAGGAATACCTGAACTACGTCGTCAAGCACCTGCCCGTCGATACGCGTGATACATTTCTGGAGATGGCAACCCGAACGCCTGAATCAGATGGACCAGGCCCGACGCCCGCGCTGGCGCCATCCTGCCACCCGCACCGATCGCTTGCTCGATGACGACCCCCATCCCATTCCTGTTACTACGAGATGTCTTTTTTGGCCGTACGAATCTAAACCTGCCTATAGTCGTAAAAATCCTATTCTGCAAGGCGCAAAAAAAGTGGGCGCGCCCATAACAGGCGCGCCCACGGTCAGGCAGGCGAAGTGATGGGTCAGGTTAACGCATGATCTCGTTCAACGCCGTGACGCTCGAATAACGATTGGCGTTGGAAAAATCTTCGCCATCGTAATTCTTGCAGTCGTCGTTGGTCTTTCCGCCCGGATAGCCGCTGTTGTACATCGATAGATGGTTGTTCTGCAGATCGTACATCACGTTGAACTGCTGTTCGCTATCGAGCTGGACGCCCTCGCCGGGAACCGGCCATGCGATCGAGCCGCCCAGGGCGCATTTCCACAGCTTCATGTTTTCGTCGTACAGATCCTCCCACAGCGTGATGTACGACTCCGAGTCGAGCCACATTATCTTTTTGCCGTAGCAGTAGCCCGACGCTTCCTTCGGGATGCGCTGAGCGTCGATCACGTGCGTGTCACGCAGTTCCCACTTGCCAACGATCGGCTTGGGAAACAGCACCGACGGATAGAAGTTGTTGTAGTCGCCAAACAGCTTGGGCTCCGACTCGGTGATAGTCAGGACCTGCTGGTCGCGCAGAAAGGTCGCATCGAAACGCGCCGGCGTGCCGTTGAACAGGGTGTTGCGGGCGTCGTCCTGGGTGTAGTCGCTGCCGATCGTCGGACTGCAGCGGGCCGCCGACGACAGGCGCAGCGATCGGCGCAGGGCTGGCACGAACAGGAAAAGGTCCTCGTCCTTGGAGAAATCGCTATAGAGGAGCGCGAATTGCGCGGTGTATCGCGCCTGCTCCGGCGTCATTATCTGCAGATATTCCGCATACTGCATGCCCTGCGAGTCCGGATCGGTGATCGGGTAGTTGGCGTCACCGATATGATCCATCTTGCGATAGACCTCGATAAACGACTCGGAACTCAGGTTATGATAACGGTCCTGAAAATAGAGATTGGCGTGCGGCGTGCAGAAGATTCGCGGGTTGTACGCGTACCAGAGGTTGGCGAGCATCTTCCAGCCCTTCATCGGATCGGCGGGATGCGGGAACGGCCATCCCGATACGTAGCCAGTCAGAATATGACGACCGTCAGACATGTTTTGGATTCCGACCTGGCCCGAATATTTCTCGGTATATTCCGTGTAGGTCTTTGGCGGCGCGTAATGATGGGTCGGCCCGACCACCGCCTGAAAGTCCGGCGGCAGCTTCCAGAAATAGGTCCCCTTAAAAAACTCCTGCATGCCATCAGGGATGAACTGCTTGTACTGTTGCCAGTTCTGCAGGGTAATAACCGTGCCGGGCGGAATTCCGGTTTCCTCTTGTGCGTAAGCACTGGTTCCGATCAAAAGCGCCACTGCGATTAATCCGAACGTTGTGCCGAACATTATGCCGAACATCATACGAACAAATTTCATATGCACTCCTGCACTCCTTACCTGGGCTCGGCGTCGTTTTCCCTCGGCGCGTAGCCCGCTTCCGACGGTGCTGTCCCGTCTCGTTATACGGCCACATAGGCTTGTTAATCCTCAGGCGGTTCAGGTTCGCGGAGAATAGCATCGAGGCGCTCTTATGCAAGTTTGGTTAAAATCACACTTTTTTCTCTTCAGGATGGTGCATACGCCTAAACTCCTTCATAGCGATGCAGGTTTAATTGCAACTTATCTGACTTAGTCTTTAACTTGCATTTTGATGCCTCCCCGCTGAGCCCGGCATTAGATACGTAAGCTGGAGCTGAAAGGATCTATTGTCGGGCGATTTTGATCGATTTGGCCGTTTTCTCTACAGGAGCCGTCTCGGCGGAAGCGGGCACGGCTGCTCAGTGAGTTACCTCAGTTATTCGATTGACTTACTAGATTATTGCGGCGAGTATCTTTATTTCGGGGCTTCAAGTCAAGCCCGACGCGGCGGTTAGGTTTGCGCGGGTCTCTCGCGGCGGACGTAAAGGCTAGCGATCACGATCGCGATCAATCCCGCGATCAATTCGCGGAATTCCACCGCCGTCTTCGCCGACTCTTTGAATCCTGGCACGGCGGTCGCCAGAATGTGCGCGATTCGCATCGCGGAAAATCCATTCGGAGCTTTCTCGCCGATCATCGGAACGTTCTTTGCGATCAAGGGTTGAATCGCTTCCGCCAATAGAGCTTCGAAGTTGGCGGCAGCCATCGAAGTCACCTCATGGGCAAATTCGTAACTGCTCTGGAGGAGATCCTTCGCATCCGGCGACGCCAGGATCATCTCGAACGGGCGGACGCACCATACGTCGAAGGCATAGGTCAGTTTTTCCTCTGCGGTGGCAAGGCCCTCGAGGCCGTGGCGAATCTCTTCGAGCGCGGCCGTGAACACGCGGGCAAGCACCGCGGTCAGGATTTCCTCCTTGGAAGAAAAGACAAGATACAAGGCCGGCCTGGAGATGCCCGCCGCTTCGGCGATATCGCCCATAGTGGCGCGTCTGTAGCCATAGCGCATAAAGACCTGCGTGGCCGCCGCGATGACCTTAGCCTCTTTGTGTTCAACCATCGATCACCTTAAACCATTGGTTCAGATGTTGACAAAATTCGTCACGATGTCAATAATAAACAAATAGACGAAATATGTCAGCATGACAAAGCACGAGCTTTACGCGGGACCGTGACGCGAAGCCCTAACGATGGTGGAGGTTTTCATGAAAATGTCGGGGAACGTGATTCTGATCACAGGCGGCACATCGGGAATCGGCTTCGAACTCGCCACGCAACTGATGGCGCTCGGCAACACGGTGATCGTCACGGGACGCGATCAGGCGAGGCTCGATCGAATCGCGCAGGAACATCCCGCCCTTCATCCCATCCGCAGCGACGTCGGCGAACCCGGGGCGATTACCGAGCTCCACGATCGCGTGGTCGATGAATTTCCCGCGCTCAACATCCTTATCAACAATGCCGGCGTGATGCGGAAGATTAATCTTCATGACCGGGGGATCGATTTAGACGATATCAGCCGTGAAATCGAGACGAACCTGACGGGGCCGATTCGGATGGTCAAACAGTTCCTTCCTCATTTGAAAGCGCAGTCCGCCGCGGCGATCGTCAACGTGTCATCGGGACTCGCCTTTACGCCGTTTCCGATATCTCCGATCTATGGTGCGACCAAAGCAGGCCTCCATTCCTTCACTCAATCGTTGCGGGTCCAGTTGAGGAACACCCACATCAAGGTCTTTGAATTGGCGCCGCCGTCAACTCAGACTCCACTTCAAAATGCGTTTGAGGCTGCGGATATAAAGGGGGTTCCCATGATGGATCCAAAAAAGCTCGTCCGGCAGGCCATCAGGGGATTGCGGAAAGACCAACTGGAGATTCTGCCCGGACTCAGCAAGGTGATGAAGTTGATGAGTCGAGTTGCTCCCAACCTGATGGTGAAGGCGGCCAGCGGCTCGATCGACGCGATGCTGGCGCGGACTACCAGCTAGCTCAATAAGCTCGGCGGCGTGCGGCGTCTAATAATCGATTCGACGCGCGTTAGAAAAAGATCAGGGCGGCCGCCACCAGTGCTCCGACGTATGTAATCGGGTACAGGATTCGCGAGATCAGACGGATTCGCGCCGCGTATGACTCCCGGTTCCATTCTAGGCTCTGATGGACCAGCACCAGCTCGACGATACATCCGCAACTGAAGGCGAAGCTGACGAGAAAGAACGCATCGATAAACGTGAGGTACGGCACTTTCGGCAGGCTCGTGGAGATCGCAAACAGAAACGCGATTTCAGTCAGGATAGCGGTCAGGGTGATCGATATCTGGGTGTAGTAGTCGCTGGTTTTGATCCAGAAGGCCGAGTACGCGATCGCGACCATCGCGAACAACGGCAAAAACACCTTCCACACGTAATAGCGGTAGCGGCGCTGAACGACCAGATCGATCTCGAGCTCGGAAATCTTCTGGCCCGTGACGCCTATCACATTGGCCTGCTCGATGCCGCTGACGCCGAGAATCTTCCACTGTGCCAGATCGACGAAGGGTTCCGTGCCGACTCCGCTAACCGGGGGATCGTACTGGAGCGTCATCGTGTCGCGTTCGTCCAAAAGCGGCTGAACGAAAACTTCGAGCGACTGGCTGTCGAACGGGAACGCTTCCAGATGCAGTGAAGTGGTAAGCACGGCCTGGAACAATTCCAGGTAGTGGATAGTTCCGTCCGGGTCGCCCCTGACGTTGACACTGACCTTGTCGCGCTGGTCGGTGGCATTGATCAGGATGACGCGCGGAAGCCAGATGCTGCCGGGATCGTAAGTTCGCTGGGCGGCGCTTGCGGCGGAGCTATATGCGAGCCGCGGATCTTTCCAGGTCATGAACAGATATCCGCTGATCTGGAACTGCTCCTTTACCTCGTCGACATCGATCAGATTGGTCAGAAACAACCCAATCTTTACGTTGACCGGCTTATGATCGACCATCGGCGGAGTGAGCAGGCCGGTCTCGGCCACGATGCCGGACGCGTCGGTTCCTGCCGCCTGCGCAATCGCCGGCATCAGGATACAGACGAGCGCAGCGGCCACGATGGCGTAAGGTAGCTTCACTGGATGGCCGGAATTTCGATCATGCGACTGAGGTTGCAAATAGCCGTATAACGAACTGTCATCGTCGGCAAGATATCCGCCTTATGGCGAGAGAATTTGCGCGTCACCGTAACTATGATTAGGGCCTGCGACGTACCATACGATATGACATACGACGTGCAATGACCGTAGCGGCGCGCCCAGCCACTAGGTCGCGCGCCTTGGGAGGCATCACGATGAGTCAGCCCCAAATCGATCTTTACACCGCCCCTACGCCGAACGGATGGAAAGTCTCCGTCTATCTGGAAGAGGTTGGCCTGCCGTACAACGTCCATCGCATCGACATGGCGAAGGGCGACCAGAAAAAGCCGGAGTATCTCGCTATCTGTCCGAACGGCCGTATCCCCACGATCGTTGACCGCGGCAATGGCGACTTCGCCGTATTCGAAAGCGGCGCCATCCTGCTCTATCTCGCACACAAGACCGGCAAGCTGTTGCCTAAGGATGAGAAAGGCGAGTCTCGCGTCACGCAGTGGCTGATGTTCCAGATGTCCGGTGTCGGTCCGATGATGGGCCAGGCCGATGTCTTCTATCGTTATCTACCCGAAAAAATTCCGGTGGCCATCCAGCGCTACCACAACGAATGCCGCCGTTTGTTCGGGGTGCTCGAGCATCAACTCGAGGGCCGCGAGTATCTGTGCGACGAATACAGCATCGCCGATATCGCCAATTGGTGCTGGTTGCGCATCTCCAAATGGAGCGGCCTCAACCTTGACGGCCTTCCCAATCTGCAGGCATGGGTCGAACGCCTGGCAGCGCGTCCGGCTTGTCAGCGCGGTGTCGCCGTGCCGGAGCCTCTTCTCCAGGAGGAACCGGATGAAGGCAAGTTACGAGACGGGCTGGCGATCGTGGTTCGTTAGGCGCGACCCATCGGCGCTCTAAATATCGCCAGAACATACGCGGAACCATGAGGATTCGAGTCTGATGGAGGTTTCATGAAATTTGGCGTGTTCTCGCTTCTCACCGATACCAGCGCCAGCGTCGAAGCTGTCGCGCGCAAGTGCGAAGACCTCGGTTACGAGGCGTTCCTGCTGCCCGAGCATCCGATAACTCCGGTCAGCCATCATAGTCGCTATGTCGGCAGTAGCGACGGCGTCGTCCCCGAGCCGCTTTCATTCATAATCGATCCCTTCGTCGGCCTCGGAATCGCGAGCGCGGTGACCAGCAAGATCAAACTCGGCACCGGCATCTGCCTGGTCCCCGAGCGCGATCCGATCGTAACCGCCAAGGAAGTCGCGACCGTCGATTTTGTCTCCAGCGGCCGTTTTCTTTTCGGCATCGGCGCCGGATGGCTGCGGGAAGAACTCGAAATAATGGGCGTCGATTTCAAACAGCGCTGGGAAGTGACGATCGACTATATCCGCGCGATGAAGGAGCTATGGACCACGCCCGAGTCCAGCTATGAGGGCGCTTTCGTCAAGTTCCCGCCGGTAAAAAGCTTTCCCAAGCCGGTGCAAAAGCCCCATCCGCCGATAATCGTCGGCGCGGGTGGTGGGAACGGGCGCGGCAACGATCGCGCGATCGCGGTGACTGTCGCCATCGGCGACGAATGGGGTCCTTCTATAATGACGCCTGAACAACTCAAGCCGGAACTTGAGGAACTCCATAAGGCATGCGAACAGGCGGGTCGCGACTATCGCAAAATAGGCATCACTATTTTCGCTCCGCTCCCCGGTGACGACGCGCATGCAGCAATCCGCGAGTATGAAAAGGCCGGCGTCCATCGCGTGATATTGTTCCCGCCTACGCTGGCGCCGGACAAATATGCCGTTGAACTTGAAGATCTCGCCCGCACCTGGATGTGAGGACGCCCAATGAAGGCTGCATATTACGACCGGCAGGGACCCGCGCGCGAAGTGCTAGTTGTCGGCGAGCTGCCCGACCCGGAACCGGGACCCGGGCAGGTTCGCGTCAGGATCCACGTCTCCGGATTGAACCCTTCGGACATCAAGGGGCGCAGCGGATTTGCCGGCGCGCCGATGCGCTTCCCGCGGATCGTGCCGCACCAGGATGGCGCCGGCGTGATCGATCGCGTCGGAGCGGGAGTGCCCGAATCTCGGATCGGTGAACGGGTCTGGCTATACGAGGCGCAGATCGGACGGCCAACCGGCACGGCAGCCGACTATACCGTCGTCCCCTCGATTAATGCGGTGGCTCTGCCCGACGGCGTGCCGTTTGACGTCGGCGCTTGCCTGGGCGTCGCGGCCATGACGGCCCATCGATGCCTCTTTGCCGACGGTGCGTTGCGCGGACGTTGGGTGCTGGTTACCGGCGGCGCTGGTGCCGTCGGCAGCGCCGCAATACTGCTCGCCAAGTGGGCGGGCGCTCATGTGGCGACGACTATCAGCCGTCCCGAACAGGAAGCGGTCGTGCGCCGCGCCGGCGCCGACGTCATTATAAACCGCCGGACCGACGACGTGCCGGCCCGCGTCCTCGAAGCGACCGCCAACGCGGGGGTCGCCCGTATCGTCGACGTCAACCTGGTGGACAATCTGGCAGCCGACCTCGCATGCCTCGCGCCCAACGGCACCGTCAGCGCCTATGCGACCGAACACCCCGATGCGATCCTGTCGGTCCCGTTTCTACCCACGATGCTGCGTGGGTTCGTCTTCCGCTTCGTGTTCGTTTATTTGATGCCGGTGGAGGCTCACAACGACGCCATCCGCGACATCAACGATTGCATTGCGGCCGGCGCCTACCGTCCGGCGATCGCGCGATGCCTACCGCTCGATCGGATAGCCGAGGCCCATGAAGCTCAGGCCAGCGGCGGCGTTATCGGCAAGATTGTTATCCAGATCGCCGACCAGCCGAGCTGAAGGGATACCCGCTCACGCTGTCTTCGACTCGTTGGCCAGCGTCTCCGCGGTCATATGGATCCGATCCATCCAGCCGCTGAGCGCGGGAGCATACGCGCGCGGCACGCACTCCGAGCAGATTTCCAGCGACAGCCGCACCAGGATCATCAGGCTGCCGTCGAACGTCGAAACCGGCTGCATCTGCGGCTGCCGTGTCTTCATAATGGCCTCGAGCGCCTGCATCGAATGGGACAGGCTCGCGAGAATTGCTTCGAGTACGTCTTCGTCGGGCGTCCGGTAAGGATCGTATAGCAGATGATGCACAGTCCGGAGTTCGCCGACGAATACCATCACTACGCTTTCGAGCCGCAGGTCGAGCATCTCGCGCGGCGGCGGCGACGGCCGCGCGCTCATCAGGGCAATTTCCTGCAGGTCGGTAAAGACGACATGAAGATTGGTCTGCACCCGATCGAGCCGCTCCTCGAAGCTGACCACGTGGATTTCGCTGACCAGCTTGTCCTGCCGGCGTGACACGAACTTGGCGATCACGGCGCCGAATATCAGCAGCGCGGCAACCGCCTCGCCGACCGCGAGAAAACGCACCGCGCCGACCGGGACGATGTCGCCGTAGCCGACCGAGGTCGCCGTCGCGAAGCTGAAATAGATCGCCGACGCCAGGCCGTCGATCCCGCTGCCCAGCGGCACGTGATTATCCAGCAGCCCCTGATGGCGTAAGAGCATGTCGAGCCAGTAGATCACGCCGCACCCGACCACCATCGCGAGCCAGACCAGGAAAAGCCGCGACGTGCTGCTGTTCTCGATCAGGTCGAGCAGCCGATTCTCCATCCCGAGCGATTGGTCGGCGCGCGGTCGATTATCGACGGGCTCGGGCGACGCTATCCGCGAGATCGCGGGGATATCTGGCGAGCTTTCGAGTTTGCCGCCGGCGGCCACCCAACCCTCGATACCGTCGTGGTAGTGGCGGACCTTTTCGTAACCCATCGAGATAAGCAGGCGCCCGGCCTGCACAGACACGGGTCAAGTGGGGCGGTAGCAGTAGAGCGCGAGGTCGGCCTTCAGATCGGGAAGGACCTGGCGCGCGCGCGACTCAATCTCGATCATCGGAAGATTGATGGCGCCGGGGATATGCTCCTGTCGATATGAATCGACGCCGAGAACGTCGACGATCTTGAGCGATGGATCGTGAAGGCGCGCGACCATCTCCGCGTGGGAGATGTCCGGTACTTCGATCGAATCCAGAGTCGCTATCTCAAATGCCATCCTCGTCGAACCGCCAGACTTACCAGCTAACTCGCTGCAACAGGCACATTCAAGGGTGCGCTTGCCGGTCGTGGAATCGGCGGGATCGGATGTACGGGTCGAGCAAGAGTCGAGCAGGCCGACGGATGATTCGGAAGAGATTTGCCAGCCGCCCGGATAGACGCCAGCCCGGGGGGGAGATAGCGCCATCACCGGGCGGCTTGGCTGCCGCCTCGTCGCGGTGACTCAGACGCGGCGGACAGTCACTGCTGATAGTGATTCTAGGGCAAATTAATTTAACTGAACAGAAAACACCGGTAAGATCGGGTAAATCGTTTGCACGATCAGCTACTAAATCGCGATTTTTTTTCGCAGGAGGAAAACGAACTTCGACAGACTCGCGCCGACGCCCCGCCGAGATCGAATTCAAGGCACCCGGGCGATTATCGGGACGGGTTCCCCACGGCGGGCGCCGCGCCGCCGTTCCATCGATCCATGTACACGCGCGAGTTGAATTTGCGCCCGGTGCTGGCAGCCGACATGTAGCGGATCATTCCGTAGACCGGACGCCGCGGTCCCCACGCGCGATCATGCTTGCCGCCGATCGCCCACGCAATTCCGGCGTAGCCGTTGGGATCGCGGCCGTCGAGTTCGTAGCGATCGTTGAGCCGCACGGCGACAGCGAAGGCGGCCTCCGGGTCGGCGCTCCATTCGAGGATCTTCTTGGCCCAGTACATCCGCATGTATCCATGCATCCGGCCGCTGACGACCATCTGCCGCTGAGCCGCGTTCCATAACTCGTCGTGCGTCTCGGCGTTCTCGAATTGGCGGTCATTGTAAAGATGCGCCCGGGGGTCGCCGCGATGGTCCCCGAGCGTGCGCCGCGCCCACGGTTCGCATCCGGCTATGCGATCGTAGTTCTGGTTGTAGCGGACATAGTTGATCGCGAGCTCGCGCCGCACGATCAGCTCCTCGAGGAACGTCGAACGATCGGGCTCGGGGGCGCTCGCGTCGCGGACCGCCAGCGCGATCGTAATCGGGCTCAGATGGCCGAAATGGAGATAGGGCGACAGCCGGCTGGTGCCGTCTTCGAGCTCGGGCCGGTTGCGATTTTTCGCGTAGCCGTCCAGATGTCCGGTGACGAAGCGTGCGAGCGCGCCGAGACCCGCCGTTGTTCCGCCAATAATGTTAGCGACCGGTTGCGCTGTTCGATCTATCTTGAGCCCGGCGAGTGATTCGGCTGTCGGCACAACTGACTCGATCGCCAGGCGCCATCGCCGCCGCACATCGGCTTGCCGAATCGGGATCATGAACTCGCCAAGCCGCGACGTGATCGGGCGGCGGATCGTTCGCGCCGCGTAATGCTCCCTGCCAATTATCGCCGACGGCACGATCACATCGGCGTCGACGACGATGCTCGGCGCTCCGGCCAGGCGAGCGGCCTCGGAACGCCATCGCCGAGACGCCCGCAGCGGATTTTCATCCATTACGACCAGCGCCGGCCGCAGCTCCGCGAACAATCGGGCCAGCTCGCCGATCGGTGACGAGCCGGCGCTGACTCGCGGGATGAAACCGACTCCGCGATCGGCCAGCCGTTTTGCGGTGTCGGCCAGCCCGTCGAACATGAATGAGTAATGGCGCAAGTTGGCGTTCGGATGACGCCCGAGGATCACGAAGACGACCGCTACTGGCAGACCGAGTCGGTTCGCCGCGTCGATTGCCGTTTCCAGCGCCGGATTGTCGAGTGCGCGCTGCGCGCGTTGCATCCAGTAGACGACACATCGGCCGCGATCCGTATCGACGTCGCTGCTGGATACAACGGTGACGCGGGGATCGGCTGCCAGGTCGTCGCTCAGCATTGAAACGTCCGCGCCCGCCGACGTGCGAATTGCGCTAGTGTGAGGTGATGAGCGATTCGAAGCCGGCGCCCGAAATCGCGGGTGCGGCGCCGATCCGGATCGGCGTCTCGGCCTGCCTGCTCGGCCAGAAGGTCCGCTACGACGGCGGCCACAAGCGCAGTGATTTTATCGTCGATACGCTCGGCCCCTTCGTCGAGTTCGTGCCGGTCTGTCCGGAAGTCGAAATGGGCCTCGGCACCCCGCGCCGGAGCCTGCGTCTTGTAGGATCGGCCGGATCTGCCGAGTCTGTTCAGCTGATCGAAAATCCATCGCGCGGCCGCGCCGAAAGCGAGCCCGCCAATTTTACCGCCGCGATGAACGACTTCGCCCGCGCGCGAGTTGCCGCGCTCGCCACCGAACATCTGTCGGGCTACGTGCTCAAGAAGGATTCGCCGAGCTGCGGGATGGAACGCGTCCGCGTATACGGTGCCGGCGGCATGCCGATCCGCAACGGCCGCGGCCTGTTCGCCGCCGAGCTGATCCGCGCCAATCCGAACCTGCCGGTCGAAGAGGAGGGGCGGCTGGGCGATCCGCGGCTGCGCGAAAATTTTATCGAGCGCGTGTTTGCCTATCGCGACCTGCGCGCGCTGTTCGAAGGCACCTGGACTATCGCCGAGCTGATCGCTTTTCACACCGCGCACAAATTCCAGCTGCTGGCCCATTCGAGGGTTGTCTACGATCGCCTCGGCCGGATGGTCGCGGAGTCGAGCCGGTCGGATCGCGCAGCAATCGCCGCCGATTACATCGACGGATTCATGGCCGCGCTCAAGGAGATCGCCACGCCCGCGCGCCATCGAAACGTCCTCGACCACATGGCGGGCTTTCTCAAGAAGAGCCTCGACGATTCGGAGCGGCGCGAGCTCCACGACGTGATCGAAGACTATCGGCGCGGCCTGATTCCGCTAATCGTGCCGATCACCCTGCTGCGCCATCATGTGCGCCGCTACGACGTCGCCTACCTGAAGCTGCAGACCTATCTCGAGCCCCATCCGAAGGAGCTGATGCTCCGCAATCACGTCTGACGCGCGCGCCGTTTGACGGCTAACGGCCGGCCGCCGCGGCCTGACCACGGAACTCGGGCATCACCTTGGTCGCGAAACGGTCGAGTGACCGCATCGTCTGGTCCGCGGTAAGGTTGCCCCACGCGAACGCCAGCACCAGGTATGTGCAGCCCGTCTCCTGGAAGAACTGCGCGACCTTGTCCCGCACCGTTCCGGGCGAGCCGATAATAAACGCGCCGCTCTTCTGGAACAAATCGTAGTTGTTCGGAAAGACCGTGGTCGACGCGCCGAAGTCGAGGAAGAGCTTCTGGATATTATGATGAAAGACCTCGAAGCTGGCGCGCGCGATGGTGTCGGCTTCCTTGTCGCTATCGGCAATGTAAATCTGCCGCGCCGCGCCGACCTTGGGCGAAGGTCCTCCGAACCCGGGCTTGAACTTCTCGTGATAGACCTCGGTCACGCGCTTCACCAGCGCGTTGGGTCCGAGCGAGACGGCGTTCATTCCATGTTCGGCGGCATAGGTCGAGCTGTCGTCGGAGTTGATGCCGTACCAAAGCGGCGGATGAGGCTTCTGCAGCGGCTCCATTTCGGCCGGGACGTTGTCGTAATTGTAATACTGGCCGTGAAAGGTCATCGGCTTGCCGCTGAGCGCACCCATCAGCACCTGCAGCGCTTCCGCATATCGTGCGCGAGACTCGTAATAAGGAATGCGATGGATCCCCTGCTCGAAGGGCGACACGCCGCGGCCGACGCCGACCTCAAGCCGTCCATGCGACAGATGGTCGAGCATGCAGATTTCTTCGGCCAACCGGATGATGTTGTAAAAGGGCAGCAGATAGGTGAGCGGCCCGAAGCGCATCCGGCGCGTGCGCTGGGCGACGGCACTCAGATAGACGTTGGGAGACGGCGCCATCCCGAGCGGCGTCGCATGATGCTCGGCGACATGGTAAATCGAAAAGCCCGCCTGCTCGTACGCCTCGACCAGCTTAAGCCGCTCTTCGAACAGCTCGCCCAGATTGGGCGAACCGCTGGTCCGTTCGACGTGGTCGAAAATCCCGAAGGTATATTCACTCATCGCGTCTTCCCCTGTCTGCCGGATTTGCTGCGTGGCGTACCGGCGCCGTTGTCCCCCGGGCGGTTCGCACTCAATTAGATTTTTCCCCGAAAAACGAGGCCGCGTCTAGCCCGCCGACGGCTCGGGCTCGGCGACGCAATGGTTAACCTGACGGCCAAGGCCGGTGATCTCGCTTTCCATCACGTCGCCCGGTTTCAGGAAGCGATTGTAATGAGATCCGTTGCCGGCCGGCGATCCCGTGAGCAGCATGTCGCCGGGCCGGATCAGCGTGGCTATCGAGGTGTATTCGATAAGCCGCGCGACGTCGAAGATCATGTCCGAGGTCGATTCGTTCTGTTTGATTTCCCCGTTGAGCTTAAGCGTGATCCGCAGCTTCATCGGATCGGACACGAAGGCGCGCGGCACCAGGTACGGCCCGGTCGGGAAAAACGTCGGTGCGTTCTTCGATCCGATCCAGTCGGCGCCGAGTTGCAGGACTTCCTTGCGGAAGACCAGGTCGCGCGTTGTCAGGTCGTTGGAAATGGTGTAGCCGGCGACGTGATCGAGCGCATTGGCGCGCGAGATATTACGCGCCGGGCGGCCGAACACGACCGCCAGCTCGAGTTCCCAGTCGTGCTGCTCGCCGCGGCGC
>Ga0302326_10008261_pt1 | contig 23005 bp, 12 predicted proteins | sample Palsa_T0_3_FD_202264 | JGI IMG/M metagenome (GOLD analysis project Ga0302326, IMG submission 202264) | Peat permafrost microbial communities from Stordalen Mire near Abisko, Sweden - Palsa_T0_3 | ecosystem: Environmental > Terrestrial > Soil > Palsa > Peat permafrost | place: Sweden: Abisko... | reverse complement strand
TCGGTCGAATGCGCCGAGCGGGCGACCCGCAGGACGGTCTTCAAGGGCCAGGCGGGCCGCCCCGTGGTCCTCCTTGAGCTGGCCGGGTCCGCCGCCGAGATCCGGGCCCAGCGGCCGGACGTCGTCGCCTGGGCCGCGCGCCACGGGCTCGCGTTCCGGGCCGCCCGGACCCGCGCCGAGGCCGAGGCGCTGTGGGAGGTGAGGCGGTCCTGCTCGGGGGCGATGTTTGAGCTCGGCGACTCAAAGCTGAACGAGGACATCGTCGTCCCGATGGGCAAGTACGTGGCGTTCGGGCGTTTCCTCGAGCGGCTGAGGAGGGAGTCCGGCCTGCCGATCCCCACCTTCGGGCACCTGGGCGACGGCAACCTGCACGTCAACATCATGTACCACAAGGCGGTCGCCTCCGAGTGCCGCGCCGCGGAGCGCGCGGTCAACCGGCTGATGAGGACCGTCGTGGACCTCGGCGGGGCGATCTCCGGCGAGCACGGGATAGGCCTGGCCAAGACGCCCTTCCTGCGGCTCCAGCACCCGCCGGCGGCCGTCAGGGCCATGAGGGCGGTCAAGAAGGCGCTCGATCCGCGGGGCATCCTGAACCCCGGAAAGATGTTTGAGGTGGTCAGAGTATGGGAATGCGCGCGCGTCAACGTGCGATTGCCGTGGGATCACAAGTAATTTCGCCTTTTCCGTTTGCCCGCTCAAGCGGCGGCCTCTCCAATTTGCAGGCTCAATGCATCTCAAGGCGCTAAAACTGCAGGGCTTCAAGTCATTCGCAGACCCCACAACCCTCCTCTTTGAGCCCGGCGTGACCGCCGTGGTCGGCCCCAACGGGTGCGGCAAGTCCAACATCGCGGACTCCATCCGGTGGGTCCTCGGCGAGCAGAGCGCGAAGGCCCTTCGCGGCGGAAAGATGCAGGACGTGATCTTCGAGGGCGCGGACACGCGCCGTCCGGCGCAGCTGTGCGAGGTCTCGATGCTGCTGACGGAATGCGAGAAGCAGCTCGGCAGCGAATTCCACGAGATCGAGATCACGCGCCGCGTGCACCGCGACGGCCAGGGCGAATACCTGTTCAACGGGCAGGCGTGCCGCCTGAAGGACATCCACAAGCTTTTCATGGACACGGGGGTCGGCCGCACGAGCTACTCGATCATGGCGCAGGGCCAGATCGACCAGGTGCTCTCGTCCAAGCCCGAGGAACGCCGCGCTGTGTTCGAGGAGGCGGCGGGCATCACGAAGTACAAGAGCCAGCGCCGCGAGGCCATGGGCAAGCTTGCGCTCACGGACCAGAACCTCGCCCGCGTCGCCGACGTCGTCGGCGAGGTCGCGCGCCAGATCGGGAGCCTGAAGCGCCAGGCCGCGAAGGCCATGCGCTACAAGCGGCTCGCCCACCGCCTGCGCCACCTGAGCCTCGCGTGGAGCGCCCTGCAGCACGGCCGGCTGGCCGAGACGCTGGCGGGCCTCGAGGCGAAGCTCTCGGGGCTGCGCTCCGAGGCCGGCAGGCGCAAGGCCGCCCTCGACGAGCAGAGGGCGGGGCTCGATTCCAGCAAGTCCGAGCGCAGCCGCCTCAACCAGCGGGTGCAGGACGCGCAGCAGGCCGTCTACGACCTCAGGTCCCAGAAGGAGCAGGCCGAGAACGCGGGCAACATGGCGCGCATACGGCGCACGGGCCTCCTGGAGAGGCTCGAGTCGACGCGCGACACGCTCGGCGAGCTCGAGATGCAGATGAGGGAGGTCGCCGCGCAGGTGGACACGGGCTCCCAGGACAAGCAGATGCAGCTGGGCCTGCTCGGCAGCAGCGATGCGGTCTTCCAGCAGCACAACCGCGAGCTCGCGGTGATCGAGGGCGAGCTCAGCAGGCTCGACCGCGACCTTCAGCAGTCAAAGTTCGAGCTGCTTCAATTCGACAGCGCCGTCGCGCGCCTGCGCACGGAGGCCTCGGGCCACGAGGTGGACCAGAAGACCAGCATCCACCGGCACGAGGCGCTCGCCGGCGAGGTGAGGCTTGTGGCCGAGAACGCGGCGGCGTCCGACAAGGCCGCGCTCGAGGCGTTCGCGAGGGCCGAGGAGGCGCTCACGGGCAAGACGACCGCCGCCGAGGCGGCGTCGCTCGCGCAGAAGGGCGTCGTCGACGCGACGCGCGACTTCCGCGAGTCCCAGCGCAGGCTCCAGGAGATCGACCGCCAGATGGCGCAGCGCGGCGCGCGGCTGAAGCTTCTCCAGCAGCTCCAGGAGCGGTGGGAGGGATTCGGCGAGGGCGCCAAGGCCCTGCTCCAGGGAAAGCTTTCCGGGGCGCTCGCCGGGTCCAGGGCGACGGCCGTCTCGCAGGGCCTCGAGGTGCGCAGGGAATTCGGGCGCGCGATCGAGGCCCTCCTCGGCACCGCCGCGGAGGCTATCGAGGTGAGCGACCTGTCGACGGCGCAGCGCATCTTCGCCCAGCTCGAGCAGGAGCAGATTGGCTCCGTCATCCTCAGGGTCAGCGAGCTCGGCGGGGGCGCTACTCCCGCGTCGGAACTGCCGCCGGGCCTGTCGCCCGCCACGGCGGCCCTTGCGAGGATTGACGACGGCCATCCCGCGGGGGCGATCCTCGCGTCGTGCTTCGTCGCGGACGACCTCGGCTCCTTCCTCGAGTTCTGGAAGGCGAACCCGGGGTTCAACTTCCTTGCTGTCGCGACCCGCAAGGGCGAGGTCGTCGACCGCAGGGGACTCGTCTCCGGCGGCCACTCCCAGTCGAAGAAGGCCTCGAGCGGCATCGTCCAGCGCGAGATCGACCTTCGGGAGACGGCAAGGGAGCTCGCCGACGACCAGCGCCAGCACGACGAGTTGCGCGTCCAGACGGACGCCCTGAATGTGAAGATCGCCGCCGCGGAGCAGGCCCTCGAGGAGAAGCGCTCGGCCGTCATCACGTCCACGCAGTCGCTCGCGGCCGCGCAGGCGGAGGAGCGCAACGCCCGCCGGGGCGCCGAGGAGAACTCGGCACGCGTGAAGCGCATGGAGCAGGACCTGGCCGCGCTCGAGCACGCGCGGGCGGAGGCCCAGGCGCGCTGGGAGAAGGCGATGGCCGGCCTCGCGCAGTCGGAGGCTGCGTCCACGGCCCAGCGGGCGCGCATCGAGGAGATTGAGCGCAGGCTCACCGAGGTGCGCGCGGGACGCGACGTGAAGCGCGAGTCCCTCGCCCAGGCGAGGCTCGACCTCGCCGAGCGGCGCCAGAAGGTCGAGGTCCTCGACAAGGGCCTCGGCGAGATGGAGAGGCGGCGCGAGCAGATCGGGGACCTCCTCATCCAGCGCCAGCAGGAGATCGAGGCCTGGGCGGTCCAGGTCGAGGAACTCGAGAGGGAGGAGGCGGCCCAGCGCTCCGGTGCCGGGCGGATAGGGGAGACCCTGGCGGTGGCCCAGGACCAGGTCGAGAAGGTGCGCATCGAGCTCCTCGCCTTGGAGAACGCGATCAGCGCCCTCGAGGCGTCCCAGAATTCACTGCGCCAGGAATCCGATGCGGCGCACGACGATCTCAGCAGCCACGAGGTGCGCCACGCCGAGAGCCGCCAGAGGGCGGCCTTCCTCGGGGAGGATGTGGCGCGCGAGTTCCAGGTGGACGTCACGACCGTCGTCTGGAAGGACATGCTCTGGCACGCGGACGACGAGCCGCCGGGCGCGATGCCGCTCGACCTCGAGGAGGAGGAGGGCGCCGAGGCGCCCGTCAGGCGCACGAGGAAGAAGCGCGCGGAGGCCCCCGGCGAGGCCGAGCTGGCCGCCATGGACGGGACCAACTGGGACGAGATCAAGGCCGAGGTCGACGCCCTGCGCCAGAGGATGGGCGGCATGGGCGCCGTCAACCTGGTCGCGATCGAGGAGTACTCGGAGCTCAAGCAGCGGCACGACTTCCTGAGGACGCAGAGCGACGACCTGACCCGCGCGCGGGCCGAGCTGATCGCCGCCATCGACGAGATCAACGTCACCTCGCAGAAGCAGTTCGAGGTCACGTTCGAGCAGATCCGCAAGAACTTCGAGTACACGTTCCAGACGCTCTTCGGCGGCGGCCGCGCCGACATCGAGCTCGTCCAGGCGGAGGACGTCCTGGAGAGCGGCATCGAGATTGTGGCCCAGCCGCCGGGCACGAAGCTGAAGGGCATCTCGCTCCTCTCGGGCGGCCAGCGGACGCTGACGGCGGTCGCCCTCCTGTTCGCGCTCTACCTGGTCAAGCCGTCGCCCTTCTGCCTCCTGGACGAGCTCGACGCGCCGCTCGACGAGTCGAACATCGGCCGCTTCACGGACCTGCTCAAGAAGTTCGTGAAGGACTCGCAGTTCATCATCATCACGCACAACAAGCGGACCGTGGCGGCGGCGAACGCGATCTACGGCGTGACGATGGAGGAGCGCGGCGTGTCGAAGACGGTGTCGATGCGGTTCAACCACGAGCATGGCGAGCCCGAGGCGCGCCAGCCGGCGACGGTCGCCGATGCCGTCCGCGACGCCATCCCCATGGCCGCGGTGCCGAGCGGAGCCTAGGGACCCTCCCAATGGCGAAGTGGCTCCTCGTGGACGGGTTCAACCTCGCCTACCGCTGCTTCTTCGCGATCCCCGAGCTGGGCCGGGCCGACGGCTTCCCGACAAACGCGCTGCACGGCTGGGTCAAGTCGCTGTGGCGGCTCTCCGACCAGGAGAAGCCCGACGGCGTGCTCGTCTTCTTCGACCTCGGGGGATCGCAGGACAGGCTCGACCTGCACCCGGAGTACAAGGCGAACCGGGAGGAGATGCCGGAGGCCCTCTCCAGGCAGATCCCGATCATCAAGGAGCTCACCCGGGCGATGGGCCTGGCCGGCATCGAGGAGGACGGCGTGGAGAGCGACGACCTGCTGGCCTCGCACGCCTGCGCGCTGGCGAAGAGGGGCGACACCGTCATCATCGTCAGCTCCGACAAGGACTTTGCGCAGATCGTCGGGGAGCGGATCAAGATCATGCTGCCCCCGCCGACCGCGAACCCGAAGCTCGGCTGGCGGCTGATGGACGAGGCGGGCGTGCTGGAGAAGTTCGGCGTGCCGCCGGCGAAGATCGCAGACTACCTGGCCCTGGTGGGCGACACCTCCGACAACATCCCCGGGCTCGCCGGGGTGGGGCCCAAGACGGCGTCGAAGTGGCTCGCCGAGTTCGGGACGCTCGAGGGCGTCGTCGCCGCGGCAGACAGGGTCCTGCCGGAGCGCTTCCGCCCGCTGGTCGCGGCATCAGCCGAGCTCCTGCGAAAGAACCTGAAGCTGACGACGCTCAACCTGGCGCTGCCGCCGCCGGGCTCGGAGCACACCGTGGCCCGCGCGGACGAGCTCTTCGGGATACTGGAGAGGATGGAGATGCGGTCGGCGCTTGCCGACGCGCGCAAGCGCTACGGCCAGCCCGAGCTTTTCTAGGGCGGGCAGACTGCACGGCGGCCGGCCCCGTAAATATACGGCGTGTCACGCCTTGCGTCCGCCCCGGGGCGGGCCAATTATTTCGGGTCCGCTTACCCCCATGATGAAGTGGAGAATTGCCCTTGCGCTCGCCCCGGCCGCGTGCGGCCTGACGGGGGCGTCCGCACAGGACGCCCCGATCCCCGCGGCCGTGCAGTTCAACCGGGACGTGAGGCCGATCATGGCCAACACCTGCTTCAAGTGCCACGGCCCGGACCTGAGGGCGAACAAGGCGGACCTGCGCCTCGACCTTCCGGACAAGGCCAGGATGGAAAGGACAGACAAGACCGGGCGCACGTTCACGCCGATCGTGCCGGGCAAGCCCGAGGCCTCCGAGGTATGGCGGCGGATCAGCTCGGGCGACCCGGGCCAGGTGATGCCGCCGCCGGACAACCTCCACCTGCTGTCGGACCGCGACAAGGCGGTCATGAGGCGCTGGATCGAGCAGGGCGCCGTCTACGAGCCGCACTGGGCCTACATCCCGCCGAAGAAGGCCGTGCCGCCCGATGCGGGTCCCGCGGCCCGCAACGAGATCGACCGGTTCGTGCTGCGCGAGCTGGCGCAGAAGGGGATCTCCCCGTCCCCCGAGGCCGACCGCAGGACCCTGATCCGCCGCCTGAGCCTGGACCTCCTCGGCCTGCCCCCGACGATCGCGGAGACCGACCGGTTCCTCGCCGACAGCCAGCCCGGCGCGTACGAGCGCCTCGTCGACCGGATGCTGGACTCGCCCCACTTCGGCGAGCGCATGGCCGTGGGCTGGCTGGACCTGGCCCGCTTTGCCGACACCGTCGGGTTCCACGGGGACCAGCTCTACAACAACTTCCCGTACCGGGACTACGTCATCGACTCATTCAACCGCAACGAGCCCTACGACCAATTCACCCGCGAGCAGATCGCCGGCGACCTGCTGCCGGGCGCCACCGACAGGGACCGGGTCGCGAGCGGCTTCAACCGGCTCAACATGGTGACCCGGGAGGGCGGGGCGCAGCCGAAGGAGTACATCGCCAAGTACGCGGCGGACCGCGTCCGCACCGTGGCGACGACCTGGCTCGGCTCGACCATGGGCTGCTGCGAGTGCCACGACCACAAATACGACCCCTTCAAGGCGCGCGACTTCTACGCGATGGGATCGTACTTCGCCGACGTCAAGCAGTGGGGTGTGTATCAAAATTATGATTACACGCCGGAGCCGGAGCTGAAGGGCTTCACGAACGACTCGCCCTTCCCGCCGGAGATCGAGGTGGACAGCCCCTACCTGAGGCAGAGGGCGCAGAGGCTGCGCGCGAGGTGCGAGGCGCGGATCGCGGGCCTGATGGCGTCCCTTTCCTCGGACCCGGAGCAGGCCCGGCTCAGCCGCGAATGGGCGCGGGCCGTGGCCCCGCGCCTGAAGGCCGACCCCGAGGGCTGGGCCGCGTATGCCGCCGACGAGGCCAGGGCGATGGACCGCGGCACGGTCCAGGCGCTGCCCGACCGGAGCATTCACATCGACGTCCCCAAGGACTCGAACCCCTACCGCTCCGGGGACGGGGCGGTCATCACCTTCACCCCCGAGCCCGGCCCGCTTGCCCGCGTGCGGCTCGAGGCGCTGCCCGACCCGGCGTTCGCAAACCGGGTCACGTGCACGGCGGACGACTCGTTCACCCTGGTCCTCGAGATGTATGTCCAGCACCCGGGAAAGGGGGATCCGGTCATGCTCCACCTCGTCGATGGGTACCCCGCGCAGGCGACCCGCAGCTACACGAACGGGGCCGCCCTCACGTCCGTCGTCGCCGGCTGGACCTCGCCTCCGTCGCTCGTGCTGCAGGCCCAGTCGGTCGACTACATCGTGGACGCCCCCGTGGTCCTCCGGCCCGGGGACAAGCTCGTGGCCAAGATTTACAGCGAGAACGTGGCGCGGGTGCGCGTCTCCGTGTCGCCCCTCGGCGTGCGCGCCCCGGGCACGGCACCGGCCGCGGACGTCGCGGCGGCGATCGCCGCGCCTGATCCGACCCCGGACCAGAAGGGGGTCATTTCCTGCGAGCGGTTCCTCGGCAGCGGCGGACCCGACCTGTACGCCTTCATCGACACCCTGCGCGACGTCAGGGAGATCGCGGAGTGCCGCGGCGGGAAGGCCTACACGACCGTCACCGTGGCGACGGCCCCCTACGTCTCCCGGATTCTCCCGCGCGGCAACTGGCAGGACCAGAGCGGGGCCGTTGTCGTGCCGTCGCCCCCGGGCTTCCTCGTGGCCGGGGGTTCCCTGGAGGCCGGGGCGCCGCGGCAGACGCGGCTCGACCTGGCGAACTGGCTGGTCTCCCGGGACAACCCGCTGACCGCCCGGGCGTTCGTCAACCGGCTCTGGAGGCAGTTCTTCGGCACCGGGATCTCGTCGATCGTGGACGACCTGGGGACCCAGGGGGAGTACCCGAGCCACCCCGAGCTCCTCGACTGGCTCGCCGTCGAGTTCATGGACAGGGGATGGGACGTGAAGGCGATGGTGCGGGAGATCGTGACCTCGGCGACCTACCGGCAGAGCTCGACGTACCGCGCCGACCTGGCCGAGGTCGACCCGAACAACCGGCTGCTGGCGCGGCAGGCGCCGCGCCGCCTTGACGCCGAGTTCGTCCGCGACAACGCGCTGGCGGCGTCGGGACTCATCACCCTCGATATCGGGGGGCCCAGCGTCTACCCCTACCAGCCCCCGGGGTACTATGCGGCGCTGCAGTTCCCGGACCGCGACTACATCACCGAGACCGACGAGCGGCAGTATCGGCGCGGGGTCTACATGCACTGGCAGCGCACGTTCCTGCACCCGATGCTCGCGAACTTCGACGCGCCCTCGCGGGAGGAGTGCACGGCCGCCAGGAACGTGTCCAGCACGCCGCAGCAGGCGCTGACGCTCCTGAACGACCCGACCTTCGTCGAGGCCGCGCGGGCCCTGGCGGAGGAATCCCTGAGCGACCATGTCGCGACCGACTTTTCGGGGGGCCTGGACGAGGCCTTCCTGCGCCTTCTGGCGCGGCCGCCCACCGAGCGGGAGAGGGCGGACCTGCAGCATTTTTACCTGGAGCAGCTGTCCTACTACAGGGGCAGGCCCGACGAGGCCGGCAAGGCCATCGCCGTCGGCAACCATCCGGCCCCCGGCAACGTGGACGCGGCCACGCTCGCGGCGTGGACGTCCGTCGGCCGCGTCCTGCTCAACCTCAACGAGACGATCGTCCGCTACTAGGCAGCCCGCCATGAACCTTCCCCTCGACCCCGATTTCGTGAGGCAGCAGCAGCTCGCCTGGTCGCGCAGGACCTTCCTCGGCAAGTCAGCCCAGGCGCTCGGGGCCCTGGCGCTCGGCTCCCTCATGAACCCGCGGCTGCTCGCGGGGGGGGCGGCGCAGCCGGACTCCCGGTGGCCGGGGATCATGGGCTCGCCCCAGTTCCCGCCCAGGGCGAAGCGGGTCATCCACCTCTACATGGCGGGCGGGCCCTCCCACCTGGACCTCTTCGACCCCAAGCCCGAGCTCAACCGCATCCACGGCCAGCCGTTTCCCTCGTCGTTCACGAGCGGCCAGCAGCTGGCGCAGCTCCAGAACACGAAGCTCCTGGCGCGTGGGTCGACGTTCGGCTTCACCCGGTGCGGCCTGTCGGGCCAGATGATCTCCGACCTGCTGCCGTACACCCAGCAGATTGCGGACGACATCTGCATCATCCGCTCGATGCACACCGAGCAGATCAACCACGACCCGGCCCACGCCTTCATGAACGCGGGCTCCATGGTCAAGGGCAGGCCGAGCATGGGCTCGTGGCTCCTCTACGGCCTCGGGGCCGAGACCGAGAACCTTCCCGGATACGTCGTCCTCATGTCCCGCGGCCCGTCGGGCGGCGAGCAGCCTGTCTCGGCGCGCCAGTGGTCGGCGGGGTTCCTGCCGAGCCGCTTCCAGGGCGTCCAGTTCCAGAGCACCGGCATGCCGGTCCACTATGTCGGGAACCCCGACGGCGTCTGCCAGAGCACCCAGCGCCAGGTGATCGACGAGATTGCGCGCCTCAACGGCTTCCACGAGGAGGAGACGCTCGACCCCGAGGTCCAGACGCGCCTCGCCCAGTACGAGCTCGCGTTCAAGATGCAGACGAGCGTCCCGGACCTGACCGACCTGAGCGAGGAGCCCGCGTCGATCCGCGAGATGTACGGGGTCAAGGAGCTTGGCGACGGGTCGTTTGCTTCGAACTGCCTCGTGGCCCGCCGGCTGGCTGAGCGCGGCGTGCGCTTCATCCAGCTCTACCACCGCGGCTGGGACCAGCACAGCAACCTCGACGTGGACCTGAAGGAGGTCTGCCACCGGGTGGACCAGGCGAGCGCGGCGCTCATCACGGACCTGAAGCAGCGGGGAATGCTCGAGGACACGCTGGTCCTCTGGGGCGGCGAGTTCGGGAGGACGCCGATGGGGCAGGGCACCGGGCGCGACCACCACATCAACGCCTTTTCGCTCTGGATGGCCGGCGGCGGCATACGGGGCGGCGTGACCTGGGGCTCCACGGACGAGCTCGGCTACCGCTACGTGGAGGACGGCCAGGACATGCACGTCCACGACCTGCACGCGACGATGCTGGCCTCGTTCGGCATCGACCACGAGAAGCTGATCTACCGATTCCAGGGGCGGGACTTCCGGCTCACGGACGTGCACGGCAGGGTCGCCAAGGGGCTCTTCGCCTGACGCCGGTCCCCGTGCGCGACCTCCCCGCATACCTCGGGCATTTTCACCCCCTGTGGGTGCACCTGCCCATCGGCATCTTCATCCTCCTGGGGACCCTCGAGGTGGCGGGGCTCCTCAGGCGCATCCGCGTGTTCTCGGGGATGCCGGCGCTGAGCCCCGGACTGCGCACCCTCATCCTGTCCATAGGCGCAGGGGTCGCCGTCCTTGCCGCCCTCCTCGGGTGGCTGCTGGCGCATTCCGGGGACTATGACCCCGCGGTCGTCCGCACCCACCAGTGGCTGGGCATCGCCTCGGCCGCCGCGGCCCTCCTGCTCCTTGCCGTACATCGGGTGCGCTGGCTCTACGCGCCATGCCTTGCGGGCTTCCTGGTGCTGCTGACGCTGGCGGGACACGCAGGCGGCAAGATTTCCCACGGAAACGACTACCTGACCGCGAGAATGCCGCTCGATTTGCGCCGCGCGTTCGGCGTGCCCGTCCCGGTCGTGAGGCCGCCGCCCACCGACACCGACCACGCGATCGCCTACCGGGACGTGATCCAGCCGGTCCTGGACGAGCGCTGCACCAGCTGCCATGGCGCTTCCAAGAGCAACGGCGGCCTGCGCCTCGATTCATGGGACGCCCTCGCCAAGGGCGGGAAGGACGGTCCCGTCCTCAACCTGGCCAACCTCTCGGCGAGCGAGCTCCTGAGGCGCGTCGACCTGCCGCAGGAGGAGAAGGGCCACATGCCGCCCCTGGGCAAGCCGCAGCTCGCCGATGACGACCTGACGCTCCTTGAATGGTGGATGTCGGCCGGCGCCTCCCCGGACAAGGCCGTCGCCGTCCTCGGCGCGCCGGCCCTGGTCGGCGAAATCCTCGACACGAGGATCGGAGGCAAGGCGCCGGAACGCCCGCCGTACCGCGGGGCGACGCTGGTGCATTCCGCGCGGATCGCCGCCAAGCTCGGCATCCTCATCAGGTCGATGTCGCCGGACGGCCCCTGGATCGACGTCAACGCGAGGCCGCTCGGCAAGGAGTTCGGCGACGCGCAGCTCGCCCAGCTGGCGCAGATCGCGCCCGCCATCGCGTGGCTGGACCTCGGCGGCACGTCCGTCACGGACGAGGGGCTCGGCCCCGTCGAGGCAATGCACTGGCTGCAGCGGCTCCATCTGGACGGGACCAAGATCTCCGACAAGGGCCTGGAGCGGCTCGCCCACCTGAGGCGCATCGAGTACCTCAATCTGCGGGGGACAGCCGTGACGGACAACGGGCTCCTGGCCCTCCACTCGATGTCCCGACTGCGGTCGATCTACGTCTGGCAGACGGCCGTGACGCCCGAGGCGGTGAATGCCCTGGGCGAGGCTGTCATCGACCGGCGGCGGATCGCGCGCTGGAAGGCGGACAAGGAAGACCTTGAGCGCCGGATCGAGGAGGAGCATTTTGACGGAAACACGGGAGGATCCCTTCGCCTCGACGCCGCCCAGCCGACCGCCGCGGTCCCGCCCAAGTAAGCGCCCCGAAAACGAAACCGCATGAAAACAATGAGCCGCAGAACCTTCATCGCCAAGACCACCGTGGCCGCAGCGGCGGCCACCGTGCCGACCTTCTTCGTCCGCGCCGCCGACAAGGCGGGCACGGCCAATCCCGTCGTGGGCGCCGGGGAGCACACCTATGAGTGCGTGCACGACTGGCTGGTCCCCCCCGACGGCCTCCTCTGGGGCGACACGCACGGCCTCTGCCAAGACAGCGAGGGCAACATCTACCTCGCGCACACGGTCAACAAGGCGAGCATGCGGAGCGAGGCGGTCGTCGTGTACGATTCGTCAGGCAAGTTCATCCGGGCGTTCGGCGAGGAATTCCGCGGCGGGGCGCATGGGCTCAACATGCGCCGCGAGGACGGCACGGACTACCTGTACCACTGCGACATCAACCGCTGCAAAATTGAGAAGACCACCCTGGCCGGCGAGGTCGTCTGGCAGCACGGCTACCCGCGCGAGGATCCCGCCTACGGAGCCGCGCCGATCAACTTTGTGCCGACGAACGTCGCGCTCGCGCCCGACGGCGACTTCTTTGTCGGCGACGGCTACGGCTCGAGCCGCGTGCTCCACTTCTCCGCGTCGGGCACGTACCTGGGCGAGGTCGGGGGACCGGGCCAGGGTGACGGGCAGTTCGCCACGCCGCACGGCATGTGGATCGACACGCGCGGCACCGACCCCGTCCTGCTTGTCGCGGACCGCGGCAACGGCCGCGTCCAGACCTTCTCCCTCGACGGGAAGCACCTGCGCACCGTGAAGGACGACGCCCACCTCAGGATGCCCTGCCATTTCCATGTCCGGGGCGACCTGATGGTGTGCCCCGACCTCGACAGCCAGGTCTGCCTCCTCGACAGGGACTACAAGGTCCTGGCTCAGCTCGGCGACGGCCAGGCCCTGAACGGCAAGGTGGGCTCAAGGCGCGACCAGGCGCGCGGCCAGTTCACCCCCGGCAGGTTCATCACGCCGCACGCGGCCATATTCTTGGGCAACGGGGACATCCTCGTGGCCGAGTGGCTACCGATCGGCCGGATCACGCTCCTGAAGACCGTCTAGCCCCCGGGGGCCGCCTGGATCTGCGCGAGGATCCGCTGCGCCGTCGCGTTGCCGGGGCTGAGCTTGAGGAACTCCCGCAGCTCGTCGGTGGCCTCGCCGCGGCGGCCCGGAACATTGAGGAGCGCCATCGCGATGTTGAAATGCACGGAGGAGTAGGCGGGCATCAGCTGGAGCGCCCGGCGGTACTGCTCGACCGCCTCCGCCTTGCGCCCCTCGGCGCTCAGGGCGTTGCCCAGGTTGTTGTGCGCGTCCGCGTTGCCGGGATCCAGGCGCAGCGCCTCCCCATATTCCGAGACCGCGTCGCTGAGCCGGCCGGGGACCCGCATCCAAGCATTCCCCAGGTTGTTGTGGGCCTGGGCGAACCCGGGGGACAGGCGGATTGCCTCCTGGTACTCCGCGACCGCCCCGGTGAGGCCGCGCGGGGTGCCGGCGAGCGCCACCCCAAGGTTGTCATGGGCGTCCGCCAGGTCGGGCTTCAGGCGGATCGCCTCCCTGAACTCGGTGGCGGCCTCGTCGTTGCTGCCGGGTATCCTCAGGAGGACGCTTCCCAGGTTGTTGTGCGCGTCCGCGTAGTCGGGGTTGAGGGCAATCGCGGCCGTGTAATCGGCGACAGCCCGGTCCAGGTGGCCGTGGGCCTGGTGCCAGGCGCCCCGGTTGTTGTAGGCCAGCCATGCCTCAGGGTTGCGGGCGAGGGTCGCGCTGTAGAGCGCGAGCGGGTCCGCGTAGGTGCGGCTCTGCGCGCGGCTGAGCGCGGCCAGTCCCGCGACGGCCGCGAGAACGCCGCCCCAGCAGAGCACCCGGGGCGCGGCGCTCAGGCGGCCGATGAGAAGCGCCAGGCAGGCGGACGCCCCGGCAAAGATGCCGATGCAGGGCAGGTATTGGAAATGATCCGCCACGTAGGAGAAGAGGAACGGGAAGACGTTGAAGAAACCCAGCGCGGGAAAGAGCGAGCCGGCGAAGAAGAGCCATGCCGCGAGCGGCCCGCGGGTGCGGCGGCGCAGGTGCCACAGCGCGGTCGTCACGAGGATCACCGCAGCGAGGTACAGGCCCCAGCCGGGCGCGGCCGCGGGCACGTTCCAGCGCGGGTAGACGAAGGAGAGCCTCGCCGGCCACAGGATTTTCCCGAGGTAGAACCAGATGACCCGGCTCGCCAGGAGCAGGCGCTCGGGCAGCGAAAGGTCAAAGGCGGCCCCCTCGGCCCCGACGATCCTGCGCTCGACCCAACCCGTGAAGAGCCCGCCCGCCACGGCCAGGGCAAACCACGGGACGAGCGGCGCGACGTCGCGCTTCGCCTCGACCCGGCCCCTGCGCCACCATGTGACGACGAGCAGGGCGGCCGGGAGCGTGGAGGTGACGCTCTTTGTGAGGAGGGCCATGGCGAAGAGGCCGAGCGCGAGCGCGTAGGCTCCGGCCGCGCCGGGCCTGCCCCGGCGATTGTCAAAGCGGAGGTAGGCGAGTGCCGAGAGGAGATACAGGACGAGCGACAGCGTGTTCTTCTGCTCTGAGATCCAGGCGACCGTCTCGACGCAGACCGGGTGCACGGCGAAGAGCACGCCTGCCAGCCACCAGCCGGGCACCGCCAGCCTCTGCAGGATCCTCATCAGCAGGCCCGCGGCGAGCCCGTGGGCCAGGATGTTCACGATGTGGTAGCCGAGGGTCGCGTCGCCCCAGAGACGGTGCTCGACCCAGAACGCCGAGTGGAGGAGCGGGTAGTACTGCTGCGTCGCCCTGACGTCCGTCCAGATGCGCGCCAGGCCGGCGACCGGCTGCAGGTCCGCCCGCGTGACGTGGGCGTTGTCGTCCCAGAGGAGCTGCCCCCTAAGCGCGGGCCAGTAGCACGCGAAGGCGAGCAAAAGCACGACCGCCTGCGCGCAAAGGAACACGCGCAGCGCACCGCCGGTGGCCCTCGGCTCCGACGCCTTCTCGCCAGGCACTGGGGGAATCACGCAAATACTGACGTAACTTGGGCCCCATCGGATGCATCGGTCGCAAGTCGATTTTTCGGGTAATTTGCGCCGTCATTTCACTCCTGGTTTCCACCAACCTATTCGCGGTGGAGCGCTGGTTTTCTGCACCCAAAAACGAGCTATTTTCTCCCCGAGAGCGCGATGGGCTCGTGCTTGTCCGTGAAGCCGTGCCCCGCGTCGACGGCGAGGCGGAACGAGGGTTCGTAGCCGAGTTCCCAGTCGAAGCGCGTGAGGAGCTCGGCGAGGACGACCGGGACCTGGATACGTGTAAGGTTCATTCCGATACAGATGTGCGCCCCGCCGCCGAAGTCCGCGAGGGCCTTGCGCTGGGTGGGCGGGCCCTCGAGCCAGCGCTGGGGCCGGAACCGGAGCGGGTCCGCATAGTACTCGTCAAGGAAGTGGGGGAGCGTGTGCGCCTGCATGACGCGCGCGCCCGCGGGTATCGTCTTTCCCGCGAACGTGAGGTCCCTGAGCGGGCGCCGCCGGAGGAACGTGCCGCCCGGGTGCAGCCGCTCGCCCTCGAATATCGTCGAGCGCAGCTTCGGGAAGGCCCCGAGGCCCCGGGCGAATGACTCCGGGGTGTAGCCCGCCAGCTCCCCGCGCAGCTCGAGCACCCATGAGGGATCCTGGCTTATCCTCTCGATGATCCGCGCCAGGAGCTTCGCCGTGTTGTGGATGCCGGCAACGAGCAGCATGTAGGCGTCGTTGCGCAGCTCCTCGGCGGAGAGCGGGTCCAGGCTCCCGGGATCCTGGTCGAGGATCGCCTGGAGGTTGTCGGGCGCCCGCTTTCCGGCGAGCCGCTCGTCGACAAGCCGGCCGACCCAGCCAAAGACGCGGGCCTTGCGCTCCACGTACTCCTTGCGCCCGAACCATTCGGAGGACGCGGCGCTGACGCCGACCCCGTAGATGAGCTCCCCCTCGAGGGTCATGGCGTCCCTCATCTGGTCGTGAGAGAGCTCCGTCCGGAGCAGCGTCGACTGGTTGAGCGTCAGCAGCAGCGCGGGGATCCAGAGGTTGGCATCGTCGCCCCATCCGTTCCGGTCCGCAAGGAACCCGGAGGCGGTCCGCGCCATGGTCGCCACGTATTTCCCCACCGACTCGGCGGAGAACGCCGGCTTGAGGAGCCGGCGCTTCCTCAGGTGCGGCGCGCCATCGAGCTGGGTCACGTAGGTGGGCCCGAACTGGTCCCTGAAGCCGGGACCGGCCTGGCCATAGCTCCAGTCGGCCGTGTTCTGCCAGAAGAAGTCGTTGGCCTCGATCCCGGCGATCGTGACCCAGTCGGCGCCGCGGTAGCGCGTGCCGAAGACCTGCCCGCGTTCCCGGTAGCCCGAGGTGAAGTAGCGCACGGGGTCGGACAGGAGGAGCGGGCTGTCCACCTCCGAGCCCGATTCACCGGGCCCAAGGTGCCGGGCAATGCCGGCGAGGTCTTGCTGCGTCGTGTTCATCTGTTGGAGAGCGCCTTAAGGTCGGGGGGCAGGTAGTCGAACGACACGAATTTCTCCAGCGGCACGGGGGCGGCGAGTATTTTCAGCCGTACGAACAGGTCGACCTGCTGCTGCATGCGCGCCCGGGTCATGAGGCCGAGGCGCTCGCCCTTCGCCGGGTCGCCCTCCACGAAGCGGTCCTGCGCCATCTCCGCCATGCTGAAGTCGTAGTGCTCCTGCGTCATGTCAGTGTTGCGCTCGAGGATGATCTTCTTCGCTGGCGCGTTGTCCCCGGAAATGAAATCCTGCCATCCGCGCAGCGTCGCGGCCACGAAGGCGCGGATGGCGTCCGGGTGGGACCGGATAAAGCCCGCGTTCCCATAGATCACCCGGTAGGGGTTGTAGCCGGAGTTGGCGATGATGAGCGTGCGGGGTATGACGCCCTTCTTGCGGATGTAAAAGGGCTCGTTGGTCGCAAAGCCCTGCTGGATGAAGGTCTTGTCCGCGATGAACTCCGCCAGGCCGAAATTGTTTGGTATGATGCCGAAGTCCATGTGGTACTGGGCCTTAAGGTAGGGAATCCAGCCCGAGGTGGGATCGGCCATGATGGAATGGCCCGCCAGGTCCGCAAAGTCGCGGACGGGGCTGTCGTCGTGGACGAAGACCGACATGGGGTCCCGTTCCATATAGGCGCAGATGATCATGATCGGCAGGCCCCGGCTCACCGCCAGGATCACGTCGTCGCTGCGGCCCAGCGCGAGGTCGGCGCCTCCGGAGACGACCTTCTGGAAGGGGAATCCGCCTGGGCCGCCGTTGATGAGGTCCACGTCGAGGCCCGCGTCCTTGTAATAGCCCTTTGCCACGGCCTCGTAGTTGCCTCCCTCCTCGGCCTCGGCATACCAGTCCGCCTGGATCGTGATCTTCGTGGGAGCCGTTGCGTCCGCGGGCGGTGCCTTGGAGCACGAGGCCAGCAGCAGGGCGACGGCGCCCGCAATGAAGGGCGTGGCGAGGCAGCTGGGGTACGGGGTCGCGGACATGGGAACCCGCCCCAGTACGAAAGAATCGTGCCAACCGGCCCGCGAACGCCGGGGGGCTCAGGTCCCCTTCTTCGAGACCTTCTTCGGGTCGAAAATGTAGCCGATGCCGTGGACCGTCCGAAAGTCCGCCAGGTCCAGGCCCTTCTTCTTGAAAATGTCGCGCACCTTGACGACGTACTGGTCGAGCGAGCGGCTCCTGACGTCGGCGTGCTGTCCCCAGACCGCGTGGATCAACGCCTTGCGCGTGATCACCTCGCCGTGGTGCTCGTTGAGATAGGAGAGGATGCCCAGCTCCTTGCGCCCGATGCTGATCGTCCCGGCATCGGGAAATTCGATCTCGAGCCGGACCGGGGTCACGCGGGCCCCGCAGAAATCGAACGGGTCGGTGTTCACCTTCACGTTCTTGGTGAGGTTCAGGTCCTCCTTGTAGTCGGCCCGGCGCAGGACCGCCTTGATGCGGGCGGTGAGCTCGGCGTAGCTGAACGGCTTCGTGATGTAGTCGTCGCCGCCCTGCTCGAGCCCATGCACCTTGCTGGCCTCCTCCAGGTTGGCCGTGAGGAAGATCACGGGAACATTGATGTTGGCGGCCTTGAGGTCCTCGTAGAGCTCGAACCCACCCTGGTCGGGAAGAATCAGGTCCATGAGGACGAGGTTCGCGAAGTTCCGCTGGAGAAACTTGAGCGCGTGCGCCGCCCGGTTGCACACCTGGACGCGCATCCCGGCCCGCTCGAGATGCTGGGCCACGAGTGAGGCCAGATCAGGCTCATCCTCCACGACTACGATGAGAGGCTTGGGGTTCGGCCGCGTCGGCAGTGAATCGGGCATATCCGGTCTGGCGCGTTTTTTACATTTAGTGTCGAGAATGTCAATCAGCCTGAGCCCCAAGCATTTTGCTTGAACGGCGGGGTCTCCGGGCGACGCTTGTCACCCCGTGCCCGAAGCCAAGCCACTCCTCATGCTCGGGCTGCCCAAGGGCAGCCTGGAAGAGTCTACCCGGAGCCTTTTTGCGAAGGCCGGTTGGAGGATCACGAGCAATTCGCGGTCCTACAGGCCCTCCATTGACGACCCGGAGCTGGACGGCCGGTTTGTCCGGGCCCAGGAGGTCAGCCGGTACGTGGAACACGGCTTCTTTGACTGCGGCCTGACGGGCCAGGATTGGATCGTCGAGAACGGCTCGGACGTGGTCGAGGTCTGCGACCTGATCTACAGCCGCGCCTCGGCCGCCAAGTCGCGCTGGGTGCTCTGCGTGGCCGAGGATTCCCCGGTCAGGACCCCCGCGGACCTCGCCGGCAAGCGGGTGGCCACGGAGCTCGTCCAGACCGTCAAGCGCTACTTCGCGGCCAAGAAGATCGACGTCGAGGTCGAGTTCTCGTGGGGGGCGACGGAGGTCAAGGTCCCCGACCTGGTCGACGCCATCGTCGACATCACGGAGACAGGCTCGTCGCTGCGGGCCAACAAGCTGCGCATCGTCGACACGCTCCTTGAGACCAACACGAAGCTGATCGCGAACAAGGCGTCCTGGGACGACCCGGCGAAGCGCCGCAAGATTGAGACGATTGCCCTGCTCCTGCGCGGCGCGCTGGAGGCCGAGTCCAAGGTCGGCCTCAAGATGAACGCCCCCAAGAAGGCGCTCCAGTCCATCATTTCCGCCGTGCCGTCCCTCAGGGACCCGACCATCTCTCCGCTCAGCAACGCGGACTGGGTCGCCCTCGAGACCATCATCGACCAGAGCGTCGTCCGCGAGATCCTGCCCCAGTTGAAGGCGCTCGGCGCCGAGGGCATCGTGGAGTACCCGCTCAACAAGGTCGTCTATTGAGATGGCGAAGGTCTCCATCGGCCTCCTCCAGCACGCCTGCGGGGCGGACCCGGCGGCGAACCTGAAGAAGACGCTCGCGCTCGCCGGCGAGGCCGCAAGGCGCGGCGCGAACATCATCTGCACGCAGGAGCTCTTCCGCTCGCAATATTTCTGCCAGAGCGAGGACCACGGCAACTTCAGGCTGGCTGAGAAGATACCCGGCGCGAGCACCGAGGCGTTCCAGAAGCTGGCGAAGAAGCACGGCGTCGTGGTCATCGCCTCCCTCTTTGAGAGGCGGGCGAGCGGACTCTACCACAACACGGCGGCCGTCATCGACGCCGACGGCTCGCTCCTGGGCATCTACCGCAAGATGCACATTCCGGACGACCCGCTCTACTACGAGAAGTTCTACTTCACGCCGGGCGACACGGGCTTCAAGTCGTGGAAGACGCGCTTCGGGAAGATCGGCGTCCTCATCTGCTGGGACCAGTGGTACCCCGAGGCGGCGAGGCTGACGGCGCTCCAGGGGGCTGAGATCATCTTCTATCCGACCGCGATCGGCTGGCACCCGAAGGAGAAGGTGAAATTGGGGGCGGGGCAGCACGACGCCTGGGAGACGATCCAGAGGTCGCACGCCGTCGCCAACGGGTGCTTCGTCGCGGTGTGCAACCGCATCGGCCTTGAGAAGCCCGTGGGCGGGCCGGGCCTCGAGTTCTGGGGCCAGAGTTTTGTCGCCGGCACGAATGGCGAGATCCTCGGAAAGGCGCCCGCTGCGAAGGAGGAGGTCCTGATCGTTCCCGTTTCGCTGGGCGAGGTCGACAGCACGCGGACGCACTGGCCGTTCCTGCGCGATCGCCGCATAGACGCCTACGGTGACCTGACAAAGCGCTTTCGCGACTGACCGACGGGGCGGATCGAGGCGTATCAATACACCTCGTACACCTCCACCAGGCTGACACCCGTGTCGCCGGCGGTTCCCGCCGCCCCGGAAACGATCGCGGAATACGCGCCAGGCGCCAGCGTGAGGAGGAGCGCCGAGTCCGGGGTTGGGCCGGAGCCCCAGGAGAAGGCACCCATCGCGCTTGCAACCGTCGCAATCTCGGGGTTGCCGCCCCATCCGGCGTTCGAGGCAAGGACCTTGTCCGCGCCGCCCACGGTCTGATGCAGCTCGATCCTGGGGTCCGCCAACGTACCCGCCACATTGAAGGGAGCCGCGGCGATAGCCGGCCCCGAGGCGCGGATAAGGAGGGTGACCGATGTGTTTCCCCCGATCACAAAACCCGCGATCAGGACACTTGAACCGGTCCCGACCTGCGCGCGCGTCGACAGGTTGACGAGCCGGGGCGAGACGCCGGCGACAAAGGCCCCCGGGGGGCTTGCGTCGTAGACTTCCGCCAGCACAACACCCGTATCGCCCGCTGTTCCGGCGGCGCCGGCGATGACCGCGGAATAGGGCGAAGGCGCCAGCGGCTGGTAGAGGGCCGAGTCGGGTGTCGCAGCCGTGCCCCAGCTGAATGCCCCTGTGGCAGCCGCGGCGGCGGCAATCTCGGCATTTCCGTCCCATCCCGCGTCGACGGCAACCACGGCGTTCGCTCCATTGACGGATTTATTCAGCGTGACCTTCGGATCGGCCAGGGTGCCCGGAACATCGAAGGGCGCCATGCCGATGGCCGGCCCCGACGCCCTGATGAGGATGGGCACCGACCCCGAGCCGCCGCCGACCACAAAGCCCGGGATCAGCACATTGGCCCCGGTCCCGGCGAGGGCGCGGCACGAGAGGTTGATGAGGTGCCCGGCGATCCCTGGGGACTCGTTGACCGAAAGGGATGCGGCGGAGCTGCCTGACGATGCCGCGGGGCCCGAAGCGGTGCACGTCAGCGTTCCGGCATCGACGGCGCTGGCACGGGAAATCACCAGCAGGGGCCCCTGGCTTCCTGAGACGGTAGAGGTGCCCCTCGGGCCGTCCGCGAGCGGGACGCCGTTCAGGTACCACTGGTAGCTGGTCGCACCCGACGCGCCGCAGCTGAAGACGGCCGTCGCGCCTGCCGCGACAGCCTGCGACTCGGGCTCTTGGGAGATGATCAGGTTCACGCCAGGAGTGCCGACGCGGATCAGGTCATTGTAGCTGTCGGTGACGCAGAGACGCCCGGTGCCATCGACGGCCACCCCGGTGGGGGTGTTGAATGCGGCAAAGGGACCGGTTCCATCGGCGTTGCCCGTGACGCCAGGCGTGCCGGCGGCCGTGGTGACGGTGCCCGAGGGTGAGGCCACCCGGATCGTGTTGTTGCCGGTATCGGTGATGATCAGGTTCCCCTTTGTGTCGAAGCAGAGACCGCCCGGCTGGTTGAACGTGGCCGCCGTGCCGGCGCCGTCCAGGCTGCCCGCGAGGCCGGAGGTTCCCAAATAGGTGGTCACCATGCCCGACGAGGTTATCTTCCTGATCGTGTTGTTGTTGATGTCGCTGACGTAGAGCGTCCCGCCCGAGTCGAGCGCGAGGCCAAAGGGCTCGTTGAAGCGAGCGGCCGCACCGCCGCCATCCGCATCGCCGGACGAGGAGGCCGATCCGGCAAGTGTCGTCACGGCGCCGGAAGGCGTGATCTTCCGCACCGTGTTGTTGCCCGTGTCGGCGACGTAGAGGGTGCCCCCGCCATCGACAATAATGCCACTCGGCTTGTTGAACTGGGCCGCGGGGCCTGTCCCGTCGGCGCTTCCTGATGTGCCTGCGGTTCCCGCCAGGGTGGAGACGGCTCCCGCGGACGTGATCTTCCGTATCGTGTTGCTGAAGGTGTCCACCACGTAGGCATTGCCGCTGCTGTCGACGGCGATTCCGAAGGGCGCCTCGAAGCGGGCGGCGGCAGCCGAGCCATCGGCCGCGCCCGGGCTTCCGGATTCTCCAGCCAGGGTCGTCACCTGCCCCTGCGGGGAAACCTTCCGGATGGATGAATCCCCGGAGTCCGCGACATACAGGTCTCCCGAGGGTGCCAACGCGATCCCGAGCGGCAGGTCAAATGTCGCCGCAACGCCGGTTCCGTCGACGCCCGCGGGGGGAAGGGCGCTGCCGGCGAGATTCGACACGGCCAGGGATGGGGTGATCTTGCGAAGGGCCCCATTGCCCTGATCGACCACGTAAAGGTTGCCGGAGCCGTCGATGACGACACCGGTGGGTGCGCTGAACAGGGCGGCGGTCCCCGTCCCGTTGGTGCTGCCCGGATGGCCCGCAGAGCCGACGAGGGTCGTCACGACGCCGCCCGGGGTGACTTTGCGGATCAGGTCGTTGTCCGTGTCGGCGACATAGAGGTTGCCCGAGCCGTCAATGCACAGGCCCCAGGGGTAGTCGAAAAGGCCGCCTGTTCCCGTCCCGTCGAGCGAGCCGGTGCTGTCGTGGGTTCCGGCAATCGAAGTCACGACGCCGGAGGGAGTCACCTTTCGGATGACGTCATTGCCGCGGTCTGCGACGTAAATGTTGCCCGCACCGTCAAGAACGAGTCCCGTCGGGAAATTGAATTGGGCCCCGGAGCCTGACCCGTCCATGTAGCTCGCGTTCGCTTGGGGATTGCCCGCGATCGTAGTCACGACGCCGGCGGGCGTGATCATGCGGATCGTGTTGTTGTTGGAATCGGCGACAAACACATCGCCGGAGGTGTCGCAAGCTATGCCGCTCGGGCTCTTGAACCGGGCACTGGACCCGGCGCCGTCCGCGTAGCCCTCGATTCCCGCGACGCCCGCAAGGGTCGTCACGGAGCCTGACGGCGTGATCTTGCGGATCGTTGAATTGCCGGTGTCCGCGACGTAGAGATCGCCGCTGCCGTCGACGGCCACGCCGTTCGGCGCAAGAAACCGTGCCGCGCCGCCGACGCCGTCCGCGCTGCCCGAGTTGCCCGCAAGGCCGGCAACGGTGGTCACGACGCCCGCCAGTGTGACCTTGCGGATCGTGCTGTTGCCCGTGTCGGCGATGTAAACGTTGCCGGCAGCATCGATCGCCGCCCCAGTCGGGGCGTTGAATCCGGCCGCGCTCCCGTTTCCATCGGCGCTTCCCAGGAGCGCGCCGGCGAGCGTCACAAAGGTGTAAGGGGCAGGGTAGAGGACGACGGTCAGCGCGGCGG
>Ga0302326_10008260_pt1 | contig 23006 bp, 16 predicted proteins | sample Palsa_T0_3_FD_202264 | JGI IMG/M metagenome (GOLD analysis project Ga0302326, IMG submission 202264) | Peat permafrost microbial communities from Stordalen Mire near Abisko, Sweden - Palsa_T0_3 | ecosystem: Environmental > Terrestrial > Soil > Palsa > Peat permafrost | place: Sweden: Abisko... | reverse complement strand
CGAGGAGGTCTTGGACGAGTTGAAAGCCGCCGATCGGCTTGCCGAACTGGTGGCGAGATGTCGCGTAGCGGAGCGCGTGCTCGTACGCGCCGCGGCCGCAGCCGACCGCGAACCAAGCCACGCCCGCGCGCGTCATCCGTAGTACTTTCGCCGTGTCCTTGAACGAGTTTGCATTCTGGAGCCGGTCGCTCTCGGGCACGCGGCAATCGGTTAGCGTGATGTGGCCGTTCTGTACGACGCGCAGCGCCATCTTGTTCTCGATCTTAGCGACGGAAAAGCCCGGGGTACCCTTCTCAACGACGAAGCCTTTGACGTGGCCGGACTCTTCGTCGCGTGCCCAGATCACGTTGAGGTCGGCGAAGGTCGCGTTGCCGATCCACTTCTTCTCGCCGCTCAGGATCCAGCTGTCACCCTCGCGCCGGCACGTCGTCAACATGCCGCGCGAAGTGGCCGAGCCAACCAGAGGTTCGGTCAGTCCGAACGACCCGATTTTTTCGAAGCGCATCATCGACGGCAGCCAGCGCTGCTTTTGCTCTTCGGAGCCGCACAGATAGATGGAGCCTGCCGACAGCCCGGTGTGAACGCCCCAGAACGTTGCGATCGACGAATCGACCCGCGCCAGTTCCATGCCGACGATCCCGTTGAGCAGCCAACTGCCGCCCGCGGCACCGTAGCCCTCGTATCCGATGCCTCCGATGCCGAGCGTCGCGATTTTCGGGATCAGCTCGAACGGAAACTTGTCCCGGTTCCAGTAGTCGCCGATGATCGGGGCGACGTCCGTCTCCATGAAGTCGCGCACGCGCGCCGCGACCGCCCGCCCCCGCTCGTCGAGTACGTCGGCGATCCGGTAGAAATCGCCATCCACGGGCGGCGGCGTAAAAGGTGCTTCCGGCGTCACAGTCGCTTGCATCGCACGAACCTCTCTTCAGGTTCCGAAGCTTCGTTGACGTGAACCGGCGCTTCCTATTGCCGATGAACTACCTTGGGCTCGGACTCGTCTGGGAGGGCAGCGGCGGCACTTCGATCACGTAGGGTACGAAGTCGACGATGCCCGGATTCGCCGCGTGCGCGGCGTCGAGCGTAACGGAGAACACGTCATCCCCAAATCCGCCGTCTTTGGGACGAAAGCGCACGAGGTTGACGAAGCCTGTCGGCAGCGGCGACGCTCCGCTCGGCAGCACCACTTCGACGGATATCGCGATCGGCGCCCCGAGCGGAAGCTGCGTGATGTGCACGTCGACGAAAGGTGCGCCGTCGCGATTCTTCATTTCCGGGCCGATCGAAACCACGCCGACTGCCGCACCGGCGTCGGTGCGCGTCGCTACCACCCGCAGGGTTGCCGGATCGACCTTCGACACGCCGGCCTTGCTTGCGGACAGTTCGATGCGTCCGGCAAACGATCCGCCGGCCGCTCCCGCCGCGGGCGTCGTCCCAAGCGAAGCCGGCGGCGCGGCGCTCGAGCGACCCACGAGCGCAAAGAAAAGGATGATGGAAATGAACGCCGCGATCCTCAAGCTCGTCCTCTTACGCCGGTCCTTCGGTCTCTGCTCGTTCTTCGATCCGAGCCTGAAGATGGTCGGCCTCCGCATCGGTCCGGCGCTCTAAACCGATCAGCTTGTTATCTGCCGCGTCGATCGCAAAGATGATCGCGTCGAGCTTGGTGTTCATCGCTCGCGTGTCGCGGCTTTGGGCGTTGTTAAGGACGAACACCATCAGGAAGGTGACGATCGTCGTGCCGGTGTTGATGACCAACTGCCATCCATCGGAAAAGTGGAACATCGGCCCGGTCGCAGCCCACGCGACCACGATGATGAAGGCTAAACCGGTCGCCATAGGGCTCGCCGAAAATTCGTTGACGGAACGGGCGAACGCCCCAAACACCTCGCGCAATATCACTCCTTCGGCAGCAGCCTTTGGCCCATTCCTACCCATTTTCCGGGCCTAACACCGTGCGGTCGAGCGCGTGGCTTCGCCGCATGGGCCTCGGCGGCACATTGCAAGAAGGCCGTGTCATGTCGGAAATGCGCGAACGGCTCATCGGTGCGTGGACCCTCGTCTCGTACGTCCTCCTGGCCTCCGATGGATCCGAACCGATCCACCCGATGGGAACCGAACCGCGCGGCTTCATCATGTATACGCCCGACGGATACATGTCCGCGCAAATCATGCGAACGGGCCGCCCCGCGTTCACATCGGGAAACCCGGTGCGCGGGACACCCGAGGAATTCACGGCGGCGGCGCGAGGGTATCTTGCATATTCGGGGCCGTTTCGAACCGACGATGCAAACGAGACGGTGACCCACGCGGCCGATCTCTCGCTTTTTCCAAACTGGATCGACGTCGACCAGGTTCGCCGCGTGGCGTTCGACGGAGACCTGCTCACGTTGAGCACGGTGACTCCCACCCCCGGCCGAGGCCGGGAGTTTGCAGCGCAGCTCACGTGGAGACGCGCGGTCCCGAATTAGGCCTGCGGCACGCGGCTCGGCGAAGCCCGTGGTATGCCCGACGCTTTGAAAAGTGGTTCTTTCCGTGGGCCACGCCGGTCGCTATGATGACGGCATGAAGGTCGAGATCGCCCGGGCCGCAGCCGGCACGCCGTGCGAAGAACGTGAAACGAAAAGCGCCGGCCCCATCGTCGAGCTTCGGCAATATACGCTGCACCCCGGGCAGCGCGACGTGCTGATCGAGATCTTCGACAACCATCTCGTCGAACCGCAGCTGGCGGCCGGCATGACGATCCTCGGCGAATTCCGCGTCCTTGAAGATCCCAACCGGTTCCTCTGGTTGCGCGGCTTTCCGAACATGGCCGCGCGCCGAGCGTCGCTCGAGGCCTTCTACACGGGACCCGTGTGGCGCAGATATGCCGCCGCGGCTAATGCAACGATGGTCGATTCAGACAACGTGCTCTTGTTGCGTCCGCAAACGCCGCCCGAGGGATTTTCGCTCGGCCCCGAACGCGGAACGCAGCCGGCACGGGGCCAGCTCGTCCTCACGATCTATCACCCGGAGCGCGAGCCGGGCAAAGCGTTTTGCGATCTTTTTGCTTCGCAGATCGAGCCGCTCGTGGCGGATGCCGGTGCGACCGTTATCGCGTCGCTCGTTTCGGTTGCGAGCGAGAACGATTTCCCCGGGCTCCCGGTGCGGCAGGTGCACAGCTTCGCGTGGTTCGCACGTCTGCCCGATGCGCGTGGGTACGATCGCTACGCGGAAGCGATCGCTACCGATCCGCTTTGGGCGAGCACGCGCGAGGCGTTTGCGCGTTTGGGGAACTACGCGCCGCCCGAAGTGTGGCGGCTCGAGCCGACGCGGCGCTCGAGGCTGTAACCGGCTAGCGCACCGAGCGCAGCGAGTCGCTCATGGTGACGCTGTGCAGCGACGTTCCCAAACGCAAGCCGATCTCGCCGGAACGGGCGAGCGCGGCGTCGGTACCGCGATCTCCCAAGAGCATGTGGAGGTCGGAGACGAGCTGCGCGAACGGCAGCGGCCGCACGAGTCCCGCCGCGCCGACGCATCTGGTTGAATGTTCGATCGCATCGCGCGCCGCGCGCTCGATCGCGACGCGCGCCATGCCGGCCACGTCGACGACGTTCTCGGCGGTGCGCTCGCTCGGGGCAGCATCGAAATCTTGCCAGGTTTCTTCGCCGGCGCGCAACCAGTTTCGCGCGCTCCGCGCCGCAATGCGCAGCTCACCCGCGCGAACCCGCACGGAGGCCTCCTGGTCGAGGCCGCGCGCGACGAGAAACGCGAGCGTCTCGCGCGTCAGCCGTTCGATCGCGCCCGTCAGCACGGCCGCCTGGCGAAGGGCACCGCCGAGCAGCCACGGATCGCGTTCGTAGTCGCCCGGTGCGCCGAGGAGATCCTCGTCGTTGAGTTCGATCTCGTCGAAGCACACGCGATAGCTGTTCGAGGCTTCCAGACCCAGCGGCTGCCACCCCGAATCGTCGATGGTCACGTGGCAACGATCGAGCGGAACGAGACACAGCTGCAGTCCGCCGTCGGGGCGGCGCGCGACGATCGCGGCGCGCGTCACCGTGTCGGCCGCGGCTGCGCGCATCACCGATCCGCGTAAAACGTACCCCGAGCGCCGGCGCTCGATGTGAACGCCGGCTTCGTCCGGTTCGTGCCACAGTGCAAAGAGCTCGCCCGCGTATGCATCGGCATGCGCTTGCCTGCGCTGCGCTTCGGTACCGAAGAGCGCGACGAGCTGTGCGGCGTTACAATGCGATTCGTAGATGCGGCCGAGACTGGCTTCGCGAGCGCCCATGGCGACCAGCGCTTCGATTTCCGCGCGACGTCCGCCGTGCGAAACGCCGCGCCCGTCGTACTTCGCGCGCGCAAGCGTTTCACGCTCGATGCGCGTACGCAAGCGGCGCATCGAACCAAGAACAACGTCCACGATCATGCCCACATCCTACCCGAATCTCGCAAATTAAACGTGCTGCAAGTGTCTAATCTCACATTGCGTTAATCCGCACAAACTTTAGTCCCAGGGTCCCACAGAATGTTTCCTTCGCGTCGCAGCGATCGAGACGAAAGCGGGCATCAATAGGCGTGAGGCGCAAACGCCAAGACATTGAGAAATGGCCCGGCGCGCGTCTATTTACAAAACTCTCAGTAAGCTGGTATAATCGATTCATGCAGACCGCACAGCGACCCGCCGGCGTTATCGCCGAGCCGCACATCACTCCACGTAACGTGGATTTCGAGCTGAACGCCGCACGCGCCAAGAATTGGCTTGCCGGCTCGCCCGAAAAAACGCTGTTTTCCAACGCGCTCTCGATCCTGTTCCCGCCCGGCGAGCGTTTCTTCATCGCCTCGGTCCTCGCAAACCGCGACAAGATCACCAATCCCGATCTCAAAGCGCAAGTCAAAGCGTTTTGCCAGCAAGAGGCGTACCACACGCGCGAGCACGTCGCGTACAACAAAGCGCTCAACACGTTCGTCGATTCCGACACGCTCGAACGCGAGCTAACCGAGTATCTGGAATGGACGAAGAAGACGCTTCCCGCGAACGGTCCACTGCTTGCGACCTGCGCGCTCGAGCACTTCACCGCGATCATGGCCCACGAGTTTCTCAACGACGATGCCTACATGGCGGGTGCCGATTCGGATTACAAGCGCTTGTGGACGTGGCACGCAATGGAAGAATGCGAACACAAGGCCGTCGCCTACGACGTCTTCCGGGCGACGGTCTCCGGACGCAGCCGCGAGTTCCGCCGCGGGCTCGTCATGGTATTGACGACGATCACGTTTTTGAAGTTCATCGGCAAGCATTGCCTGGCGCTCATGCGCGCGCAGGGCCTGGCAAAGAACCCCGCGTCGTGGGCGAAGCTGCTCTGGTACGTCTGGGGATCGCCGGGCATCATGCGGCGCATCATTCCAGCATACTTACAATATTACAAGCCGAGCTTTCACCCGAACGACCTCGACGATAGTGAAGCGCTGGAGCGCACACGAGCCCTCGTCGCGACCTGGTAATCGTGCGAGGCGCAGCACACTTCTAGTCTAGAGCCGCGTCGCACGGGGTGCGGCGCGGTTGTCAGCAGGCGCTGTTGCCGATATCTAGAGGATGCTGAGCACGCTCCTCCTGATCGCAGCCGTCACGGCTCCGGGCATCGAGTTTCCGCCTGCGGCCGCAGCTGCGGACGCGCCGGTGCGCATCGACGAGTGCAGCGCCACGCGCGACGGACTCGACCTGATCTACCGCTTCGACCTCAGCAACGCTAGCGACAAGGGCATCGAGCGCGTCGAAGTGGCCTTCGTGTTTGAAAATCCCGGCGAGAAGACCGCACGCGGCATGCAGCGGCTCTCGATTTCGAGCGAGATGGACGCAGGCCAAGCGCTGCGGTTCTCCGCGGAGACCGGAGCGATCCGGCGCGCCGACATCTCACGGGGAGCTCGCCTCGGCGCGTGTTCCGTCGTCGGCATCAGTTTTTCGGACGGAACGCACGTGGAGCTCGCGCCGGCCGAGCCCGTGCCCGCGACGCCCGCTCCTACGGCCGCACGATCGCAGGCCGGCTCGCCGAACCCCTCTCCCAGCGCCTGAGAGCCTGGGCCTGTACGGCAGCTTACCGCGCCTGGGGCGCGAATGAGCTAGCATCGGCGGATGCACGACGTTTCATCGTTGCTCCCCGTGTTTGGACGGCTCGGCGAACGTTCCGGGAGATCGATGGAAAACAAGGTTTGGTACTTGCGGCAGAACCGTCTCTTCGACCAAGCGGGCGATGACGCGATCGATGGCGGCGACAAAATCTTCACGACCTGCGTCCACCCGAAGAAATCGCTGATCTTCGACCAGGGCGATCCGACGCGCGTCGTCTTCCTCATCAAACGCGGCAAGGTTCGGATCACGCGCCTGACGGCCGACGGCAAGGAAGTCACGGTCGCCGTGCTCGGCGCGGGCGACATGTTCGGCGAAGAGACGCTCTTCGACGACCAGCCGCGCATGACGCACGCCGTTTGTATGGAAGAGTGCCTGCTGTGCACCGCAAAAGCGGACGACCTCTTCGCATTGCTATCGCGCAATCCGACCCTCGCGCTCAACGTCGCGAAGATCCTGAGCGACAAGCTCGTCGATGCGTCGGCAACGATGGAAGACTTGGCGTACGCGAAAATTTCCGATCGGCTCTTGCACCTCTTCGACCGGCTCGCCTCCGAACACGGCATCGAAACCGAAGATGGTACGAGCATCGACGTACGGCTCACTCACGCGGACATCGCCTCGCTTATCGGCAGCACGCGCGAAACCGTCTCGCTCGAAATGTCCAACCTCGCGAAGAGCGGCGCCATCCGTTACGACGGCAAGCGCATCACCCTGCCGAAGAGCTAGCCGTTGGCTCTGTCGCTTCGCTTCGCGGCGGGACGCGTGCCGTGCGCGAGGTTGAAGGCGCTGTTGATGAGGCCGACATGCGAGAACGCTTGCGGAAAATTGCCGAGGTGGCGGCGCGTGAGCGGATCGACTTCCTCCGCGAGCAACCCCACGTCGTTGCAAAACCCGCAGAGCCGCTCGAACATCGCGCGAGCCTCGTCGAAACGACCGGCCAGCACGTAGTTGTCGACCAGCCAAAAGCTGCACGCTAAGAACGCACCTTCCCCCGCGGGAAGACCGTCGTCGGTTCCACCGGCGCCCTGCGTGTAGCGGTACACGACGCCGTTGCGCAACAGGCTTCGCTCGATCGCCGCGATCGTCCCAGCCACCCGCTCGTCGTCCCACGGAAGAAAGCCAACGATCGGGATCAGCAGCGTCGCCGCGTCGAGATCGTTCGAGCCATAGGCTTGCACGAACGTCGCGCGGTCGCGATCGAACGCCTTCGCGCAGACCTCGGCGTGGATTTCGGCGCGAACGGCGCGCCATCGTTCGATCGGCCCGTCGAGACCGAACTCTTCAACCCCTCGGACCGCGCGATCGAGAGCCGCCCACGCCATCACCTTCGAATGCGTGAAGTGCTGGGGCTCGCCGCGGATCTCCCAAATCCCGCGGTCCGGCTCGCGCCAGCGACGTTCGACCGTTTCGATGACGGCGCGCGCGAGGTTCCACTCGTCCGCGTCGTGTTCGATGCCGAAACGGTGGCTCGCAAACAGCAGGTCGATGACTTCACCGTAGACGTCGAGTTGAAATTGGCCGTGCGCGCCGTTGCCGAGGCGCACCGGTCGCGAGCCTTCGTAGCCCGCAAGCCACGCGACCTCAGACTCGGGGATGCGCCGCGCTCCCTTCAGGCTATAGACGATCTGCAAGTCCGCAGGCGCACCGGCGACGGCCCGCAGCAGCCACGAGCGCCAATCGCGCGCCGCTTCGACGTGACCGGCCGCCAGCAGCGCGTACAGCGTGAAGGTCGCGTCGCGCAGCCAGCAATAGCGATAGTCCCAGTTGCGCACGCCGCCGAGTTGCTCCGGGAGCGACGTCGTCGCCGCAGCCACGATGCCGCCGGTCGGCCCGTACGTCAGCGCTTTGAGCGTCAACAGCGAGCGTATCACGAGCTCCCGATGCGATCCCTCATACTTGCAGAGGTTCGACCACGCGAGCCAGCTCTTCTCACACTTGGCGACCGCGCCCCGCGGCGACCGCGCTCTTGGCCAGTCCTCGTGCGAGGGAAAATAGGTCAACTCGAAGCTCGCGCTTTCGCCTTTGGCTAGCTCGAATTCGGCTACGTGATGCAGTCCGTCCGGCCGCGCGAGGTTGTCATCAGCGAGCAGCAGCGCGTCGGGGCCCGCGATCGCGAGTAATCCGGCATCGGTGCGGCGCAGCCACGGAACGACGGAACCGTAGTCGAAGCGGACGGCATATTCCATCCGCATCGGAACCTTACCGCGGCGGCAGCGCACCTTACGGACGATGCGCGGATGCTCGCTACCCGCAAGCATGACGTCGCTCAAGGTGACCTCGCCGGCGTCACATGCGAAGGTCGTTTCCAACGTCAAGGTTCCCTTGCGATAGGCGCGGGTCACGCCGCGCACCGGCACCGCGGGTGCGATCGCCCAACGGCCGTTGTCCGCGTCGCCCAGCAGCGCCGCAAAGCAGGCCGGGCTGTCAAAGCGCGGGACGCAGAACCAGTCGATCGATCCATCCCGCCCGACGAGCGCGGCGGTGCGGGTGTCGCCGATCAGGGCATAGTCTTCGATAGGAAGGCTCACCGACCGGATGTACCTACGTCGATCGTCCGCACGCCTCCCAGAGAAACCCCAGGAACCTCCCAGCCACCTCTTTGGCGGGCGCGGTAAGGTTGCCGAAAGGCGCATCTGGAAGTCAAGCGCCGCCCTACTCGTGAAAGGAGACGGCAGCGTTGGATGTCCGCCGCACCATCACGGCAGCTCTCGCGGCTGCTGCGTTGCTTGCCGCATGCAATCGCGGAGCGCACGGTAGCGGCCACAAGCGGGGCGGCGCCGGCGCGACCCTGCCGCCCGAAGCGATTCCAACGGCGCAGGCCCGCGCGACCACGGTTCGGCCGACGATCTCGATTGCCGGAATCATCGCCCCGCTGCAAAACGTCGCGATCTCGAGCCAGCTTACCGAGCCCTGCGATTCGGTGCTCGTGCAAGAGGGCGACCACGTGCACAAGGGCCAAACGCTGGCCGTTTTCGACACGGCCGACCTGCGGGCGGAATACGAGTCCGACCAGCGCGCCGCTGCGTCGGACGACGCCAAGGTCTCACAAGCGCGTTACAACGCCCAACTGCAGTTCGGCCAAAATCCGGAGCAAGTGACGCAGCAAGCGCAGGCGTTGCGCCAGGCGCAGCAGACCTTACGTCTCGACCAAATCAACCTCGCCCGCGACCACCAGCTCCTCGCGCAAGGCTACATTGCGCAGCAAGTCTACGACCAGCAAGCGACCCTGGTCCGCAACGACCAGGCCGCGGTGAGTTCGGCGCAGGCCCAACTTTCGTCGGTGCGGATCAACGAGCAAGTGAATGGCAATCCCTCACAAGGGCTTCAAGCCGCGACGATCCAGTCCGCGATCGCCGATGCCGCATCCGCCCACTCCGCCGCTCAACAAGTCAAAACGTCGATCGACAAAGCGGTCATCATCTCTCCGGTCGACGGCGTGATCGCCAACCGCAACCTCAACGTCGGCGAATATCCGAGCGGCCGCACCCTGTTCACGGTGCAAGAAATCTCGAGCGTGTATGCCGAGCTCAACGCCTCGAGCGCAAACGTCTTCGCGCTGCAGCGCGGAGCGCACGTCAGCCTGACGGTTGCCGGCACCGGAAACGCGACCTATACCGGGAGCGTCGTCGGCGTGCTCGGGCAGGTGACCCCCGGCTCGACGAACTTCACGGTTAAGACCGTCGTCGACAATCCCGATCTCAAACTGCAGTCGGGCGTTCCGGTCACGGCGACCGTCGCCTTGCCGGCAACGACCGGGCTTGGTATTCCGACGACGGCATTTCTCGACGACACCCATGCGAGCGTGATCGTCGACTCGGATGGGACGGCAAAGGTCGCGACCGTGCACGAGCTGGCGAGTGACGGAACCACATCGATCGTCTCCGGGCTTTCGTCCGGCGCGACGGTCGTCTCCGACGGCCAGCTCGGAATAACGAGCGGCGAGAAACTTTCCGAGCGATAGCGCTGGTTTCGTGAACGGTCTGACGCAGGTCTTCGTCCGGCGACCGACGCTCGCGATGGTCTTTTGCGTCCTCACGGCGCTGGGCGGAACGCTTGCGTTCCGAACGCTCGTGCAGCAGCAGTTTCCGAACATCGACTTCCCGACCGTCCAGATACGCGTTTCCTATTCGGGCGCGCCCCCGACGGAAATCCGCGACGCGATCGTGCGCCCGATCGAGGATGCGGTCGCGGGCGCCCCGGACCTCGATCACATCAACTCGACGATCCAACAGGGTCAGGCGACCATCGCCGCCGCCTTTACCTTAAACTCCGACCAGACGACCGACCTCGTCGAAATCCAGCGCAGGCTTCAGTCCGTCCGAGCGGCGCTTCCGACCGATCTTTCACCGCCGACGGTCGGAACGTTCGACCCGGCCGAAGCGACGGTCGCTACGCTCACGGTCACCTCGCGTTCGATGACTGCGGCCGCGCTGTCGTCGGCGGTCAACGACGAGATCGTCCCCGAGATGGAGCAGATCGACGGCGTTTCAAACGTCAACGCATCGGGCGTGGTCACGCCGGCGCTCGAGGTTGAAGTCGATCCGCAGAAGATCTCGGCCGCGAACCTCACGCTGGGTGACGTCGTCTCGGCGATCTCCGCCAACAACGTCCGCGCGCCGGGCGGGATCATCTACTCTCCCAGCCGTGAAACCTCGGTCGACGTGCGCGGCGATCTCTCGACCGTCGAATCGGTAGCGGACTTGCTGCTTGCCGCGACGTCCGGAACGGGCGCTGCGACGCTTAGCGGCCCGTCGGGCGGAAGCGCGATCAGCGGCCCCGCTTCGTCATCGGGTGGAAGCGTGCCGGGGTCGAGCGCGAGCACGAGCCAGGCCGCGAACTTTACGAGCGCGCTTACCCGCTCGGCCACGGCCACGTCGAGCACGTCGGGCCTCAACGCGTTCAGCGTTGCGCCACGCATTTTGCGCGTCGGCGACGTGGCGACGATCTACGATAGCTTCGAGCCGAAGCGCTCCTACTCGTACGTCAACGGCTATCCCGCGATTACGCTGAGCGTGCAGAAGACCACGGACGCGAGCGAAGTCGCTTCTTCCGACAACGTGGTCGCCGATTTGCCGAAGCTCGAGCGCGAGTATCCGGCGCTCGCGTTCAAGGTCCTCAACATCCAAGCCACCTATACTCAGCAGCAGCTCAACAGCGTCTTCTTCTCGCTCGGCGAGGGCGTGCTCTTCACCGGCATCGTCATGCTGTTTTTCCTACGTTCGTGGCGGAATTCGATCGTGGTCATGATCGCGATCCCGACGTCGCTCGGCGTGACGTTGATCCTCATGCGTCTCGCCGGCTTCACGATCGACACGATATCGCTGCTCGCAATGACCCTGCTCATCGGAATCTTGGTCGACGATTCGATCGTCGTCCTCGAAAACACCGAACGGCACTATGAAGACGGCGAGGCGCCGCAGACGGCCGCGATCCTCGGGCGCACCGAGATGGGTGCGGCCGCCGTGGTCATTACGCTGGTCGATGTCGTCGTGTTCTTACCGATCTCGTTCTTGCCCGGCACGGTCGGCAAATTCATGGCCGAATTCGGCCTCGTGGTCGTCGGTGCGACCCTAACGTCGCTTGCGGTCTCGTTCACGATCACGCCCGCGCTCGCGGGCAACTGGTCGCTGCTTTCGAATTGGAAGGCGCCCGGTTTCATCGACTGGTTCACGCGGGGCTTTGAAGCGACGCGCCGCTTTTACTGCGAGCGCGTGCTGACGTTCGCGCTCCGCTTCAAGTGGCTGATCGCGGGCGGCTGCGCGGTCGCGGTCGGGGGGGCCGTCTCATTGATTCCACTCGGGTTCATCGGGTTCGACTTCATCCCGGCGGTCGATCGCGGCGAGATCTTCGCCCAGGTGAATTTCCCAATGGGCACGCCGCTCGTGACCGCCGACGCGGCGATCAAGAAACTCAGCCTCGAACTCAACGGTAACCCCGACATCCAGTCCACGACGTCGACGAGCGGCACCTACAATGCGGGGTTCGGCGGTTCGATCGCGCTCGGATCGGGCGGCCAGATTCACATCTTCCTCAACACGAAGCACGCGCGGCCGACGGCTGCCTGGGCCGCGTATCTCAACAAGAAGTGGAAAGCCGAGTATCCGCTCGCAACCGTTACCGCGATTGCGTCGACGGGCACGGGGGGCGGCAACTCACAGCCGATCGACTATCTGGTCACGTCGTCCGACGACAATCCCGATCCGTGGGTCGCACGCGTCGAGAGCATCCTCGCGGAGACGCCGGGTGCGACCAGCGTGAACACCTCGCAAAGCAGCGCCGTGCCGCAGATCGACGTGGAATTCGATCGCGAGCGCGCGCGCGCGCTCAACGTGCCGATCGCGACCGCGGCGAACGCCGTGCGAGCATCCTTCGGCGGTTCGCTCGCGGCGCAATTCACGACGGCGTTCGGGATCAAGTACGTGCAGGTCATCTATCCGCAAAGCGATCAGACGAGCATCGCCGAGATCAAAGCGATTCCGATTCGTTCGAACTCGGGATCGCTGCTCTACGTCGGCGACATCGCCACCATCGTCAACGATCCGGTGCCGCCGCTGCTCACGCGCGTCAATCGCGTGACCGTCGTGCACGTCAGCGCCAATCCCTCGGCGACGACGCCGATCTCGATCGTGCAAAAGAATTTCATGGAGCGGCTCGCGGCCGCCCACTTGCCCTCGAGCGTTAGCGTGAAGCCCAACGTCGGCGGCCAACAGCAGAACCTCGGCGATACCGTCAACGGCTTGGGCGCCGCGCTCGTCCTCGCGTTCGTCCTCGTCTACCTGCTGATGGTCGCGCTGTACGACAGCTACCGCTTGCCGCTCATCATCCTCTTTGCCGTCCCGGTCGCCAGCGTCGGGGCGCTCTCGGCGCTCGCGATTACCGGGCTCACCCTGAATTTGTTCTCGCTGATCGGCACCGTGATGCTCGTGGGACTCGCCTCAAAGAACGGTATTCTGCTGGTCGATTTTGCCAACCACCGGATCCGGGCGGGCATCGATAAAGTCTCGGCGATCCGCGAGAGCGCGCGCGAACGCTTCCGCCCGATCGTCATGACGACGATTTCAATGGTTGCCGGCATGACGCCGATTGCGCTCGCGCTCGATCCGGGCTCCCAAGTGCGTCAGGCGCTCGGCGTGGTCGTGATCGGCGGACTCTTGAGCTCGCTCGTGTTGACGCTCGTGCTCGTGCCGGTCGCGTTCGTGTGGCTCGCGCCGCGCCACGACAAACCCGTCGAGAATCTCACCGAACAAGAGCGCGCTCTGGTCGATGGGGGCGATCGGGGGGCCTCGCCGCCCCGATCTCAGGAAGGGGCACCGGCGTGAACCTTACCAGGCTCTTCGTCCGCCGGCCGACCCTCGTCACCGTCTTCATCGCGCTCGTGACCTTGGCCGGCACGCTCGCCGCGTTCGTGCTGGTCAAGCAGCAGTATCCGAATTACGACGTGCCGACGATCCAGGTGCTCGTCACCTATCCGGGCGCCTCGACCTCGGAAATGCGCGACGCGATCGTGCGTCCGCTCGAAGATCAGGTCGCAGGCGCGCCCGACTTGCAATCGCTCGAAAGCGCGATTCAGCCGGGGCAGGCGACGATCGTCGCGCGCTTCGTGCTGACGTCGGACGTCAATAGCGACCTCGTTCAGGTCCAAGGCCGCGTGCAGAACGCGCAGCGCCAGCTGCCGAACGACCTGCAAGCGCCGCAGGTTTCGATCTACGATCCGAGTCAAGCCGTCGTGGTCTCGCTCGTGGCCAGTTCCTCGACGCTCTCGACGGGGGCGTTGTCGTCGACGGTCGACAACAAGGTCGTTCCGTCGCTCGAGCAGATCCCCGGCGTCAGCTTCGTCGAGACGAACGGCGACGTAACGCCGTCACTCGAAGTCACGGTCCGGCCCAAGGACCTCAACGCGTCCAACTTCACCCTCAGCGACGTCGTCAGTACGATCTCGAGCAACAACGTGCGCGCTCCCGGCGGCATCATCTACACGCCCGACCGCGAGACCAACATCGACATTCGGGGCGACATCCAGGACGCGGCGAGCGTCGACAGTTTGCTGCTCTCGAGCGGAAGTACGGGGTCGTCGACCGGCTCGACGACGAGCGCCTTCGGCACGACGCCGAAGCTGTGGCGCGTGAGCGACGTCGCCGACGTCACCGACACCTATGAGACGCAGCGCGTCTACGCATATTCGCGCGGCTTGCCCAGCATCTCGCTCGACGTGCAAAAAGCAACCAACACGAGCGAGGTCACGGCCTCGGACAACGTCATTGCGGCGCTTCCCGCGCTCAAGCGGCAGTATCCGGGGGTCAACTTCACGGTCCTCAACGTGCAGTCGACCTACACGCGCAACGAACTCTCGGGCGTGGTGCGCACGCTGATCGAAGGCGTCCTGTTCACGGGCCTGGTCATGCTCTTCTTCTTGCGCTCGTGGCGCAACGCGGTCGTCGTCATGATCGCGATTCCGTCGTCGCTGCTGGTGACGCTCGCCGCCATGCGGCTGGCGAACTTCACGATCGATACCGTCTCGCTGCTCGCGATGACCCTGATCATCGGCATCCTGGTCGACGACTCGATCGTCGTGCTCGAGAACGTCGAGCGACACGCCCACGAAGGCGAGCCGCCCGAGGAAGCGGCGGTCCACGGCCGCACCGAAATCGGCGTCGCCGCGATCGTCATTACGCTGGTCGACGTCGTCGTCTTCCTTCCGATCTCGTTCTTGCCGGGCACCGTCGGCCTCTTCTTGCGCGAATTCGGCCTCGTGGTGACGATCGCAACGATGACCTCGCTCTTCGTTTCGTTCACGGTCACGCCCGCGCTTGCCGGCCGATGGTCGCTGCTCTCCACCTGGAAGCCCTGGCGGCCGATCGATGCGTTCACGGCTTGGTTCGAGCGGCTGCGCACCTGGTATTCAGACCGCGCGCTCTCGTGGGCGCTGCGCTTTCCCATCGTCGTCATCGCGGTTTCGCTCGTCACCTTGGTGCTTGCGATCCTCCTGATTCCGCTCGGCATCATCGGCTTCGAGTTCATCCCGCCCTCGGATCGCGGCGAGCTGTACCTGACGCTCACCTATCCCACCGGAACCCCGCTCGAGAAAACGCGCGAAGCCGTGCTCGCGACCGAACGGTACGTGGACTCCGTTGACGACGTCGACAGCGAGATCGCCCTCGCTGGTGCGTATCAGGGTAACCTCAGCGGGTACGTCAACAACGGATCGATCGGGCAAATCCACATCTTCCTCAGCACGAGCCGCGCACATTCCACGTCGTATTGGGTGACGCGGATGCAGCGCGAGGCATCCCAGTATGCGCCGGGCGCGACGATCGTGGCGATCCCGGCCACCAGCGCCGACGGCGGCATTCAGCAACCGATCGACGAGGTCGTCAGCGTGCCGGGCGGCGACCCGGGCCCGTACGCCGGCTCCGTTTACAACGCGCTGCTGAAGACCAAGGGCGCGGCGGACGTGACCACCTCGGCGGGCGCGCTCTCGCCGCAAGTCGAGGTGCAGTTCGATCGCGATCGCTCGCGCGCGCTCGATGTCGCAATCGGTACGACGTCGTCGGCAATCCGCGCCGCGTCCGGCGGAACGATCGCGACGCAATACACCGGACCCGACGGCCTCAAGGACGTCTACGTCATCTATCCGCAGAGCGACCTGACGAACCTGAGCGCGATCACCTCGATCGCCATTCGTTCGGGATCGGGCTCCATCGTGCACGTCGGCGACGTCGCGCATCTCGCGCAAGCACCCGCTCCCCCGCTGATCACGCGCATCAATCGCCAATCGGTGGTGTACGTGGGTGCGAACACGGCCGACGGGTCGTCCCTCTCGAACGTGCAGCGTGACTTCGATCGGCAGCTAAAGGCCTTACACTTGCCCGCGACCGTGCTCGTGACGCCCGTTGCCGGCGGCAACCAGGAGTCGGTGACCGAAACCGTCGTCGGAATGTCGGCCTCGCTCGCGCTTTCGATCTTGCTCGTGTACCTGTTGATGGTCGCACTCTACGACAGCTACCGGACGCCGTTCGTGATCATGTTCAGCGTACCGGTCGCGGTCGTCGGCGCGCTCGGTGCGCTCGCGCTCTCGAGCCAAACCCTCAACCTGTTCTCGTTCATCGGTTCGGTGTTGCTGGTCGGGCTCGTCTCGAAGAACGGCATTCTGCTGGTCGACTTCGCCAATCGCTTGCGCCGAGAGGGAATGGAAACCGTCGAAGCGGTGCGCGAAAGCGCGCGCGAGCGGTTCCGCCCGATCATCATGACGACGCTCGCGATGGTGGCCGGGATGACGCCGCTGGCGCTTTCGCTCGATCCGGGGTCTCAAGCCGAACGATCGCTCGGAACCGTCGTTATCGGCGGGCTGCTCAGTTCGCTGCTGCTCACGCTGTTGCTCGTGCCGATCGTGTACCTTCGTTTCGCGCCGTCACACGCCGCATTGCGCGCTTCCGAGCGCGAACACGACGAAAAGCCGCCGGCTCCAACGCCTGCGGCCGCTCCGCGTTGACCCGAGCGGGCACGGCACTCTTGGTGCCGCTCTTTGCCGCCTGCGCGACCGCGTGTGCGGGCGGAGCGGATCCAGCGCTGGTTCCGGCGCCGGGCTTTTCCATCAGCGTCATCGCGCACGTCGAGGGCGCACGCGAGCTTGCAGCCACGCCGAACGGTGACTTGCTGGTCGGAACGCACGGCAAGGACGTCTACATCATCCCCGGCGCCGACGGCTCTCCTGCCGCACCGAGCATCTTCACGAGCGTGCCGGACTCGGAAGCCGCCGGGGTCGCGCTGAGCGCGAACGCACTCTACATCGGCAGCCACACCGGCGTCTGGCGCGTCCCCTACGCCACCGGCGACCGCACGGCGGGAACGGCACCCGAGCGCATCGCATCCGTGCGAACGATCGACGGCGGCGGACACTCGACGACCAGCGTGGCGGTCGCGGGCGACCGGCTCTACGCCGGCGTCGGCTCGTCGTGCAACGCCTGCACCGAGAGCGATCCGACGCGCGCGACGATCCTAGAGATGGGACTGGCCGGCGAGAATCCGCATCCCAAGGCCGTGCGGATTCGCAATGCGATCGCGCTTGCGATCGATCCCGCGAGCGGCGCGCTCTGGGCCGGGGTTGCGGGCCAGGACGAACTAGCTCACGGCCATCCCTACGAAATCTTCGACGACGTCACGGCCCACGCGGGAACCGCCGACTACGGATGGCCGCATTGTTACGAGAACCGCGTTCCCGTTACGCCGAGCGACGACTGTTCGCAGATCGTCGTATCGCGCGTCGTCTTCCCGGCGTACGAGACGCCCATCGGTGCGACGTTCTATCCGCGAAATCCAAGTGGAGCGCACGCGTTCCCCCAGCAGTATCGCGGCGGCGCGTTCGTCGCACTGCATGGATCGTGGCACCTTCCGCCGGTACCGCCGCGCGTCGTTTTCGTTCCGATGCACGGCGACGATCCGAGCACGCCGGTCGACTGGTCCAATCCTGAGGCGCAGTGGCAACCCGTCGTGACCGGCTTTCAGCAGTGGGACGGCATGCGCGTCGGACGCCCAACCGGCATTGCGGTTGGCCCGGACGGCAGTCTCTTCATCGCGGACGACGCCGCAAACGTCGTCTACCGCGTTCGCCCGAACTAGGTGCCGTCGCGCCCGTAAAGCTGAGGAGGTGCGCCGGCAGAAAAACGCAGTACCACGGTTCGGATAATGGCGTTGAGCATAGCGTTCTCGAGCGTCAGATCGTTGACGGCTTCTTTTAGAAGCTTGTTCTCCTCTCGCAACTGCCTCAACGCGCGGATCATGCCTGTGCCCATGCCGGCCGACTCCTCCTTGACATAGCTGATCCGCGTTTCCGCTACGGAGCGAGGCGGTTTCAACTCGTTGCCGATCGAGATGGCGCAAGCCGCACTTCGACGTCGAATTTCCGACAGCTGCGCACGAAGCTCTCCGCCACTCCGGCGACGACCGGCGGCGAGAAAAAGTAACCTTGGGCGAATTCGCAGTCGAGGGCCCGAAGGGTTGCGAGCTGCTCCTTCGTTTCGACGCCCTCCGCCAACGCTTTGAGGCCCAGGTTATGCGCGAGCGTTACAATCGTGCGGGCGATCTCCGCGCTACGCGGGTCTGATGAAATCTTACTAACGAAGGAACGATCGATTTTAAGTACGGTCAACGGAAAGCGAGTCAAGTAGCTGAACGACGAGTACCCGGTTCCGAAATCGTCGATGTGCAGTTCGACGCCGAGTTGGCCCAACTTCTCGATCGTCTCCTCCGTCATATCGACGTTCTCCATCAGGACGGTCTCCGTAATTTCCAGTTTGAGGCAGCCGGGTGTCAATTCGCTGACCCGCAACGCATCTCGAATCACTTCTATAAGATTCTCGCTTGCAAATTGCTTGCTCGAAAGGTTCACGCTCATCGTTAACGTCGTGTCGTTATACTGCAATTGCCATTCCCGAAGCTGCCGGCAAGCTTCGCGGAGAACCCAGCGATCGATCTGGATGATAAGGCCGAAATTCTCGGCTTCGACGATGAAGTCGCAAGGATAGAGGACACCCCTTATAGGGTGCTTCCAACGAACGAGCGCCTCGAAACCGAATACGCGGCCGTCTTGGAGCGACACGATCGGTTGATAGTGTATGAAGAGTTCTTCCCGCGCGAGCGCTCGACGGAGGTCCATTTGGAGATCGAGCAGGCGAACGGCGCGAACGTGCATCTCGGAGTCGAACAGGACGTGGCGGCCGCGCCCGCGGGCTTTCGCCTCGTACATCGCCGTGTCGGCATCGCGCAAGATGTGTTCGGGTTTTTCGTACAGCGACGAGCCGATTGCGATCCCCATGCTGGCGGTTGTATATACTTCGAAACCGTCGAGGAACATCGGGTGCTGGAGGGCCGCGTTCACCCGGGCGGCGATGCGCATCGCATCTGCTTCTTCCTGTATTTCGGTAAGCAAGATCGTAAACTCATCGCCCCCAAAGCGTGCGACGACGTCGTCCGGACGGACGCAGCGTTCGAGCATGCGCGCTACGTGGATGAGCAAACCGTCGGCCCTGACGTGGCCAAGGCTGTCGTTGATGATCTTGAATCGGTCGAGGTCGATGAAAATCACGGCGAACCGGCTCTCCGTATGCCGTTTCGCGCGGGCGATCGACCTTCGTAGGCAATCGCTAAAAAAGGCGCGATTCGGCAGCTGCGTCAACTCGTCGTGGAAGGCCTGTCGCCGGATCAATTGTTCGGCTCTATTTTGGGCGGTAGTGTCTTGGGCGATCTTTACGAAGCCGCGCGGTTGTCCATCGATACCAGGCTTCAACCGAGTCATTTGACCGCTGGAATAGAATATCTCGCCGCTGCGGCGCTGATGCCACCCTTCATCCCGCGCATGTCCGTCGGTCGCGGCTATTCCGATCTCGGCTTCGGGAATTCCGCGAGCGATCGCTTCGGGCGTGTAGATCAACGAAAAGTGCTTGCCGACAACCTCCGCCTCGTGGTAACCGAAAAGATGTTCGGCCCCGGAGTTCCAGAGGAGGATCTTGCCGTCGAGGTCCAGCGAAAAGATCGCGTAATCGGTGACGCCCTCGATCAACAAGCGCAGTCGTTCTTCACTCTCCCGCAGACGCTCTTCCGCATCGTGGCGGCCGGTTGAGTCGTGCACGAGCTTTGTGAACCCCGCGACGCCTCCGCTTGGGTCGCGGAGCACCTGTACGGTGTCGGTGCACCAGAATCGGCTCCCATCCTTACGAAGATGCCAGCCCTCCATCGCTTCGCTGCCGAAGGTCGACGCTGCGAGTAACTCGGCCTCCGGTCGTCCATTCTCGATGTCTTCGGGGGTGAAAAGCAACGAATAGTGCCGCCCGAGCGCTTCGGCGGGAAGATATCCAAACATGCTCTGCGCGCCGGAATTCCATCTCGCGATGCGTCCATCGACGTTGAGCGCCACGATCGCGTAGTCCGTGAGGCTGTCGATGAGCTGCCCATATCGTTCGAGAGGCTCACTGATCGGTGCGTGACCGTTGTGAGGAGCGCGAGAAACAGCGCTCTTCCCGGACGATGCGGCGTAAACGATCACGGGGCGGCCCGTAGGCCGTTGCGCTGATCGGGCCGTGCGGGGTTCTTTACGGCGGTCGCTACTATACGTTGCAGCATCAGGCGCGGCGTACCACATGCGACGCCGGCGTCGCGCCGGAGCCGAAACCGAGGCCGGTGCGGGCCGGGCCACCGGACCCAATCCTCGAACGCATAGTGATGGACCAGTCTGGAGTCATGTGTCGTGCTTTGCCTAGCCGACAGTTACATGCGGCTCCGGTGTGAGTCTAGCCCCCGCCGTGCGGACAAGTCTGTATGGCTCCGCACAAACGTTCCTAAGTGTGATTCCATGAGCGGCAGTCGCCGTAATCTTTAATCTTAAAGCTTTTCAGACTCGTTGAATGTTTCTCGCGACGCCGACCGAGTCGGCATTCTTCGTGCAGTCCGATTTCTTGACCGGCAGATCAATCTGCGAGCTGAAGGCTGGCGCGACCGCAAGCCTTGACTGACCGTCTAGTCGGCTCGCGGGGGTCCCAGGCAGTTTTTGCGGTTGGCAAGCTAGCAAGGGGGCTTTAGGACCCTAACGAAACGCTTGGTTCGACGTAGCCCATGAGAGCAAACGGTCTCTTGTGCCGGTAGCGCAACCGGCCGGATCCTGGAAATTAGGCACGGCTTCGCGAACCGCGCACCTAGGATAGCCTGCAAATCCCGGAGCCAAGTATGCTTCGTGCTTACCGTATAGTCGCCGCCGGAACGCGGGACGATATCCAGCGTCAGATATCCCGCGCTTCAGGCTCGACTCTGGCACTTTTCCAAGCGATCGTCGCTCAGTACGATGGCGACGTCGACGGCGCAATTCGGAAACTTCGCCACGAACTGCGGTCCGCTAAGGGCTTGGACCGCGCAGCCGCAGCCGACCTGCTTGCACCAATCTTCGTGATGCGCGAGGACCTGCAAGGCGTCCGCGAGCTTGCAGATGTCCTTGAAGTCGAGGGATGGATATCCTCCGCAGAGGCGTTTCGTGCCCTTATTGCAGCCGCGAAAGGCGATCGAAAGCCGGCACTTGCTCACGCTGAGGCCGCCCGTATGGCGCTGCGCACCGAGGCCGACCAAGTAATCCAATTTCGTGTGTTGCAGCGTCTCGCGCTCGCCGCATTTTATCTCCAGCGTTTCGGCGAGGCACTCGAACTCGCCACTTCCAGTGCCGCGATGAGCTCCCGGTTGGGCGCTTGGCGTGCAGCGGCGGCCGCCTATTCTATCGCGTACAACGTCCATCATGGCGTCACAGGTGATTTTTCTGAAGCCGATCGCTTCGCCGGGCTCTGGCGCGACGCCGCACTCAAGTCAAAAGACCAATCGTTCCTTCAGGGCGCTCTCGTCGCAGAATACGAGCTGGCTGCCCTGTTTGCCGACAAGCCGCGGCTCGATGCCCTCGGCCGTGAACTCAGAAGCAGGCTTTTGCCGGAACAGTACGCAGAACGATTTGCGTTCACGTTTTCAACTGCGCTCGTTCGTGGTGCGTCCGACGTCGTCGTCATGCGCACACTCCTACAGGTTCTTCAGGACACGCCGGGCCGCAGCAAAGGCGAGCGATCCCTTTGCTCAGCCCTTATTGCAGTAGCCTGCGCCGCACTACTCGAGGATGATATCGCCCGCCGCCACGTTCGTGAAGCGATCTCGCATCTCGGCCGGCCGTCGAAGCGCGACCGAGCCTACGAGCAGCGCTATCGTCGAATGGCTCGAGCGGCAATCTGCGCCGCGTGCGTCATGCTTGGCGACGAGGTCCACGCAAGTCGCATACTTTCAGTCCAAGAGGTTCAGGCAGCCGAGCCGATGGGCGACTTTCCCGCTCTAATGCGCGCATCCGAGTGGAGCGCATTTTCGCCCGCCTTTCGCGGGATCGTACGCGTCTTCGCCTTAGCCACCGAAATGCGGATTGCTCGTCTGTCTCCGGCGGGCCTAACGCCGGCGGAATTTGAAGTTTTGCAGCTCCTAAGTAGCGGTCTGAGCGCAGGGCGAATCGCGCGAGCTACGGACCGCAGCGTCAACACCGTCTACAACCACACGCGCGCGATTCTGAGCAAGCTCCATGTATCGCGGGCCTCTGAAGCCGTCGCGGTCGCCAGGCGACGGGGCTTCATAACGTAATGCTCCAACGGAGCATCTAGTCAATATTGAGCTGAGCCTTTGGACTCGGCTCTCGTACGTTTGGGTGGTCCCAACTCGCTAAGGAGACCGCCCAATGCTTACTGCGCTTCTGGGTGCGCTGTTACTGCTCGCGTCGACAACAACTTCAGACGCTGCCGCGGCCGTTTCAGCCGCCGTTTGCCCCGACGTAAGTGCTCAAGCCGTCCCGCCCCTCTGCATCTGATCGCTCGCCGGCGTTTGACCAGGGGTTAGGCGTCCTGGTATTGCTCGACTTTTTGGTGGGCACGTCGATTGCTGATGCCGCACAGCGGCATGGTCTCCGCTCCGAAGCCGAAGCTGAGGAGATAATTCGCGACGTCCTTTTGCAAAACGGGTACACCGTACGTGAGGATCAAGCCCCATGATGCGAAAACTCTCTGATCCGAACGATGTATCGGACGGTGCTTTCCGACCGACCTTTGAACAACTTAATCTCGACCTTGCCACGTCGAGTTGACAGGAATCGCTCCGAGTCATTACTCGTCACTGCCGGCCCGGCACATCTGAGTCTAGCCGCGCGTGCCGGTCGAATCTGATTTGGCAATCGGGCCGTCGCCGGATCGGTACTCCCGCACGTTTTTGCTAACATTCGCGCCACGATCAACACAAAGATAACAAGGATGAAAGTATCAACTACCGCCGCAGCCCGAAAGGCAGCAAAACGAGGACTACTAACGCGTCACATTATGGAACAAAACGCAATGTTACGCGACCTCGGAGA
>Ga0302326_10008259_pt1 | contig 23006 bp, 22 predicted proteins | sample Palsa_T0_3_FD_202264 | JGI IMG/M metagenome (GOLD analysis project Ga0302326, IMG submission 202264) | Peat permafrost microbial communities from Stordalen Mire near Abisko, Sweden - Palsa_T0_3 | ecosystem: Environmental > Terrestrial > Soil > Palsa > Peat permafrost | place: Sweden: Abisko... | reverse complement strand
GCTGGCGGGCGGGTCGACGTCCGGGTGTACGCGCTCCACGATGGGGCGCGGCCGGATTTCGAACGGACCGGACCGAGGCAACCTTTGCGCCGTCGCGCACAGTCTGAGTCCTGATGGATCCCTCCTCGATCGAGCTTGCGGACGCGGTCGCCAAGCGGCGTACCTTCGCGATCATCTCGCACCCGGACGCCGGCAAGACCACGCTCACGGAGAAGCTGTTGCTGTACGGCGGCGCGATCAACACGGCCGGTCAAGTCGCGGCCCGCCGCCGCGCGCGCCAAGCGACCTCCGACTGGATGGAACTCGAGCGCGAGCGGGGCATCTCGATCACTTCGACGGTGCTGCAGTTTCCGTACAGCGGGCACATCCTCAACCTGCTCGACACGCCGGGCCATCAAGATTTCGGCGAGGACACCTATCGCACGCTGCTGGCCGCCGATAGCGCCGTCATGCTGATCGACGCCGCCAAGGGCGTCGAACCCCAAACCAAAAAACTGTTCGCGATCTGCCGCGCGCGCCGCATTCCGCTCTTCACCTTCATCAACAAGATGGATCGTCCGAGCCGCGAGCCGCTCGAGCTGCTCGACGAACTCGAGAAAGTGCTCGGCATCGGGGCCTATCCGATCAATTGGCCGATCGGCAGCGGCCCGACGTTTCGCGGCGTCTACGACCGCCGTTCTCACGACGTGCACCTTTTCGAGCGCAGCGAGCACGGCGCGAAACGCGCGCGCGTGCACGTAACGGATCTCGACGACCCCGCGTTTGCCGCGCTCACCGACGAGACGACCTATCGCGAATTTCGTGACGGCCTCGAGTTGCTCGAGGGCGCCGGCACGAGCTTCGATCGGGGCGCGCTGATGAGCGGTGAATCGACGCCCGTATTTTTCGGCAGCGCCGTCACCAACTTCGGCGTCGCGCTGTTCCTGGACGGGTTCCTCGAAATGGCGCCGCCGCCGCTCGGGCGCGCGGCGCTGCGCGCCGGCGCGACCGAACCCGAACTGGTTTCGCCCGTGGCTCGGGATTTCTCGGGCTTCGTCTTCAAGATCCAAGCCAACATGGATCCGCGTCATCGCGATCGGGTCGCGTTCCTGCGGGTCTGCAGCGGGCGGTTCGAGCGCGACATGACCGTTCGCAACGTGCGCACGGGCAAGGACGTGCGCGTCGCGCGCGCGATGAAACTATTCGCGAGCGAGCGCGAGGTCGTGGAAGAAGCGTATGCGGGCGACGTCGTCGGCCTGGTGAATCCCGGCACGTTTGCGATCGGCGACACGCTCTGCACCGGAACGCCGCTCTCTTACGATCCGATCCCGTCGTTTGCGCCCGAACATTTCGCAAGCGTCCGCAACATCGACACGGGCTCCTACAAATCGTTTCAAAAAGGCATCGCGCAGTTAGCCGAGGAGGGCGCGATCCAAGTCTTCTATCCGGCCGCGCAGACGCGCACGGAGCCGATCTTCGCCGCGGTCGGCGAATTGCAGTTCGAGGTGGCGAAGTACCGGCTGGCGAGCGAGTACAGCGTGAAGGCAGAGATCTACCGCCTGCCGTTTTCACTCGCGCTGCGGGTCGCGGGCGATGCCGCGGCCGCGGCAGCAGCTACCTGGCCTTCGAATGCGAAACTCGTCGAGACCCTCGCGGGTACACCGATCGCGCTCTTCGAGAGCGAGTGGAGCGTGCGGCTGGCGGAGGAATGGAATCCCGGCCTGCGCTTCGAGCCGTTTGCGCAGAGCGGACGTCCGATGGAGGCAGCCTTGTGAACCCCCCAGCTAATCCCGAGATCAAGAACGTCACACCGATGCTCGCGGGGGCTGCGCCGAAGCGGCCGCGCCCGGCGCTGGTCGTCACCGCGGTCGCGATCGTGATCGTCCTCGGGCTCGTGTTTGCGTGCTCGCATCACGCAAACCGCTACGAATCGATCGCCGACGACGTGACCAAAGCGATCGCCAACAACGACATGGCGCCGGTAACGAAGGATTTCAACGCCAGCCTGCTGCCCGAACTCGACAACCGTGTGAGCGTCGCTCGGCTCTCCACGATGGTCGCCGCGCGAGGCGCGTTCAAAGGCAGCACGGAGATCACGGCGGGCGGCTCGCCGGCCGGTTTTCACGAATTCCGCGAGACCTTCGCCAACGGTACACTCGACGAGAAGTACGAACTCGATTCCGACGGCAAGATCGTGAAGTTTCACATCGGTCCCGCGGCCACGCCGTGACCGGCGCCGGTCGCGAGGTCGCCTTCGACGACGTTCTCGCCGCCGCCGATCGACTGCGCGGTGTCGCGCACCGAACGCCCGTCGTCACCTCGCGCACGCTCGACGCGCGTACGGGCGCGCGTGCCTTCCTCAAATGCGAGAACCTGCAGCGGATGGGGGCGTTCAAATTTCGCGGCGCCTACAATCGCATCGCGCAGCTGAGCGACGACCAGCGCCGGCGCGGCGTGGTGGCGTTTTCGAGCGGCAACCACGCGCAGGGCGTGGCGCTCGCGGCGCAGCTGCTGGGCGTGCCGGCCGTCATCGTGATGCCGAGCGACGCGCCGGCGGCGAAGCTGGCCGCGACGCGCGAGTACGGTGCCGAGATCGTCGAGTACGACCGAACGTCGATGAACCGCGCCGAGATCGCGGCGCGCATCGCCGCCGAGCGCGGTGCGACGCTGGTGCCGCCCTACGACGATCCGGACATCGTCGCAGGCCAGGGCACGGTCGCGCTCGAGCTGCTGCAGGACGTTCCCGGCCTCGACGTGCTGTTGGTCTGCACCGGCGGCGGCGGGTTGCTCGCCGGCTGTGCGCTCGCGGCGGTGACGCTGCGGCCAGGCATCGCGGTCTACGGGGTCGAGCCCGAAGCGGGCGACGATTTTGCGCAATCGCTAGCCAGCGGGGAGCGGGTCGAGATCCCGCTGCCGGACACGATCGCCGACGGCCAGCAGACGACGTCGCCCGGCGAACTGACCTTTCCGATCGTGCAACGGCTTTGCGCCGGGATCCTGACGGTTTCCGACGATGAGTTGCGCGCAACCATGCGCTTCGCGTTCGAACGGCTCAAGCTGGTGATGGAGCCGAGCGGAGCGTCGGCCCTAGCCGCACTGCTGCACGCTAAACTCGGCGTAGCGGGAAAGAACGTCGGCGTGATCGTCAGCGGCGGCAACGTCGACGCCATCGCGTACGCGGCCGCAATCGGTGCGGTCTAGAGCGAGTCGAGCGCCCGCTGTAAGAGGACGCAGAGCGTCTCTTGGTCTTTGGTGCTGAGGTTATCGATGGCCGGCGGCGGCTGCTGCATCCGCTCCTCGACCCGGGCGCGCAGCGCGACGCCGGCGTCGGTGACGAACAGGCCTTTGACGCGCCGGTCGTGATCGGCGCTGCGCCGCTCGACCAAGCCGCGCGACTCGAGCTTGTCGACGATCGAGGTCACGTTCGAGGCGTCGCAACCGAGCGAGGTCGCCAGCTGACTCATCGTCAGCGGCCGCTGATCGCTCAGCTGGCGCAAGGCGTAGAGCTGTTGCGGGGTCATTTCGAACCCGGCCGCCACAACTTCCAGAAAGGGCTTGCTCGCCCGGAAGACCTCGTACATGAGTTCCCAGGCGCGGGCCCCGGCGGAGGAAGCCTTTGAGGCGGTGGCAGGCGGTTCGATCACGGTTTAATCCTACCGCAAAAAACTTCTGGGGGCAAGATATTGACCTCACTAATTATTGATGGTATAAAGTAAATACTTCACCAACTAAAGCTTTCTGGCATCCCGCCAGGTGGAGGTCCGACGTGACCCTTGCCGCCTTCACCCGCAACGAAGCCCTCACGAGCTGGTTCCAGGACCTGCTGCACGGAGCCGTCGTCTCGAACGGCGACTACTTCGATCGGCTGCGCGAGCGCGTCGAGTCGAGCGCCCCGGTTGGCCAGCCGTGTGGTTAGACCCCAGCGGGCTTCCGGCGACCGGCGCTGAACCGAGCCTGTCAGTCATGCCGCTCGTCCCCTTGCGCAACGCGCGCGACAGCGCCCTGGTCGACGCAGCGCGCGCCGGATCGGTGGTCGCCTTCGAGGCGCTGGTGGACCGTTATCGCGCGCCCGTCGTGCGCCTGGCGTACCGTCTCACCCACGATGCCGACGAGGCCAAGGACATCGCGCAGGATTCATTTTTGCGTGCCTACCGTCGGCTGGGCGAATTTCATCCCGACCGGCCGTTCGCGCGCTGGCTGTTCGTCATCGCGCGCAACGCGTCGCTCGACGCGATCCGGCGCCGGCGGCGCGCCGCGACTTTGGTCGCGACCAGTGAAGGCGCAGGCGCCGAGCCCGGCCCCGAAGAGATCGCGCTTCGCAACGAGGAGGCACTGCGCGTGCACGTCGCCCTCGACGCGCTGCCGCCGAACTATCGCCAAGTGCTCGAGCTGTACTATCTCTCCGGTCTGCGTTACCGCGAGATCGCGCTCGCGCTCGAGATCCCGATCGGCACCGTCAAGACCTACATCTCCCGAGCCAAGCGCCGCCTCCGCGAAGAACTAGAATCGCCGCTGGCGATGGCAGCCTAGTTTGGGCTAGAATTCGCGCATGGCTGCGTTGCGGAGGGCCTCACGTGCCCGAGCACGCATCGGCCCCCCGCGCCTTGCCCTGCACGAATTCTAGCCCAAACTATCTTGCCAGAGCTTCCGTGCCGGGTGCGTTTTGGTGAATCGTGCCGTCGCGGTTGAGTTCGGCGGGTTTGTCGGGGACCGGGTGCACGCCGTGGGTTTGCTCGGTGTCGAAGTGACGGTAGCCGCCGCGGCCCGTCGAGATCGCGTAGTCCTCGGGACCGAGCTGGAGGACGACGCCCTTCTGCGGCGTGCCATTCCATTCGGCGACCTCGGTCGGCTTGGGCAGCTTTTCGCGGTGGGTCGCGTTGTATTTTTCGACTGCTTCGGCGGTCTTGTCCGCAACGTGGCCTTTGGCCATCTCTTGATGTGGCGCGGGCTTGGCCGGATCGTCCGGGGTCGGGACCAGCTTTTTCGCTAGGAACCCGGCTAGGGCGCCCTCTTGCGAGGCACGTTGTGCGTCGATCGTTTTCTGCTCGTCGCGCTGGGTCGTGTAGCGGTTCCATTCGGTGTTCGCGTGCGCGCTGCCGTCCGCCAGGCGGACGACGAGGTTCTCGTTGGGCCGGTACTGCGCGAACGACGAGCGCATCGAACCTTCGAGCTTCTCGAACTGCTCGCGCATCGCACTCTCGCTCGTGATTCGCTGCGGCGTCGCGTTCGCTAGCGCATCGAACACCTTCGAGGCCCCTTCGAAGACGGGCGCCAGCTCTTCTCCGGCGGCTTTGCCGGCGTACGAGACCATCTTGCCCATCGACTCGAAGCCTTCTTTGGTCTGAGTTTGATCGTGCCCCGAGCGGGCGGCGCGAACGTCGAAATCCTGGCGCGCGCCGTTGACCATGGAGTTGGTCAACTCGCCCAGGATCATCGCGGTGTTTCCCTGTTCGTGAGCGCGATCGCCGAAGGTTCCGGCGCCGAAGTCGCGCCGCAAGTCCGCGCCGCCGTCGCGTTCGGATTTGAGCACGTCGGCCGTCATCGTTCCGAGCTTGTGGCCCATCACTTGCGAGAACTCGTTGGCCGTCAGGCGGCCATGCTCGTTGTTCGGGGCGCCGCATTCGAAACGCGAATAGGCGCTGAAGGTATCGAAGCCGTTCGGCGCGACCAGCCCCTCCCCGTCGGGCTGCGCGTTTTGGCGCACGACTGCCGGGAAGTTCGCGCGCATCGTACCGTTCATCGCGCCGCGCAGGCCGGTGCGCGCGTCGAAGTCGTTCAGGTTGTGGTCGAGGTCGGTCCCGCGCGCCGCGTTGAGGAAGGCCGTCGTACCGGTGAACATTTGGCCGCCCATGCTCTCGGCGAGCGCGTCGGGTTTTCCAGCCTGTTGGCCTTGCTCGATCAGGCCGTTCACTTTGTTCATGACGTTGGCGAGGCCGTCTGACCGCAGCTCGTAGCGCCCGGCCGGAACCTCCTGCGGCTTGGCACGGGCAGCTTCGCCCGCAGCGGCGCCGGCGGCGAAGTGCGCGATGCCTTGCGGGCCGTCCTTGCGTGCGATGTCGGCCAGTTCGCCCTTTACTTGCGCGGCCGGCATGTCGGCGAAGGCGTTGGCCGCGTCGGCGTAGAGTTCGGCGCTGATCGCCGGGGAATTCTCGCGCAACGCGATCGCTCTGTCGATGCATTCGTGGGCGAAGGCGGCGCGCACCGCGTTGCTCTTGTCGTCGTGACCGAGCTTGTCGACATACGACGAGAGCTGCGCGAACGAGCGCGTCATCTCTGCGTGCTCTTCGCCGATTGCCTTGGGCTTTGCGTTCGGTGTGTCGCCGCCGAGCCTGGCGATCTGCGCGTCGACCAGGGCTTTGCCGTCGTCGGGGCCGATCGCGCCGTTCGCGACGTCCAGCGCGAACGCCGCCTGCGCGCGATTGCCGATCTCGGGGTCGTACTGTTTCAGCGTGACCTGTTGCGCGGTTTCCAGGACCTGGACGAATTTCTGGTGGCCCAGCGCGTCGTTTCCGAGCCCGTCGCGGACCTCGAGCATCGCCTTCGCGCAGCCCTCGACGTTCGGGGGCAGGGCGAAGGCCCAACCCGCGAGGCGCCCCGGCGGCGTTCCCATGTTGTTCCCGTAGTCGCCGCCGCGCAGCAGAGCGACGTCGTTCTTTTGCTGCTCGGGAAGGGCCATGGCAAGATTCCTCGCTTAGGGCAGGCGAGCGCGAAGGGCCGATTTTTCGGCGGGGGCGAGGCCGGCACCGTTTCGCAACACCGCGCGCGCGGCGCGCAGCCCTGGAATGCCGCTGACGCAGCCGCCGGGCGACGCGCCCGAGCCGCAGAGATACAAGCCGGCAATCGGCGTCCGGGTCGCAAAGCGGTCGCCGAGGACCTGCCCGGGCAAAAGTTCGCCGTGAAAGATGTGGCCGCCGACCAGACCAAAGCGCGCTTCCAAATCCGGCGCGGCGAGCAACTGGCGAGCTTCGATCGCGCTCGGGAGATTGGGGGCGTATTCTGCGAGGGTGGACACGATGGCATCCGCCGCTGCCTCGCGCTTGCGATCGTCCCACGCCCCGTCGGCGCGCGCATAGGGAAAGTACTGCGCGAAGATCGAGAGCAGGTGCTTGCCGGGCGGAGCGAGGCTCGGCTCGTTCGGCGTTTGCATGAAGCACTCGAGCATCGGCGCCGGCGAGGCGCCCACGCTGCGTGCATCGTCGCAGGCGGCCTGCAGGTACTCGAGGGAGGGGGCGACGTGAACCGTGGCACGGTGGTGCGGCGCAACGTGCGTTCCCGGGCGGGCGACGAAATCCGGCAGCTCCCCGAGCGCCAAGTTGAGCTTCAGCGACGCGCCCTCAGTCCGCCAGGCGTCGAGCTTGGCCGCGAGCGCCGCCGGGCGGTCCGCCGGCTCGAGCAAGGTCTCGAAGGTCGTCCGCGGGTGTGCGTTCGAGAGCACGATCGGCGCATGAATCTCGCTGCCGTCTTCCAGCACGACGCCGGTCGCGCGGCCTTCCTTCACGAGGATGCGCGCAACCGTGCGGCCGACCAGGAACGAACAGCCCGCGCTGCGAGCGGCCAGCGCAATCGCACGCGAGACCGCACCCATGCCGCCGCGCACGAAGCCCCAGCTCCCCTGCGTACCGAGCGCACGGCCGGCATAGTGGTGGGCCAGCACGTAACCGGTACCGGCTTCGAACGGGCCGGCGTACGTGCCGATGAGGCCGTCGGTCGCGAGCGTCGCCTGCAACACGGGCGTCGCGACGTAGCGCTCGACGAGTTCGGCCGCAGAGCCCGCGAGCGTGGCGCGGGTTTCGTCGTCGAAACGGACGTTCTCGACGTCGTCGCGCTCGAAGGCGTCGAAGAGGCTCGCGCCGAGCCGCAGTGCTTCGGTTTCGAAGGCCTCGAAGCCGTGGACGTCGGCGGAGGAAAACGCGCCGATCTCGCGCCGGTTCGCGGCCTGATCCGAGCCGAGCAGGAGGGAGCGGCTGTCGGCCAGCGGCGTGAACGAGGCCGGCTCCTTGGGATACGCGTGATAGCCGTGGGCGCGCAGGTCGAGATCGTCGATGATGGCCGGATGCAACAGGCTGCACACGTACGCCGCGGCCGAGACGGTCCAGCCCGGCCAAACGGTTTCGCTGACGGCCGCTCCTCCGACGACCTCGCGGCGCTCGATTGCGAGCACGCGGCGGCCCGCCCGCGCGAGGTACGCTGCGGCCACGAGGCCGTTATGACCGGCGCCGACCACGATCGCATCGTAGCGCTGCGGGCGCGGTAGTGCTGCGTCGGCGAGCCTATGCTGCATGCGAGGTGCTACATCTTTTTCTTGTTCTTGGGCAGCGTGGGCGGGTGCTTGGGTCCGAAGGGACTCCCCGGCGCGAACGTGCGGTCGTGCTCGAGGTTGGTATCGACGTCGTCGCAGCCGATCGGCGTGAACGCGCCGCAATCGAACGGACGCGATTCGTAGATCCCGCAGTAGTAGTGACCCGAGCCCTTGCCGCGCAGGAAAACGCACTTGCTGGCGATGTCGTCGTCGACCTTACGCAAGTACCCGACATAGTAGTCGTCGGCGGATCGCCGCCGCACGACGTAGTCGGCGAGTGCCTTTTCGTAGGAAATGCCGAAGTGGTCGGCGATGCGCTGCACGTCCGCTTTGCTGACGAACGGTTCGTAACCGCTGCAGCACGAGGCGCAGCCGGGCGGGCAGGCGAGGTTCTCGGGCAGCGTTCGCAGGTGCTTGCGCGCTAGTTCGATGACGGCGGCGACCGCTCGGACGAACTCGGGATCGTCGTTGTACTTGTACGTCCACTCGCGCCGGCTGGTTTCTTTGCTGTTGTAGCGATGAGTCGTCTTTTCGTCGTAGACGATCGTCACGTGTTCTTCGTCGATCTCGATCTCGGTAACGTGCTCCATCGGCGTCAAGTCGAGCAACTCGAGCTTGGTGGGCTGCCCCGTCCGCTTGGTGAAGGCTGCGAGTTCGCGCACTGCGGCGTGCGTGATCAGGTCGATCGTTTCGTGCATGCCGATTCCTTCGCCGGCGAGGCCACGCGACACTTCGCGCGAAGCGTGCGTTAAAGAGACATGTTCGGGGAGACGTCGATGCCGGTTCGGATCTGTAAGTGCTTCATCGCGGTGCTGGTGAGCCTGGCGCAGCCGCTTTCGGCCGGCGCGACCGACGCCGGCCTGCGCGCGAAAATCCTGGCTGCCTTCGCGGGCGTGCGGTCGTATCGGGTGACCGTGCTCGGGTCGGTGCGATCGCTCGGCGTCTGGCAGTCGCCCAACCGCTACGAGATGATAACTGAGTTCGAGGGCAAGACCGTCAAGACGATCATCGTGGGCCGCGCGCTGTGGCAGTACGACGGCGCCAAATGGACCCAGGCCGGGACCGCTTCCAGCAACCTCGACGTCGACATCGCGGGCCTCGTCCGTACGATCGAGTCCGACCCGCGCGCCGTCCTCACGAAGCTGCCCGATCAGACGCAGGACCACAAGCGCGTCGGCACCTTCGAGTACACGTTCGCCGACGGTACCGAGGAGACGTGCAACTACGACCCCTCAACCTACCGCGTCACCCGCTGCAAGGCCGACGAACTGACCCTGCTCTACTCGGCCTACAACGACCCCAGCATCAAGGTCGTCGTTCCCTAATTTGGGGGGAACCCCCCAACCCCCGGCGCGGACTGTGCGAGCTGGAGGCGAGCCTGTCGCGCGGCGCAAGGATGCGCCGCGAGCGCGACGCCGCGCCTGTCCAACATCGACACACGTCGCGCGTTACGGCGCTTGACCGTGCGAGCCGGACGCGAGCCTGCCGCGCACCGCAAGGATGCGGTGCTGGCGCGGCCCGCGCCGACGCGCGTGCGCCGCGTTCGCGGCGCGTTCTCGCTGTAGCATCGCAGCTCGGGGCTAGGGCGCGTGCTCGGCGGCGTCTAGGCCGAGGGCGGTCATCATCTGCACGCCGGTCCCGAGGGCCTCTTCGTCGATGTCGAATTTTCCGTGGTGGTGCGGGAACGAGGTCCCCTCGTCGCAGGAAGAGCCGAGCAGGAACATGCACGCCGGCACGCGTTCGGCGAAGAACGAGAAGTCTTCGGCCCCCATGTGCCGATCGGACGCGACGACGCGCGCGGCGCCCAGCGTTCGTTCGGCGAGGGCGCGTACGTAGTCCGTTTGCGCCGCGTCGTTCGAAGTGACCGGGTAGCGCCACTGATAGTCGAACGTGTACGACGCGCCGGATGCCTCGCAGACGCCGCGCAAGACGCGCTCGATGCGTTCGGCCATTCGCTCGCGCACGCCCGCGTCAAAAGCGCGGACCGTACCCAGCATCGTGACGGCCGACGGGATCACGTTGTGAGTCGTGCCGCCCGAAATCGCCCCGATCGTCACGACCGCGGGTTCGATCGGATCGATCTGGCGGCTGACGACCTTCTGCACCGATGCGATGAATTCGGCGGCCACGAGAATCGGATCGATCGAAAGGTGCGGCGCTGCGCCGTGACCGCCGCGCCCGAGGATGCGGATCTCGATCGAATCGCTCGAGGCGTAAAACGGTCCCGCGCGCAGCCCGACGACGCCGGTCGGCAACTGGGAGAAGAGGTGCAGCGCGTAGGCGCGCTCGATGTGGAAACGCTCGAGCAAACCCTCGTCCAGCATGGCCTTCGCGCCGCCTTTGCCCTCTTCGGCCGGCTGGAAGCAAAGCACGAGCGTGCCGGCGACCTGCTCGCGCCGCTCGGCGAGCAGGCGCGCAGCGCCCAGCAGGATGGCGACGTGCCCGTCATGTCCGCAGGCGTGCATCGCGCCCGGAACGACCGATTTGAAGGCGGAATCGTTTTCCTCAGGTAGCGGCAGCGCGTCCATGTCGGCCCGAAGCATGATCGTCTGGCCGCGACGCGCGCCGCGCAGGACGCCGACGACGCCGGTCGTTCCGATCCGCTCGTGCACCTCATAGCCCAGCTCGCGCAGCCGTCCGGCAACGATGCCTGCCGTACGCACCTCTTCGAACCCCAGCTCAGGATGGGCGTGCAGATCGCGCCGCGTCGCGATCAGCTCATCGAGGAGCGCTGTTGGAAGATCGAGGATCGTCGCCATGGCGTTGCCCTTCGCTCGCCCGCGCGAGGTTGCCCGCCGCTGGGGACGAAGGCGCGAGCATGGCAAATATGGCGGTCGGCGTCGATCTGGGCGGCTCGCACGTGCTTGCGACGCTCGTTGACGAGTCGGGGACGATCACTGCGCGCCAGGGCCAAGATATCGACGTTCACGAGCCCGAGCAGGTCATCAAGCAGGTCTCCGAGGTCGTGGATGCGGTGCTTGCCGGAGCCAAGGACAAGACCGTCGCCGGCATCGGCGTCGGCTCGCCCGGCAACATCGACGTGGCTACCGGTACCGTCCGCTACTCGCCAAATTTCGGCTGGCACGACGTGCCGCTTGGCGAGCGCTTGCGCGCCCACTTCAAGTTGCCGGTCTACATCGCAAACGACGCGCGCTGCGCGACGCTGGGCGAGTTCACCCACGGTACGGGGCGCGGCACCGCGAACTTCGTGCTGTTGACGCTCGGCACGGGAATCGGCGGTGGCATCGTCGCCGAAGGCACGCTGATCATCGGCGCGCTCGGCGGCGCGGGCGAAGTCGGACACCATCAGGTGCGCGCGACCGACGGCTTCATTTGCAGTTGCGGCAAGACCGGCTGTTTTGAGGCTCAGGCCTCTGGCACCGGGTTGATTCGCCACGCGCTCGCGCTCGCCGCGTCCTTCCCGCGCAGCCTGCTCGTGAGCGGCAAGCCCGAAAAACTCGGCTCGAAGGCCATACGTAAGGCGGCGGAAGCGGGCGACCCGCACGGCCTTGCGGCCTGGAACCGGTATGTCGACGACTTGGCCTGTGGCATCGCCAACATCATCGCGTTCGTGAACCCGGAGCTGATAGCGCTCGGCGGCGGGGTGGCGTCGGCCGGCGACTTCATGCTGTCCGCGCTGCGTCCACGCGTCGACGAGCTGACGACGATGGTCCCGCGCGGCCTGACGAAGCTGGTCGTAGCGGAGCTCGGAAACGACGCGGGCGCGATCGGAGCGGCGACGATGGCGCGCCGTGGCGGACTTACGACGGCTGGCTGAAGAAGGCGATATCGTCCCGGCCGCTTTGCTTGACCCGATACATGGCCGCGTCGGCGTGGGCCAGCAGGCTCTGCGAGTCGCACCCGTCGGCGGGGTAGAGTGCGACGCCGCCGCTGACGGTGAGCTTGCAGCTGGCAGCTCCGATGGCGATCGGTTCCGCCAGCGCCGCCTGCACCCTCCGCCCGAGCTTCTCGACGTCGTCGCGCGAGTGCACGCCCGGCTGTAAGACGACGAACTCATCACCGCCGATGCGGGCGACCGTATCAGCCTGCCGCGCGACGCGTTCGAGGCGGCGGGCAATGGCGCGCAGCACTTCATCGCCGCGCAGATGCCCGTGCTCGTCGTTGATCGCCTTGAAATTGTCGAGATCGTAGAAGTGCACGGCGAACACCTCCGGTTCGCGCGCGGCGCTTGCGATCGCCTGGTGCAATCGGTCGCCGAGCAGCGTCCGGTTCGCGAGCCCGGTCAACGGATCGTGCAAGGCCAGCAGCTGCACGCGGCGGCGCTGCTGGCCGCGTTCCACCGTCGACGAAATCAGGTGCGCGATCAGGCCGGCGAAATCGCGGTCGGCTGCGCTGAACTCGCGCTCGCCTGGCCGCGTGCGCACGAGGCACAGCGCGCCGTGCTCGCCGTCGAGGTCCATCGGCGCACCGACAAACGCGTCGCTGCCGTCGAAGACGGCCCCCTGGCCGGCCACGGCTTCGCCTTGGTCGAGGACGTAGGCGTGGAGCGAGCCCTCGAGTGGAGCGTTCGAACCGATCGCCTGCCGCAGGGCGCCGAAGCCGTACAAGTAGGTAACGCCGCTTGGGGAGCTTCGCGTCACGTAGCCCGCGTCGCAGCGCAGCCGCCGGCAGCCGAGTTCGAGGGCGGCGACGACCTGCATCTCGACGCACTCGCCGGTCGAGGCCGCCAGCAGATAGAGTTCGCGCATGCGCTCGGTTTGCTCGCGCAGCGCCGCTTCGACCGGCTGGCCGGCCCTGACGTCGCGTCGCATCGTGTGCGCGCCCGCGACAGCACCGTCGGCCGCGTTGCCGAACGGCGACGTCAGCTCGGGCGGCGTAGCTATCGGCTGCCCGGGCAAGGAGTACGCGCTCGCGTAGACCCCCACGACCGTACGCTCGACGACGGCCGGCGCAAGCGTCAGCGCGACCGCCGCTACGTCGCCAGTGGCGATCGTGACCTTGCTCGCCAACTCGATCGTTTCGCCCGCAGCGGCCCGCGCGAACGCCGAGCGCGCGTGGTCGCGCTCCGAGCGCTCGATGAACGCGCCGTACCGGCGGCCGCTCAGATCGTCGATGCCGACCCCGAAAAACGAGAGTGCCAGCCGGTTCGCCCGGATGAGATTGCCTGCCCGATCGAACAAGACCATGCCCGCGCGGCGTTCGTCGAAGAGCAGCGGAAAACGGTCGTGGGTCGCCACGAGTTCGCTTAGCATAGCTCGCGCGGTTCGCGCTTCTTCCGTGATAGCCGCGAGGGAAGGTGCCACGTCCAAGGTCACCCCATAAGATCTTTTGCTGACAATATTCTTCGTCGGCCTGATTTTCGGGGCCCGCGGCCCGGCTCGCGGTGTGAGCGCCGTCACACCGAAGACGAACTACCGCTCGCTAGCCGCACGGATGCGGCTGTGTCGCACGGCGCCGGATGCGCCATCAGTGCGGCCTTGCCGAGCCTTAAAGGCCGGCCGCAGCTACCACGGCCAGCGGCTTGGGCGGCGGTGCGTCGGTGCGTTGGCCGAACGCGAAGTTCGCGATCAACTCGGCGATGCGCCGCGAACTCCCGCGCGGAGCGACGATTGCCTGGGCCTCGCGCATCACCTGGAGCCGCTCCATGTTGGCGACGATGCGCCGCGTCGAGCGGACGACGTCGGAGGCGGTCAGGGCCACGACACCGATGCCGTTGGTCTCGACATACTTGAGGTTGCCGTATTCCTGGCCGGGAATGAAATCGTACACGACGACCGGCACTTCGGCCAGGCTCGCCTCGGCGATCGCGCCGGGCCCGGCCTTGGTAACGAGCAGATCTGCCGCGCGCATCAGTTCCGGTACGTTGTCGCAGTAGCCGAGCACGGTCATCGGGGTCGCCAGCGTCGGCGCGAGTTCGATCAGCTTGGCGCGCAGGGCTTTATTCCGGCCGGTCACCACGACCATGTGCAGCGGCAACTTCGACTTGGCGAGCGCGAGCGTCGTCGGCAGCAATTTCCCGCCGCCCTCGCCGCCCGCCATCAGCAGGGCGATCGTCTTTTCGGCCGGCAAGCCAAGCTTGGCGCGGACCTGCTGCTTGGTGTCGGCCACGCATTCGAATTTGGGATGCACGGGGTGGCCGAGATGGTAGATGCGCTCTTTCGGGATCCCGCGCTGCAGCGCGCGCTGGTAAACTTCGCGCGCCGGCACGACGACCGCATCGACCTCCGGGACGAGCCAGCCCTCGTGAACCTTGCCGAGGTCGGTGACCACCGTGATCACCGGCACGTGCGCGAGACCCGCGTCGGAGCGGGCCCGCAAGGCCGCGTGGTTGAGCAGCGGGTGGACCGAGACGATCACGTCGGGCCGGTAGGACAAAAACAGGTCGCGCAAGCGTTCCCGATAGAGCGGTTCGCAAAACCGGATGACGCTGCGGAAGCGGCGCTTGCCGTTGGTCGCGTGGTAGAGCGCACCGTAGACCGGGGGCGCGAAGCGGAGGGCCGCGCTGTAGGCCGGGCCGAGTTGCGAGAGGGGGAAGCTGCAATGCGAGGCGACGTCGTCGATGCGGTGTTCGAAGGTCAACGGTCCACCATGCGGCCCGGTGCTGACCTCGTCGAGACCGGCGACGATGGCGTTTGCAGCACTGCGGTGCCCGCCGCCGGTGTCCGAAATCAGTAACAGGACGCGTTTGGTCATCTACCCTCTGCTTCTCCGAGAACTAGGCTTGCTGGGTGTTTCGCAGCAGCCGCAGCGCGCGGATACGCTGCAATCGCCTCATCGCCGTTCTACGGCGACGCTGTACGGCGCGGGCGTACGTCAGAAACGCGCGCGCCGGGGCGTCGTAAAAGCGAAAGATGTCGCCGAATTCGATGTCCGGGTTGCGGTGATGGCCGTCGTGATCTTCCGGGAGAACGACTTGCAAGGCGTTGCAGACCCGCTTTATCAGGGGGGGACTGACCCAGCCCAGATCCGTCGTGTGGCGCCACCAGACGTGAAGTTGGCCCAGCAGTAAGCCCAGCAGCGCTCCGGCCGCCGACCAGCCACCGAGGAAACACAGGGGCACGGCGATCGCGAGGTAGGGCGCCGCACCGAGCAAGCCGTCGAGCATGACCTCGGGGTCCTTCGAGACGACCGCGTGATCCCAGTACGAGCGGCTGCGGTCGTGGTGCGTCCGCAGGTGGAGCTTGCCCCACAGATGCTGCGGCACGTGATAGAGGAACGTCGAAGCGAGGTCGCCCACGACCAGCACGATGAGAAGCGATATAAAAAACATCACCACGCCACCACCTTCATACGAACCTTACGACGCTCCGATCCTCTTTGGCAGCTAGCCCTATTGCTACCGTGCTTGGGCCGACCGAGCGCCGGTCCCTGCCCGTTCTGTCGGCAGCGGCGCTGGCCGTTGCGATGGCCCTGGGGTGTCCCGTTTCTCGGGCCGTGGCCTTCCCGAACTCGTCCGTAAGCCTGACGGTCCTCGAGGATCGCGCGCAGAGTTGGCGCTTTCCTCTCCAAGACGACGAACTCCGCGGGCTGCGGCTGTTATACGATACCCCGATTCCGGCCGGTTCAACGCTTGCGATCGTGCGTTGGATCGTGCGCAGCAACCACCGGCTCGATCCTTTCGACGCACTCGTCTTCGCGACGGAGGCGGTAGCGATCGCACGCGAACATCACCTGCCCGCGGGCTATTTTTGTTCCGTCTTGCTGCAGGAATCGGGTTTCGCGCCGGATGCGCTCTCGCCGGCAGGCGCGGTCGGGATCGCGCAGTTCTCTCTCGACACGGCAGCAGACGAAGCTATCGACCCGTTCGACCCAGTCGACGCGATGCGTGGGTCGGCCGCCCTGCTGGGCCGCTACGTGGCCGCCTACAACGGAAGCTATCCGGATCCATACGCTGCGGCGCTAGCCGCCTACAACGCCGGACCCGGCTACGTCGACGAATATCACGGCATCCCGCCTTTCCCTGAAACGCGCGGCTACATCGCCGACGTCTACGATCGCTGGGCACGAATCCTGCGGGACGCGACGGGGCTCGGGCGGCCGCGCCACAAACACCAGCGGCGATGAGCGGCGCGCCCTCGGGGGACCCCTTTGCTTACCTCGAAGACGCTTCCGACCCGGCTACCCGGGCCTGGACCGCCGAGCAGAACGCGCGGACCCGGCGAGCCCTCGACGCGCTGCCGCTGCGCGCGGGGCTGGCGGAGCGTTTCGACGATCTGCTGCGTGTCGATTCGATCGGCGTGCCGGAGGCGCGCGGCCGGAGAGAATTCTACGCGGCCCGGCGCGGCAGCTCGGAACAAGCGGTGCTCTACCTGCGCGAGGGCGGAAATGACCGCATCCTGATCGATCCGGCGGCGGAGGACCCGCGCGGCCTGCTGGCGCTCGACTGGTGGTATCCGAGCCCGCTTGGAACCTACGTCGCCTTCGGGCTCTCAAGCAGCGGCGACGAACGCAGCACCCTGCACGTGCTCGAGGTGGCGACGGGCCGCCGGCTGCCGGACGCCGTTCCCGACACCCGCTACTCGAGCATCGCCTGGCGCCCCGACGAGCGCGGCTTCTTCTATACGCGCTATCCGCCCGGCGGAAACTATGTCGCTCGCGCTTTCGAACACGCGTTGGGCGCCCCGTGGGAAAGCGACCCGTGCGTCTTCGGTGACGGACGCAGCGCCGAAGAGACCCTTTCCCTGGCCGGCTCGAGCGACGGCCGGTGGCTGGTGGCCACGCTCAGCTATGGTTGGGCGCGCTCCGAGGTCTACGTGGCCGATTGCGCTGCGGCCGAACTCTGCTTCGCACCCTTGGTCGAGGGCGTCGACGCGTTCTTCGACGTCAGCGCCGGCTGCGACGTGCTGTACGTTCGCACCGATGACGGCGCACCGCGCTTTCGCGTTTTCGCGGTCGACCCGAGCCGGCTCGAGCGCGCCGCCTGGCGCGAAATCGTGGCCGAGGGCCCGGCGGCGCTCGCGGCGATCGCCGTGTCGCGGCACGCGCTCGCGCTGCACTATCTCGAAGACGTTCGCTCGGCCCTGCGCCTGCGCCGTCACGACGGCAGCCTCGAGGAACTCCCGCTGCCTTGGGGCACGACGGTCTTCGGCTGGTCCGCGCGCGAGGACGACGTCGCGCTGTACCTGCTGTCGGGCTCGTACTTCGCGCCCGCCTCGGTGCACGTCGTACGGGCGGATCCGAGCGCGACGCTCGTGACGGTGTGGGAAGAGGTCGAGCCGGGTTTCGATCCGCGTGCTTACCGGGTCGAGCAGCACTGGTTCTCCTCGAACGACGGGACGCGCGTGCCGATGGATGTGCTCTCCAAGGTCGACGCGCCGCGCGACGGCACGGCACCGGCCGTCCTCTACGGCTACGGCGGCTTCAACGTCTCGCTGCTGCCTGCGTTTGCCCCGAGCGTCGTGCCTTGGCTCGACGCGGGCGGCGTGTACGCCGTTGCGAACCTGCGCGGCGGCGGCGAGTTCGGCGAGGCCTGGCACCGCGCCGGCATGCGCGAACAGAAGCAAAACGTCTTCGACGATTTCATAGCCGCGCTCGACTATCTGGGCGCCAGCCGGATAGCGGATTCCGGCCGGATCACGATCTTCGGCGCCAGCAACGGCGGGTTACTGGTGTCGGCCGTTGCAACCCAACGGCCCGAGCTGGTGCGCGCGGTGGTCTGCAGCGTCCCGTTGACCGACATGCTGCGCTACCATCGTTTTCTGATCGCGCGGCTTTGGATCGCGGAGTACGGCGACCCTGACCAGCCGCGGGACGCGGAGATTCTGCGCGCCTATTCGCCATATCACAACGTGCGCGAAGGCGTCCCGTATCCGGCGATGTTGATCGAGTCGGCAGATTCGGACAGCCGCGTCGACCCCATGCACACCCGCAAGTTCGCCGCGCGCGTGCAGGCCGCGACCGCCGGCGACGCCCCGATCTTCGCCTACGTCGAGCCCGAGGCCGGGCACGGGGTCGGCAAACCGCGCCACAAGGTCGTGGCCGAGCTGGCGGATCGCTGGGCGTTCATTTTTGCCTTTACGTAGGGGTCATCTCTGGCCGCCCCGGCTGCCGCAACGCGGGGCCGAAGGTCCCGCGCGGCGCCGTGACGGAGCTGCAACCAATTCAGGCTAGCGGGTTCATGTTGCAACAGGTCGGTACGGGCATCTCACGGGGCGCAAACGAGTGATCACTACGAACACCACCCATCTGATGCCGGTCGGCGAGCGCTTCCATCTGTATCGAGCGCCCGCGCGCGCGGTCGTCGCGAGCTTCGCCGAGGACGTTCGCGCCGGGTTGCTCGCCGGTCAGAAACGTTTGCCGCCGAAGTATTTTTACGATGCGCTCGGTTCGGCGCTGTTCGAAGCCATCTGTGAGCTGCCGGAATACTACCTGACGCGCGCTGAGACCGAGATCCTCGAATGCTGGGCGGCCGAAATGGTCGCCGCGCTGCCGGGGCCGCTCGAACTGGTCGAATTCGGCGGCGGCAGCGGGCGTAAGACGCGCGCGCTGCTCGGCGCCGCGATCGCGGCCCAAGGCGAAATCGAGTATCACCCGATCGACATCTCGGAAAACGCGCTGGTCGCATCTTCGGCGGCACTGCTGGGAACGTTCCCCGAGCTGACGGTCAGGGCATTCGCGAGCGACTACTTCGAGGTGCTGGAGTCCGCCCGCTTGAGCACTTCCCGGCGCGTCCTCGCGCTCTTCTTAGGGTCGAACGTCGGCAACTACGATCCGCCCGCGGCCAGGCAGCTGTTGCGAGCGATGTCGGCCGCGTTCAAACCGGGCGACGGCCTGCTGCTCGGAACCGATTTGAAGAAAGACGCAGCCGTCCTCGAACGCGCCTACAACGATCCGACCGGAGTGACGGCCGCGTTCGACAAGAATATCCTGGGCCGGATCAACCGCGAGTTGGGCGGTCACTTCGATCTCGATGCGTTCGAGCACGTGGCGCGGTACGACGGGCGGCGCGGCGTGATCGATTCCTTCCTGGTCGCGCAGCGCGGCATGCGCGTACCGATCGTCGACGTCGGCATCGAGGTTTCCATGCGGCCCGCGGAAACGATTCACACCGAGTCGTCGTACAAGTTCGACGAGGACGCGATCGCGCGACTGGCGGCGGGCAGTGGTTTCCGGGTCGCGCGCACGTGGACCGATCCCGGCCGCCGCTTCGCGGTCTCGCTGCTCGTCATCGTCTGAGCCGAGTGGCGAAGATCGGTCTGACGGCTAGCGAGCCCTTCGGCGCGGACGGCAAGCCGCATGCGGACCTGCTTCCGTACTTGGAGTCGCTGCTTCGCGCGGGCGCCGAGCCCCTCGTGCTCGCAAACGGCGCCGAGCCGGTCGCCGCGATCGAGTCGCTCGGAGGGGTTCTCCTGAGCGGCGGCGCCGACGTCGATCCTGCCCGCTACGGCGGCCGCGCCGAGCACGCGAACGTTCAACGCTCGCGATATCGCCCCGAGCGCGACGAGTTCGAGATCGCGCTCGTGCGCGCGGCACGCGAGCGGGGTGTCCCGGTGCTCTGCATCTGCCGCGGTCTGCAAGTTGCCAACGTGGCCTTCGGCGGTACCCTGATCGAAGATCTGAGCGAAGAGTACGGCGCGTATTACACGATCAACCACCGCCAGACGTATGAGGACGGCCTCGACCGCGCCGACTACGCACCAAACCACGAGGTGAGCCTCGACCCTGCGAGCGCGGTCGCGCGCATTTGCGGTGCGACGTCGTTTGCGACGAACTCGATGCACCATCAAGCGTTGCGCCGGCTCGGCGACGGGCTCGTTGCGGCCGGGCAGACCAGCGACGGAACGATCGAAGCGATCGGTGTGACCTTCGAGCACCCGTTCTTCGTCGGCGTGCAGTGGCACCCCGAAGAACTCGACGACGAACCCGCCCGCCGGCTGTTCGCGGCGTTCGTCGCCGCAGCGCAAGGACGCTCGGGGGACTGAGCGCCGCTGCGCGTTATCGCGTGCGCGAGACCGCTAGCCGTTCGCAGCCGCGCAGCGCGAGGTCCGCGCCGATCGCGAGCGTTGCGGCGGCGAGGCTGCCGGCCACGATCCGGTTCGGGTCGTCGTTGTCGAGGCCGGCGAACAGCAGCGCGCCGAGGCCACCCGCGTCGATCTTGCCGGCCAGCGTCGCGATCGAGATCGTGGCGACGGTCGCCAGGCGCAGGCCGGCCACGATCACCGGCAACGCCTGCGGAAACTCAACTCGCAGGAGCGATTGCAAGGGCGTCATGCCGAGGCCGAGGGCCGCTTCGCGCATCGCGGCCGGCACGCCCAGCAGGCCGACGCTGATGTTGCGCACGAGGACCATTTGGGCATAGGCCACGAGCGCGATCTCGGTCGTCACGAGTCCAAGCCCGAAGTACGTAACCAGGAACGCGAGCACGGCCAAGCTCGGCAGCGTGTAGATGGCGTTCAGCAGCACGAGCAAAGGCCCGCGTACGCGCGCGCTGCGCGCGGCCAGGACCCCGAGCGGCAGCGCGAGCGCGAGGGCGATCCCGATCGCGATCGCGACGATTTCGAGATGCTGCAGCGTTCGCAGTGCGACTTCTCCAGGATGGCGCAGCAGGTAGGCCACGACTCGCTATCGTTCGGTTGCGGCGATTGCGCCGCGCACGTCTTCGAAACCCAGCGTTCCGCATTCGCGCTCGCCCTCGACGACCGAAAGCCGATCGCTGCCCTCGAGTAATTGCGACAGCGCCTCGCGTAGGCTGCGCTCGGCGTCGATGCGGCCCTTGGTCGGCGCGCCGGGCGGCGCCATTGCGTCCCGCGCGCGCAGCAGTTGCAGGCGCCGCACCGCGTCTTTGGCGTCCATCAGTTCCGCGACGTAGTCGCTGGCCGGTTTCGCGAGCACGCGCAGCGGAACGTCTGCCTGAACGATCTTGCCCGCGTTCATCACGACGATTCGGTCGGCCAGGCGCAGGGCCTCGTCGACGTCGTGGGTGACGAAGAGGATCGTCGTGCCGAGTGCGCGATGGATGCGCAGGGTCTCGTCTTGCAGCGCGGTGCGCACGATCGCGTCGACGGCCCCGAACGGCTCGTCCATCAGCAACACGCGTGGCTCGGCGGCGAGCGCACGCGCGACGCCGACGCGCTGTTGCTCGCCGCCCGAAAGCTCGCGCGGCATGCGGTCGCGGTAGCGCGCCGGTTCGAGCCGCACGAGCGCGAGCAACTCGTCGACGCGGGCCGCGATCCGGTCGCGCTCCCAGCCCAGCAGCTCGGGGACGATTGCGACGTTGCGGCCGACGCTCAGGTGTCCGAACAGGCCGACCGCTTGAATGACGTAACCGATCCCGCGGCGCAGCGCTTCGGGCGTTTGGTCCCGAGCGTCGCGCCCGTCGAGCGCGATCGTCCCGGCGGCCGGTACCACGAGCCGGTTGATCGTGCGCAGCAGCGTGCTCTTGCCGCAACCCGATGGTCCGAGCAGCACCACGAACTCGCCGGCTGCGACGTCGAGCGACACGTCGTCGACGGCGCGGCGGTCGGCCCCAGCGTAGCAGACGACGATGTCGCGCATCGAGACCGCCGCGCCGGCAGCGCTCACGCCAGGCCGTGTTCCGCGAGAAACGCATGCGCCACGTCGACAGAGTCCTTTTTCTCGCCGTCGACCTGAGCGTTGAGGCCGCGCATCGTCGCGTCGTCCAGCAGCGGCGCGAGCCGGTCGAGGTAGCCCCGGATCTCGGGGTGCACTTTCAGCGTCGCGTCGCGAACGACGGGCGCGGCCTGATAGCTGGGCCAGAAATGCTTGTCGTCGACGAAGACGTAGAGGTGGTCGGATTGGATCTGACCGTCCGTACCGAAGGCGACGACGACGTCGACTTGGCCCAGCTCGAGCGCCTCGTATTTCAGGCCGATTTCGAAAAGCTTGACGTCTTTGAACTGGAACCCGCCGTACGTTTTCTGCAGCCCGGGCAGCGCGTCTTCGCGTTTGGTGAACTCGGGAATCGCACCCAGCCGCAGCTGCGGGGCCGCCTTCGCGAGGTCGCTCAGCGTCGCCAGCCGATAGCGCTGGCGGATCGCAGCGGTCGTGGCGAGGGCCTGTGAGTCGTTGAAGGGCGCCGCGGCAAGCCAGGTTAGCCGGTAGCGGGATTCGTAGGCCGCCTTCACGCTCGCATAGTTCGCGGCAGCACTCTTGGCGGGTTTGGCCCGCAGCTCGGTGATCAGCGCGGTGCCGGTATACTCGGGATACAGATCGATGTCGCCCCGCTGCAGCGCTTCCATCGCCACCTGCGTACCGCCTAAGCCGAGTTTGCGAGTGACGCTCAAACCCTGCTTTTCCAGAATCTGCGCGTACATTTCGCCCAGGATCAGCTGTTCGGTGAAATCCTTCGAGCCGACGGCTACCGCGCCGGTCGAACGAACGCAGCCGGTGAAAGCCGCACTCGCCGACCCGAGCAGGAAGCCCGAACGTTTCATGCCGCGCGATTGGCGAGGCGCCGTTCGATGCCTCCGAGCAACCATTGCGTGCAAAGCGCCAGCAGCGCGACCGACAGCGCACCCTCGAGCAATTGCGGATTGTCGTTCTCGGCCAGCCCGTTGACGATGTATTCGCCGAGGCCGCCGCCGCCGATGAAGGCCGCCAGCGTCGCGCTTGCCACGACTTCGACTGCCGCCGTGCGGATGCCCGAGAAAACGACCGGGATGGCGAGCGGCCACTCGACGCGGGCCGCGATCTGGGGGCGCGTCAGCCCCAAGCCGCGAGCGGCGTCGACGACGGTTTCCGGCACGCCCCGCAGGCCGACGTCGGTGCCCAGGACGATCGGCGGGACGGCGAGCAGGGTCAGGGCAAT
>Ga0302326_10008258_pt1 | contig 23007 bp, 22 predicted proteins | sample Palsa_T0_3_FD_202264 | JGI IMG/M metagenome (GOLD analysis project Ga0302326, IMG submission 202264) | Peat permafrost microbial communities from Stordalen Mire near Abisko, Sweden - Palsa_T0_3 | ecosystem: Environmental > Terrestrial > Soil > Palsa > Peat permafrost | place: Sweden: Abisko... | reverse complement strand
GTGTGCGGCGTGGCTCCATGGTGGGAGCCGTATGAGCTGAGAGGTTCAAGTACGGTTCTGAGAGAGCCTCTGGGTGAGATTCCCCGGGGCTACTCACCTTGTGATTCAGAGTCGCGGAAAGGCGCAGGAAGCCTTGGATCGGACGCGTGGGGTGCTGGAGCGGCTGGGGTTGACGCTCAACGAAAAGAAGACGAGCATCCGGGATGCCCGGCAGGAGCGATTCGACTTTCTGGGGTACACATTCGGACCGCACATCAACCCGCGCGGCGGCGACAGGTATATCGGATACAGTCCGTCGCAGAAGAGCGTGAGCCGGATCAAGCAGAAGGTGGGGGAAGTGCTGGATCGCCGGAATGCGGCAACCTGGGAAGAAGTGCGTCAAAAGCTGAATCGGCAGTTACAAGGCTGGCGGCAGTACTTCAACGTGGGGAGCACGAGCCGGGCGTATCGGGCGGTTGACGAGTACGTGTATGATCGGGTCGGGAACTTTCTGAGAAGGCGGCACAAGGTGTCTTCGCAAGGCACCCGCCAGTTCCCTGGGGGAACGGGTGTATGGGACCTTGGGAGTGGTTCGACTCCGAGGCCCATGGGTCGCGCGTACGTGAGTCTACGATGAAACCAGTCGGAAAGCCGGATGCCCGAGATGGGCACGTCCGGTTTGATGAGCGGGGATGGGAAACGGGGCGGCGCATGACGTCAGTACCCGCGCCCATCCTCGACTCTACCGGCGCCGGGCTTGAGCCCCGCTTGCAGCAGCACCTCCAAAGGTGGGTTTTCGAGCGTGCGCGGGTTCTCCAGAACCCGCTCCCCGGGGAGCGTTTAGCCTGGCGGGGCTCAAGCCCCGCGCGGACTAAAGTCCGCCCTCCATCGGCGGATTACACTTAATGGTTCATGCCCGTACATAGTTCGCTGTGCCTGATGGCGGCCTTGGTGCGCGACCGCGCCATTTCGCCCGTGGAACTAGTGGAGTCGCACCTGGCGCAGATCGCCGCGCAGAATCCCCGCATCAACGCCTTCGCCACCGTGCTGGAAGACGAGGCCCGCGCGGCCGCACGGCGCGCTGAAAACGCCGTCATGCGCGGCGAGCCGCTGGGGCTGCTGCACGGCGTTCCGGTGACCGTGAAGGACAGTTTCGATATAGCCGGCCTGCCCACGCTGTGCGGCAGCCGCTTCCGCTTGGGACACAAGGCCGCGCAAGACGCCACCGCCGTCGCGCGCCTGCGGGCCGCGGGCGCCATCATCCTGGGCAAGACCAACACCCCCGAATTCCTCTCCAACTACGAAACGGACAATTTCATCACGGGCCGCGCCAACAATCCATGGAACCTGGAGCGCACGCCAGGAGGGTCGAGCGGCGGCGAGGCGGCGGCCATCGCCTCGTTCTGTTCGGCGGGCGGCATCGGCAGCGATGGCGGCGGGTCCATCCGCATCCCAGCGCATTTCTGCGGCATCGCCGGACTGAAGCCCACTCCCGGCCGCATTTCCGCGACGGGCCATTTTCCGGTGATGAATCATCCGGGCGGACTGCTGAGCGTGGCCGGTCCGCTGGCGCGTTCCGCCGAGGACCTCCGCCTGCTGTTCGCCGTCCTGGCCGGATACGACAGCCAGGATCCCTTCTCCGTGCCGGTGCCGTTGCGGCGGCCGAGCGAGGCCGGGTTGCGAGTCGGCGTGGTTGAACAATTCTATCGCGTGCCGGTCGATCCGGAGATCCGGCGGACGGTGCGGCGCGCGGCTCAGTTGCTCACCGCTCTGAAGATCTCCGCCCAGCCTTTCGCGCCGCAGGGACTGGAGCGCGCGCCGAATCTGTGGTGGTTCTTCTTTGGCCAGTTACCGGCGCCGCTGACGAAGCAGATCATGCAGGGTCGCGAGGACGATGCGCACTGGACGGGAACCGAATTCCTGGCGGACGCACTGCTGCAGAACGCGCAGACCCCGCCTAGCGTGGAGCAGCTTCTGCTGAACCTGGCCAAGCGCGACCGCATGCGCGCCTCGCTGCTGCGACAGATGGAAGACTTCCCCGTGCTGCTGATGCCGCCCTGCGGTGTCACTGCGTTTCCACACCGCTCGCGGCGCTGGAAAGTGGGGGACGAGGAGATCGGCCTGTTTCAAGCTATGATGCCGGCGACGCCCTTCAATCTGCTGGGACTGCCGGCTGTGGTGATTCCGTTCGGGATGTCCGCCGATGGGCTGCCCATTGGCGTGCAGCTTGTAGGCCGGCCTTTTGAAGAAGAAGCGATTCTGGAGTTGGCCGTGCGGCTGGAGAATGCGCGCGGGGTGTTTGCGGGTCCCCCGGCGGTATGATCGGATTGCACGCTTGACAGCAAGCGCAACCAGGGGAGCGCGCGGCCGAGGGAGTCCGCCCACCTGGAGGACTGCACGTTTGTGAGGACCGGATCGAGTCCGCAACTCGCACCTGACCCTGCGGCGTTTCTCTTTTGTCGGCATCCGCGTCGGCTCGATTCCGCGAAAGGCACCGCTAGCGCTGTGAGCGGCTCCACTGAATGCACTACACCGAGCTTTTCCGGCACCGCCCGTTCGTCCTTATCGTTCTTGGGCGATTCATCTAGCCCGAGGTGGCTGCCACCAGTTTTTGAAATAGCATTCGCGCCTAGCGACAGTCCGGATTAAGCTGTCTTCGGAGCCAAACAGGGAGAACGGGTTGATGTTCATCAGGTCTAAGTGCTGGAGCGCAGTACGCCTGTCTTTTGCGGGTATCGTGAATTTCAGCAATTGTTTGATCGGACCAAATCCGCGCGCCATTGCCGCCTGCTGCGGAAGAAACACGAAGTCCTCCGAAGGCAGATCGTGTCGTACACACATCGAATACCAGCACTGCTGAAGAAAGTGCCTCTGGTGAGTTCTCATGTGTGGTCCTACAATAAAGCAATGCTCATCCGAGGAACCCCCGCCCGCCTTTTGCAGGACCGCGTAGACCGACACGCGCTCGACATTTTGGGGTGCTGCGTCAAACGCGAAAAATGCGGCGACATACGGCGACGCCGTCCAATCAAGCAGTGGCGAAGGGAACCCATGGTGCCTTAAATATACGATATATTCATATACCGTGACGTGCTCCAACATGATCACATCGAGCCAACCACTCCAGTGCTCCTTAGGGAGTTTGTCGAATTCCGAGGGCTCGGGAAGCTTGTGCTATCGTCTTCGGCTGAACGTCTCAACCGCGGGCCTCGCGGCGATGATCTTCCGGTAATACGCCCGGAGACTTAGAGTGTTATCGCACCGCTCGGTCTCATAGGAACGCTCAAGCGTAGTTTCCAGTCCCCAAGAGCTATCTCCCAGGCCCCTAAACAAGGGAGGCGAACCAGTCTGCTCGCCTTCGTTGTTTGGCACGCCATCGAGATGCAGTATTCGCTCCTCAAATTCAGACCAATGTTGAAGCGAAATCTCTTGCGTCGAATGAGTGCCAGCGCGCTTCACAGTGAATATACTCCCATACCGCATATACCGCATATATTACCACCCGGCTGGACAATCTTGGCAACAACGACGGCTCCTAGGCAGCCGGAAAACGCCGCATTTATCTGACCTGCGGAGTTGGTTTGCCGGAAAAGGGGATGAGCGAGAGAACGCAGTTTCCGCTGTACAATTACGACAAACATCGCGCCACGCCGCAGAGGCGTCCGCAGGCCGTCACCGAGATTCGGCGCATTCAGATCGAACTCCTCGATGGTGCCCTGAGGAAACAGTTTCTAGACTGGTGGCGTAGAATAGAGATTCAGCCTGAGCCTTCCGAGGGCTAGCACGATGATAACTGATCTCTTTCTTAGCCGATATCCTAACCCCTGGATTGGCGGCAGCAGCATCCCGCCTTCGCTGAGAACTCTATTTGCACAAGCCGCGCATATAATCTTTGAAGACCTCCGCCCAGATTTTGAGCTCGAGGACAGTTTTTTTCAATCGGTGAACAGCCGCCTCTCACGGGAGGTCGGTGTCCCTACCTTGATCGGCAACGGTACCGGTCGTGAGTGTGCGATATTCTTGTACGAGCCTTACGATTTATTTAATAATGCCCACGGTAACCCTGATGTCTTCGTCAAACTCCGCGTGAGCCTCATTGAGCTCGTGTTCCGGGAGGCCGAACACCACGTTGCGGGAGTGGTTTCCGGGCCAGCCGCCGGGCTTAATCCCGTGCGCGCTGCCTTTAACACCAATCGTGGTCGCCAGGCGTTCAACGAAGGCTATGGGCCGAGAGTGAAGCGGATGATCGACGAATTGAATATTCGACTTCGTGACTCAGGAACAGGGCTCCACTACCACAATGGCCTGATACAGCTCGCGCATGATACGATGACCCAATCCCAGATCGCGAGTCCATTCTGGGATATCGTGAAAGACCCGCGATGGTCGAACGTAGATCGCGACATGAAGGAAGCGATTGACCGGCGCGATACCGGAGGTCGCGATCCAGCGGGCTATGCGCTGAGAGCGTTAGAAAGCACCATCAAAGTCATTTCAGCCCAAAAAGCTGGACGACAGGGAAAGAAAAGGGCGCGTCCAACTTCATCGACAATTTACAGTCCGCGAAGAATGGCAACTTCATCGACGGCTGGGAGGCAGACGCTCTGCGGCAGATGTTTAGGGACATTCGCAACCCCGTTGTCCACGGCGAGGGAACTGCTGCCCCGCTTCACCTAAACAGGCACCAAGCCAATCTGATCATCGAATCGTGCATGTCCTGGATTAAGAGCCTGGTCCTTCGTGCCTGAGTCGCCGCATCGCGCCGGCTTGGCGGCAACCACCTTGGCACAGGTGTCTTCCTGTCACCGCTGAGCGACGTAAGCCCGCTGACCTTCTTTTTTCATCTAGCCGCCCGCGCCCTGACTGGTCTCTCCGTTCCCTTGCAGGATGTCGCGCACCTTGCTGGATAGCGCAGCGGGGGTAAACGGCTTTTGGATGAAACCGGAATCGACAGCCTCCTCGGTGTAACCGGACATGAAGAGCACCTTGATCGCCGGACGGCGGCGCGCCAAACCGGCCGCCAAATCGCGGCCGCCTTCCTTGGGCATCACCACGTCCGCGATCAGCAGATGGATGGGACCCTTGTGGGCGGCGGCGATGCGCCGGGCATCGGCGGCGTTGGGCGCGTCCAGAACCTTGTAGCCGTCGCCCCGCAAGGTGTCGCGTATCAGGTTCCGCACTTGTTCGTCGTCCTCCACCAGTAGGATGGTTTCGGAACCGCGCGCCGCCCGCGCCACGGGCGCATCCATCTCCACCGCGGCGGGCCGATCGATACTCGGCAGATAGACTTTCACGGAAGTGCCTTGGCCGGGTTCGCTCGCCACGTGCATGGCGCCGCCGCTCTGTTTGACGATGCCGAACACCGTGGTCATCCCCAGTCCGGTGCCCTGGCCTTGCGCCTTGGTGGTGAAGAAAGGTTCAAAGAGATGCGCGCGCGTCTCCGCATCCATTCCAGTGCCGTTGTCGCCGACCGCCAGGACCACGTACTTGCCCGGCTTCATGGCCGGAAGCGTCGCGGCGTAGCGCCCGTCAAGCTCGACGGCTCCGGTTTCGATGGTGAGTATGCCGCCGCGCGGCATGGCGTCGCGCGCGTTCACCGCCAGGTTCATGACCACCTGCTCGATCTGTCCAGGATCGGCGCTGATCTGCCCGATGTCGCGGGCGGGCGCGAAGTGCAATTCAATGTCCTCGCCGATCAGCCGCCGCAACATGGCTTCCATGCCGGCGAGCAGTTGGTTCAGATTCAGAACCTTCGGCTGCAGTACCTGCCTGCGGCTGTAGGTCAGCAACTGGCGGGTGAGCGTGGCGGCGCGTTCCCCGGCTTTCATGATCTGCTCGACCGCACCGTGGTTCGGGTCGGTGGGGGGGATCGCGTCCAGCAGGATATGGCTATAGCCGTTGATGATGGTCAGCAGGTTGTTGAAATCGTGCGCAATACCGCCGGCCAGCATGCCGACCGCTTCCATCTTGGCCGACTGGCGGAGTTGTTCTTCAAGTTGCTTGCGCGGCGTAATATCCTGCAGCACCGAGAGGACGGCCGGACGACCGGCGTACGAAATGGTGTGCGAAGCGACTTCCACGTCGATCAAGCGGCCGTCTTTGAGCCGGTGACGCCACTGGCCGGACAAGGCCAACCCGCGCGCCTGGGCGACGGAATCTTTCAGGCGGGCTACGTCTTCAGGCGGACGGATGTCCGCGAGGGTCATACTCAGGAATTCTTCATGGGTATAGCCGTAATGGACCACGGCCGCGTGGTTGGCTTCCACGAAGCGCAAGGTATCCCGGTCGAACACCCACATAGGTAGCGGGTTGTCCTCAAATAACAGCCGGAACTTCACGTCCTTTTGGTTCAAAAGTTCTTTCGCGGGCATACGGTGCCGCCAGAACAGAGTCTCACCCGATCTTAGGATAGTCAAACGCAGCCGATCTTACAACTTAGTTAACTACCAGTAAGTGATGTATCACACAATAAACCCTGCGTGGCGCGGGCCCGGGCGAAGTCTGCGTAATTTAAGGCACATACGCGCCTAAATGCCGTGGTGCGTGCCGCATACCGACACTTCCAGCCCCATGTCTCGGAACATGGCGGCTTTGGCGGCCAGCGCGAGATTGGCGGCATCCGCATCCGGGGCATAGGCCACCTGCACGTGATTGGATTTGTGCCGGGCCATCATCTGGTCGCGCGTGACGCCATATGTCACGGCGTGCATGATGGGCCATTGCGGCGTAGTGATCCGCCAGCGCCGCTCGGTTTCTTCGCGCGGCAGCTCAACCACTTTGGCGCGGCCGATATCCACCTTGAGCGCGCCCGCATCCACGAACACGCGGCTCCAGACGATCTCGCCCGGTTTGGCGACGCCTGTGAGACTGCCGCCGCCCAGCCGGAAATACATGGGCGGCTGGCGCTCGCTGACCGCGCCCGCATAGCCGCCGATGAAATGCGCAGGCGGCGCGGCGCCGGAGATTTCGAAGACCCACACGAATTCCTCGACGCCGTCGACCGGGTAGGACTCGCCATAGCGCACGTCGTGCAGCGTGGTTTCCGGCGGATATCCGAGCGCCTTCCAGACGCGATTGGTGACCAGCGCGTCGAGACCGGCGCATTCGTCCACTTCATTGAAGTGCGGCAGTGCGGTGTTCTCGTACAGCACGCGGGTGCTGCTCCGTGCGCGCACGGGCGGCCGGTCCACATTGTTCAATAGGCCTTCCGCCAAGTCGGAGGCCGGAGCGAGATCCTTCAACCCCTGCTGATACTGTATGCCGATGGCATCGCAACCGAAGTCGTCCGCGATGCGCAGGGCGGCGATGTACATTTTGCATTGTCCGAGGATCTGCGCATCGGTCAGCTCGGTATCGGGATCGGCGCCGGTGCGGAACTGCAAGCCTTTGCGGTCGAGCCAGGCGCGCACTTCGCGGGCCTCGGCATCGCTGGTGGCGAGCATCTCCGCGTACAGCGCGGACTGGCTGAGGCGCTCCTTGAATACACCGGTGGGATGCAGCAGTTCATCCGGGATGATGGCGTTGTACATGCCCATGCAGCCTTCGTCGAAGACGCCCATGATGGCCTTGTCGCGGCGTAATTCGGCGGCCAGGCGGGCGCCGGTTTCCTCCGCGCGCGGTGGCAGCTTGCATGCGGAAAGCGGACGCACATGGCTGGTATCGTGCAGCACAGGCTCGCCCGCCAGCCAGCGCCGCAAGCCCGCGAGGAAGAAGTCGTCCGTAAAATCCACACTCCATAGAGAGATGTACGCGACGCCCGCCTTGGTCAGCGAGGCGTTCAGGTTGAGCATGCCCACCAAGCCGGGCCATTCGCCGCTCCAATTAGCCACGGTGAGGATGGGACCGCGATGGGTGTAGAGGCCGGGCAGGATGTGATGGCTGTACTGCCAGACCGCCTCCACCACCACCAACGGCGCGCCGGCCGGAATGGCGCGGAATACCTCCATGCCGCGCTTTTGGCTATCGATGAAGCCGTGGCCTTTGGCGGCGTCGCAGGCGTGGCCGCGTTCGACCGCATGGCCCAGCCGCCGGATGGCGCCGGTAACGGCTTCCTCGACGCGCGCCTGGGCCGGCCAGCACTTCTGGTTGGCGGCCAGGCGCAGATCGCCGTTCGCAATTAAGATGACAGAATCTGGCATGACCACATTCTTGCATCGCGCGCGGCCGGAGTCCAAGGGGCACAATTCCATCGCCAGCTTAGTAGGGTGGCGCCAGGCGCCGCCAAGGCGATCACAGCCCAATGCCATGTAGTTTCCTCTAAATCTGGGATCTGCGCAGAATTGCCAGTTATCGGGAAACTAAGTGGCATTGGGCACTCCTGCCGGAAGCGTGCGCTACGCGCCTCCCAGCAGGCTTTCGAGCGTGTGCAACTTATCCGGCTGGCCCATCACGATCAGATAGTCACCCGCGGAAATGGACGTGTCGGCCGGAGGATTGAACACCATTTCACCGTCGCCTTTGCGGATGGCCAGCACGATCACGCCGAATTGCCGTCCAATTTGCAGATCGCGGATACTCTGCGATACTAAGCCGCTTTGCCCGGAGGCGCGCACTTGTTCGATTACCACTTTCAGCCCGGCCGACTGCGTGGTGAAATCCAGGAATTGCACCACGTGGGGGCGCAGTAAGGCTTGCGCCAGGCGATGCCCGGTGATGGCGTAAGGCGCGAAGACCGCGTCGGCGCCCGCGCGGCGCATCTTATCCTCGGCGCTATCTTCGGCGGCGCGCGTGGCCACATAGATTTGCGGGTTGAGAAACTTCGCCGAGAGCAGCACGAACAGGTTGTCGGCGTCGGTGGCCAGCGCGCACACCAGTCCTTTGGCGCGGGCCACGCCCACGGCGCACAGGGTTTCGTCGCGCGTGGAATCGGCGGCCACCGCCAGCATTCCGGCGGCGATGGCCTTCTCCACGCGGTCGTCGTCGATATCCACCACCACGAAGGGCACGCCGGCCTGTTGCAGTTCCGATGCCGCGCCGCGGCCCACGCGCCCGTAGCCGCAAATGATGAAGTGACTTTGCAACTTGTCGATCATGCGTTTATTCCGCCGTTTGCCTAATAACTCGCCGAACTCCGCTTCGATGACACTCTGGGTGATCGCGCCGATGGCTACCAATATGGTAGTAACTCCCACGATCAAAAGGAAAGAATTGAGGATCCGGCCGGCAAGGTGCAGAGTATCGCCATAGCCGACCGTGGTCATGGTGAGCAGGGTCGTGTAGAAAGCGTCGAACAGGGTGTAGCCCTCGGTGATCATGAAGCCCGCCGTTCCGATGGCCAACACGGCCGCCATCGCCAGGGCCACGAACAGGAAGCGGCGCGCCAGCCGGGGCAGGGAATTGAAAGGCAGGGTCACATCGTGTTCTTCCGGAAGATCAGGATATGCTGCCGCGGCAGGTTTTCCAAGGTCTTCTCCAACCGGAAGCCTTCCGGCTCGATTTCGGCCTTCACCTCCGCCACACTCATCTTATGGGCCGGCAGGATGGGCACTTGCGGATCTTCCTTGCGGTATTCGAGCAGCACCATGCGGCCGTCGGGCGCCAGCGATGCGCGGATCTTACGCAGCATCTTTTGCGGCTGCGAGAACTCGTGGTAGACGTCTACGAGCAGGGCCAGATCGATGCGGCCGGCGGGCAGGCGCGGATCGTCTGCGGCGCCCAGCACGGCTTCGTAGTTCGCCAGCTTGCGCGCAGCCATGTTCTTGCGCAACTGGTCGAGCATGGCTTGTTGAATATCGACCGCGTAGACCTTGCCCGCGGGTCCGATGCGGGCAGCCAGGCGCCAGGTGAAGTAACCGACACCCGCGCCGATGTCGGCCACGGTCGCGCCTTTGGCGATGCCAATAGCGGCGTTGATTGAATCGAGCGCCGCGTCGGGGGCTTCCTCGGCCTCACGCTCGGGCCGCACCAGCCACGGCGCGCCGCCCATGCCCATGACGGGCGCGGTCTGGCGGCTGGTGACCGGATGCACGTCCTGACAGCGGGCCAGTGTTTGCAGGGCGAGCAGGCAGGCTAGCAGCGTGCGGAACATTTCTTACAGCATAGCGCGGCAGCCCGCCTTCTATTTCTTCAGCGTGCGAATGTAGGCAACCAGGTCGTCCGCTTGCGGATCGGTAACGGCTACTGCTTTCATCTTGCCGTTGCCCGCGGTGATGTCTTTTTTCAACTCGGCATCCGCTTTGGCCTGTACTTCCGCGGAGCCCAACGCGCGCATCTTCATCGCCGCCATGCCGGAACCGTCTGGTTTGTGGCATGCCTTGCACTTGGTGTCGTAGACCGCCTTGCCATCGGCTGCCGCTGCAAAGGCTTGGACGGCGCCTAATGCCAGAAAAACCATACAAACAGGTGCAAATCTCATTTACTGCCTCCCGACGTGATTGTAGCGTAAATCGACAACCTGTTCGAAGAATTTCAGACGGGATTTACCGCAGCGGACCGGCGCAGTGTGAGGAATGCCACGTGTCTGCGATGTCGACCGGCGGTCCGGGCGGGCGCGTCGATAAGCGGCTCCACACTCCGGATGTATAGCGGTCATACAGATAATGTACATATGCCCGCACGAGGCCCGCATCCCGTCTCGGCCAAGTAGTTGATTCCGCAAGGGCGGCCTCGTGGCTGAAAACATGCCATCATCGGGTGACATGACAAGAGATTGGGAAAGTCACCTCGACAGGTGGACGACGGCGGGCCTGTTGGAACTGGACGCCGCCAGCCGCATCCGCGCGTGGGAGAGCGCGCAGTCGCGCCCGCAAGGTCTGACTTGGCCCGTGCGGATCGCCCTGGCGTTTGGTGCAATTCTGCTGGCCGCCGGAGTGCTACTGTTCGTCTCCGCGCATTGGGACGAGCTATCGCGCGCCGGCCGCCTGTCGCTGCTGGCGGCTACGGTGGCCGTGCTGCACGGCTCCGGCGCGGCGGCGGCGCGCCGCTTCGAAGGGCTTTCCGTGGCGCTACACGCGGTGGGCAGCGTGGCGCTAGGGGCGGCCATCGCGCTGGCGGGACAGATCTTCAACCTGAGCGAGTACTGGCCCTCGGCGGTGCTGCTGTGGGGCATCGGCTGCGCGCTCGCGTGGCTGCTGCTGCGGCACTGGACGCAGGGCGCGTTGTGCGCCGTATTGTTTCCCTGGTGGCTAGCCGGAGAGTGGGATCTGCACGTGGCGTTGGGGAGCTCGCGCGCGATGTTGCCGGTCTGGGTGGGCGTCTGCGCGTTGAGCTTCGTGTATCTGAGCGCGCGCCGTTCGGCGGCGGATGGAGCGCTGCGCAAGGCGCTGGGGTGGCTGGGTGGACTCGCCTTGTTGCCGGCGGCGGCGATACTGGCGCTCTACGGGCAGGAGGCGCGCACGGGCGCGGCGTGGGGGTCGGGCGATTACTGGATGGCTTGGGCGGTGGCGTTGCTGGTCCCGTTCGCCGTGGCGCTGGTTCTCGATGCGCGGCGGGCCGTTTGGAACGCAGGGGCCATTGTTTGGACCGTGATGCTGGGCGTAATAGCCAGTGGAGCGCACGAATCCATTGCGATTTACGCTTGGCTCGCGATCGGCGCGACGGGCCTGGCGGCGTGGGGCATCCGGGAGGCGCGCGCGGAGCGGGTCAACCTGGCGTTCGCCGGTCTCGCTATCACGGTGATGGCGTTCTATTTTTCCAGCGTCATGGACAAGCTGGGCCGTTCCGCCAGCCTGATCGGGATGGGTCTTCTGTTTTTGGGTGGCGGGTGGTTATTGGAACGGACGCGCCGCCGCCTGTTGTCGCACATGCCGCGCTCGCATATATCGAAGGAGGCTCTATGAAACCGGTGTACCGCGGTATAGCGGTTACTGTTTTGCAGTGTGCCATCGTGCTGAGCGTCGCCGGAAAGTTCGCGCTGGATCGCGAGCGATTGCCGCGTGTTTGGGCGCAGGCGGTACCGTTCGATCCGAATCTGTTTGTGCGCGGACGCTATGTGAGCCTGCGCCTGCAGGTGGACGCCCCGCTGGATGCTCCGCTGGATGCAGGGGCGTCGACAGCGGTGCGCCTCTCGGTGGTGGGAGACCGGTTGGTGGCAACGCCGGACACCTCCGGCAGCATACACATCATGCCGCGCGGGGATCAGTGGACGATTGCCGAACCGGTCGCGTTCTTCATTCCCGAACATGTGCCCGACCCTTCGCGGCGGGCGCCGGGCGAGGAGCTGTGGGTGGAGGTGAGCGTACCGGCACGCGGCGGCCCGCGCCCGATCAGGCTGGGTGTGAAGAAGGACGGGGCGATTACGCCGCTGGAGTTGCGGTAGGGTAGTTAGAAATGCAAGCGGAAGTTCATCAGGTTCCACGTAAATAAGAACCAGACGAGCCCCACACATGCGAGCGCCAGGGAGAGATCGTGGAGTTTGGTCCAAATCCACCGCCCGTTTACGCCGCAACAACGGAACGCGTTGTAGCAGACAAGGACCATGCCGAGCGTACAGACGATCGCCAGTATCCCGAAGAGCACGATCAATGGAGCCAAGCCGTTCAAAACGGCGAAGTCGTCGGCCATCGACAGCGCGACGGCCCAGCCAGCTAAGAGCGCCAGAAAGAGCAGACACACCATGCGTACCCAGAAGCGCAATCTGAGATCCGCGGGTGGCAGGTCCAGCTTCTTGCCATAGTGTTTGCGTGCCATGGCGGCTACCGGCCAGAGCAGCACGGTGAGTAAGACCACGCCTATCCCAAAGGTGAGGACGGCGTATACGAAATATTTGCTTTCGAAAAATCCGGCTTTCTGGAAGATGAAAAACGGATAGTCCATCTGAAATTGCCAATTGCCGCTCGCATCCTTCCTGACTCCGACCTTACTCTGTCCATGCCGCTCGCGGTACAAATACGGGGCGATCTCCTCAAACTTGAGCGGCTCGCCGTTGGGCTCTTGAATGTTTCCGAGCTGATGGCGCCGTCGGCGTCCGCGTCGATTTCGACCTCTCCCAGCGGCGTCGTCACACGTACCGGCGACTATCTGGCCAGCCGGCGGCGTGTATGGATAATATCGATCGAGGAAACCGTGAAACAGCATCGCGCGGTCGCCGATCCCGCCCTTGCCGGCGCTGTTATAGGAGACGAAGAAACCTACGCCGATGTCCGGAATGTCGTGCAGATCGCTATGGAACAGGACAGTAATCGCCGCCGTGTCCGACGCTCCGATAGCCGTTCCGGGTCTCTTCATAGAATCCGTGCGCCATGCCGTTCAACCGGTCGTCCGCGTCAAACAGGCGGGCATGCATCAGCCGGGCCGTCTCCGGCCGCAGGATCTGGACGTCGCCGAAGCGCCCGTCTTGCAGGTGGGCGATCATGGAGTTGGCCAGATCCCGCGCGGTGGGGAGACGCTGCCCGCGGGATACGCTTCCACAAATTCAAACGGCTTGGGTTTCTGGGTAGCCTGCACATAGCCGCTGGACATCAGAGGCTTCAAGTTATCCGGCAGGGGTTGCACGAAGGTGGTTCGCTGCATGTCGAGCGGCTTGAAAATGTGCTCCGCAACATACCGATCGAACGGCTCGCCCGAAACGCGCTGCACGATATACCCGGCCGTCGCAGTCGCGTAGTTCGAATATGCCGGTGTCACTCCGGGCGGAAAGATCCGTTCCGGCATGTGGTCTTCAGATACAGCTCCAAAGGATACAGGTGCTGGGCATCGGCGACAAACAGATCCATACAAACTGGACCTCGACAAAGAGGTGAACGAATACCTCGACTTCAAGATTCCGTCCGCCTTCGGCCAGCCCATCACCCTGAAAAACATCATGACCCATACGGCCGGCTTCGAAGAAACAATCTTAACTGCTTCACCGAGGTCCAGGTGAATAGCTTGGAGATGGAGCCTGACCGGAAGGGCGTCGCATCGGACGTGACTGGTTTGCGCTTCTCCACGTCGGCGAAGCCGTAGCCTTTTGCGAAGAGGACCTTTCCGTCCTTCACGACAGAGATGGCCGCGCCGGCGATGTTGTCGCGCGCGAGTGGGTCGGGCACTAACCCATCCAGGTATGCCTCCAGATCGGCCGAGGTCAGTTCGGGAACCGTCGCGTTTGTGTGCGCCCATCCACAGGTTGCGACCCACAGCAATGCAAATCCGGCGACTGCTCCGATAGGCGATCTCATCGCACGCTCCTCTTCTTCTGGATCAGTTTAGACCGCATCGCGAGGGTTTGGGGGCGCGCGCGGCCGGTCCATCCACAAGCGGATGATGCCTTATGATGGACGTATGGCGGAATTGGTGTTTGAGGTTGTCCAAGAGTCCGATGGCGGCTATTGCGCCGAATGCCTGACGGAGAACATCTTCACGCAAGGGGATACCTGGGAGGAGTTGCGCAGGAACGTCGTCGAGGCGACCAGCGCATTCTTTTTCGACCGGAAGCGGAAGTCCTTTCAGTGGCATGAAGGTAGGCCGCAACGTCTCGGGCACCCACTTTGGCGGCACTCTATGCCGGCAATGGCAATACACGACCGTGCACCAGGTCGGCAGTCATATCATTCCGGAAACTTCCGATCCGTTTCATCAGCGAATTGTGGTTCCCGCCCACAATCCACTTCGCATCGGCACTTTTGTTTCGATTCTGCGGTCGGTCGCCCGACATAAAGGCGTCTCACGGGACGCGATTATCGCCACGTTGTAAATCTCCGACCGGATTTCGCCGAATTCGATTGTTGATGTTTTGCATCCCCTGACGCGGGTAAAATGTGCCGGCTGTACCTGTGCTTTCTCCTTATTTAGAGGGAGCCTCCGGTAACGAGCTCCCCGTCTCCGCGCACATGCCGCCGGATGCCTACTTGGTGCAGTGGCACACCGCGTCGGCAAAAATCGCATGCGCCGGCATCGGCATAATAGGTGGCGTCCAGTTTAGCCAGACAGTAGAGCGGCAGAGATCCGAAGTTGCGGGTTTGCGGAGTAGGTTGATAGACCAGAACGGCCAGCGCCACCAACTGCGCGCCGCGGGCCTCGAGCAACTGGCGCGCTTCGGTGAGCAGCATGCCGGAGCGCAGCAGATCGTCGACCAGGACGACCTTCTCGCCCGCCACCGGCTCCAGAAACTGGCGGAAGCGCATGGGCACGTCGCGGCCGTCCTTTTCGGCCCAATAGACCTGGTGGGCGCGCAAGGCCTCGCAAAGCCCGTAGGCTACCGGCAGTCCCGCCGAAGTGGCGGACACGATGGACAACTCGGGGATCAGCGCGCGCAACTCCGGGTTGGCGCGCAATTTACGGCTGAGGCCGACGCTGAGAATTTTGGCGTTGCGGTGGTACCGCATGGCCAGCGCCGTCTCCAGGTTGATGTCGGTATGCAGGCCGTTGAGGCACTCGAAATGCCCGTTTTGGAGGGCACCGGTCTGGCGGAGGAGCGCCAGCACCTCATGTTGGGTCGGAACGAGTTCCATGGGTTACCTGCCTTTCGGGGACTATTACATAGTATGAGAGGTTGTTATCTTTAACTATACCACAACGGGAAAAGCGGCGCCGCGGGGAGCCGAGACGGGTTTCACAATTGAAAACCTCGGCTCCGTGCGCGGGAATTCAACGCAGCTTTTCCTCGACGCTGCGGATCTTATCCTCCATATGCTGCTCGCGGTCGGTGCGGGTGCCGAAGCGCAGCGTGGAAGAGATGCGCGGCGCGCCCATGGCGTGCACCACTTCGTGGCAGCGTTTGATGGCGGCGAAGACGTCGTCCCACTCGCCTTCGATGTTGGTGCCATAGGCGTGCAGTTTGGTTTTCAGGCCGGCTTCGGTGAGCACGCGCTCGCAGGCGGCGACTTCTTTGGATACGGAGGTCCCGACGCCGATGGGGACCACGCAGAGATCCGCGATGACCTTCATGGGACCGCCTCCTGGCGGTTAAGCACAGTCTAGCGCCGAACGCGGTACGCCGCCCTCCAACAATCAGAGAACCGGCCGCGGCCGGCGTAGATCTGTTGGAAGAATTCGCCGGGATCTGGCGGAACGAAGAAGTCTCCCACTTGCGCGCGGCCGAGGTCCGGCACGCCGTCGAGGGCGCCACCGTGGAAGGCGTGGTGCAGGGCATCTCCGGCCTGGGGCTGGAGATTTCGAAGGCGTTGGCTAACGCTCGGGGAAGCTGGTGGAAGAAGTGGAGCGGCTTTCCGCGGTGCGGCGCTCAATCAGATGGTGCAGGATTACGCCCGCGAGAAAGAGAAGCTGGAGGCCGAAATCGCGGAACAGCGGGCGGCCTGGGAGGAGGAATCCGGCAACGCCCAGCGCGAGCGCAAAGAACAGGAAGAGGGTCTGAAGAAGGTGCGCGCGCGGGAAATCGAGGAGTACGAATACGAGAAGAACCTGGAGCGCAAGAAGGCGCAGGAGTTCCCCAGAAGCTTGAAGACGGAATCCGAGAAGGCGGCGGGTGCTGGCGGCCAAGGCGGCGGAGCAGAAATTCGCGCAGGAGATCCTGCTGCTGAAGAAGGAAGCCGAAACGGAGAAGCGGCTGGCGAGTATGCAGGTGAAGACGCTGGAGGACACCATCGCGCGGCAGGCTACGCAGATCGAGGCGCTGCAGAAGCAGGTGGACGAGGCCAAGCAGCAAGTGCAGGACATCGCGGTAAAAACCATCGAAGGCGCCTCGGGGGCCAAGGCGCTGGCGCACATCAATCGGATTGCGATGGAGGCCAAGCGTCCGCAGCAATGAGGTAGTGGCGCGTGGAATACGGCGGCAGGTCGCGTCAGAGCTCCTGGGCGGGTGTTTCTGGGCATAGGCCCCGATGACGCCCCTTCCGCCCTCGAGCACGCACGATGCGGTAACCGATAAAGCGTGCGTGCGCCGGGTATTGGCCAATCGCATCCCGGTCGAGATTCTTGTCTGCCTCCGGGAGGCTTTCGTAGGGTTTCAGGAGCGGGTGACGCAACGCCTTGTTGTTGCGCGAGCGCCAGTAGCTCCAGCCGTCGAGCCGTTTGCTTTCCTCCCAGCCGCGGTGCTCGGCGTCGGCCATCAGTTCCACGTCATCGTCCGGGAACGCCTTCACGGCATCGTCCCCATCGTCCCCTTCCACGAGTTTGTAGCCCGCTACCGCGAGCACATCGGGCATGCGCCGGGCCGCCATCACGTTGGGGTCCGTGATTTCCGTATCGGATTCGTCCCAAGCCCGCGCGAGGGGGCGCCCGCCTTGTTCGGCCCGCTGTTCCGCCGTAAGGGACGCAAGATATCTCTCGTGGATCAGCGGAGCGAGGGCTTCAGCCTTGTCATGGAATCGTTCCATCAGCTCGTGGAACTTGGCCACATCTTCGACGTAGAGACTCAGTACATCCTTGGGAGGCAGGTGCGCCCGCCGCAAAGGAATCCCGCCGCGGTCGCGGATGGCGGTCACCAGCTTCTCCAACGACCGTGCGCCGTTGTGGTACTTGGGAATGGCGAGAAGGGCATTCAAGAGCGAGCTTTCGATGCGCAGAGCTTCATTTTTTCCTAGTTCGAGAGCCGCACGAATGACCAGGGCGCGCCGGATCGGGAACTCGCGATCAGTGGTGTCCTCGGTCTTGCCATCCGGCTTCAGGCGCCGGTTGGGGCCTGCGATATCGAGAAACCCGGCGAGGCGGCTGACGAAGTCCGGCCCTTTACGGCGTTGGAATCGGTCCGCATCTTTGGGTTTCCGGAAGCTTTCGAACGTGTACTTTGTCCCGCCCGCGAAGACGAAGACGCACTTGCCGAGGGTGTGGGTAACCTCGCCTTGTTGAAAAGTACCGTCCTGCATGGGAGCGAGGAAGTACTGGAGCCAGCGCAGCCGGTCTGAGTCGAATTCGTCCCAGAACACGACGGGAGTGAAACCCTGCAACACTTTGTCGCGAACCTGGTGGTAGGCGCCAATCAGATCGGAGGGATCGCTGTACTGCGAGAGATTGAATTCTAGAATCGGGTTTTTCGACGAGAACACCGCCGCTGCGATCTGCTTCAGGCCGAAAGATTTGCCGGAACCCGGCGCGCCGAAGACCGCCAGGCATAGAGGCCGCTTCTGAGTGCCGCTATTGTGGTACGCGAGCATGAGCTGGCGGAGGTAACGCAGCGAATCGATTTCGCGGCGGTCCAGCGTGCGCAACTTTTCGAAAGTCGCGCAGGGAACGCCGCGGAGCTTATCGGGGCCGAGGCGGGCGACTCGCCGAGCGGGTTCGTAGGAGACAAGTTCGCCACGTCCGCCTGCCCGGGAAACCTGGCCGAGGATGGTGAAGCCGCCGGAGGCTGGCGGGTCGAGGCCTTCGATCCCGGCGCAGGCGTAGGCATGCTCCGGCTTGGCACCATACGCCGCGCCCTCAGAATTGAGATGGGCGGCCGCCTCGGCGAACGGGAAAGCCGGCGCTTTGCCTTCGGGGCCGTGCCCCTTCTCTCGCAGGAAGCGAGTGGTCGAAAGGCCGGCCGCCAGGGCGATGGTGAAATCGTCGGCAGCCGGTGGTTTCTTATCCGGCTCCTTTTGGATAGCGATTCGATTCTCCGCCAATGCCTTCGACAGAAACCACGCCACCGAAGCCGTGATCGCGGAGAGATACCCGTACCCTTTCCATTTCTTGCGGAGCTCATCCTCTTCCCACTCGCCTTCGCAACGTTCACGGTCGAAGATCAGTTGGCGATAGGCGGCCTCACCGGGTTCCTTGTCGATCCACAAGGCGGCGTCGCTGCCCATAGTGACGATCAAGTGTCGGCACTCCGTGAGCAGCTTCAGGTCGGGGTTCGATCCGAGTTCTCGGACGATGTCGATCGCCGTGGTCTCCCATGAAAGTCCCCCTGCCACGCGCAGTCCCTCGTTGCGTAATTGCTCGGAGCTAACGATCAGAACGAGCCGCTCTCGCCATCCTTTCGTCCCGAGCTTCGCCCAAAGAGCGCCAGTCGCGAGGGGCCGCGACATCTTGAGGATGATCCACTCAAGTCCCTCGGGCCGGGCGTCGCCCTTTAGATTTAGACAATCGGGCCAGCACTGGACGGCTTCGCGAAAACCCAGGCCGGCATCGTCGAGTACGAGAATCTCCGGAGTTTCCGGCAAGGCCGACGCCAAACGGGCAGGGTAGGGCTTGCGCTCGGTTTCGCCGTAGCCTAACTGACAGTCCAGCGCCCAATGCTTGCCGTCCTTCGGCTCCTTGCCGTTCGGCACCAGATGCCATGTCGCGCGCGTGTGGAATTGCTGGGGCCATTCCCGCAGTTCTTCCTTGGCCGTTTGCGCAAGCCCGAACCGCACTTGATCGCCCGCGAGTTTCTCCAGCAGCCGGTAGGTGAGCAGAGTTCCGCCGGGGATCTCCGCGTAGCCGGAACCGCACCCGTCACGGTCGTCCGGCGCCAGCCGGGTTCCTTCGTACATGTTGTGGTCGAGGACAGCGTCACCGGTCACGAGGATCATATATTATCGCCTCCACTCCGGCGGCTGACCGATAGCTTTCATTCCGCCTCGGCGGCCAATGGTTTGCCGTTCTAGAAGATGGCACGCCGGAACAGTCAAATCCGGAGCCTCCTGGACAGCTTAGCGCAACTTCTCCCCGGCAAACGAAGCGGGGACGGGATGGGAGTTTGGGCTGAAGCCACGCTCATCGGCGGTCGGCGGCCATAGAATAACCGCCGCAATCCTGAGCGCAATCGGTAACAAGCCGATTTTCCGAACCGTGGGCTTGATGGAGCCACCCTCCGGGATCGAACCGGAGACCTGCTGATTACGAATCAGCCGCTCTACCAACTGAGCTAGGGTGGCTTGTTGTTGATTATACTGTACTTACTTCTTGCTTCGCCGTTTGGCCTTTGCCCATTCCTTGCCCACAGCCTTCTCCAATTTCTGCATCGCCAGCTTGGTTTCCGTGCGATCGACGACGATATAATGCGTCTCCGTAGTCGATACATCGGCATGGCGCAAGATCTCTTGAATCACTTTCGGCGACACTCCCAGGCGATACAGATTCGTCCCGAGACCTCGACGAAAACTATGCCAGCCTTTCCAAGCGTCGCCGATCTTCGGGGTGATGACGCGGCGGGCCAGATTGTCGAGGTTCAGAGGATCACCCCGCCGCTGTCCGGCGAAGATAAATCCCTCACCAGTATAACGCTTCCGGTGCTCATCCAGGGCTCGGCGCAGAATGGGAATGACGGGAACCGGATTCTCGCCGCTCTCTTCGGTCTTGGTGCGTCCGATGTGGGTTCGCCAGACGGAGCGCGCAACGCGCAACTCGGTCCCCGAGAAGTCCTCCCAGCGCAGGCCTCTGATCTCGGAAAGACGCAAGCCTGAGAATCCAGCGACCATGACGACGGTGCGCGCGGGCTCCGGCAGCTTCGTCACCATGCTTTGAATGTCTTCGAGCGCGTAAGCGTGGCGGGTTGGCTTATACCGTCTCCCCTCGACCTTGATGCCCTGGACCGGATTAGCCCCCCTGACCGCATCCTCTTGCTTCGCGTAGGTGAAAACGCTCGATAGCAGAGCCTTCACGCGCAAGAGCGACTGGTGGGAGAGGTGTGGCATGTCGTCAGCGAGCTTGTCGAAATAGTGCTGCCCGTCCTTGGTGTGAAAGTCGCGCAGGCGGATGGCGCCGAGGCGATCACGAACCAGGCTGCGGAAGAGGTCGCGATAGCTGCGCATCGTGCTGGGGCGAAGTTTCTTGGCGCGGCTCGGCAAGTACCGCTGTTCCACGAACTCAGCCAGCGTCAGCGAACCCTCGGGCTGCGCGTCGCCGCTGTTGACCGGCGAGAGAATCTCCGCAAGCAGCGGCGCGAGATCTTTTTTCGAGCGGTAATCGTCGGAGTAGCGGGCGAGTTTCTTGCAAACCCGCTTGCGGACCGGGGTGCCGTCCTCGATTTCGTCTTGATAGTATCGAACGTACCAGCTTCCGTTTCTGCGGAAGATTTGTCCTTGCTGCACGTTTTTCCTCGGGCCGCCACGCTCTCGATCCGGATAATGGCAGCTTTCGAATCGAATCTACCATATCGGCACAGCCGCTCGCGCGGGAGATCCGGTTGAGCGAGCCCGAAGGCCGCACGATGTTGACGTTCAAACTTGTGGCGTCGCCTCTGGCTGGCCGGGGAAGGGGCTGCCTTCTCCCCCACCCCTCCAGTCTGCGTGTACCCTCAAGCCGAAGACCATTAACGCTTGGCCGCCGACCCTCAGATTCCTAAAGAGCTTCGGTAATTAAGTCTTGCTCTCACCTTTCTGAGGCAGTCGCCGCTTTCACTATCAGGCTGCGTTAAAGCCTCGGTCAGCAGTGGCGGCGGCAATTCGATGAGGTAGGAGTGGTGTCACGAGCCAAGAAAGTATCTTGGTCACTGGCAACACCTCCTTTCACCCTATTTTCCCACGCTGTTGGTCTATCTTTCAAATCCCCCTGTGCTTGGTTTCGTTTTGTAGTGCCTAACGCGCCGGTTTGCGTTTTGCCGGAAGACTTTTGCTCGGCGCATTTTGTTCTAACGCCGATGCCTCAGTGAGCCACGCGATCACGGCGAGCCAATCGAATCGAACGTATCTCCCGAGGCGCAGGCACGGGATCGGATTGCGGCAGCGGACGCGGGTTTTTTCATAGACCCAGGATTCCGGAACCTTCAAGCGGGCGGCGACTTCTTCGGGCGTGAGAATGTCTTCGGACTTGAGGCGTGGGCTTATGTGGGAAAAGTGAAGGCTCACCCGGTCGGTAATCTCGGGCTGATCGCCAAGGGCGCGGCGCGGCCATGCGCGCGCACGATCAAGGAGGTCACGCATCGAGTGCATGTATGAGAGGATTGTACTCCGAAACGCCGTCTCCGGGTTGAGATCGCGCTGCTGGCGCTGGATGGTCGGAGCCGGTCAAGGCACCTTTGACTCCGGCCGGCGGCTCTGCCGCTGCCGCTTTGAGCCGTGCTCGGCCCCGTCTTTGAATCCACGCGCATAGGCTTGTTCGGCTTCGCGGCTGTGCGGCAGCAGCATTTCTATCGCCCGCCAGACCTTCTCGGCGGCGGCGCGCTGATTGGTGCCCTTGAGCGAACCGGCAACCGCAGCCGCCTTTCGCGCCGCCGTCACTATGCCTTCTTTGCGTCCGTCGCTTGCCCTTCTGTCGCCATAGGCGACGATCCTCGCCTCCAGACGGTCGGCTGCCGCTTGGTCGATAAGGCCGGAATCGAGCAGGAACGTGGCGATTTCGTGAGGAGAGAAGAGCGCTGTGGTCATGGTGCACCTCGGCGTTGGTTAAAACGGATTCGGGGATTTGTCTTTGCGCGGCCGCCCGGAGCGAGGGTATCTGGGTTCCGTGACCTCGCGTGCGATCAAGCGCCACAGCGTTTTCAATTTTGCCGGCAGGGTGGTGGCCGTCAGGAGCCAGCCAACCTGCCGGAATAGCGATAGGAGTCCGGTCTTGAGCGCCTGATACTTGCGGGGGAGTGATTTCGTGCGCCCTGGCTGTCCCGCGACGCCAGGGCGGCCTATCGTTCCCGGTCCCGTTCCCGCTGGAGTTCGCGCTCGCGCTCCTGCTGCTTTTGGCGATCAGGGTCTTTTTCCTGTTCGCGTTCCCTGGCTTTGGCAATTTCGTCCTGTTGCCTGACGAGTTCGTCGTACTTGTCGGGCGCGCGGGTCCCTGACCGCCGCGGGCTCGCCGGTTCCGGTCCTGGATCGGGATCGGGAGCCTTTTCCCGTTCGAGTTCCTTGGCTTTGGCAATCTCGTCTTGCTGTCTGATGAGGTCGTCAACCTTGTCGGGCGTGCGAGACCCCGGCCCCCGCATCCTCGCCGGTTCTGGTTGCGGCTCGCTGCGCTCGCGTTCGCGGTCCTTGTCCGGAGCGCGTTCCTCTCGCAATTCGCGAAGCTGCTGGCGCAAATCCTGGGCCTGGATGCGGTACTCGGTCGCGCGCAAACGCTCTTTGACAGCCTCCTGGCTGTCGCGACGACCGGTAATGACCCAAGATTGTTGTGCGATCCGGTCGCTGGTCAGGGCGAGGTACTCGGCGCCCTCGATCCGCTTGCGCAGATCAAGCGCCTGGCGTTCATGGGGATCGGCGGTTTTGGCGATCCGCTGGTCCAGGGCTTCGCGATCGCGGCGGAAGGCGGCGTATTCCGCCATGGCCGCTTTGGCAAGAGAGGCGTAGGGGCTGCGGATATCGTAGTGCTGACCGAGGGCCT